>LFFM01002279.1_pt1 | contig 12733 bp, 13 predicted proteins | sample 643131 | NCBI WGS metagenome assembly LFFM01 (sample SAMN03777445, study PRJNA286221) | soda lake metagenome | biome: soda lake; feature: Kulunda steppe; material: water; isolation source: sample Tc-Br brine of Tanatar trona crystallizer | place: Russia: Kulunda steppe | collected 2011-07
CTACGCACCGACCTGGCGGCCGAGGTAAAGGAGGCGCAGGCCACGGCTAAAGAGGCCCGTAAGGCCGCCCTGATGGACGATTCCGGAGGTGTGGCTGTTCAGGCAGACACCGACGCCGACAAGCTGGAGCGCCAACTGCAGGCCGCCCTTGGTGATGTGAAAGTTCTGGAGGAGCTGAAGGCCGAGGCCGAGGAGACGCTAGAGCGCGTGACGGAGGCCGGGCGTAAGGCGCTGAGGCCCGCCTACAAAGAGGCTGAAGGCGCGATCATAGAGCAGGCGCTGAGGGCCGTGAGCGTGCTGCAGGACAGCCTTGCCAAAGCCGACGCGCTGGCCGCAAAGGCCCGGCAGGAGCGCGTGACGTTTCTTCCGTCCGTGCCGCTGAAGCCGTCCCACTTCGATCGTGGGCTGGATGAGAAGCAGCTGGAGCGGATGGCTGAAGCGCTACAGCGGCAGCGGCGCAAGTAGACGTTTTCCCGGTGATACAATGCGGTGAAGAGATGGCACAAGGCACAAGCAACAGCGCCGAGGAGCTACTGCAGACGGCCGAGCGCCGGGCGTTCGTCTTAAAGCGCCGCGCCGCCGGCGACTCGTGGCCACAGGTTGCCGCGGCCGCCGTGCACGCGTTCGGTGCTGACCGTCTGCCGAACCATTGGTCTGAGCGCTACGCGCATAAGGATTTCACCCGTGAGCTGAAGCGCCGCCAGGAGGAGAACGCCGAAACGGCCGAGCACCTGCGGGACCTTCAGCAAGTACGGATCGAGCGGATGCTGCGGGGGCTATGGGAGAAGGCCATCACAGGCGACGAGGCGGCCGTGGATAAGGCGCTGAAGCTACTGCAGCGACAGGCGAAGCTGTTCGGGTTGGATGAGCCGGAGCGCTTCGAGCAGGCCGTGAGCGTGCTGCAGAGTGCCGACTATGCCGAGCTCCGCACCGCCATCATGAACGCGCTGGAGCCCTTCCCTGAAGCCCGTGCGGCGGTCGCTGACGCGCTGACCGCGGGGGCCGAGCAATGAGGCCCGAATCCGATCTTGCCAATGCGCTGGACGCATCGCGCCTGATGGGGGAGGCCATCGAGGCCACGCCGGACGGATGGCAGCGCCGGACGCTGCGCCGCTCGCACAAGCGCGTGCTGATGCTCGTGACGCGGCAGGGAGGCAAGTCTACCACCACGGCCGCGAAGGCGATGCACAAGGCGCTGTACACGCCGGGATCTCTCACGCTACTTGTGAGCCCGTCACAGCGTCAGAGCGGGGAGCTATTCAGCAAGGTCACCGACGTCTACAACGCGGCCGGCGCGCCTGTACCTGCGCTACGCGCCTCTGCGCTGCGGATGGAGCTGCAGAACGGCAGCCGCATCATTGCCTTACCCGGCAGCGAGAAAACCATCCGAGGATACAGTGGCGTGGACCTGCTCGTGATAGATGAGGCGGCGCGTGTGCTCGATGACCTGTATTACAGCGTGCGGCCGATGCTTGCCGTGAGTGATGGCGAGCTCGTGTGCATGAGCACGCCGTGGGGGAAACGCGGTTGGTTCTACGATGAGTGGACGGACCCGGAGGCGACCGAGTGGACCCGCATTAAGGTAACCGCCGATGAGTGCCCGCGCATTACCGAGACGTTTCTGGAGGAGGAGCGGCGCAAGTTGGGCGCCTGGTGGTTTCGGCAAGAATACTACTGCGAGTTTTCCGACACCGTGGACAGCCTGTTCTCCACCGACGATATAGACGGCGCGTTCACCGATGACGTGGCGCCGCTCTTTGCCGAGGAGGAGGCCGAGCCCGAGGCGCCATCCGTATCCGATCACATCAAACCCCTGAGCCTGTGAGCGACCTCCGCATAACCTCACCCATGAAGCCCGGCGAAAGTGTTCGCCCTGTGCCGAAAGCCCGGTTTACCGTCGGGCTCGACTTAGGGCAAGCGCAAGACTACAGCGCCCTATCGGTGGTGCAGCATGTGGGCCGGGAGTACCACGTCCGCGACCTCCGGCGGTGGCAGCTGGGCACGCGCTATCCCGACGTAGTTACCGACGTGGCCGAGCTCGTGCGAACCCGCGTCCTACAAGGCCCGCGCCTGGTGGTGGACGCTACGGGCGTAGGGCGACCGGTTGTGGAGATGTTCGAGGATGCCGGGCTGCATCCCTACGCCGTGTGGATCACCGGGGGCGATAAAGTGCAGCGCGATGGCACCGAATACCGCGTGCCGAAGCGTGAGCTTGCCTCCACCCTGCAGGCGCTCCTCCAGTCTGGCCGCCTGAAGTTTGCGCGTGGCCTACGGCACGGGGACACCCTCCGCCGTGAGATGCAGCACTTCAAAGTGAAGGTTAACCTTGCCACCGGGCACGATAGCTACGAGCACTGGCGGGAAGGTGATCATGATGACCTCGTGTTGTCGCTGGCGATGGCGTGCTGGATGGGCGAACACGGCCGCTCTGGCAAGTCTGCGAGCATGGCGCTGTAACCAAACATCTGCGAGATGCTGCCGGGCCGACTGAGGGGGACGGTACCGACAGCCGCCGGGCGTCCAAGTGGGGGCGTCCGGTTTTTTGTGGCATAGGCGATCCGCTGAGAGCCGATAGACCGCACTACCCTACGGCCGAGCGGGATTTGTCGGCTGTGAGAGGATCGGCCATGCGCCGGAAGGTGCGGGACCTGCTCAATCCGGAGGCGCGCGACGTAGGTAGGCCAAGCAGTGCGGATAATGTTGACAATGTCAACAATAACAAAGGAGGCAACTCCGAATCCTACACTGTCCGCCGCCTAAAACGCGACCGTCCGGAGCTGGCGGAGAAGGTTATCCAGGGAGAGATGAGCGCCAGCGCCTGTGTGATGACGATGATGAGGCGGGGCTGATGATCCGGCGGGCTACGACTAAAGAGCCGCACCGCCCCAAGAAAGGGGAAAGTAATGATAATATAATTAGTAAGAGTTCTCAGGGCACAGCTAAGTCCTACACCCTGGACCGCCTCGACCGCGAGCGTCCTGACCTGTACGAGCGTGTGGTGGATGGCGAGATGAGCGCCTCGACCGCGACCGGCCCACCCCTTTTTACCGACTATAAAAGCCCCACCGATGAGCAGCAGACACACGAAAGCCCACGCCAGCAGTTGCCGACGCGGGCCGAGGTGAGGTAGCCGTATCTACTGCGAGCGCAATTAAAGGTATATTGAGTATTTTGAGGATGCAGCAGTGGCTAATGAGTGCTGCGCTTCTGCTGTCGCCGTCATTGTGCTGAGGCGTCTGTGTGAATGGGCTCAAACTTCACACAGGCGGCAGCGACCAAAGGTAAACACAGAATTGTTTACCCGATGGGTTAACCGTCTTTTCTGTAAACCCTTACGCAACAACGAGTTACGAAAAGGATCTGTGGGCGGTGCTGGATTCGAACCAGCGACCTCCTGCTTGTAAGGCAGGCGCTCTAAACCAACTGAGCTAACCGCCCCTGTAGGGGGCTCGCTATCACCGTGGACACTATCTACGATGGAGCGGGAAACGGGATTCGAACCCGCGACCCTCAGCTTGGGAAGCTGATGCTCTACCTCTGAGCTATTCCCGCGATGATCACCGGCCGCATTGGACCGGCTATGGTACGTGTCTATTGAGTGAAAGTCAAGCCCGGCCATTTGATCCCGCCCCGGCATTTTGTATACTGCTGTCCTTTTTGGTCGTAACTTCGCGGAGTGCTGCTCAAACAACCCGGGCCATGCCGCGTTTGGGCCGATGCCTTATATTTTGATGATTTAGCTCTATACCCATGCCTAAGCGTACCTATCAACCCAGTAAGCGCAAGCGCAAAAACAAGCACGGCTTCCGCGCGCGCTCCAAAAGTAAAGGGGGCAAGAAGGTGCTGAAACGCCGCCGCCGTAAAGGCCGCAAGAGCCTGAGCGTGAGCCACAAGCGCGGCGGTAAGTAACCCGTTCTGCTCATGGGTACTGCCGTGGATGGTCTCGCCTCGCGCCACACGTTTCCCCGGTCGCACCGGTTGAAGGAGCACCGCCTCATCCGCGCGCTCTTCGACCGGTCGCGAAATGATACCGGGACGCTCGCGCAGGGCACCATCCGACTGGTGTACCGCGTGGTGCCGCGCGCCGACGTGAAGGTGCCGGCCCCGCTGAAGGTGGGGGTGGCGCCGGGCCGAGGGCTGCGCCGCGCGGTAGACCGCAATCGCGTGAAGCGCCACATGCGCGAGGCGTATCGCCATCAGCAGCACGCGCTGCGACACCTCTTTGAGGCCCGCGGCGATACCCTTACCCTCATGATCCTGTACCGCGGCGGGCTCCCCCTCGACCCGCCCCGGATACAGCGTGATACCGCCCGCGCAGTAACCCGGCTGGCCGAGCGCCTCACCGCCTCGACCTCCGACGCGGGCACCTGAACGAAATGTGTGCCTCACGTATGTCTCTCTCATCTGCAGGAACCGCACCCTGGGGCACCCCCGTTTCGAACCCGTTTGGCCTACATGGCCTTTGTCTAAATTGCAAGCTGTAGGACGCCCGTCCAATGGGAGAATCTGGCATCGATCGTAATGTTGTGATCGCGAGTGTACTCATCGCGATCATCCTGTTTGGCTGGCTCTATTTTGCTGCGCCCCCGCCCCCAGAACCGGCCGAAGAGGGCGAGGAGGCGACGGCTGAGCAGGTAGACCCCGACCGCGAAGCCCCGGACGACCCGGACGCAGAGGCCGCGGACATCGATGATGTGCTGGAGACAGACGATGTCGCTCGCATCACCGACCCGGCACTCGAAGGGGCGATCGATGGTGAAGAACGCTTTATTACGGTGGACCATGACCTGTACGAGGCCGTGTTTTCCACGAAGGGCGGCACCCTGCGGTCGTTTACGCTCAACGAGTACCTGAAGTGGGACCTGGAGTCGCAGGTGCAAATGGCGGATACCCTCAAGAATGGGTCCCTGGCCATGATCTTTACCACGCCGTCGGCTCACGTAGTAGACTCGCGTGATCTCTATTTTGAGGCCGACACGGAAAACTCCGTGCTTGACGTCGAAAGCGGCGAGACCCGCCTGGCCTTTACGGCTCAGCTGGGCGAGGGCTTTGTGCGGAAGATCTACACCTTCGTGCCCGGCGAGTACGAGGTAGGGCTCGAAATTGAGCAGGAAAACGCCAACACCTTTACAACGCGCGACGGCTATGAGTTGGTGTGGGACGGCGGCATTCCGTTTGCCGAGCGCAGCGCCGACGACGAGGCCTGGTACGCCGCCGCGTACGCCCAGAGCGGGGGCTCGCTGGAAAGCATCGGCCTCTCGGATGATTACGAAGAGCTATCGCTACGAGGCGAGGTCGACTGGGTCGCCGTAAAGAACAAGTACTTTACCGCGGTCATCATGCCGCAGGGGAATACGCGCGGCGCGGAGCTGATTGGCGAGCGCTCGTCCACTCATCCCTTCGGGCCGCAGCACGAGGACTACCTCGCCAGCTTTGTCGTCCCGGCAGCCGGGGCGCAGGCCGTCTCCGATGCCTTCACGCTGTACGTGGGGCCGATGGAGTACTACCGCATCAGCGGTTATAATGTGGGCCTCTATGGGATGGTCGACTTTGGCTGGGCTGTCATCGGCTGGATTGTGCGGCCCCTCGCGCAGTACATCTTCATCCCTACGTTCTGGTACTTGGGTGCCTGGCTGCCCACGTATGGGCTGGCCATCATCTTTGTGGCCTTCCTCATCAAGATGGTGCTGTACCCACTGACGAAGTCGTCCTACACCAGCATGGCGCAAATGCGGGAGATACAGCCCGAGATGCAGGCCATCAAGGAGAAATACGAGGACGACCCGCAGAAGCAACAGCAGGCCATGATGAAGCTCTATAAAGAGTCGGGCGTGAACCCGCTCGGGAGCTGTCTGCCTATGCTCATGCAGTGGCCTGTGCTGGTGGGGCTGTACTTCTTCTTGCAACAGGCCATCGAAATTCGCCAGAAGAGCTTCCTCTGGGCGGATGACCTCTCGGCGCCAGATCCGATCGTGAATCTGCCGTTCGAGATTCCCTTCTTTGGGGACTACATCGCCGGCTTTTGTGCGCTCATGGCGGTGTCCCTTGTCATACAAATGCGCGTGCAGGGCTCCATGGGGCAGGGCGGGGCACAGGCGAAGGTGTTCATGTATCTGCTCCCCGGTTTCCTCTTTGTCTTCTTCAACCGCTTCCCGTCCGGGCTGAGCCTCTACTACCTGTTCTATAACATCATCTCAGCCACGCAGCAGAAGTTCATCAACCGGACCATTGAGAAGAATAAGGACACGAAAAAGCTGGAAGAGAAGGACCCGGAAGAGCTGAGCCGCCGCGAGAAGCAAAAACTCAAGCGCAAGCGGAAGAAGGAACGGCTGAAAGAGGGGGCGTAGGGGCGATGTAGGAAACGAAGAGACGAAGAATCGATGAGGTGACGCGTAGCGGTGCAGCGCTTTTGCGTCGATGTGTGGGGGTTGGGCGTGTGGGTGTTCTTCGTTGGAGACGAGGAGTCGCACCTCGGCCTTCCATTCCTCGATTCTTCCATTCCTCGATCCCTCGCTTCGCTCACCCCTTGGCACCCCATCCCTCTCAAGAAAAACTCGCGCGACCCGACCCGAAGCCGCCCGCCCTGCATACAGGAAGCAAAAGGGACCAGGTTACAGGCTTAGAGACTGAATCCAATCAAACCGCAATGGGATGAGCGCGCGAAACGACACCATCACCGCCATCGCTACCGCCCGGGGACAGGCGGCGCTGGCCATTCTGCGGGTGTCTGGGCCCGAGGCCATTACCGTAGTTCATCGGTGCTTTCGTGGGGTGGACCTCACCGGTGTGGCGTCGCACACGGCGCACGTGGGCTACCTGACGGATGCTGAGGGAGGCGACATCGACCATGTGGTGGTGACGGTCTTCCGCGCACCTACATCCGCCACCGGGGAGGACGTCGTGGAGATCTCGTGCCATGGGGGCGACCTTGCGCCGCAGCTCATCCAGCAAAGCCTGCTCGATCATGGGGCGCGGCTTGCCGATCCGGGGGAGTTTACGCAGCGCGCGTTTCTCAACGGAAAGATGGACCTGACGCAGGCCGAGGCGGTGGCCGATCTGATCCACGCCTCCTCCACAAAAGCCCACCGCGTCTCGCTCTCGCATCTGCAGGGTCGATACTCTGAACGGCTGGAGGCGTTACGGGAGGAGCTCCTGGAGCTGGCTGCGTTCGTGGAGCTGGAGCTGGACTTCTCGGAAGAAGACGTAGCCTTCGCCGACCGCGAGCGGTTGGAGACGCTGCTGCACACCTCTGAAACGTTGCTCAGTGAGCTGCTTGCCTCGTACCGCACCGGTGAACTGATCCGGGATGGCGTGCGCGTCGTCATCGGGGGGCGGCCCAACGCGGGGAAATCCACCTTGCTGAACGCACTGGTGGGCCGCGACCGTGCGATCGTGAGCCCCACCCCTGGCACCACCCGCGACGAGATTGAGGCCGAGGCGGAGATCGATGGGCTGCGCTATCGCTTCGTGGACACCGCAGGCTTGCGCGAGACCTCCGACGCCATCGAGGCTGAGGGCGTGCGTCGCGCGGAGGCGTCGATCGAACGCAGCGACGTGCTGCTGTACGTGTACGACCTCACGGAAGGCCTTGACGACGCCGAGCAGGCATTTCTGCGGCGCCTCCAGACGGAGCACCCGACGCTTCCCGTGGTGCAGGTGGCCAATAAGGCCGATCTCGTAGAAGAACACTCGGCGAGCCAACCCAACGGGCGCCCCACGGTGATTATCTCCGCCGAAGCGGGCCAGCGCAATGCCGATGCGGTCGCGCCCGTCGTGTCAGCGTTGCAGGACGCCGTAGCAGATGGGCTGGAAGACGCCGACGCTTCCCATGTGGTAATGAACCACCGCCACCGCCAACACCTTAGGGCGGCGCTGGAGGCCGTTCAGCGCGCGCAGCAGGCGCTGACCGGGGGAGCCGCGGGCGATATGCTCGCGCTGGACCTTCGCAGCGCCCTGCACGAGCTCGGCGCCATCACGGGCGAGATCACCAACGAGGACGTGCTCGACCAGATCTTCTCGCGGTTCTGCATCGGGAAATGACGGCCGCCGCTGCGGTGGAGTTGGGACCGAGGCCATACCCTCAGCGTACAAACTCCGTGTTTTGGTTCCATAACCAGGAGGTTGCCCATGGCTTCACCAACCACCACCCGGCGTCACGCATCGTGGAAGGAGCTTTGTGCCGATCCGGCGCTGCAGGACCTGCCGTACAAGATTGAGACGAACGTCCGGGGACAATTGGTGATGAGTCCGACGCATCTGTGGCATGGAGCACTGCAAGTAGAGCTTGCCTCGCTATTAAAAGAACGGCTGGCGAGAGGGCAGACCGTCACTAAATGTGCCGTCGAGACAAGAGATGGTACGAAGGTTGCCGAGGTAGCCTGGTTCTCCAGCGCGCGATGGGATGAGGTGAAAGATGCTGCTGCCGCGCCGGTCGCTCCGGAAATCTGCATTGAGATCCTCTCTCCCACCAACACCGAGAAGGAGATGGCCGAAAAGCGCGCGCTGTACTTTGAAGCTGGTGCGGAGGAGGTGTGGTTGTGCGACCGTGAGGGTTGCATTCGGTTTTTCGATCAGGAAGGATTTGTGGAGCGATCGAGCCGTGCATCGAACTTTCCACACAAGATCGATCTCTGAAAGCGGATCCTGAGGTCTATGAACCTGATTCGGCAAGGCAAACACCGGCAAACCTGGGAGCAGATCTGCGCCGATCCGGCGCTGCAGGACCTGCCGTACAAGATTGAGACGAACGTCCGGGGACAATTGGTGATGAGTCCGACACACGCCTGGCATGGAAAGCTTGCGTATCGCCTGGCGCAAGCGTTGGAGAAGAAGCTCCCGGAAGGGGAGTCATCGGTAGAACTTGCTATTCGCACCAGCAGAGGTGTGAAGGTGGCCGATGCCGTCTGGTGCACCGCGGAGCGCTGGGAGCGGATCAAAGACACGTACGCTGCGCCAGTCGCCCCTGAGATCTGTGTCGAAGTGCTGTCCCCGGCCAACACAGCAGAGGAGATGGCCGCAAAGCGCGCGCTGTATTTCGAGGTTGGGGCAGAGGAGGCGTGGTTGTGCGATCGTGAAGGCAACCTGTCGTTCTTTGACGCGGACGGTCCGCGTGAATCATCCAAGCGGGTGCCCTCGTTTCCAAAGTCTATCGAGCGGGACTGACCCACGACTTGCTGTAGACTTTCTGGACGCGTGTTATGCAGGCTGATTCTTACTTTTCGTACGACGTGATTGTGGTTGGCGGCGGTCATGCCGGATCTGAGGCGGCCGCGGCTGCGGCGAATATGGGGGGCCGGACGCTGCTCATCACCATGAAGCTGGATGCGATCGGGCAGATGTCGTGCAATCCGGCCATCGGCGGCATCGGAAAAGGGCATATTGCCCGCGAGATCGATGCGCTGGGGGGCATCATGGGGCAGGTCACCGATCGGGCCGGCATCCAGTTTCGGATGCTTAACAAGCGGAAAGGTCCGGCCGTGTGGGGGCCACGCGCGCAGTGTGATCGCATGGCCTACGCCACGGCGGTACGTGAAACGCTGGAAGGCATCGACAACCTCTACATGCGCGCCGATATGGTGACGGAGCTGCTCGCCGAAGGCGGTCGTATCACGGGCGTCCGAACAAATCTGGGCGTGGAGTTCAAGGCACCCTCCGTAGTGCTTACAACCGGTACGTTTTCGAATGGCGTGATTCACGTGGGGGAGAAGAACTTCGGCGGGGGCCGCATGGGGGAGAGTGCCTCCCGAGGTATCACGGGCTGCCTGCACGATCTGGGCTTTGAGTCAGGCCGCCTGAAAACGGGCACGCCGCCCCGCGTGGACGGCCGCACGCTTGACTACAGCGTGATGGAGGAGCAGCCGGGCGACGACGAGCCGACGCCTTTCTCCTTCATGACCGACCACCTGCCGGCCGACGATCAGCTTTCCTGCTGGCTGACCTACACGGCGCCTGACGTGCATGAGGCGCTCCGCGAAGGATTCGACCGCAGCCCGATGTTTGCGGGTCGCATTCAGGCCAAGGGGCCGCGCTACTGTCCGTCGATCGAGGATAAGATCGACCGTTTCTCCGAGAAGGACCAGCACCAGATCTTTATCGAGCCCGAAGGTCGGCACACCCATGAGGTGTACGTCAATGGCTTTTCTACAAGTTTACCGGAGGAGGTCCAGTTTGAGGCGCTCCGTAAGGTGCGCGGGATGGAGAACGCGCATATGCTGCGGCCGGGCTATGCCATCGAGTACGATTTCTTCCCGCCCTATCAGATCCGCTATAGCCTTGAAACGAAATATGTAGAAGGCCTCTTCTTCGCCGGGCAGATAAACGGCACGACCGGCTACGAGGAAGCCGCGGCGCAGGGGCTGATGGCCGGCATCAACGCCGTCCAAAAGCTGCGCAGGGATGACCCCGTTGTGCTCAAGCGCTCAGAGGCGTACATCGGGGTGCTGATCGACGACCTCGTCTCGAAAGGCACCGACGAGCCGTACCGCATGTTCACCTCCCGCGCTGAGCACCGCATCCTGCTCCGTCAGGACAACGCCGACCTTCGCCTGACCGCCCTGGGCCACCGTCTCGGCCTGGCCTCCGACGCCCGTTTGCACCGGATGGAAGCGAAGCAGGATGCGATCGAGAAGACACGACAAGCGTTTGAAAATACAACGGTTAGCCCAGAAGATGTAAATGGCTATCTGGAGCAGGTGGGCACCTCTACCATCGATCAGGGCGAGCGGCTCGTGCGGCTTGCGCTGCGGCCGGAAGTCGACACCGAAGCCCTCATCCGCCACGCCGGGTTGTGGGATGAGGTGGTCGCTCCGGCGCCGGGCGCGGAGAATGCGGCGCGGCTTGTGGAAATCGACCTCAAGTACGAGGGCTATATCGAGCGTCAGCAGGAGCTCATCGACCAGATGGAAGCCAAGGAAGCGTGGCCTATCCCGGAAGGGTTCGACTACAGCGAGGTGGAGGCGCTGTCCAAAGAAGCCCGAGAGAAGCTCAGCAAGGTCGAGCCCCAAAACCTCGGGCAGGCCTCCCGCATCAGCGGCGTGCGCTCAGCCGATGTATCCGTGCTGATGGTGCTGCTGAAGAAGCGGGGCGTCAGGCCCGGCGGTGATGTTTCACGTGAAACACCTGCCGATCCGGTGGCAGCGTGATGTAAGTTTGGGGGTATGGGTGTGTGGGGGTACTGTATCCGGTATCTTTCAACTCGTAGCTCTACTCAGAAACCCCTATACCCCCAGACACCCATACCCACTCAAGCATGTCTGGCCTGCTGGATGCTTCATGCCCCTAAATTAATGCTCCTCACGAACGGGTAAATCAACCCGCGTTGCCTTCCAGGTTGCGTGATAGCTTTCATCTTGCTCTTCTACATTCACCCAAAGGACAACGAGTTGGTCGTGTGATTTCAGAGGGGCGGCCTGGATTACAGCGGTGTTGCTACCGTTTTGCCAGGGAAATGGAAGATCTGCCTGTTTCCAGCCGGCGGAAGTTCGCGTGAACAAGTGTCCCGACACCTCGCCTTCAGCTGGCATGGACGATCCCAGTGCACGCTTGCTATGGGTGCTGAGCCAGAGGAAGGTGCCCTGTGGAGTTGAAAAGAGACGGGCTTCCTGTAGCGTGTGGGGCGTTTCAGTTTCTACCTGCAAGGTGTCAGTTTTGCCATCGGAAGAGGTGATGTAGATTTGGTCTGCATCCGAAAGTGTCTTCTGCCAGGCGATTATATCGTCGTCGTTTATCCGGGTGTGGGCTATTACCGTGCAACCTGTTTCGTTGTCTTCGCCGTGCCAGAATACGTCTGACAGTAAACCGCGCGCTGGGTCATATTCGTACCAGGTAAGGTTGTGAGGATCAAACAACGAGTTGCGCGTGCAGGACGCGAGCGTACCTGTCGCAGGGTCGAATGAAGCGCCGTCCGCAAACCTGGCGAGCGGTTGATCAAGGAGGGGTCCCTGAAATAAAAGACTCCAAGACTGCCAGTAACCATCCTTAAAGGCGTGCCTACCGGTTGAGAAGGAGAACCGATCGTTTAGTGGAAAGACGGACTGCGTTCTCCGGAGCGGGGTTGATGAAATGCTACGTCGATGGGTTTGCTTAAGCGTGTCTACCGTTTGTGTTTTGACGCTGTAGGATAGCAGGGGTCCACCAAGGCGCGAGCGATCACCACGAGGGTTTCTGTGGTGCCACATAAAGGAAACCTTCCCGTTAGCATCAGCTGCCAGAAAGGCATCATGAAGCCGCTCTCCCTGCAAGAGCCTGTCTGCCATGATCAACAGGTCATTGCCTTCGGCCTCGATGGTGAGCAGTATGGCGAAGCGATCTTCGTCCGCATAATCACTCGCACCATAGTTCGTGGTGGTTCCCCCCGCGAAAATCGTGTTTCCTACAACTTCGAGATCCCACCGCTTGATACCATGGAAGGTGTCTCCCGTGTCCATTTCACCGTCGGCGAAGGTGAACCGGTCAATTACCTGATATGTGGTGTCCTGGGCATGGGCGAAGTCTGGAATGAACAGCAGGCAGAGAACAAGTAGGAGCCAAGTTTTCCCGGGCTTGGAAGCGTGGGTTGCAGAAATCATAATCAGTTCCACTCCCAGTGCTGTGATTGATCTCGGGCTCTAGTGATGCGTCACGCGTGATTCTTTGGGCGCTGTTTCCTATATTGCCCATATTCTCGTGTGCTTCTGCGAATCACCACGTCAGTCTCATGGCAGGAAAAAGATACGGTGTCAAACTTTCGATCGAG
>LFFM01002280.1_pt1 | contig 12729 bp, 12 predicted proteins | sample 643131 | NCBI WGS metagenome assembly LFFM01 (sample SAMN03777445, study PRJNA286221) | soda lake metagenome | biome: soda lake; feature: Kulunda steppe; material: water; isolation source: sample Tc-Br brine of Tanatar trona crystallizer | place: Russia: Kulunda steppe | collected 2011-07
CGACGGTCGAACTCGATGCGATCCCCGATCAGTTCCGGCCGACCGACGCCGGCGGAATCCTCGAAAACACCGGCGTTGTCGACGTCGTGAGCACCGCCCATCCGGACGGATCGACGACGGAGACCGGGTTCCCGTTCGGCGTCTTCGTCGTCGTCCGGGCGCCGAACGAACGCGTCAGACAGCATCTGCACCTCGGGATCGGCGGCGGCGACGGGGTCGTCACGAGTTCCGACGGCGAGTACGCGCTGTTCTATCGCCCGTATCATCTGCCCGGCGTCGAGACGGCGATCAGCGTCGCGAACGCGGCGGTGTACGGACAGGCGACCGGCACCGCCAGAGAGCGCGTCGCGGAGGTCGTCGCGGCGGCGAAACGGGACCTCTCGCCCGGCGAGACGATCGACGGCGGCGGCGGTGAAACCGTCTACGGGCTGATCGAGCGCGCGGACGCGGCCGAAGCCGACGAGCACGTTCCGCTGGAGCTGCTCGACGGGGCCGAACTCCGCCGTCCGGTCGCGAAAGACGAGGTGCTGACCGCCGAGAACGTGGAACTCGATCGAGAGTCGTTTCTGTACACGCTCCGGGAACTCGACGGTGGACGCTGACCGTTCGCGGTGCAGGCGGGTCCCGACACGCGTCGAGCCGAACCCGGAAAGCGGTAGGCCAAAGTACCGTCCCGACACAGGGTTCGGCATGGCCGACGAGAACCACGAGGATCACGACCACCATCCCCACGGATCCGCCGAGGAACGTTCGACGGCGCCGCAAAGCGAGTACACGCCGAAACAGATCGCCTTCGGTGCCGTCGTCGCCGTGATCGGCGTCGCGATCACGTTCGGCGTGCCGCTCATGACGCTTTTCTAAAGGAGACGCTCTCCGTTCGCCCCTTTTCAGCCGAGGACGAACAGCGCGATCCACATCGCCCCGGCGGCGAAAAGCGGGATCGTGAGGTTGTCGTCGACGACGTAATCGCCGACGACCGGCTTGACCCCGTCGGCGACCGTCGCCCCGAGCGCTCCGGCGACGGCGACGCCCGGCGAAACGAACGGGAACGCGAGCAGGAAACTGACGACGAACATCCCGACGAAGACGCGCGGGAGGGCGACCCGCCGGAACTCGCCGCTCGAGAGGATCCCGCTTATCGGGTCGGCGAGGGTGAGCATGAAAAGCGCAGGCACCGCCAGTTGCGGTTCGAAGACGAACACCGTCACCGTTCCGCTGAGGACGTACATCGCATAGCCCGCGACGCTGTCTTGCTCGTACTCGCGGGTCAGCCGGTCGTAGATTGGATGTTCGAGCCCGCCGTACAGTCGAGCCGCCTCGAGGACCGCGGTCACGACCAATCCGACGACGGCGATCGTCTGAACCGACGACCACCCGAAGAGACCGGTCTTGAGGACGTGCGTATCCAGCAGATATCCGGCGGGAACGACGGCGCCGGCGGCGTGGACGAGACGGCGGCCGATCTCGAAGGACATACCGGGGCTACCAGCCGGGGTATCAAAGTGGTTCGGGCTTGGCCGTGGTGTATTCCGTTTCCAAGAGGGCGCTACCGTCTAACCGAGCGGGTTTATAACGTCGCTTTCGATTGCTGCGCTCGACCGACTTCGGCGGTCAGTCGTCGGCCGCGGCCGCGTCGGAGCCGTCGGCGTCGGTCGCGGCGTCGGCCTCGATACTCGGCGGGTACTTCCCGCGGTCGAGTTTCAGGTCGGACTGTGGGCGGGCCATGCAGGTCAGCGCGTAGCGTTCGCGTTCCTCTTCGGTCAGCCCGCGTGCGGCCGGCTGGGTCACTTCCCCCTCGACGATCTCGGCGGAACAGGCCAGACACATCCCGACGCGACAGGAGTACTCCTGTGCGATGCCCTCCTCGATGCACCGCTTGAGAACGGTGTCCTTGTCGGAGATCGTGATGGTCTCGCCGGTCCCGACGAACTCGACGGTGTACTCGGTCATGTCCCTCGTTTCGGGGAACCCGGACAAAACTCTTTACTAACACTTCGGGTGGCGGGCTCCCTCTCGTTACATGTAGCCGAGATCGCGAAGCCGCTCCATCAGGTCCTCTTTGTCCTGGGCTCGCCCGGCGCGTTCGGTCGTGTTCTCCAGATCCTGCAGCCAGGCGGGCGCCTCGTCGCTCTTTTCGGTCGAGATCTCGCTGCCGAGCGACCGGAACCCGGCGAAGTACTTCGGCGAGACGGGGATGTCCTCGTGTGTGAGCCCGTTCGGCAGATCGTCGTAGTCCTGTGGGACGTAGCCGTCGTCGGGGTAGGCCTCGACCGTTTCGGGGACGACGTAGTACCAGAAGGCGTCCCAGACGTCCGCCTCGTCGAACTGCAGGATCGGCTGGATTCGATCGTGCGGTGGGTAGATGTCGGGATCGTGGCGTGGCGAAAAGAACGTCTCGTCGGCGCGGGCCTCCTGTTCGTCCCAGCGGATGCCGGAGATGATCCCGTCGATCGCCTGTTCCTCGAGAGTGTCGTTCAGCGCGACCGTCTTCAGCAGGTGGTTACCGACGTAGGTGTCGAGCAGGAAGGGGAAGGTGTCCTCCTCGTACTCGAGGATCTCCCGGACGTGGTGACGGTTGTGCTCGTCGAGGGCTGCGATATCGATGTCGTCGCCGGGTTCGAGGCCGTGTTCGTCGACGTACGCGCCGACGTCGTCGTTGCGCGCGAAGACGACCTCGAGATCCCACTCCTCCGCCCATCGGTCGACGAACTCCAGCAGCTCGTCGAAATGCTGGTAGTGGTCGATGAAGACCGCTGGCGGGAGATCGTAGCCGTACCGTTCGGCGACCTCCTTGACGAAATACAGCGTCAGCGTCGAGTCCTTCCCGCCGGTCCACATGATCGCCGGGTTCTCGTACTCCTCGAGACCGGTGGCGACGACCTCGATCGCCTTCTCGATTTTGTCCTCCAGCGAGGGATAATCGTCGGCGCTTTCGCCTTCCCCGTCCGTGTACGATACGTCGATGTACTCCGGAAACTCGTTCATGGCGTATAATTATATATAATTAGACGGTTGAAGGGTGTTTCGGGTTCGGCGAGATCGGCGCCGAGCGGTGACGCCCGCTTGGAGCTATCGGCAGTATCGGCCACAGTCCGTTTCGGCACCCTTTCCGACAGTCCGATGGCCCACTCGAACGGATCCCGACGATATATAAAGACACGCCGCCGAACTGACATCAACGCACTCCCGTCCGCGGCCGTCGCTGCGGCCGGACGCGATCCAAACACATGAGCGAGCAAGAACTCGGAATCACGGAAAGCAAAGAGCACAACCCCGGCGAGTGGTACGCCGAAGTCGTCCGCAAGGCAAAACTGGCCGATTACGCGCCGATGGGCGGGTTCATCGTCACCCGCCCCCGCGGCTACGCCCTCTGGGAGCGACTCAAAAATCACCTCGACGGCTGGTTCAAGGAGACCGGTGTCGACAACGCCTATTTCCCGATGTTCATCCCCGAGTCGTACCTCGAACGGGAGAAGGACATCGTCGAGGGCTTCGATCCGGAGGTCGCGTGGGTGACCCACGGCGGCCACGAGGAACTCGAGGAGCGACTCGCGGTCCGGCCGACCTCGGAGTCGATCATCACGCCCTTCATCGCCGAGTGGGTCCGGAGCCACCGCGATCTCCCGATGCGGGTCAACCAGTGGTGTTCGGTCGTCCGCTGGGAGGCGACGGAGACGAAGCCGTTCTTCCGGACCAAGGAGTTCCTCTGGCAGGAGGGCCACACCGCCCACGCCACCCACGATGACGCGTGGGACGAGACGATGACGCGGCTCGACCAGTACGAGCGGCTCTACGAGGAAGTGATGGCGATCCCCGGGATGAAAGGCCGAAAGCCCGAACACGACAAGTTCCCCGGCGCGCACACGACGACGACGATCGAGGCGCTGATGCCCGACGGCAAATCGGTTCAGGCCGGTACGAGCCACCACCTCGGGACCTCCTTCGCCGAGGCGTTCGATATAACCTACACCGACGAGGACGAAGACGAGCGGACCGCCCACACTACCTCGTGGGGGCTGTCGTGGCGCGCGCTCGGCGCGCTCATCATGACTCACTCGGACGATCAGGGTCTCGTCGTTCCCCCCGCGTTGGCCCCCACGCAGGTCGTCGTCGTCCCGATCTGGCAGGCCGACACCGAGGACGACGTCAAGGAGTACGCCGCCGATCTGGCCGCCGAACTCGACGGACAGTTCCGCGTCGAGTTCGACGACCGCGACGAGCGCAACCCCGGCTTCAAGTTCAACGAACACGAGCTCAACGGCGTTCCGCTCCGGATCGAGATCGGCCCCAACGAAGTCGAGGACGGCGAGGCAACACTCGTTCACCGCCCCGACGGCGAGAGCGGGACCGCCGGGCGCGGCGAGATCGTCGACTCGGTCGAGACGGCTCTCGATACCGTCTACGCCAAACTGTACGCGGCGGCCGAAGCGAACCTCGAAGAGAACGTACGCGAGGCCCACGGTCGCGGCGAGATCCTCGGGACGATCGGCCGTCACGGCGGCTACGTCAAGACCGGCTGGTGCGGTGCGGAGGCCTGCGAGGCCGAGATCAAGGACGAGATCGCCGCCGAGATCGTCATGCTCCCGCTCGACCGCGACGAGGAGCCCGTCCACGAGACCTGCGGAGTCTGCGGCGAAGATGCCGAGGAGACCGCGTACTTCGCGAAGTCGTACTGACCCCGATCCAGGGGGGATGTTTAGTAACGCCGGCTCGAACGGTCCGCCATGGATCACGTGAAATCCAGCGAGGTCGAGGCGGCCGAACCGGTCGAGAACGTATCGCTCAAACTTCTCGCCTCCGGCGAGAAGACGAACCTGCAGCTGTTCGAGATCGAGCCCGGCGCGACCGTTCCCGAACACAGCCACCCCCACGAACAGACCGGCTTCGTTTACGAGGGGGAGTTGACCTTCGTCTCCGGGGGCGAAGAGTTCCTCGTCGAGTCGGGCGATTCCTTCTCGGTCCCCGGCGGGGAACCGCACTCGGTGACGAACGAGGGTGACGTTCCGGTTCGCGGCGTGGATATCTTCTCGCCGCCGCGGACCGATCCCGACTGGGCGGAGTGACTTCGGCTTCGATCGCCCCCTAAATCGACGCTCGGCTCAATTCTCTGAAGGCGCTCGCCGTTCCCGGTCGCATCCGGAACTCAGCACTCGTTATCGGATCCTATTTTAAATCCCCCGTCGGTAAACGGGAGAATATGGCCGAGAACAAAACGATTCTCAGTCGATTTCTCAGTGGTGTTCCGGACGGAGCCCGCCTCGACGACAGCCAGTTCTCGCTCCGGCATCGATTCATCGTCGCCTCGCTTGTCGTCCAGGCCCCGGTTCTGTTCACGCTCAGCCGGCTTTCCGGAACGGGGGAACTCACGGGCGTTCCGTTCCCCGACATCCCGCTGACACACGGGCTCGCGGGGAGCGGTATCGTGCTCGCATTGGCGGTCGTGAGTCTGTTACCGATACTCTCACGACGGGTCCGATCGATCACGGCCTCGTTCGGTTTCATGACCTGTGCCGCGGTACTGGCGTATTTTTGGGGTGGATTCGTCGAGGCGCATTTCCTGTATTTCGTCGGCGTCGGCGTCGTCGCGATGTACGAAGACTGGCTTCCTCTGGCGCTGGCCGTCGTCTACGTCGCCACACAGCACTCGCTTTTCGGACACACCTACGGTCAGATGGTGTACAACCACGAACCGGCGATGGCCAACCCGATGGTCTGGGGACTGATTCACGCCTTTTTCGTCCTCCTTTTGGTCGGCGCGGTGCTCTTCCAGTGGCGGTCGGTCGAACACGCCCGGGACTCACTCGACGACCGGGCGGACGACGTCGAAACGCTCGAAGAACAGCGGGCCGAGATCGAAGCCGCCCGCGCGGAGGCCGAAACCGAACGCGAGCGGATCGACGAATTGAACGAAACGCTTCGCGCCGAAGCCGGTGACGTCGCCACGGCGTTGACCGCGGTCGCGGGCCGCGATCTGACCGCGACACCGCCGACGGACTCGGATATCGAGGCGGTCCAGAACATCTCCGGTGCGTACCGCGAGATGACCGACGATCTCGGATCGGTGCTCGGGGAGATTCGCTCGTTCGCCGACACCGTCGATCGGACGACCGAGACGGTCCGCGAACGGGCCGCCGAACTCGAGGCCGAACAGCGCGAACAGTCGGACGACGTCCGGACGCTCGCCTCGGAGCTCGAGACACAGGCCGACCAACTCGAGTCCGCCTGCGCGGAGATGGACGACCTCTCGGCCGTGATCGAGGAGATCGCCGCCAGCACCGAGGAAGTCTCCGGAGAAACCGCGGAGGTCGCCGATCTCGCCGACGAGGGCAGCGACGAGGCGGCCGCCGCCGCCGAGGCGGTCGGTGAGGTCGCGGCGCAGGTCGAGACGGTCGCGGAGCTGACGGAAACGCTCGATAAACGGATGACAGACGTCGAGGGAACCACGTCCCTGATCGACGACATCGCCGAGCAGACGAACATTCTCGCGCTCAACGCGAACATCGAGGCAGCCCGGGCCGACGGGGCCGGTTCGAGCGGTGACGGGTTCGGAGTCGTCGCCGACGAAGTGAAAAAGCTCGCCGAGGAGACCAGGGGCCACTCCGCGACGATCCAGGAGACGATCACCGAGACGCTCGGGGACGTCACCGACGTTCGCGAGGACGTCCAGCGGCTCGAATCGGTCGCGGCCGACGGGGCGGAGAACGTCGACACGGTCGCGGCGCTTTTCGATCGGGTCGACGACTCGGCGAACGGTCTCGAAACGTCGATCGACGAGGTCGCCCACGCCACCGACGACGGGGCCGCGAGCACCGAGGAGGTCACCGCCGTTATCGACGGTGTCGCGAACGAGGCCCGTGAACTCGCCCGCGCCGGAACGGCGGCGGCCGACGCCAGCGAAGCGACGGCGGTGGAGATCGCCGAAATCCGCGAGGAGCTTTCGGATCTCAGCTCCCAGACGACGGCGCTACAGCGGGAACTCGAAGAGTTCGTCCTCCCCTCGGACGCGTCGGTCGAACCGACCGGAGAGGCCGGCGGCGACCCGACGCTCGCGGACGACTGACTCCACGACGCTCACGCTCTTTTCGACAGAAAAAGACGGGATTGCGGCGGTCCGATCAGTCCAGCTTCTCGATGTTCTCGACGACCGCTTCGGCGAACTCGCTTGTCGCGAGCTTCTCGGCGTCCTCGAGCTGTCGTTCGAGGTCGTAGGTGACTTTCCCGGAGGAGATGGTCTCCTCGACGGCGTCCCGGACGAGATCCGCGGCGTCGTTCCAGCCCATGTACTCGAGCATCATGCGGCCAGAGAGGATGATCGCGGTCGGGTTGACCTTGTCCTGGCCCTCGTATTTCGGCGCGGAGCCGTGAACCGGCTCGGCGAGCATGCGGGCGTCGCCGAAGTTACCGCCCGGCGCGATGCCGAGGCCACCGATCTGGGCGCCCGCGGCGTCGGACATGTAATCGCCGTTGAGGTTCATCGTCGCGATGACGTCGTAGTTGTCGGTGCGGGTCAAAAGCTGCTGGAGCATGTTGTCCGCGATGCGGTCGTTGACGACGAGCGTGTCGTCGTCGACTTCGCCGTCCTGTTCCTCCCAGAGTGTGTCCTCGGTGATGACCTCGTCGCCGTACTCTTCCTCGGCGACCTCGTAGCCCCAATCGCGGAACTGCCCCTCGGTGAACTTCATGATGTTGCCCTTGTGGACGAGGGTGACAGAGTCACGGTCGTTCTCGAGGGCGTAGTCGATGGCTTCACGGACCAGCCGTTTGGTTCCGAACTCCGTGATCGGCTTGATACCGATCCCGACGGGGCCGTCGTGGATCGTCGAGTCGAATCCCATATCCCCCTCGACGAACTCCTTGACCTGCTGGACCTCGTCGGTGCCGGCCTCCCACTCGATACCGGCGTAGACGTCCTCGGTGTTCTCCCGGAACGTGACCATGTCCATCTTCTCGGGCTCCTTGACGGGCGAGGGAACGCCTTCGAGGTGGTACGTCGGACGGACGTTCGCGTACAGATCCAGCAGTTTGCGGAGACCGACGTTCAGCGATCGGAATCCGGCACCGACGGGCGTCGTCAGCGGCCCCTTGATGGCGACGCGGTGTTCCCGGATCGCCTCGACGGTCTCGTCGGGGAGGTTCTCGCCGTACTTTTCGCGGGCGGACTCACCGGCGTAGACGCGCATCCAGTTGATCTCGCGACCGGTCGCCTCCGCGGCAGCCTCGAGAACCTTCTGTGCGGCGGGGCCGACGTCGCTGCCGACACCGTCACCGTAGAGGATCGGGATGATCGGATCCTCGGGGACGACGAGTTCGCCGTCCTCCGTCGCTTCGATCTTCGATCCGTTCGACGGCACTTCGATCTTATCGTATTCCATACCGGACCGTTTTGCAGGGACCCATGAAAGGCGTACCGCTATCGTGCCGGATCGTTTATCATTGTTCGTGATAGTCGGTGACTCTAAGTCCCGGAAAAACGACTGGTCGACCATGCGAGTCATCGTTCACGGCGGTGCCGGAGAGAACCCGACCGATCCCGAAGCGAGACAGGAGTCGCTTGACGACGCCGTGGCGGCCGCAAGCGGCGCTGAAACCCCTCTGGGGGCGGTTCGAACGGCGATCCGGCGGCTCGAGTCCGATCCGCTTTTCAACGCCGGCGTCGGGAGCGCGGTTCAGGCGGACGGCCACATCAGGACGGACGCAGGACTGATGGCCAGCGATCGGTCGATCGGCGCCGCCTGTGGGATGCCCGGCGTCGAACACGCGATCGACGTCGCCGCCACGGTTCGATCCGAGACGCCACACGTCCTCGTTTCGGGCGTCCACGCGGTCGATCTGGCGGACGCATACGGGACCGAGACCGGCGTCGATCTCTGGACCGACCGGACGCGGGAGCGCTGGAACGACCTCGAAGAACGCCCGCCAGCGGATCCCAGAAAACAGGCGAGATGGGTTCGAGAGCGGTTCGGCGAATCCGACGGTCGGGATCACGACACCGTCGGTGCGGTCGCAACCGACGGCGAACGGTCCGTCGCGGCGACGTCGACGGGCGGTCGGTGGTTCGCTCTCGCCGGTCGCGTCGGGGACGTCCCGCAGGTCGGGTCCGGGTTCTACTGTACGGAGGCGGGCGGTGCCTCCGCGACCGGCGCCGGCGAGGATATCGCCCGCCAGACGCTCTCGAGGCGTGCCGTCGACTTCCTCGAAGACGGCCACGACGCCCAAACGGCGGCCGAGACAGCGATCGAAGCGTTCGGCGATCTCGCCGCCGGTGTCGCCGGGCTCATCGTCCTCACTCCGGACGGGGACACAGGGTCCGCGTACGACAGCGACTCGATGGAAACGGCCGTTGCCGGCGAGATAGACGGGCCGTCGGCGGACGTTTTATGAGTTCGAGCGACCCAGACGGGATATGACCCTCGACCCGGTCCACTTCGACGGGATCGCACAGCTCGCGGGCCGGATCAGCCAGCGCGTCGACTCGACCGACCACGACGACTTCGCGGAGACGGTCTTCGAGGAGTTCCTCGACCCGCTTTGGGACGACGGCCGACGCGCAATCGAACCGCTCGGCGAGCTCCGGCGACGTCGGATCGATACCGAGGCCGCCGCACTACAGGACGCGCCGTTTTCGACCCAACACGGGCTCGATTCGGGGACGATCAACCCGACGACGTTCACGAACGGGCTCGTCCTCGATGTGGCACAGGCGGCGATGGCCGCCGTCCCGTCGGATCTCGAGTTACACCGCTCGCGGACCGTCGTAGCGACGGTCCACTCGAACGACGCGACCGTCGACTGCGAGGAGGACGACTGGACGATGTTCGACGGCGGCTACTCGAAAGGGCGGGTGCTTCAGGCCCCGCGCGTCAGCCGCTACGAGGAGGCTGTCGTGCACGCGCTGTCGTTGTATCTTGCCGAGGTGAACCACGCCGAAACGCAGGCGGAAGTCGTCGAGGACCTCCTCGTTCTCGACGGGCCGATCTATCCGAAGGGACTGCTCGCGTGGACCGACAGGCACCCGGAGCTGGCGGATCTCCTCGTCGAGGACAAACGTCCCCGCGACGTCGTGGACGGGTATATCGGCCTCGTCGAGCGGTTTGCCGACCGCGGCGTTCCGCTCGTCGGATTCGTCAAGAACGGTAGTTCGAAGGCGATCACCCGGATCCTCCGCCGGAACGAACGGGCCCCGTGGGCCGACGACGCGGCCCTGTTCAAGCGGATCCTCCACCGAAGCGACGACGACGGCGAGACTCTGACCGATCAGCTCACGTTCACCGACTGGTTCGTCTCCCGGTGCGGCGTCGACGAACCGCTCTCGGCCGGCGGTGACGCGTTGGGACTCGATCGCGACCGCGACCCCGAAGATTACGAGGTAACGTTCTTTTACGTCTACGATCCCCGCGACGAACTGCTTTTCAGAGTCGAGTCGCCGGCGGTGTTCACCCGGGATCCGGAGACGCGCGAGGCGCTGACGACGCAGCTACTCCGCGATATCGCCCACGAGCGGGGGCCGCCGCTGTCCGTCTCGAAGGCGGACGAACTGGCTCGAATCAGTCGAGACGAGAAGGCCGCGCTCACCCGTGCGATCGAACAGCGCTTCGACGCCGATCGCGACCGGTCCTACGACGACGAGCGGTGGGGACTGGTGGCGTCAGCTACCCACCGCTGAAGCGGTGGGCTTGTCAGTGGACTCTCGTTCTGCCGACACAGGAGTGTCGGACGCCACGTCAGTAGCGTTCACGGTCATTATCCCTGACTTCAGGGCGTACTGACAGAATGCCCCTCCAGCGGGGGACTTCTGCCCCTGCTGGAGTTTAACTGCGAGTTTCCGGGCAACATTCTTGGCTGCATTGTAGTCGGCGTTCACCGAGTACGAACAGTTCAGGCAGGCGAAGTGTTGCCCGTCACGGTTTTCATCTAACGTACAGCCGCATTTTGAACATTGCTGGCTAGTGTACGACGGTTGCACCTTCTCAACCACGATGCCCTGTTCGTCGGCTTTGTACGCAACTTGTTCCTGCAACGCACGGAAGGCCCACTGTTGGAACTTCTTACCGTCGCTGATGCGCTCTCGAATCTGCTCTAGGTCCTCGAACGCGATGTGCGTACAGTTGTGGCGTTCGGCTTCCGCGACGAGTTCTTTCGAACACCGATGCAGGTAATCCTCGCTCCACAACCCAAACCGATCACTGATGCGGTGGTAGGTCAGGTGGGCGCTTCGCGTACCGATCTGTTGCAGGCTTGCACGCCGTTTTTCGAACTCGCGGCGCTGGTGGTTGAGGTAGTCGGCGTTGCCGACAAACCTGCCTGTCGAGGTCACGGCGATGTGGTCATCAACATTGCAGTCCACGCCGAGGACTCTCGAATCCTCGGCTTTCTCAGGACTGCTCGCGTCTATCTCTCGTTCCATCGCCGCGTGCAGATAGAACTCGTCGGCTTTGCTGTCGTAGTGGACAGTGCCGGTGGAGAAGGAGTAGTCCTCGTTCAGCAGGTACTCACCGTGGGGCGTCCCTTTGGGGTTGTCGGGTAGGTTGTACTCACATTCAACCCGTCCGTTGACAGTGGCGAGACTCACCTTGTCTCGGTAGTAGGTGGCTGCTCGCTTGTCGTAGACGATGCTGAACGTGTCGTAATCGGGCTTAGTGGTGTTCTCGCCCTCAGCTAGCCGGTCAACGCAATTGCTAATGTCGTCGGTGGCGCGTTTGATGGCCTTCTGCACGAGATTCGCGTGCAGGTAGTCTGTTTCCTCCCGAAGGTCGTCGTAGATTGCGTTTTCAGCTTCGCTCTTGCTGGTCACGCAGTCTTCGTCGGGATAGCGCCATGCCCAGTCTGCGGTGCGGTTCGCGCAGTACTGGAATTTGGAATTAGTGGCGTGGAGGTCGCTCTTGCGGTCATCGGGCACGTCAAGTCGGACGACCACGGTGCGTGTTACCTCCCACGCCATGTATATCACAGTACTAACTACTCTTTATTAATGCTTTTTATTGGTGTTGGAGAGTCGGCGCTGCTGTGTTCGGTAGTTTGTGTAGTGTAGCTTACGCGCTTCCTCCGACGGCTAAAGCCGTGGGCTTCCGCGCTGTTACCACTGTGAGCGCAGACGGCACTACACCGTCGGCTCGTCGACGGCGTCGAGCACGTCGACGGTGACGTCCGACTCGTCGATCCCGAGGCGGGCAAACTGCGTCCGAACGTGCGCTGTCGCGGCCTCGATAGCCCGCTCCCTGTCGTCGAACCCGCGAGGCATCGGCGATTCGAAGGCCACCTGTAGCTCCCGGCCGTCGATGATCTGTGTCTGACCGCCGCTTTCGACCTCGTAGAAGGAATCACAGATCCACACGTACGGGGCCTCGTCGTCCGGCGCGCCGCGGAACGACGGCGGCTCCTCGCCGGGTTCGTACAGCGTCCCGGTCAGTCCCGTCCCGCCCGCCGAGCCGCGAATCCGTAGCATACCCGACGCTACGGGGTGTAGAAAGAAAAACGACGCGGCGTCTACAGGAAGTACACCGGGGACAGCGACGCTCGCGATGCTAGACTGTCGGGCGTTGCGGCCGGTTCGGGGACGACGGCCACTTCGCCGCCACGGTCGTCTCCTCGGTCCTCGAGGCAAGGCGCTGTGGACCAACGAGGCGGTTTACGACGCGCCGGGCGAGCACATGACGACCGACATACACGTACTGATGCTCTCGACGGAACCCCGGCGTAGATTGAGCGTCGATACGGGTAAGTGAGGCATTA
>LFFM01002281.1_pt1 | contig 12729 bp, 11 predicted proteins | sample 643131 | NCBI WGS metagenome assembly LFFM01 (sample SAMN03777445, study PRJNA286221) | soda lake metagenome | biome: soda lake; feature: Kulunda steppe; material: water; isolation source: sample Tc-Br brine of Tanatar trona crystallizer | place: Russia: Kulunda steppe | collected 2011-07
GGTCGTCGAGCGCCTCGAAGAACCGCCCGGAGACGAACGCCTCGACCACCTCGTCGAACGACTCGTCGTCGGCGACCGCCTCCAGGATCCCGACGGGGACCTGCGCGCCGGCCATGTTGGCGTGCCCCCCGGCCGATCCCGCCTGTTCGAGCGCGTCACGCAGGAGCTCACCCACGTCGAGTTCTGCGCCACGGGCGCGTGCCGATCCGTAGATCACGCCGTCCATGTAGCCGTACACGAAGGTGACGGAGGCGTCCTCCAGATCGAGCAGTCGGTCCGCGGCCTGCGCGAGCGCGTCACGGTCGGTTATCTCCCCGACACACGATGCGATGACCGATCCCCTGACGTCGCGGTTCTCTATCGCCGCCGCGAGCACGCGCAGCGTCTCGGGGCTCACGCTCGGGCTCTCGACGCGTTCGAGCGTCGACTCGTCGACGTCGGGGATCAGCGACGCGGCGGCTTCGAAGTCCGCGATCGACACCTCGCGAGTGAAATCACGCGTGTCGACCCGGATCCCGTACAACAGCGCGGTCGCGATCGCGCGGTCGGGGGTGATCCCCAACCGCGAGAGGTACTCGCCGATCATGGTGCTCGTCGCACCGATACCGGGACGGACATCGACGAACGTCCCTTCGATCGGGCCGCGGGGTGGGTGGTGATCGACGACGACGTCGACGGTCGTCCCTTCCGGCAGCGAGTCGTTGATCCCGGCCCGCGAGTGGTCGACGAGCGCGATCCCCGCGTACGAGTCGACAGCCACGTCCGCGAACGTCTCCAACGACAGGTCGAGCAGGTTCACCATCGCACGGTTCTCCTGATGGGCTATCTCGCCGCCGTAGACGGCGTCGGCAGGCGTGCCGATCGCCTCGGCGATCCGGGCGAGTCCGAGCGCGCTCGCGATGGCGTCCGGGTCGGGGTTATCGTGGGCGACGACGAGCAGGTCGCCGGGGACCCGACGCAGGGTCCGAACCAGCCGCGGCGGGCGCTCCTGTACGTTCGGCTCGTCGAAGCCGGGATCGTCGGCCGCATCGATGGGCGATTCGTCGCGTGAGTCCCGTACTGGTAGTCCGAGCGCGTCGAGAACGCGGCGGGTGGTCGCCTCGACGGGGTCGACGACGTGGTCGGCGACCCCGTCGAGGTCGGCGATCTGGTCGGCGGTCGGCGCGGTACCGACGTGGGCGACGATCATCGCGTTCGGGTAGCGGTCGCGGGCCGCGCGTGCGGCGGCGACGTTACGTGTGGGGTCGTCGCTGGCCACCACCACGACGGAGGCGTGATCCGGATACGACGTCGGATCGGTCGGGTCAGCCTCGACGGTTGCGACGTTCCGGTCGCGGAGGCTCGAGGACCAGCCGGTGTCATCGGTGACCGCGAGTACGCCGTCGCGGTCCTCCCGTGCACGTTCGACGAGGGTGTTCCCGACAGCGCTACAGCCGAGCAGCAGACGTCGGGGCATGTTCGATCGCAGGCGGTCACGAGGCAAAACGCTGCCGTCCGCGGTTCGGTCCCGCCGGTCCCGGCTACTCCAGCGCGTCCGGGTCGCTCGCGGCTGAAACGACGTCGACCGCAGCACGGTTCTCGGCGATGTCGTGGACGCGCACGACGTCCGCCCCTCGGTCGGCGGCCACGGCGGTGGCGGCGACGGTCGCGTGTTCGCGATCGTCCGGCTCCCGACCGATCGCGCCGAACAGCGACTTGTGTGAGTGTCCGACGAGGACTGGACAGCCGAGCGCGCGGAACTCGTCGATCCGCCCGAGCAGCGCGAAGCTCTCCGCCGCCGATTTTCCGAAGCCGAGCCCCGGATCGATTATGACTCGCTCGCGGTCGATGCCGGCGACGTCAGCGCGGATCAGTCGCTCACGCAGGTCGTGGATCACGTCGGTGACGACGTCGTCGTATTCGGGATCGTTCTCGGGGTCGACCGGCGCGTCCACGCTGTGCATCACGACGACCGGACAGCCCGCGTCCGCGACGAGCTCCCGCATCTCGGGGTCCTCCAGGCCGGTGACGTCGTTGATGACGTCGGCACCGGCCGCAAGGGCCGCCTCGGCGACCGCGGGCTTTCGCGTGTCGACGGAGACGAGAACGTCGCCCTCGTCGACCGCATCGACCTCGCTCACCGCCTCGACGACGGGGACCACGCGGTCGATCTCCTCGTCGACCGGAACCGGCTCGGCTCCGGGTCGAGTGGACTCCCCGCCCACGTCGATCACGTCGACGCCTGCCTCGACCATCCGCTCCGCGCCGGCGATCGCGTCCACGAACGCCTCGTGTCGGCCGCCGTCGTGAAAGGAGTCGGGAGTCACGTTGAGCACGCCCATCACCGCGGTTCGATCGTTCCACGGGTACTCCGCGTCCATCGGATCGCCGCCGTGGCGGTCCGTGCGCTCGTTCGAGCCGTCGATCCCGAGGCGGCCTCGGAGGTCGGCTGCGACCCCGGCGAGTCCACCGGTCGCGTCGTCGAGACGGTCACAGAGGGCCCGAAACTCCGCTATCGACCCGGCGAGCGTGACCGGCGAGTCCTCCCCGCCGGCCACGCCGCCGCCGTCCGCGCCGCTTCCGACGCCATCAGCGGCGAGCCCCCCGATCGCCGCGTCGCCGCCGACGGTGCGGAGCGTCGACGCGACGCGGGTCGCGCGATCCCCGCGAAGCCGGACCGTCACCGTCCGGTGGTCGATCCCGTCCCGCGTGCGAGCGACGTCCGCGGGCGGAACGCTCCCCGACCCGAGCGCTCGCTCGGCGTCCACGGGGTCACGAACCGACTTCGGCGTCACCGTCCTGGTTCTCGCCGCGCGGGCCTCCGCGACAGCGAACAGCGACCCGACGACGAGGACGCAGTCGTCCGGCTCCGCACGATCGACGGCGGCTTCGACCGCGTCCGCGACGTCGTCGCCGGCGGTGACCGACTCGACGCCCGCCGACCGAAGCGCCGTCGCCAGCACGTCCGGGTCCTCGGCGCGATCGAGTGCCGGCCGGCAGGTGATAGCGCTCGCCGCCGAGGGAAGCGCGGCGGCCGTCCCCGCGTGGTCCTTGTCGTGCATCGCCGCGTACACGAGATGAAGCGCGTCGTAGTCGTACTCGGCGAGCGTTCCGACCAGCGTCTCACAGGCGGCGGGGTTGTGTGCCCCGTCCAGCACGGTGAGCGGCTCGGCATCGATCACTTCGAACCGGCCGGGCCACGTCGCCCGCGCGAGTCCGTCACCCAGCGCGACGTCGGAGAACGTGGCGTCCGTGAGCACCGTCTCCGCGGTGCGTCTCGCGAGCGCGGCCGCGACCGCCGCGTTCGCCGCCTGGTGGTCTCCGACGAGCGGGATCCGATACTCCCCCGCCGACTCGCCGTCGAAGGCGACCTCGGCGTCGACCGCGCTCGTTCGTCCCTCGTACGTCGCGACGATCGCTGCCTCGGCAGCAGTATCGCTTCCAGGTCCCGAAACCGTCGTCACCGGCGCCCCGGCATCCGCGGCGACCTCGCGGACGACGGCGAGCGCCTCGCCCGTACAGGCGGTCACCATCGGCGCGTCCGGTTCCGCGATCCGTGACTTGGTTCGAGCGATCTCCGCTATCGAGTCGCCGAGGACCGACGTGTGTTCGAGCGAGACGTTCGTCACCGCAGTGGCGACCGGGTCGACCGCGCTCGTGGCGTCGTACTCGCCGCCGAGGCCGACTTCGAGTACCGCGACGTCCACCTCGCGACGCGCGAAGTCGTGGATCGCCAGTGCCGTGACGACCTCGAAGAACGTGAGTGGCTCCCCGGCTGCGGCCCTGTCGACGAGCCACGGTTTCACTTCCGCGACGAACTCGGCGATCGCGGCCTCGGTCATCGGCCGGCCATCGACGCGAACGCGCTCGGCGAGCGACGACAGGTGTGGAGAGGTGTACAGTCCGACGGACAGTCCCGATTCCCGCAGCACCGATTCGGTCAGCCGCGCAGTGCTTCCCTTCCCGTTCGAGCCCGCGATCTGGACGCACGCGACGTCGTCTTCGGGGTTTCCGAGCCGGTCCAAGAGCGCCGCGACGCGCTCGGTACCGGGTTTGGTCGAGAAGCGACGGAGGTCGAACAGGAAGTTCGCCGCCTCGTGGTAGTGCATACGCGGTGGGTCGGTACCGTGTCGCTTAGGCGTACCGGACCACGAAAAAGCAACCCTTAGGCCCGACGGTCGCCGAGACCGTCCATGCACGAGACGGTATCGCCGGACTCGGCGGATCGGTCCGGTGGCTCCGCCGACTCCGTCCTCGTCGCCGAGTCGGTCCGAAAGTCGTACGGTGAGGTCGTCGCGCTCGACGGGATCGATCTGATCGTCGGGGCGGGCGAGGTAGTCGGTCTCATCGGGCCGAACGGTGCGGGGAAGACGACGCTCGTTCGCGCGCTCACCGGGACGACCGACGTGGCGGGACGCGTTCGCGTGTTCGGCGGTCCACCACGCGAGGTCGATCCTCAGCGTGTCGGGGTCCTGCCTCAGTCGTTCGACCCCCCTGCACGGCTCACTGCTCGCGAGCTCGTCGACTACTACGGCGGGCTCTACGACACGGCGCGTGACACCGGGTCGGTTCTCCGTGACGTTGGGATGGTCGATGACGCGGACGCTTGGTACGAGACGCTCTCCGGGGGGCAAAAGCGGCGGACCTGCGTCGCGACCGCTCTCGTCAACGATCCTGACCTCCTCTTTTTGGACGAACCGACGACCGGCATCGACCCGGCCGGCCGGCGGTCGATCCACCGACTGGTCGAGCGGCTGGCGGCCGGCGGTACCACGGTCCTTCTCACCAGTCACGCGATGGACGAGGTCGAGCGACTCGCCGACCGCGTCGCGCTGCTCCGGGACGGCCGTGTCGTCGCCGTCGGCGCACCGCTCGATCTGATCGCTGAACACGGCGGACGACCACAGCTGACCGTGTCGATGGCGGAGCCGACGGTCGGGTCGGCCGACGCGCTCGACGAGGCGCTCGCCGACCTCGACGCGACCGCGACGGTCGAACCGACCGAGGACGGGCTCCGAGTGCTCGGGATTCGTCCCGAGTCGATCGGCGCGGTCGTCGACGCGCTCGCTGACGCCGGGATCGATTTCGAGTCGTTGTCGTGGTCCGAACCGACGCTCGAGGACGTCTATCTCGAACTGACCGGTGAGGAGTACCCGGCGCGAACGGGAACTGCTCCCGTGGGGACGCGGTCCGGCGGGGGGTCGCCGTGACCCGGAGCGGGCGGATCGCGACGGAGGCGCGGGCGGCGACACGCTCGTTTCTCCGTCGTCGAACGGCGGTGTTCTTCACCTTCTTTTTCCCCGTGATCCTCGTCGGCATCTTCGGGGCGTTGGTCCGTACCCAGCCCACCGGCGGGGGGCTCTTCGCCGAGCCTGCCGGCTACTACATCCCCGGATACCTCGCGGTCGTCGTGTTGTTCACGCCGCTGTCACGCGTCGGCTCCGAGATCGCTCGACACCGTGACGGCGGGCGGTTCGAGAAGCTGGCGACGACCCCCCTCTCGCGGGTCGAGTGGTTGATCGCTCACACGCTCGTCAACGTCGCGATCATCGGTGCAGCCAGCCTCCTGATCCTCGCACTCGTCGTCGCGGTGACGGACGCGGAGCCGGTCGTCTCCTCGGCGCTTCTCGTGTTGCCCGTGTTCGTCGCCGTCGCGGTCGCGCTCTTTTGTGGACTCGGCGCGGTGCTCGGGGCGCTCGCGGACTCACAGGACGGGGTGATCGCCGCGAGCAACACGGTGGCGTTACCCCTGTTGTTCCTCTCCGAGACGTTCGTCCCCCCGGCGCTTTTACCACAGTGGTTCCTCCCGGCGGTCGCGGCCTCGCCCTTGACGTACTTCGCACGAGGGACGCGAGCGATCCTCTACGAGCCCGCGCCGTGGATCGGCGATCTGGGCGTTTTATCGGTCCTCGCGGCCGGATTCCTTGCGCTGGGCGCGTACGCGGTTCCCCGGACGGACTGATCCCTCGTCCTCCACACCCCGACGCGAAAGCCGGTGGTTTATACTTACGGCCACCGTCCACCGACTAACGAGGGAGTTCCGTGACGACCGTCGAGTTCAGGTGTTCGGGATGTGCTCAGACCATCGAGGTCAACGACGAGATGCGCGAGACCATTCTCTCCGTCGGCTGTCCCGTCTGTACGACCGCCGCGACCGCTGACGACTTCGGCGATCCCGACGGTGACGGCGACGTCGCTACCGTCGCGGGCGACTCGTAGCCGTCACGACAGGATGGCCGTTACCGCACGGGCGGCGTCCGTTGATACAACCGTGGCGTGGTCGTTCATTGCCGATGCTGTCGATGTCTCACCTGAAGAACAGTCGTTCCCGTTCGGTCGGGTCCAGCGGCGCGCCGTACTCGGATATTTCGACGGCTTCGGCGTGGGTCACCGCATCGGCGGCGGCACCGTACCGCTCGCGGAGCAGGTCACGGAATCGATCCGCGACGTTCATTTCCGTGACGCTGACGAGGTGCTCGACGCCGTCGTCGGCCAACCACGCTCGCCGTTCCGCGTCGGTTTCGGGGACTGAGTCCAGCGATCCGAACGTGTACGGGAGCCACTCGTACATTTGCGACTCGTGACAGTGGAGCGCGTTTATCTTGTCGTCCTCGACGGACGAGACGTCGACGACGACGTCCGGCTCGAAGGGATTCGGTTTATCGAACCCGTCGGCGACGTAGCCGATCACGGGCATCGACCCGATCGGGTCGACGTCCGGACAGACGTTGGGGACGATGAGCATGTACGCCGCGTCGCGAACGACCTGCGCACAGTAGCGGTGGTCGGGGTGGTAGTCGTTCGGCCGCGGCCCCAACACCAGATCGGGGTCGAGTCGCCGGATGAACCGGATCAGTCGCTCGCGGAGCGCCAGCGTCGGTTCCAACTCGCCGTCGCGAACGCCGAACCACTCGTACTCCACCCCGAGCGTCTCCGCGACCGCTTCCGTCTCGCGCTTTCGGCGAGCGGCGAGCGAGGCCCGGTCCATCTCGTGGTGGCCGGCGCTCCCGTCGGTGACGGTGAGGAACGTCACGTCGTGTCCGGCTGCGACGTAGTGGGCCGCGATACCGCCGGCCTTTATCGAACAGTCGTCCGGATGCGGTCCGATAACGAGAAGCGAGAGCGACTCAGCCATACCGTCGCTCCGCGACCGACCCTCAAGTAGTTTGGTCTACGATCCCGAACCGCTGATCACCTGAAGGCTCCGAGCCGGCCACCGTCACCCCGAACCACCGACCGTGTCGACCGATCGTGACGACAGCTTTTCACCGTGGCTCCCCCACGTTGGACGAATGACCTCCATGGCGGGGTTCCCGTCGCTCCCATCCGTCTCGACGGGTGGCTCGGCCGAGAACGACACCGCGAACGCCGGGCGCGCCGACCTCGACGACGTGTTCCGTGAGGGGCACCTCTGGACCGAGGAGCTGATCGACGGCGATCCCCTTCGATTCCGGATGACGGACGCGGGGTTTCTGGAGTTCGGCGACGACGGGCGCGTCCTCGACCACGACGCGGCCCCGCTCCGGTACCGAGCCGCCGTGCGGGCGGTTCGTGGGGGGTTCGCTCGCGACGCCTTCGCCGCCGCCGTCGACCATCCCTCCACTATCACCTTCTTCGGCGTCGCGACTCATACCCGTCGGATCCCGTACGACCTCGACCGGATCCCTCCGTTTCTCGGAACCGCGCTATACGACGCCGATCGGGAGCGATATCTGCCGCCCGACACGGCTCATCAAGCGTTCGAGCGCGTTGGACTCCCTACGATCGATCCGATCGAAAAGGAGCTCCGGGCAGCCCACGTCGACCCGTTCGAGTATCCGATCCCCGACTCACGGTGGTACGACGGGCCCGCGGCGGGTGTCGTCTTCCACAACAAGAGCGGGGGGAGGGCGGTCCGCCGGGGTCCTGATCCCGACCCCTTGGACGCGAGCAGCGACGCTGACTCGGCCGGCGTACCGGAGTCAACGCGTGAGTTCCTCGACGATCGGGTCGACGACATCGACATAGACCGCGCCATCGCCGCCCGTGGGGGAGCGGACCAGCCCACGGTTGAGGCGGTCGTCGGCCGTGTCATCGAGCGGCTCGCCCGCGAGACACGGTGGGTCGCCGACGAACGGACGGGATCGGACGAGCTCCGGTCGGTGCTCGCCGATCGCGTCGATCGCTACCTGCGGGAGTCGACGTAACCGGTCGGTGCGGGATGAGGGGTCCGCCCGCCGAGGAGACGCCGTTTCGGAACGACACCGCTTCGGGTGGTTCGGGACCTCAGCGATCGGATCGGACGCGACAGGTATCGACGCCGATCAGCGAGTAGAGGCCGCACGTTCCCGTCGCGGCGGTACCCAGAGCCGCGATCGCGACGATACCGAGCACCGGAGCGACGATCGCCGGAAGCGGAACGACGCCGATAAGCGTCGCGAGCGACAGCGTTCCGACGATCGCGCCGATGGCCGTCCGCACGCGCCTGTCAGTGGATCCGACGTTCTTGTCCATACTACACACTATCGCTCGACGGACCTAAATCCATCGACGGCCGGGGCCGTACGATCCCGGAAGCGACAGGGCTGCTTCGATCCAGTCAACTCGCTCAGAACTCGTCGAGGCCGGTCTGGGTTCCGGTCCCGCCCGGGTCGTTGTCCACGGATCCGTCGGCAGCATCGGTGGGCGCACCGTGTTCGCCCGCGATCGACCTCGCGCCGTCGATCCCGCCCGACAGCGAGGCACGCCTCGCGATCGTCTCGTCGGCCAATCGTGCGGCGGCACGCGGCTGGACGGCAGCGTAGTGGTCGCGGAACTCCAGCCGTGCCGCCTCGTAGTCGACGACCGGATACGGGTAGTCCTCCCCGATCCGAACCCCACAGTCGTCCTGTGCTGCGAGCGGTGCCTTCGCGGGGTTCGGAAGGTGTTCGACGGGGAAGTCAGCGAGCTCGGGCACCCATCGCGTGATGAACACGCCCTCGGAATCGAGATCGCGCACCCCCTTCGCGGGGTTGTACAGCCGGAGCCCCGGTCGGCCGACGAGCCCGCACTGTGACTGCCACTGGGTGTAGTTGATCGCGGCGTCGCCGTCGATCAGGTGTTCGTAGAAGTGGTCCGCCCCGATCCGCCACGGCTGTTGAAGGACGTGGTAGTAGAGGCTCGCACACATCGCTCTGGTTCGGAAGTTGAGCCACCCCGTCTCACGGAGACAGCGCATGCTCGCGTCGATCATCGGAAAGCCGGTCTCGCCCGTCTTCCACGCCTCGACCAGCGCGGGATCGTGGCGGTCGCGGTTGAACCCACGCATGACCGGGTTAACCGCGCGGTCGACCCATCCGGGCCAGTCGACGAGCTTCTGCCGATAGTGCAGGTTCCAGTAGAGTCGGGAAACGAACATCGACTTCCCGCGGCCGTCCGGGACGTTCGACTCGAGATGCCGGTGAACCTCCCGGACCGACAGGCAACCGAACCGAAGGTACGGCGAGAGTCCGCTCGTTCCCTCTCGTGCGTCGACCGGCGAGGAGACGTTCCCCGGATACGCACCGACCCGTGAGACGAACGCCGACAAGTGTTCGTTCGCCGACGAGCGTCCCCCGGTCGGCACCATCGACTTCGTCGTGGACACGTCGTACGCGGCCGCGATCCGCTCGGGGTTCACCGCCGTTCTCGCAGTAACGACGTCCACCGCTCCGGGGTCCCAACGGAACGGCTCGCCAGCCAGCCACGCCTCCGTGCGGTCGCCCCAATCGCGTCGAGGGCGAGTCTCACCACGCACTAGCCCGTCTCCCCCGACGAACCGAACTCCGAGCTCGTCGCGGGCGCGGTCGTCTCGCGCAGTTCCGTACGGGCCGCTCGGCGTCGCCCCGGCGTACACCGCCCACCCGGCGTCGACGAACCGCCGGAGCACCACGATCGGATCGCCGTGCCCGTACGTCAGCCCGGGACCGCCCACGTCGCGATACTGCTCGTCGAGGTCGCGGAGACAGTCGTGAAGGAAGCCGATCCGGGCGTCGCCCACCCGCCCGTCCCCGACATAGAACGCTGGATCGAAGACGAAAAGCGGGAGGATACGACGGTTCCCGCTCTCCGTGTCCTCGTTGAGGTCCTCATCCCCGCGGGCCTCGCCGTCATCGTCCTTATCCCCGCGGGCCTCGCCGTCCCACGCTCCCGTCGCGGCCGCGAGCGCGGGATTGTCGGCGATCCGCAGATCCGTCCGGTGCCACACGACGACGCCCGTCGTCCCGTCGTCGAGCGTCGGGATCGACTCACATCGCGGCCGTGTCGGAAGCGGCGAGTCCGCCATCACCGTATCGCTTCGAACCGCCCGCGTAAGTGACCGTCGTCGCCGACGCGGACCGGGGCCGTGGTTCGCCGTCCTCGCTTACCGGATCACGGTCACCGGGACCGTCGCCTTGTCGACGACGCTCTTGGCGACGCTGCCGACGACCTGTTCGCGCTCCTCGCTCAGCCCGCGGTGTCCCACGTGGATCGCGTCCGCACCCGTCTCGTCCGCGAACTCGGTGATCGCGTCCGCCGGGCGACCGGTCAACAGCTCCGTTTCGACGCCGATGTCGGACCCTTCTTCCTCGGCGACGGTCTCGGCGACCCTCCGGGCCGCTGATAACACGCGTTCGCCCTCCTCGACGGCGGCCTCCTCCCCGGGAAGGATCAACGTCCCGTCGATCAGTTCGGAGTCCGGCGTCAACACGTGTACGATCACGAGCGTCCCGTCGAACGCGACGGTCCCTCTCGCGGCGTGCCGGACCGCTTCATCCCCGAGCGTCGAGCCGTCCGTGGCAACGAGATGTCGCATGGTCGGACATGGACACGGCTCGTACATAACTCCTCGACGTCGTTCCCACCCCCTGACTCTCCGCCTCGATCGACGAACGATGGCCGACGCGTCGAGTCCGGCTCGTTCGGTGCCCACCGTCTCCGAGTCATGGAGCCAGCGCAACGAGTTCGAACGTCTCCGTGCGCGTCGTGGCGCTGACGACGTCGAAGCCCGCGGCGTCCAGCGCCACGATCGCGTCGTCGACACTGAAGCGTTCCTCAACCGGCGGTCCGGCCTCGCCGTCGCCGTCCCCGGACCAGTCGAACACGATGAGTCGAGCGCCCGACCGAAGGACGCGTGCCAGTTCGTCGATCGCGTCGTCGCTCGCGAACTCGTGGTAGGTCATCGTCGAGAACGCGGCATCGAGCGTGTCGTCCTCGAGCGGGAGGTCCGCCACGTCGCTCTCGACGAACTCGACGTGTCCCGGCGTGCCTTTCTCCCGATAGAACTCGTGCATTTCCGGCTGAAGGTCCACGGCGTACACCGACCCGACGTGGGGCGCGACGTCATCAGTATAAAAACCGGTGCCGCTACCCAGATCGGCGACGACGTCGTCGCCCGCCGGATCGACAGCATCGATCAGCTCCTCGGCGGAGACCCAGCGATAGCGGTCGGGATCCTCCAACCGCTCGGCGCGCTCGACGTCAAAGGTGTGGAATCCCATGGGTTAATATTGTGCGTAGTGAACAAAAATAGGTCGATCCGTCTCCGGAGTGCGACCGTGGTCCCCGGTCACCACTCCTCGCGAAGCGCGTCGGTGACGGCGTCGATCTCCCGTTCCGTCGAGACGGCGTGTATCGACACGCGAACGCCGTCGGGGTCCGGCAGATCACGCACGACGACCCCACGGTCAGCGAGGCGCTCCACCGTTGCCGCCGGCTCCACGACGTCGACCGTTACGAGCCCTGATTCGTACTCCCGCGGACTCATCAGGCGTTCCTCGGGGATCGCTGATTTGAATCGGTCGGTGAGCGATGCGATCCGGTTCTCGACCACGTCGATCCCGACGGCCTCGATCGCGTCGATCCCTTCGAGTAATCCGACGTGCGCGGCTGCGGTCGCCGTGCCGACCTCGAACCGTTTCGCGCCGGGCTCGTACTCGATTTCGGACGCCGTCGGCGTCCGGACGCCGCGGTAGCCGACGGTTCCCGGCGTCAACTCCTCCGCGACCGCGTGATCGACGTAGAGGAAGCCGGCCCCCCACGGACCGAGCAGCCACTTGTGGCCCGCGGCCGCGACCGCGTCTGCCCCCCACTGCTCCACGTCGAGATCGACCTGTCCGGGCGATTGGACGGCGTCGACGAGCGTGAACGCCCCGGCGTCGTTCGCGATCTCGACGAGCTCGGCCACGGGGAGCCGCGTCCCGTGCGTCCAGGTGATCGCGCTGAAACAGACGAGTCTGGCGTCCGCAACCGCCTCGGCGAACCCGTCGGTATCGACGCGCCCGGCGGCGGTTTCGACGACACGTACCTCCACGCCCGCCGATTCCAGCTGCTTCCAGGGTAACACGCCTGCGGGATGTTCGAGGTCGGTCCGCACGACGACGTCGCCGGGCTCCCAGTCGATCGCGGCCGCGATCCGCCCGATCCCGTCGGTCGTGCTCTCGGTAAGCGCGATCTCGGCCGGCTCCGCCCCGACGAACGCCGCGATCCGCTCGCGGACCGCGTCGTAGGTGTCGAACGCGTGGCGATACGGGTCCGTCTCGGCGGCGCCGTACTCGTGATCGGCGATGAACTCCCCGGCGGCCTCGACGACGTACTCCGGACTCGGCCCGTGTGCGCCGTAGTTGAGGTACGCCGTTCCCTCACCGAGTGCGGGAATGTCCGCGCGCAGCTCGCGCGGCGTCATCTCAGTCGAGCTGCGTCTCGACGGCACTCCGGAGCGTCTCTTCCGTCTGTGCGCCGACCATGCGGTTCACGAGCTCGCCGTCCGCGAAC
>LFFM01002282.1_pt1 | contig 12727 bp, 14 predicted proteins | sample 643131 | NCBI WGS metagenome assembly LFFM01 (sample SAMN03777445, study PRJNA286221) | soda lake metagenome | biome: soda lake; feature: Kulunda steppe; material: water; isolation source: sample Tc-Br brine of Tanatar trona crystallizer | place: Russia: Kulunda steppe | collected 2011-07
CCTCAGACCTCCCCAGCCTCGCGGCTCCCTCCGGTCGCCGCGTCCCTCGCGGGCTCCTCACGGCCTCGCTGCGCTCGGCCGCTCGGAGGCACGCCACCGCACGAGTCAGTTATAAGTGGTCGTCGACCCCGCTCACAGCGTTTTTAAATACGATCACGTCGCTGCCGATGTGAGTGACCTACTCCCGCCATCGCTCAACGAGCGGTCTCCAACGACGGGTCGGTACGGACGAGCGTATCCGTGACGGATGGAATCTCAACGGGGTCTCCTCGACGGGAGTCCGCTCGACGACCCTTACTCGACGACCGCGAGCGCCACGCCAGCCACGTCGCGGACGCCGATCACTTGGTGTCGCCAGCCGTCGCCGGCGTCGACGCATATCGTCCCGGCCTCGGTGACGACGACGGCGGTTCCGGGACCGTAGCCGAGCGCGACCGCCGGCTCCGCGACGGGAAGCGTCGTCGGCGACCACGTCTCGGGCTCCCAACCGACCGCGTTGTCCTCGTGGACGAACAGCTCGCCGTCGACGGCCGCCATCGCGTGTCCGCCCCCGTCGGCCGCGACCGCCTCGGCGGGCCCCTTGCGCGCGCTCATCCAACCGTTCCCGAGCCAGTAGAGTCCGGTCGCGGTCGCGGCGAGCGGCATCCCGGCACCGGCAACGTCGGCAGCGTCATCGAGTCCGACGGCGGTGACCTCGTGGCCGGGGGCTCCTCGCTCGCTCGGTGCGATCCGATGGACGCCGTCGGCAGAAGCAACCAGCGGGCCGTCGATCGCTCGCGGCTCCGCGACCCTGCCGATCCGGCTCGTGGTCGCGTTGAGGGAAGTCGAGTCGGCGACCCGAACCCGATCGATCGCTCCGTCCTCGCCGGCGACGAGAAAGGCGTCGTCGGACGCGCCGACCGCGACTGTCGGACCGCCATCGCTGGCGTCGCGTTCTGGGTCGTCTCTCGCGAGCGCGCGGGAGACGGCGTCGAACGAGAGGTCGTCGCCGACGGGGGAGACGACCAGCCCCTCGTCGGTCGCGACTCCGAGCAGATCGAGGGCGTCCGACCGGGGCAGTACCGCGACGTCGCGGGCGGCGTCGCGTATGACCATGTCGAACGCACCGATCTTGTCGGCCGAAAGCGCGACGCGGACGACGCCGCCGTTCGTGGCGACGTAGGCGTCGGTTCGACCCGCGCGTCCGGCGTACACGCGTTTCTCCTCGATCGAGACGTCGTCCTCGGCGGGTGCCATCGTCCGCGGGTTCGGTGGCGACCCTCATAAGCCCCGCGCGGTGCGGCGAGGCGGTACGGAACCCACCGTCGATTCAGCCGTTCCGATGCCCATTAGGTCGCCGCCCGCATAGGATCCGCTAGTGCAGTCGATCCTCGCCGAACTCGCCACCCTGCTCGCCGACGTGGCTCCTCGGCTCGCGCGGATCACGGCGTTCATCACGGTCGGCGTCTTCGCCGCCAACGTCGCGGTCGCGTTCGGGCTGATCCGGTACGTCGCCGGTCTCGCCGGCTGGCTCACTCGACCCGCGAACCTCCCGGACGAGGTCGGAACGGCCATCCTCACCACCGCGGCGTCGACGACTGCGGGATACGCCACGCTCGCGGAGTATCGCGAGTCGGGACTGCTCGACGACCGGGCAACGCTCGTCGCCGTGACCATCAACACGTTCTTCGGGTTCGTCCAGCACGTCTTCACCTACTACGTTCCGGTGCTCATCCCGATACTGGGTGTCCGGACGGGGACCGTCTACGTCTCGGCACGGGCCGGTATCGCGCTGGCGATCACCGTCACGGGCGTGCTCGCCGGCGGCGTCCTGATCTCCGAGCGCAACGTCGACCGTTCGGCGCTCGCGGAGGTCGACGCGAGCGGGCCCGACGCGGACGACCGCAGCCGCCGGGAGCGCGTCAGAGCGGCGGGCGAGAAGTCATGGTCGACGCTCCGTCGTATCGTCCCGCGGCTCGCGGTCGTGTACACGCTCGTGATCGCCCTCGTCACGTACTTCGACGTGGAGTCGCTGACGAGCGTCGCCGAGCCGATCACCGGGGTGTTGGGCCTCCCCGGTGCCGCGATCCCCGTCATCGCCGTCTACACGCTCGATACGACCGCCGGGGCGGTCACCCTCGCGGGCACCGCGGACGGGATATTCACGGTTCGGACCGCGGTCGCCAGCCTGCTCATCGGCGGGATCCTCTCGTTTGCCGTCTCCACGTTTCGGCGTTCGATCCCGTTCCAGTACGGCATCTGGGGCGCGGAGTTCGGAACGAAGGTAATCGCCGTCAACACGGCGCTGAAAGTCGTGTTCATCTCCGTCACCGTCGCGCTGTTGCTCGTTCCCACGTGGTGAGCCGGCTCGGCCGCGTTCCGTCGGTTCCGTGACCGAACCCCGGAACCGCTTTCAATCGGCGCCCCGATCCTTCGAGCATGATCGACGAGACGGTCGCCGAGATCCGGGCGATGCGGACCCACAGCACGTCGGCGGTGGCCGTGAAGGCGACGCAGGCGTTCGCGGAGCTCCTCGACCGCGACTACCGCACCGTCGACGAGTTCGAACGCGATCTCGAACACAACGCGGGGGTGTTGCGCCGGTCGAACCCCTCCCACGCCGCGCTCCACAACGCGATGCGGGAGGTCGAGCGAACGATCGTCGGCGAATCCACGTCGGTCGATGACGCCAAACAGCTGCTGGAGGAGACGATCGAACGGGTCGTCGACGACATCGAGACGTCGAAGGCCGCCGCGGCCGCCAACGCTGCCGAACACATCTCCGACGGGGACACCCTGTTGGTTCACGACTACTCGACGACGGTGCTCGAGTCAATCGAGGCGGCTGCCATGGCTGGATCACACCTGACGGTGTACGTCACCGAGGCTCGTCCGCGAACGCTCGGACGGAAGACGGCCCGCGCGCTCGCCGGGATGGACCGCGTCGACGCCCGGATGGTGGTCGACGGCGCGATGGGATACGCCCTCCGCGATTGTGACCGGGTCCTGCTCGGGATCACCTGTATCACCGGCGGAACGTACTACAATCGCGTCGGAACGTTTCCGCTGGTCGTGACCGCCCGGGAGCTCGGCGTCCCCGTCACCGCCGTCGGCTCCGGCGCGAAGACGATAGAGGAGTTTCGGTTCGAGAACGAGTTCCGCGACGCCGTCGAGGTGATGCGCGAACCGGTGGAGGACGTGACGATCGAGAACCCGAGCTACGACGCCACGCCCGTGGGGATGATCGACACCGTGATCACGGACGACGGCGTCAAGTACTGAACCGTCGAAGCTCGTCGGAGACGGCGTATACATCGATCAGCCGTCCGCCAACGCGTCGAGTCTCGTTCCGATCCGGTCGATCGTCGCGTCCGAGAGCCCGTGATCGGAACCCGGATCGATCCGGAGATCGACCGCGGCACCGCCCCGTTCGAGGACCGCCGCGGTCGCGTCGACCCGCGAGCGCGAAACGTACGGATCCGCCTCGGTCACGTCGATCGCGACGGGAGTTCCGTCGAGTGGAGGCGTCCGGGACTTCGGACGCGTCCGCTCGTTGCCACTGTCGACCGTCCGATCCCCCGGGGTGGATCCGGGGAGCGCCGCGGACGCGACGAACGCCCCGCCGAACCGTCGCGGGCGACGACACAGGAACTCCGCGAGGACGCACCCGCCCTGCGAGACCCCGACGAGGAGGACGCGATCGGCCGGAATCCCGACGTCCCCGGCAGCCGCGACCGCGCCGGCGACGCAGTCGACCGCGGAGGAGAGCGCGGGCTCGTTCGCTTCGATCGGCTCGTCGTGGCCTGCGGGGAACCAGCTCGACCGTCGAGCCGCCGGAGCCAGGAGCGCGACGCCCGGCCGATACACGTCGTCGACGAGCCGGATCATGCCCTCCGCTGTCCCGCCGCGACCGTGGAGGAGCACGACCGCGACCTCCGCAGCCGCGGCCGGCGCACCCGCGACGACCAGCGCCGCGTCCGCGTGGGGTCCCTCGACCCCCGGGAGCGTCCGGGTCACCCGTCGACCACCTGGCGGGGCCGTGTCATTCGTTCGCCCCTGGCGGGTCCGATCGGTTCGAATCCTCGGACGAATCCGGTCGGAACGAATCTTCGGGCGGCTCGATCCGGGGAAGTTGGCGTTCGATCAGATCCCTGTCGTCCGCGAACCGATCCGGGAGATAGATCTCGGACGCGTGGCCGTCGACGTCGGGGTCGGCGAGCCCCGGCCCGCGCGGTCCGTCCGGTGTGGGTGCCTCCGTCGCGAGCTCGACGAGCAGCCCGCCCGGCCCGCGAACGTACAGCGAGTGGAAGAAGTGTCTGTCCTTCACCCGCGAGACGTCGTACCCTCGCCCGCGATCGCGGAACAGCGCGTGCCAGTCGAGCAGCGCCTCACGGTCCGGAACCCGGACGGCGACGTGGTGGAGCGTCCCAGGCCCCTCCCGGCCGAACGGCGCGTTTCGGTTCAACAGGTCGATCCGGGTCGCCCGATCGCCAGGGGCACGGTACCGGATCCGATCGCTCCGCTCGGCCTCGTACTCGAACCCGAGCGTCTCGAGGACGGTCGCTGCCCCGTACGGGTCGGCCGGAAGCGCGGTCGCGCCCTCCAGCCCGCGGACCGCCGCCGACTCGGGGATCGGCCCGGCGAGCCACGGCTCTCCCGGGTCGGGGCCTCCGTCGGTTGGGGCGGTCGAGTTCGTCTCGACGAGTTCGATCGATGTGCCTGCGGGGTCCGTCACCCGGAGCGTCGGGTCGCCGAACCAGTCGTCCGGATCGACGTCGTCGACGGGGACGCCCCGATCCGACAACCGATTCCGCCAGTACTCGAGCGATCCGGACGGCACCGCGAGCGAGACGGACTCGTACCCCGGCTTCCCGACGCGTCCCAGCTCCGCACCCGGATCCGGGAAGACGGTGAGGACGGAACCGGGGCCTCCCTCGCCAGTCCCGAAGTAGAGGTGGTGCTGGAGGACGTCCTCGTAGTTCACCGTGATCCGCAGCAGGCGGAGCCCGAGGACTTCCGAGTAGAACTCGACGGCGTCCGTGGCATCGCCGACGATCCCGGTCACGTGGTGGATCCCGGGCGTTCGCGTAGTCACGGCCGAGCTTCATCAAGGGGACACAAATCGATGTCGGCGGTGATCACGGTCGGCGGCGGTCACGGCCGACAGCGATCACGGTCGGCGGCGATCACGGCCGACAGCGATCACACCACGCCAAGCAACGCGAGCAGAAGTACCAGGGTCCCGACGGCGATCACCGCGGCCAGCTTCGGGTTCTCCAGCGGTTTCCGGTAGAACGGCAGTTCGGCGTACTCCGCGGCGAACGCCTCCCGGTTCGCCTCGTCGTAGAAGTGTTTCGTCGCGAAAAAGAACGTGTCCGTCACGGAACAGCCCGTACACACCGGCTCGCCGACGAGCCGTTCCTCGCGGACGTGATCGTCGCAGTTGAGGCTGCCACAGTTCGAACAGTACGTGATCGTCGCGTCTCCGCTTCCGGCATCGCCTCCGCTTCCGCCGTCTCCCCCTGACCCGCAGTGGACACAGGCGTCGAACTCGTTCCGCAGGATCAGCCGTTCGTCACCGTTCGTGACGAACCCGTGTTCGTACTCGTACTCCCCGAGCTCGGTGGTCGTGGTCGCATGTGGCAGATAGACGGGATCGACGTCCAGCACGCGAACATCGGCGGATCGCGGCGTACAGGTCTTGGTGTAGGTGACGTTGTTGTCGCCGGTGTACCGAACCGTTCGCTCGTGACGGTCGCGCTGGCGGTCGACGACCCAGTCGACGTACTCCGACTCCGTGCGACCGAACCGCCTGATCTCGACGTCGGCGTATCGAGGATCGACGCCGACCGATCCGTCCTCCCTGTTCTCGCCGTCGGGCTCGGGGAGGGGAACTCGGGGACTCGAGTCGTCCGCGATGAGCCGGGAAATCCCGCCGTTCAGCAACGACGGTCCCTCGCGGTCGGCCGAGACGGCGAGCCGCTCACGCTCGAAGACGGAATGGATCACGCCCACCGTCGTCTCGAAGGTCGCGTCCACTTCGGTCTCGACGAGCAGCGACGGCGCGAACGACAGCGTCGCGGCCGGCTCCGGGAAGTCGTCGCGAGCGAGGTTCTCGACCCGGGCTGCGGCCGCACTCCGTTCCTCGACGACCGTCTCGACGTCCGTCGGCGGCGGGAGGGTCTCCTCACAGAGCACCTCGATCCGGCCACTGTACAGGTCCATCCCGATCGACTCGCCGATCTCACGGAGCTCCCGCCCGTCGAGTAAGTCGATATCGATGTCGTCGGGGGCGGCGGAGACGCGCTCGGCGTACTCCTCGGCCGGCGACGTGAATCGCCCGGTCGTCACGACCATCCCCCGAACCGGTCCGTCGTAGTCGTGGGTCGTGACCGCTGAGTGGAGCTTCTGGACGACCGGTCGTCCCACGGTCGCGGTGTGTTTACACTCGACGACGACGCCGACCGGCTCGCCCGGTCCCCCGTCGTCGATCATCGTCACGTCGCGTCCCTCGTCGGCCGTCCTGACGGCCTGCCGGACGTCTCGGTACCCCTGGTGGCGGAACACCTCGACCATCAGCTCCTCGAACTCGAACCCCGACAGGTCGTCCAACAGCGTCGGCACGCTCGAACCGTGGCCCGGCGACCCGCAAAACGGTTCCGGTCACGCGTCCGGTGTCGCTCGAGTGCGGACAGCACACCGGTCGGACGCCCGCGTCACAGTCATAACAGTTTTGAGCATGTAACGTGTTAACGCGAAGTATGAGTGCGAACCGTGGCGGAGACGTGACGTTCCGGCTTCCGGAGGACTCCGGACTCGGCGCGGAGTGTAGGAGTCTCTCGTGTGAGCTGGCCGGAACGGCAACCGAGCCGGGCGTCGTCACGGCCGTCGTCCTCGCCGGGCTCCTCGCCTTCGTCGCGTTCGCGTACGTTCGGGACGCGAAATCGTGTTGCCGACAGGAGCGAAGACGGGTCCTCGACGAGCGTGACGCCTTCGAGGAGTTCGCCGACAGGGTGTCCGGGCTCGATCCCTCGCCGGTGAACGCCACGGGATCGGCGTTTACCGGACCGGTCGTCGGCGCACAGCGGACGGGAAGCATCGGCGGCCCCGGGGACGTCCGGGTCCGAAACGTCCTCGACAGCTACCGGAACACCGTGATGTCGCTGCCACACTACCGGGAGGAGTACGACGAGGGGATCGCGGAGAGCCTCGCTGCAGAGCTCGGTCCGGACACGACGACGTCGTTGGCGTCGAACGGTACCCTCTCACCCGGCTTACAGTCGGCGCTCGTCGATCGGAGCAGGCGGGCCGCCCGAGCGCGCTCGTCGCTCGCGGACGCCATCGACACCGAACTGGACGAGCTGACCGACGCGGAGACGACACTGACCGAGATCGATCGACAGCGAAGCAACCTGAACGAACACCTCGAGGGCGTTGCACACGGACGCACCGATGCCGCCATCGACGTGTGGGAACGGCTGGGAGATCTCGAGGAGCGATGTGAGGCGGTCGCCACTGATCGCCAAGCGTCGCTCCGGGATCCGCCCCTAGCCCTCGAGGAGCGGGACGTCGGGGACGAACGGACGTTCAGCGATTACCTGTATGGGCCGGTCGATGGCCCACGACATCCGGTGCTGGCGTCGGTCGCGTCCCTCGCGGAGCGAATCCGGGAGGATCGTGACCGGGTCACACGTCGGATCGCCGGGATCGAGACGGAGTGGTCGCGACCGTCGGGAGCGCTCAGTTCGGACTGATAGCTCCGGTCGATCAGTAGTGCCAGGGGTACTCCTCGAACGCCGGATCGCGCTTCTCGAGAAAGGCGTCGCGGCCCTCTTGAGCCTCCTCAGTCATGTACGCGAGCCGGGTCGCTTCACCCGCGAACACCTGTTGGCCGACCATGCCGTCGTCCGCCATGTTGAACGCGTATTTCAACATGCGCATCGCGGTCGGTGATTTGGCCGTCATCTCCGCGGCCCATTCGAGCGCGACGTCCTCGAGCTCCTCGTGAGCGATCGCCTCGTTCACCATCCCCATGTCGACCGCCTCCTCGGCGGAGTAGGTCTTCCCGCGGAAAAACACCTCACGAGCCTTTTTTTGACCGATCTGCTTCGCGAGGTATGCCGATCCGAAACCGCCGTCGAAGGAGGCGACGTCGGGGTCGGTCTGGAGGAACTTCGCGTGCTCCTCGCTGGCGAGCGTGAGATCACAGACGACGTGGAGCGAGTGGCCGCCACCGACCGCCCAGCCCGGGACCACGGCGACGACGGGTTTCGGCATGAATCGGACGAGCCGCTGGACCTCCAGAACGTGTAACCGGCCCGCGCGGGCCTCCCGGACGAGCGGGTCTTCCTCCTCACCGGCCTCGTCGTCGTCACGATACTCGTAGCCGGATCCGCCACGCACCGACTGGTCGCCGCCGGCGGAGAACGCCCACCCGCCGTCCGCCTCCGAGGGGCCGTTCCCGGTGAGCAGGACACACCCCACGTCGGCCTGCCTACGGGCGTGATCGAGCGCGGCGTACAGCTCGTCGACGGTGCCGGGGCGGAACGCGTTGCGGACCTCCGGACGGTCGAAGGCGATCCGGACTGCGGGCACGTCGACCCCACGGTGGTAGGTCACGTCGTCGAACTCGTCGGTGACCGGCTCCCACGCATCGGGGTCGAATATCTCCGAGACCATGTAGGGCGATCGGATGCCGACGACATAAACGACGGCGGATCGGGGACGGACGCGGTACGTGGCGCGAGGCGAGTCAGTCCTCCCTCGCGTCACGGAGATCGTCGAGGTGACTCCGGATCACCGACAGCGTCGCGTCGGCGTCGACGTATCCCTGGTCGTACTCCTCGAGCGCCGTATTCGTTCCCTCGATGACCCGGTCGACCGCAGCGGAGAGGTCGTCGTCGCTGCTCATATCCACGGTTCCGGTCGAGACGGGTTATATCCCTCGTCCGGCGTCGGAGCGCTCCCCAGCGTGACCCGGATCGACCGAGGGTTTTATTTTCACAGAGATAGTATTGTGATTCATGCGAAATACCATATGGAGCGTCGGAACGATACCGAAAGGAGCGAATCGATGACCGGGAAGTCGGCGGTGCTAGCGACGGACCTCTCGACGGCGAGCGAGACGATGATCGAATCGGAGACGGGGCTGAACTGTTTGGATCGGATCGGCATCGACCGGATCCACTTGGTGACGGTCGTGCCCTCGAACGTCCACTCGGGGATGCCCGGGATCGACTTCGAGAAACGACGTAAACGCGGGCTCCGGCGGTACCGGTCACGGATCGAGGGAGCCGGATTCGACGTCGAGACCCACGTGGTTCGGGGTACGCCGCACCGTCGAATAAACGGGATCGCCGGCGCGGTGGGTGCGGACCTGATCCTCGTCGGGTCACGAGGAAAGAGCCCGCTCGAGAACCGCGTCATCGGATCGACGGCTCGAAACCTCGCTCGAACGGCGGTCGTCCCGCTGCTCGTCGACCGGATCGAGCGCGGGGTCGAGGAGCCGGAGACGGTACGTCGACACCTGTTCAAGCGAACCCTGTTCGCCACTGACTTCTCCGAGAACGCCGACCGCGCCTTCAACACGTTCGAGTACCTCCGACACGCGTCCCGGGAGGTGACGTTGACACACGTACGCTCGCCGAAGGACGACACTGGCGACGTCACCGAGGTCGAGTCCCGGATGGTACCGCTGGTCGAGCAGCTCGATGAGTGGGGACTCGAGGCGCGGATCGACGTGAGGCGGGGAGACCCCGCTGAAGAGATCCTGGCAGCTGAACGTGAACACGACCCGAGCACCCTCCTCCTCGGCTCGCGGGGGCGAAGCCGGCTTCGGCGACTCCTTCTCGGGAGCGTCTCCGAAGACGTCGTCGCGAACGCGACCGGCAACGTCCTTCTCGTCCCGCCACCACGGCCGGCCTAGCGGCAGAACCGCCCTCGCGTCGTGAAGCGGGCGGCAGGAACGGTCGATCCAGCCGGAGCGGAATTGTGTGATATACACACAAACCTTTTATCGGCGTGGCCCGTACTCATCAGTATATCATGCCCGATTCATTGGCCGACCAGCTCCGGAGCGATATGGAGTGTGAAGGGTTATTAGAGTGTTTCCACGGTCTCAAACCGCTGGACAGGGAGTGTTTTCAGGTACTCGTCGAGAGCGACGAGCCGCTGACGATAGACGAGATCGGGGAGGCAGTCGACCGGGAGCGATCGACCGCATACCGGGCCGTCCAGCGTCTCCTCCAGACCGGGTTCATCAACAAAGAGCAGATCAACTACGATCAGGGTGGCTACTACCACGTGTATCAGCCGACCGATCCGGAGCAGATCTCCGGCGAGATGCAACGCATGTTGAACGACTGGTACGCGAAGATGGGACAGCTGATACAGGAGTTCGAGGACAAATACGAGGGTGCAGACGTCCCGGAGTCGGCCGCCGCGTCGAGCTGAGGTCGGTCGAGTCGTCTCACACCCGTCCGGAGCGGGCGTCGAGGAGTCGGGTTCGGTTCTCTCCGAGAGCAGTGCTTATCGCCGACGGAGCACGTACGTCGCGTAGCCGACAGCAACGAGTAGTGCACCGAACAGCAGGGTTCCGACCACCGCCGGGGTGGCGATAACGAGCTCCCCGAACGGATCACTGAGTGCGATCACGGCGACGGACAGCAGGACGGCGATCAGGATCGCGACCGCGCCGAACGCTTTGAACGCCGAGTCGAGACGCCGATGCGATGGTCCGGACTGATGGCTCATATCCTCTCGTACGCGGGGAACGTATTAATGACCTGACGCGGATTCCCATCGGCATGGAACGGGGGAAGGTGTCGTGTGAGTAGCTTTCAAGCACCACACGACCGCATGTACCGAGAACAGCCCCTGAGCGGCATCATCGCGCCGCCGAACACGGTCGGTCCCGTTCGATACGTGACGATGAGGGGTACTAAATCGATGACTGGAGCGGGGTGTTCGTGAGTACTGGAGGTCGGACTCGATCGATCGATAAGTTATACCAACGTTATCTATCGTGTCTCGTCCCCTACACGGATATAGTATTGTGCAGTAGACCCAAAACCATTATATCGGCTCGCCGGTTACGGTGAGGTACATGACTGATATCAAGCGAGCGATCTCCTGTACGACGGAGTGTGTCAACGGTGGTCGCCGATGACCGGAACCGAGATCCTCGTCGGCGCGTCACCGTCGATACAGGCACTCGCAGTGATCGCGATAGTGCTCCTCGAGGCGATCGTCCTCTACGTTGGGTACGGGGCTATCGAGGAAGCCGTCGGACCGGCCGTCCTCGACAGCCTCGTGAAGCGATAGATGATCGAATCGATCCTCGCGTTCGAGCTGCTCGGACTCGGAACGGAGCTGATCGTGTTGTTCGTCGCCTTCGGGTTCATGGTCGGCGTGTTCTTCGGCTTCTTCGGGATGGGTGGGTCGTTTCTCGTCACTCCCGCGCTGTTGATCCTCGGCTATTCGGCACCGGTGGCGATCGGCAGCTCGATGGCGTTCGTCTTCGGGACGGCGGCCATCGCGACGATGAAACACCACGACGCCGGCCAGGTCGATTACCGGCTCGGCGCGCTGATGTTCGTCGGGATAACGGTCGGGATCGAGCTCGGGAGCCGACTCGTGTTCGGTCTGGAGGTGTTGGGGATCGCGAACGTCGTCGTCGGCGGCGCGTACGTCGTTCTGCTGGCCGCCATCGGCGTGCTGTTCACGCGGAGCGCGCTGAACCAGGGTGAGGACGATGCCGACTCGGACGACCAGGGAGATACGGACGACGAGGTCCCGGCGATCGCCCGGAAGATCCAGTCGTACAACCTCCCGCCGATGATGACGCTCGCCGACGGAAGCAAGGCGTCGCTGTGGACGATCTCCGGGGTCGGTGGCGGGGTAGGGCTCGTCTCCGGATTCCTCGGCGTCGGCGGCGGGTTCGTCCGGATGCCGGCGATCTACTACGTGATCGGGACCTCGCTGGCGGCCGCGGTCGGGACGAGCCTCTTCGGCGGACTGATGTCCGGCGCGGTCGGCGCGTTCACCTACGGCCGAGCCGGGGTCATCGACCTCGGGATCGTCACCGCGCTCCTGATCGGGAGCTCGCTCGGCGCGCGGATCGGGTCGAGCGCCACCGCGTACGTGAACGAGGACGACGTGACGATATACTTCGGGATCATGCTGCTCGTCGCCAGTCTCGCGGTGGGGCTGGGCGAGCTCGCCGAGTTGTTCGCGATGCCGGCACTCGATCGGGCGAGCTTCGTGCTGCTCGTCGGCTCCGCGCTGTTCGTCTGTGCGACCATCCTCTATCACGGCGTGCTCGCGGTGCGCCGAACGCGCCGCGTTCCGGCTTAATCGGGTCTTCCTCGGGGGGATGTCCGTACTGACCGCAGATAGTATTGTGCGGAAGTTCCAAAACCATTATGACGGCAGGGGCCGTACGGACGGGTGATGACGCAGACAACCGAACCCGTTCCGACCGAACCGATAGCCCTCGACGACGACGACGCGTTCGACGACCACGTAACCGGCTACGACGTCGTGCTCGTCGACTTCTACGCCGACTGGTGTGGCCCGTGTCAGATGATGGAACCGTCGATCGAGTCGGTTGCGGCCGAGACCGACGCGGCGGTCCTCAAAGTCGACGTGGACCGCTTCCAAGCGCTCGCCAGCGAGTACGGCGTCCAGGGGATCCCCACGCTGCTCGTGTTCGCGGACGGCGAGCTCGTGAACCGCATGGTCGGCGCAC
>LFFM01002284.1_pt1 | contig 12725 bp, 9 predicted proteins | sample 643131 | NCBI WGS metagenome assembly LFFM01 (sample SAMN03777445, study PRJNA286221) | soda lake metagenome | biome: soda lake; feature: Kulunda steppe; material: water; isolation source: sample Tc-Br brine of Tanatar trona crystallizer | place: Russia: Kulunda steppe | collected 2011-07
ATCGCGTCGTCCTCGGTGCCGGGCGCGCCGGGCTGGTCCGGCGCGAACGAGGGGAACCGCAGGCGACAGAAGCCGACGAGCAGGTCGCGCACGGGGTCCTCGAAGGAAATGAAGTGTTCCGTCCCGCCGCCAGCCTCGTAGGTCAGGACGTCGAGCTCGACGTCGTCGGGGTCGGGATCGGCATCGTTGTGGCCGACCTCGCGGGCACGGATGTCCCGCTGGGTGATCCCTTTGTCAGCCGCGCGCTGTGCCGCGAGCTGCCGGAGGTTAGACTTCCAGACGCCCCCCTCGATGAAGTCCGCGGGAATGTCCCGCTGGACACGCTGGAGCCGGGTGTACTTCGGAACCAGGTCCATGACCTCGGCGACGACGTCGGCGGCCTCCTCGTTCGAGAGCGGCTCGAACTCGTCTCGACGCCATCGGTCGTACACGCGGGTTCCGCCGACGACGAGCGTCGGATAGATCTTCAGGTAGTCGGGCCGCCAGTCGGGGTTCTCGAACAGCTGCCGGAAGTCCTCGATACACATCTCCCTCGTCATCCCGGGTTGGCCGGGCATCATGTGGAACCCGACCTTGAACGCGGCGTCGCGAAGCCGACGGTTCGCGTTCCGGGACGCCTCGTTGCCGTGGCCGCGATGCATCTCCCGGTTGATCCGTTCGTAGGTCGTCTGTACGCCGACCTCGACCTTCGTTCCGCCGAGAGAGAGCATCCGGTCGATCTGTTCGGGATCACACCAGTCCGGCTTGGTCTCGAACGTCGTCCCGATGTTGCGGATCGCGTTCGTCTCGTTCTCGGCGATCACGTCCTCGAGATACTCGAACTCGACTGCTTCGGGATCGGGCGCGAACGACACTCCCTCGGCGGGCTCGGGTTCCGTCTCGAGGTCGTACTCGTTCATCGCTTGGAGCGCGCGCTTGACGAACCACTCCTGGTAGTCGTGGGAGCGCGCCGTCATCGTCCCGCCCATCAGGATGAGCTCGACCTTGTCGACCGGGTGGCCGATCTTTCGGAGCTGTTCGAGGCGGAGCGTGACCTGCCCGTACGGGTCGTAGTCGTTCTGTTTCCCGCGGGCCGCTGCGGGTTCGTGGCCCGTGTACGCCTGTGCCGAGGAGAACTCCGAGGCCGGCCCGCCCGGACAGTAGAGGCACTTGCCGTGCGGGCAGGTCTTCGGAGAGGTCATGATCGCGACCGGCGAGACACCGGAGGCGGTTCTGACGGGTTTTCGTTGAACGACCTCGATCACGTCGTCTCTCGCCTCCGCTGGTGCGTGTTCGAGGATCTCGGTGTTCTTCGGCACCTTCGGCGAGGAGAACTCCGAGCAGGCGTCGAGCTTGGCGGCCTCCAGATCGTCGCGATCGATCTCACCGGCGAGGATCCGGTCGACGAGCGCCTCGCAGGTGGCGACGAACGCATCGGACTCGGCGTCGACGGACTCCACGTCGTCAGCGGCGTCCGCGGGTTCACTCCCGTCCCCGGCGTCGACGGACTCCACGTCGTCAGCGGCGTCCGCGGGTTCACTCCCGTCCCCGGCGTCGACCTCGGACTCCGCGTCGCTCGGCGCGTCGGTACTCATTACACGCCTTTCGACGGGTTTCGGTGTTAAGGGTGTCGGGCGGACGTCGTGGACCGTTCGCTATCGATCGAGGAACGCCGCTATCGATCGAGGAACGGCGGCTCCACGACCTCTGCACGCTTTCCGTCTCCCCGTACGACGACGCTTACCTCGGTCCCCGGCTCGGCGTACTCCTCGTGGAGATACCCCAATCCGATCGGCTCGTTCAGGGTCGGGCTCATCGTGCCCGAGGTGAGGTGACCGATCCGCGTCAGATCCCCGTCAGTTACGGCGTAGCCGTTGCGTGGAACGCCGCGTTCGAGGAGTTTGATGCCGGTGAACCGCTCGGCCGGTCCGCCGGACTCCTGCTGGGCTTCGAGCGCGTCCCGGCCGACGAACTCGGTGTCGAGCGACACGACGAACCCGATTCCCGCCTCGTACGGGGTTCGGGGTTCGCTCTCGGGATCGAAGTCCTGCCCCGATAGGAGAAACCCCATCTCCGTTCGAAGGGTGTCGCGCGCGCCGAGCCCGCAGGGCTGTGCGTCGATCGGTTCGCCGACGAACGCCGACCAAACGGTCTCGACGGCGTCAGCAGGACACATGACTTCGAAGCCGTCCTCGCCGGTGTAGCCCGTGCGAGCGATCCAGCTCTCGATACCGTCTATCGCGGCGACCGTCGCCTCGAACCGCGAGAGATCGGTGACTCGATCGTCGTCACCAGCCGCCGCGCCGGTCATCGATTCGGCCGCGTCGGGCCCCTGAATCGCGATCATCGCCCAGCCCTCGGTCGTGTTCTCGACGGCAGCATCGAACCCCCACTCGTCGCGGTGCTCGACGAACCGGTCGAGCGTCTCGACGTCGTGGCCCGCGTTGGGTACGAAGAGATAGGCGGGATCGCCGGCCGATTCGTCGAGGTTCGCGCGGAACTCGGCAAGCGAACCGGTCGCCGACCCGGCGTGGATCCCGTCGGGGAGCCGATAGACGACGGTGTCATCGAGCATGACGCCGTCATCGTTCGTGATCGCCGCGTACTGGGACTCGCCGGGAGCGAGTGCGGTCACGTCGTTCGTCGTCAGCCGGTTCAGTAGGGCCGTCGCGTCCGGGCCGGAGACCTCGATCTCGCCCATGTGTGAGACGTCGAAGACGCCGACGGACTCGCGAACCGCGGCGTGTTCCTCACGGATCGAGTCGAACTCGACGGGCATCTCCCAGCCACCGAAGTCGGTGAACGATGCGCCGCGAGCCTCGTGGACGCCGCGGAGCGGCGGGCTTCGATCGGTCATGTCGGTCCCACTCAGGGACGGGCCTAAGGTCTTGCCATCGGGGACCCCAGTAGTGACGGTTCGGGGCTCGACGAGGAGCGGATCCGATCCTCGGATCGACATCGGCGACAGGCTCAAGTTCGGCGGACCCGCCGAGTGAAGCGTGAACGGGTCCCGGTTCGGCCGCACCGTCCTCCCCGTCGGCATCATCCTGCTGGCGACGCTCGGCGTCGCCACGGCCGGAGCGTGGCCACCGTTCGTCGCCGTCGAGAGCGACAGCATGGCCCCGGGCGTCGAACGCGGCGATCTGGTGATCGTGACTGGAACGGAGCGATCTCCGTGGGGCGACGGAGTGACCGGGAGCAGCGATCCGGACCCGCCCGACCGGCTGGGAGACGTCGGCGACGTCGTCGTGTTCACGTCCCCCGACGCCCCGGGACGACCGATCCTCCACCGGATCGCGTTCGAGGTGACGGCCGGCGACGACTGGACCGAACACGCCGACCCGGACCGTCTCAACGGCGACTGCAGCGAACTCAGTTCGTGTCCCGCTCCACACGACGGCTACGTGACATACGGCGATGCGAACGCCGAGTACGACCAGAGTTCGGGGATCGCCCCGATCGTTCGAGAAGAGTGGGTCCATGCCAAGGCGATCGGATCGATCCCGTACCTCGGATACGCCCGTATCGGTCTCGACGCGACGATACGTCGATTCGGGGTCGTTCCCGCGACCGTCGGTCTCGTAGTTCTCGCCGCCGTACTCGGCGGGTTCGGTTCGACGATCGCGGGGCGGATAAGGGACGATCGACGGAGCGATCGAACGGACGAGGACGCGGAGACACGGCCCCCCTGAGGCAGCGCATGGGCTCCGATCGGCCGCCGTCAGTTGGGTTCGGACTCGACGCTATCGCCACCAGGCTTCGTCGCGGCTGTTCCCGTCTCGGTCCCCGTATCCCCTTCCGTTCGGTTCCCGTTTCCCTCGTCCGTCCCCCCATCCGATCCGTCGTCACCGTCGAGCGTTACGGAGTCGGTGGCGGCGTTTCGGAGGGCGTCGGATCGGCCGAACGCTCCCGGAGCGATCGCAAGCGTCCGGATTCCGTACCCGTTTGCGGTCTCCAGCACCGGTTTGAAATCGGTGTCACGGGAGGCGATGGCGAGCGTCGTCATCCGCCCCTCCGCGGCGAACCGCGACGCATCGACCGCGAGTTTAACGTCGACGTCACCGCTGGTGACGATCACTTCGAACCCCCGGGCCTCCGCCGCTTGGATGAGGCCGGGCGTCGCGTGCTCGTCGAGATACAGCCGCGTCGTCACGAGCTGGCCTTCCGCTTCCGCTGCCTTCCGGACGTCATCGAGATCGACGTCGAACTCGTCGCGTAACACGTTCGGTCCGTCGACGAATACCGCGACGCCGGACGTGTTCCGTCCCTCGCCGCTACGTTCCTCCATGCGGTCACGAACGTGTTCGACCGAAATAGACGTGCTGATCCGGCGACGACGTGATCGATCGAACCGAGCGTTTACTTCGATCCGTCCCAATGTCGAACCAGTACATATGGTATCCACCGACACACGCTCCGTCGGCGAGCTCGAACGATGTGTCGACACGTTCGATACGACGGCATCGGGTGAGATGGCTCCCGACGAGCGGGCGCAGCTAACCGACGCCCTCGTCGCGCTCGCCAAGGCGTACGGCGATCGTGGACGGTTCGACGAGGAAGCCGACACGATCGCCCGATTGGACCGGGTCAGGCGGGCCGGGCCCGACGACGATGTCGATATCCACCTCGCGAACGCCCTGGCGAACGCGACGAGCGTCCGTGGTCGCGAGGAGGTCTACGAGACGACGATCGATCCCGATCGGCTCGATGCGTACCGAGACCGGATCGAGGCGTTGTACGATCGACGTCCCGATCCGGCGGTTGCCGCGCCGCTGGCGCGCGCGACGACGGAAACCGTCCATGCGAACGGCAAGGCCGACCGCCGGGCTCGGATCGGTCCGCTTCTGGAGCGACTCGAACGAGTGTATTCGGCGCATCCGGAGCCGGACATCGCCGCCTCAGTACTGCGAGCGTACGCGCACGCTGAGCTGTACCTCGGCGAGGAGAGCGTCGGTGCCGACGCGGGGGCGACGAACGACGAGAACGGAACTGACCGGCTCGCCCGTGCAGAGGAACTGTACGCGGCGCATCCGGACGGTGCGGTCGCCGCGGGGTTGTCCGGCATCCTCGCTGGCCGGACGAACGCGGACGCCGAGCGCACCGATATAGACGCGATAGAGGGACGTATCGGTCGAATTGAGGCGCTCGCGGACCGACACCCGGCACAGGAGGAGGCGATACGCCGCTGGCTCCCGGTCGCGGGGGCAAACGCGACACGGGCGAGCTTCGAGACCGCGGACGTCAGTCGAGTCGAACACTGGGCGGGGGTCACAGTCGACGCCTACGAGCGGACCGCGACTCCGTTCACCGGAACGTGGGCCGCAGTGGCAACGTTCTTTTCGGCGCGAGCCTCCTTCTTCGACGGCGACATGGAGGGTGGAGAGACCGATCTCGATCGGCTCGAGACGCTCGAAGCACGGTACGATACTCCCGTCTTCGAACACTGGCTCGGGCGAGCGATGTTCGATGCGGCACGGGGGTACGTGGAGACGGACCGTCCCGAACGCGCCAGGGAGATGGCGAACGACCTCGAAGCGTTCGCGGTCGGTCACGAGGACCGTGCGGAGATCGAAGCCGGACTCGATTCCCTTCGGTCACACGCCCCACACGTGTTCGATGAGTCGTATGAGACCGATGCGGCTCGCGACGTCGAGGAACGCGACGCCAGTGTCGCCGATACCTCCGACGCCGTCGTAGCCGGGACGGAGGACGTGACGAACGCGGCGACTGCTTCGCCGAAGCCGAGTGACCGATCCGGCCCGCCGAACCCGGCGGAACCCACCGACCCGTCCGGAGCGACGACGGTCGATCCCGGTGGCAGCGACACCGGCACCGTCGGGGCGGGCGAGTCGGGTTCGGACGACGGGGACGCGTCGGATCTGCCAGGGTGTGGAAGCTGTGGTGAGGACGGATGCGGAAACTGTGGAGCCGGAACCGGTCTGAAACCGCCTGCGTCCGGCCCTGTGATCGTCGCCGCGACGATGGCCGTCCTTCTCCTCTGTGTCTCCGTCGTGTACACCGTGTATCGGGCACAACACGCGCTCAGAAACGTGCTCGACGGATCATAGCGCTTCGAGTTCTGACTGACCCGGTGTGTGCGTCTGCCGGACGCGGCTCGAAGCGTGTGTGTCGTTGCGGCCCCCGACCCGGAGCCCGCTGGGCATCGAACACACGTGTTCGGCGTCCGAAGCCGGTGAACCGTCTCTCACCCACCGATTCCGTTCTCAGCCACGAACCGGCGAACGCCGAGGTACGTGACGGCCGCGAGGACGACGTACACGGCGACCGTCAAGGTCGTCGTGAAGTCAGCACTGTCGATCGCGAGGCGCGCGACCGCGTTCGCAGGGCCGCCGGCCATCGCCGTCGCCCCGCCGAACAGAACGAGCACGGCGATCGAGTAGAGGAACTGTGCCGCCCGTCTCTCGGGAGCAACCGCGGCGATCCCGGCCGCAACCGCGACCACGAGCGTCGTCAACGCGGTCATGAGCACGAGGATCGTCCCGACGTTGGCAACAGGGGTTCCGTTCGCCTCGAGCAGCAACAGCCATACCAGTGCCTGTCCGGGCGCGATCGCGACCGCCGCAAGTGATTTCCCGTCGAGTATCTCCCCGATCGTCACCGGAGCGACGCGGAGCAGCTCCATGGTTCCGTGATCGAGCTCCTCGGTGATCGAGTCGACGACGAGGGATCCGGAGATGAAGACGGGCAGAAACACTAATACGGGGATCAGTATCGTGTACGTGAACGTGAAGTAGGGGCTCGTCCCGGTCGGATCCGGAAGGGGAAGCGGCTGTTCGGTCAGCCAGCTGCTTCTCGACGCCCGTTCGGTCCGCTCGTATGTTCGTAGCAGGTCCCGGATCTGGACGACGATCACCGTCGTCTCGACGGTCGCGTCGGGCGCGGTCACGACGGCGGTGACCCCGCCTCGATCGTCACGGTTGACGATCACGACTGCATCGGCAGCGTTTCGCTCGAATGCCAGACGTGCGTCGTCCGGGCTCTCGTAGCGGGTGACTGACGCGCCGGAAACCTCGTCCGCGGCGCGTTCGAGATCCGCGACCGCGTCGCCCGCGCCGGCGACCTCCACCTCCGTGCCATCGAGGGCACCCGGATCGTACATCGAGACGAGTCCGACGACGAGAAACGAGGAGAATGCGGCAATGAAGAGCTGGATCCCGATCGCCAACACGATCGTCTTCTCCGCACGTAGCCCGGCGATCTCTCGCCGTGCGATCGTCAACCGGCTACCCATGGAGCTCCAACACCCCGAAGTTGTACGCGGCGTGTAGCAGCGTCGCCATCGCGAGCGTTACGGCGTAGTACGTGCGGTTCCGGCTCGCGCCAACGGCTGTAAGCATCGTCGTGAGTCCGTGGATGGCGAGCGGTGCGAAAAAGAGCGCCGCGAGGAGCAGTGGCGGGAGTCCGGCGACGCCCGTAACCGATCCGAACGCCGCACGACCGATGAAGAGCTCCGTGAGTCCGACGGCCTGAACGACCGCGGTGGCCTTTTCGGCCAGAAAGAATCCGACGCCGGAGGCGAATCCGACCGCGAGCGCGACGCGATCCGTACGGGTGAACGCCTCGCGCTCGAACCCGGCGTACAGATGGACGCTCTTGGCGACCTCCTCGATGAACGCGATCGTCACGAGTAACACGGGGATGGAGACGGTCACCGGTAACGCGAACAGTGCCGCGACCGCAAGCAACTCCGCGACGAACACGAACGGGATCGTACACGCGGTCAGGAGCGCGACCGCACCCAGCCCGCGGACACGGTCGGGAATCCGCGCCGCAAGCCCGGTCACCGGCTGACGACGGACCCCCTCACCGACCGGATACAGTCGGACCGCGAGCGCGTCGAGAAACTTCCGACTCACCGGCTTCTGGGTGAACAGGTCCTCCTCGCGGTACACACCGAGCCCGAGTCCGAACAGGAGGACCGACGCGAGAGCGGTCGGCCCGGTCGCGAAGAGGAACTCGCTGAGTGACACCCCCGATCCCTGTAGATCGAAGACGACGAGCGTGAGCGGCGAGATCAACGCGACGGGCGTGACGTTGGTGAAGACGGCGGGAACGAACGCGTAGGACGTGAGGAGCACGCTCACCGCAACCGTGACGAACGTGAGCTCCTTGAACGATCGTGCGAACACCGCGCCGACGAACGTCGCGCCCAGGAACGCGGCCGCGATGGGTAGTATCGCCAGCACGGAGACGGCCCCTCCACCGACGATCAGCGCGAGCAGGGCGGTCACCGCGACCGCGACACCGATGTACGGAAGCGTCTTTCCTGCGACGATGTCGATGGGCGAGAGCGGCGTGACGAGCAGCGGCTCCCCGCGGCGGTTCGTCCGCTCGTCGAGCACGGAGGAGCCGTACGCCTGCACGAGAAAGTTCAGGGGAACGAGAAAGACGAACGCTAACACGAGCGAGGCGAACGGGAACGGCGGCGTAATGGCCCCGGGAGAGCCGACGGATCCGGCCCCGAACGCCCCACCGCCGATGGAGGGAACCGCGAACCCACCGTCTTCCGCGTCGGCATCGCTGCCGTCGTCTACCCCGTCGATCGAACCACTGTCATCGTCTACCTCGTCGAACGAGCCACTGTCGTCGTCTACCTCGTCGATCGAACCACTGCCGTCGTCGTGATCCGTGTCGACACCGCGTTCCTCGACACCGCTTTCGTCGCCCTCGCCACCCGCCGAACCGTCACCGAAGGTCGAACCATCGCCGGGCGGCCCGACCCGGCCGGCGTACTGGAGGGAGACGGTGAGCGGGAACGCCGCGGTCCGGTTGGACTCCGCCCGCATCAATCGCTCGTTGTGAGCCTCGACTGCCTCACGGAACTCGGCAGCGGCAGCCTCGCCCTTCGGCGTGTCGGTCCCGTGGACGACGACCCCGTCCGACCCGTCGTCGTAGACGAGCAGATCCACGGTCGTGTCGAGGGTCGCACGTTCGGCCGGGACGAGCGTCAGCGATGGCTCCGCTTCGACGGCATCGGCGTACGGCGAGTCGGTATCCACCCCAACGCGATAGACGTCACGGTCGACGTCGAATCCGACCACGCCGGCGGCGACGCCCGCGCCCACCACGGTGCCGGCGAGCGCAACCAGCGCAACCGCCGTGAACACGGTTCGTCTGTCGACGCCACCGAGGGCGCGCGTCGCCTCCCAGCGGGCCACCCGGAGGACCCGCTTCAGCCGTGTTCTCACTCCCGTCCCTCCGGGCTCTCCGCCGACGCGTCACCCGCCGGGGGGTGATCGCCCGGATCGTGGTCCACGACGTTTCCGGTGCGATGGCCGGGCATCGGCCGGCCGACGAGATCCAGGAAGACGTCCTCGAGACTGGGCTCACGAGTCCGGATATCGACCACCGCTCCGCCCAGGGCCGTCACGCGTTCCCGAAGCCGTTCGACCGCGTTCATCGTCGGCAGAGCGGTACGGAACCGGTCACCGACCTCCTCGACGACCGCGTTCGAGAGCAGGTCGTGTGCCGCCGGGGCGGCTCCGAGATCCGGGGACACGTCCGTGTACACGAGGTACGTCGTCTCGCCGTGTCGTTCGCGTATCTCGGCAACGGTCCCACGGGCGACGATACGGCCCTCGTTCATGATGACGACCCGATCACAGACGGATTCGACGTGGTACAGGTTGTGCGCGGAGAACACGACGGTCTTTCCGGCCGCCCTGAGCTCCCGGGTGAACTCCAGAACGGAGTTCGTCGTCACCGGGTCGAGCCCGGATGCGGGCTCGTCGTAGATCAGGACGTCGGGGTCGTTGACGAGCGAGCGGGCGATCGCGACTTTGCGTTTCATACCCTTCGAGACGTCGCCGAGCCGCCGATCGCGGTGCTCGAGCTCCAGCCGGTCGAGCGCGCTCTCGATCCGCTCGTCGGCGACGTCGCCGGGGACGTCGTAGAGATCGGCGAAAAAGCGGAGGTAAGAGTTCGCGGTCATCTCCTCGTACAGCGGCGATTCCTCGGGAAGGAACCCGAGGTGGTGTCGCATCGCGGGCTCGGTCGAGTCGTAGCCGGCGACTCGCGCCTCCCCGTCGGTGGGTTCGACGAGCCCGGCGAGTATCTTCAGCGTGGTCGTTTTGCCCGCGCCGTTCGGCCCGACGATCCCGAACACCTCGCCCTCACCGACGGAGAAGTCGCTGTCGGCGACGGCCGCAAAATCGCCGTACGTCTTTCGAAGACCCGCGACCTCGATCATGCGAGCGACTCCGTCGCCGCGTGGGTTAAACCCACTCCTGCGGCTATCAGCGGCGAGAACGCGAGGCACTCGGCGGCTTGCAAGTCGGTCATCGGCGCGGCGTCACTCGTCAGCCCAGACGTCGCCGTGAGCGCGATAGCCGTCGAACTCTCCGCGGGCGATCTCGCGTTCGATCTCCTCGCGAGTCTCGCGTTCGAGCTCCATGAGGTGACACAGCGGATGGCCCGGAGCGGCCACTGGGTTCTCCAACGCGCCGAGGATCAGCCCGTCGAACGGCGCGTTGATGACGTGTTCCTCGGTCTTGAAGTGGTTCGTCACCGTACAGATCGTCTCATCCTCGTGGACGAGCGGGTACGGTCCCCATTCCATCTCGACGAGGCCGCCGGCGTCCGCGCGGAGCCACCGTTTCGTGGTGTCGGCGGCGGTGGACTCGAACCAGCCCGGCCAGTGGACCGGTTCGGTCGGGAGGAGGCCGTACTCCGCGAGGACGCTCTCGACGCCCTCCAACGCCTTCTCGACCAACACCGGCTGGAACCGGTGGGCCCGACCCATCTCGACGGTGACCGTGGGGATCCCGGCGGCGGTCGCGACGGAGCGGAGCGAGCCCGCGTCGCCGGTCCCGTACAATACGACGTTGGTCGCGAATGCGCGGGCGAGTCGCTCGACCCCCGCGTTCTCCAAGTCGGCACGGGCGTGGTAGATCGTCGTTCGGTTCCGCGTCGAGGTGTGGAAGTCGAGCCCGATGTCACACGGCGCAACGAACCGGCGGTAGATCTCGTTCGCCATCCGGCCGGTGGTGTTCGACCGCTCCCCGCCGGGGAACGAACGGTTCATGTCCTGGTCGTAGATCGGCGTGTACCGCTGTTGGGCCTCGTAGGCCGGGACGTTACACACGTGGAGACAGACGATCGTCCCGTGGAGCCCCTCGGGGTCGTATCGATCCGCGACTTCCTGAACGACCTTCACCCCGTTGAGTTCGTCGCCGTGGATCCCGGCACTCAGGAACAGCGTCTTCCCCCCGTGTTCCCCGTTGATCACCGTCACCGGGACCTCGACCGGGTCGCCGAGATAGCTCTCGCCGACCTCGTATCGGATGTGGCGTTTCTCGCCGGGATCGACCTCGGCGTCGTAGCGGAACGGTTCGGCCGGCTTCGGGTCGGTCACGCCGGACGGGTCGTTTGCCATGTGAACCGATCACGAGTAATGCGCAAAAACGCATCGGCGAGGTCGTCGCCGAGTATCGGGGCCTCGGTCCACGGAGCCGCGAGTCGATCGAAGTCGCCATCGTATCGGCTGGAGCCGCTATCGCGTCGACAGGCTTACCCCGGTCGTCGCGGATCCCACGGGCATGAACGGCGAGCGGGGCGAGGCGAAGGGCGTCAAGCGCGACGGGACGGGCCCCTACGACGTTACCCGCGAGGAGCTCCGGACCACCTTCGACTATCAGGTCGCCCGGCTCCAAGAGATCGACACGAAAGCGATCGAGATCCTGAAGGCGAACCTGCTGCTCATCGGCATCCTCGTCACCGGCGGATCGATCCTCGTCCAGACCGACCTGGAGATCGCGGCGTTCCTTAATCCCTTCACCGTCGCCGGGGGGCTGTTGCTCCTCGGCTCGACCGGCCTCGCGGCGGTCACGTACACCGCTTCCGACATCCGCGGCGGCCTCGACGCCGAGGCGATCGAAGCAGTCATCACCGCTCAGTCGTCGTCCGCCGCCGACGGTTTTGACGACGGTGACGACTTCGACGAGCGACTGATACGTAGTTACGCCGAGTGGATCGACTACAACGCGCGAGTGACCGCCGTCAACGACCTCCTCGCGACCGTGACGGTCGTCTCGGTGTTCGTCGCGTTCGTGTACGTGATCGCCGGGGTCGCCGTCGGCGGGGCCGGCCTCCCGACGCTTGCGGCGTGGGGAACGTTCCTCGGTCTCACGGTATTCATGGCCGTTTTCAGTTACGTTGTCGTCCATATGGACCACGTCGACGCCGCGCCGGACCATCCGCCCGGAACGTTCGAGGGGGTTCGGATCTCGAAGGGTGGGAACCGCCGCCGCGGGACGGTGTCCCTCCGTCGAATGATCGACCCCCGGCCGTCGGATGAGGACCGTCTCGACGAGGACGAGCGGGAGTGATCCGGGCGATCAGCTCCGTCGCCAGCACGAGTCGTCGCGTTCGACACCTGGAGTCGCTGGGTGTCGATACAGCGCCAACCGAGACACGGATTCGAAGGGGCTATTTAAACAGGTAATAACGGATGCGGTTCCACTCGACTGCGCAGTACAGGTCCTGCGAGGATGTATTTCGGGAGTAGGTCTCGCAAAACGTTGGTTCGGTTGTTTATAAGTCGGATTGGGGTGTTGCTGTCGGCTGTTTATAAGTGGACAGTGGTGCTGCGGTGACGGCCTCCAAAGCCCCAGCCGGGAGGGCGGCGCACGCTCGTTGCGCTCCTCAGTCGCTCGCGATGCTCACTCCTTGCGGTGCTTACGTTCGCCTGCGCCGCCCTCTCGGCTGCCCCTTTGAATCCACCCGTA
>LFFM01002285.1_pt1 | contig 12725 bp, 13 predicted proteins | sample 643131 | NCBI WGS metagenome assembly LFFM01 (sample SAMN03777445, study PRJNA286221) | soda lake metagenome | biome: soda lake; feature: Kulunda steppe; material: water; isolation source: sample Tc-Br brine of Tanatar trona crystallizer | place: Russia: Kulunda steppe | collected 2011-07
GCGCCGAGGAAGAAACCGGCGAGAAAAAATCGTATCTAATCAACGTCACCGCCGACACCAACACGATGCTCGAACGGACGGATATGGTCGCCGAGGAGGGTGGCGAGTACGTGATGGTTGACGTCATTACCTGTGGCTGGTCGGCCCTCGAAACCGTCCGTGAGCGGTGTGCGAAACACGGCTTGGCAATCCACGCACACCGTGCGATGCACGCGGCCTTCGATCGGGTGCCGACCCACGGCGTCTCGATGCGCGTGCTCGCACAGGTGTCGCGACTCTGTGGGGTCGATCAGCTCCACACCGGGACAGCTGATCTCGGCAAGCTTGAAAACGAGGATTCTCGCGGCATCAACGACTGGCTTGCTGGTGACCTCCATGGCCTTCGAGACGTCTTGCCGGTCGCCTCCGGCGGACTCCATCCTGGACTCGTCGACGAGTTGGTCGACCGACTCGGCCCAAATATCTGTATTCAGGCCGGCGGGGGGATTCACGGCCACCCGGATGGGACGCACGCGGGCTCGAAGGCGCTCCGGCAGGCAGTTGATGCGACCGTCGAAGGTGTGAGCCTCCCGGAGTATGCCGCAGGGCATCCGGAGCTTGCAAGCGCTATCGAGGAGTGGGGAACTGAGACACCGCGATAGACCCTTACCGTCCCGGCTGGGTCTGTTGTATCTCCATGACCCCTTCCCATGAGAGCTCCGTCCGGGCAGTGGCGACCTGTGCAGCCAGCGCCCCACACGCGTTGGCAGCACTGAGTGCGTCGGAAAACGTCGTTGCAGTCGCAGGTTCTCCCGCACCGAGTGGGTCGGCATCGCTCGTGAGTGAGGCCGCCAGAAAGCCCGCCGCAAAAGCGTCGCCCGCGCCGGTCAGATCAACCGGATCGATCACGAACCCGGAATGCGAAAGGCTGTTGTCCGGCGTGTAGACGGTCGCTCCATCGCCACCGTGTTTGACGACGACGGCCATCCCATCTGGCTCGGTCGGCGAGAGCGCCTCGCTGTCGGCAACGAGGTCGGCCTCCCGTTGGTTCAAAAAGAGCAGATCGGTCTTTGCGAGCGCTGGCTCGTAGTCCCGATCGGCCACCCGCCGACCCGGGTCGAAGCTGACTGAAATATCCATGTCGTGTGCCAGCGTTGCCAGCAGGGAGGCGGTTTCTGGGGACTGACTCGTAAGATGGAGGTGCTCAACACCGCCAAGCAGACTGGCGGCAATGTCGGCCGTACAGAACGCCTCGTTGGCCCCCTCGTTCGAAAAGACCATCACCTCGCCCGTCTCGTCGACGACGAGATATTTCACTGAGGTCGTTCCGTCGGGATCGATAAAGACGTGCCCACAGTCGACGCCCGCGCGATCAAGTTCCCGGAGCGCGAGCGCGCCGGTGTCGTCGCCGCCGACGCTGCCGTAGAGGGCCGTACGCATATCGAGCCCGACCAGTCCGACCGCCACGTTGGCTGCCGACCCGCCGCCGGACTGACTGAGCTGCGTGATCATGACTTCGCCGTCGGGATCGGGCAGCGAGTCGACGTGCATCGTCACATCCCAGTTGATATGACCCGCACAGAGAACGGTCATTCGTCGATCCCTCTCGAATCCATTGTCGTCGAAGCCGGCTCCTCCCAGGGCTCACAGACATGCTCACCGAACAGCTCTCGCATGAGCATGACGATACTTTCGGGCGGGAACTGTCCACGCTCGGTGATAATGGCGTCGACGTACCGCGGCGGCGTCACGTCAAACGCCGGGTTGGCGACGGTTATCTCTCCGATTTCCTGTCGGCATTCATCATCGAGCACCTCCGTTTCGTCGCGGGTCTCGATTTCGACCGTATGGCCGGTTAGCGTGTCTGGATGGAGTTTGATCGTCTGGGCGGCCGCAATCACCGGGATACCGCGGTCGCGGGCGTTGACTGCAAGCCCGCTGGTTCCGATTTTGTTGATCACACTCCCGTCGGCGGCAATGCTATCTGCGCCGACGAGCACGTGATCGACGCGGCCGAGATACCGTCTGGCCGCGCTGTCGACGATGAGTGTGACATCGACACCCAGTTCGCAAAGCTCGCGTGCAGTGATACGGCCTTGATTGCGCGGCCGAGTCTCTTTGACGACCGCCGAGATCGACTTTCCCTGATCGACAGCCGTCGCGATACAGCCCAGTGCGTCAGTCGAATGGCAGTGTGTCATGACCGTGTCGCCATCGCGGAGGCGATTCGCACCGACAGCCCCCAGATCCGACTGGGCGTGATCAAGGCGATCGACGAACTCATCGGCACTCTCGATAATCGATGCCCGCAATGAGCCGACTGTTTCGCCATCCATCCGTTGAAGTACATATCGGATGGCATTCGGCAAACTCACCGCTGTGGGCCGGGTCGCCTGGAGCCGACGGCCAGCAGCGCGAAGGGTAGCCTCGAACGCTGCAGGTGTGGTGGCAGTGCTTTCGACGGCCTGTGTGCGGAGGGCGGTGGCGGCGGCTGCTGCAATCGTTGCCGCCCCACGAATCTCCATTGCGGCAATCGCCTCAGCAGTCGCCTCTACAGCCGGATCGAGCGGTTGATCTGCCATCTCCCTCCGGTTACAGCACGCGAGTACAAGAGCCTACGGGCGACTGAGCCCTGCCGCTCAGTGGCCGTAATTGATAACCACTGCTCGGTCAACGTCGTAGTCGACTATTCCGTCGCTGTCGAGCGTTGGCAACACGGTTTCGGTTAGTGCGTTGCTGACTGCGAGTGTCGTCACCGGCTCTGGGTCGCGATCAGCGATATACGTCGCGAGGTGTGAGACCGGAACGACTCCGTAGTTTGGGCCGATAAATTCTTCAACAATCCACCGTCGCCATTCTCGTCGCTGTTCGGGTGTCAGTTCCGATACGTCTGGACGGCTAGCTGGCACTGCCGCGTCCGAGTGGCCGTCTGGTTCCGAGGCGTTCTCAGTCGTCCGACAGCCCATTGCACTGTCTTCACCGTGGTCGGTGATGGTATTCGTCCGATAGTTCTCTGCAGTTGCGGCCCGGTTTGCCCGCCGGCGGAAGTTCATAATCAGTATCTAGTTGAACTCGAGCCGACTCATTAACCGTTCGGCTGCGACCAGTTACAGTGAATATACGACCAACATAGCTAGTCAGTGTTGTTGACATATCCGATTACCGAACAGCTGTTTTCTGTTCATTAATTGGTAGTATGTCGGCCATTGTCAGCGTTCGAATCACCCGGGTGCGTTCACGATATTTTATGAAATGCTCATGTCTATTGGGCAGTGAAGAATGCTATGGCAAATCGCGCCGGACTTTTTTCGGAGTCACTGGATGCGCTGCCGATCAATACGGCGGTGGTTGATCAAGAGGGGACGATCCTGCAGACCAATCGGGCATGGAGACAGTTCGGCGAGGCAAACGATATCGAGACACAGCCCGACACAGTCGGAACGAACTATCTTGATGTGTGTAAGAACGTTAACAACGAGACCGCCAAACAGGTATTTGATGGGCTAACGGCACTCCTTGCTGGACAGCGAGACATACTCACGGTCGAATATCCCTGTCACTCACCGATTGAGCAGCGCTGGTTTCTGTTATGGGCAGTCCCATTTGTTTCCGACGGCCAGCGACACGCTGTTGTTGCACATTTCAATATTACAAAATACATCCTAACCGAGCGGCAGATCGCTCGCCAGCGAGACCAGCTTGAAGCCCTCGATCACCTCCACAAGGTGGTTCGCGAAACAACGCATCTCGTTATCGACCAATCAACCAGAACGGAGATCGAACAGACGGTCTGTGCCACACTCACCGGCTCCCAGTCGTACGACTACGCATGGCTCGGCGAGATCGACGGAAAAAATAATTCGATCGGGATTCGTGCGACGTCCACGTCTGATTTCGGTGACGACACAGCCGACACTGGCGCAGCCAGCGAGTCTGCTGATGACGCCGCTGTAGACACCTTCGATATTGAGACGGCGCTCGGTGGCGACACGGTACGACAAGCACTCTGGACACGAGAGATTCAAACAAGCCGTGTTGGAACCGAGCGGGCTGATTTCGATTGGCTGGCCGACTCAACACAAAAATACGAGTTCCAGTCGATTGCCGCAGTTCCAATTGTCTACGACAGTACACTCTACGGCATTTTCTGTATCTATGCGACCCGGGATGCGGCGTTCACCGAGAACGAGACGGCAATGCTCACCCACCTCGGCGAGGTCATCGGCCACGCGATTGCAGCCGTCGAACGAAAACAGGCACTCATGAGCGAGGAACTCATCGAGGTTGAACTCGAAGTTCCGAACCGGTTTACTGCAGAATCGCTCCCGAATGCCGACTGGGAGTTTACGATCGACCAGACGGTCGTCGGACCTGATGGCACGTACCTTGCGTATGGAACTACTGCCAACGCCGATCTCGAGGCCATCGAGGCGATTGTCGATCAGCGCGACGACACGACACTGACCGTTCTTGGTGAGGGTGATACACGGGTCCGCATTCTCTTTCACCTGACAGCGCCACCGGTCGTCTCGATGCTTGCAGCTCACGGCTGGGCAACGAAACAGTCGGTCGTTATCAATGGCGACTGTTATTTGACCATTCACTTGCCGGCCGGAGACGACGTTCGTCGGATGGTTGAACTCGTGAGTGAGCACTATCCCGAGACGTCGCTGTTGGCCCGTCGGCAGATTCACTCCGAACAGGAACCGAACACAGCACACAGCCAGACACTGTTAGGTGGCCTCACCGAGCGCCAGCAAACCGTCCTCAAAGCCGCCCATGCGGCGGGATATTTCGAGTGGCCGCGAGACGCCTCCGGCCAAGAGGTTGCTGCGCTGTTGGGTATTTCTCCAGCAACGTTTCACCAACATCTCCGGATCTGTGAAAAGAAGCTTATCGAGACGATCTTTGCTGAATCACCGATTATGACCTAGGTGTGGTCGGGTTATTCGACGAGTGCGAGTGGCTCGTCGAGATCAATTTCGCCGGCGTCGAGTTCGGCTTCGATTTCTCGGGTTGCTTTGACCATGTTTTCCATCTTCCCGTAGGCGACATCGCGTGGGAGGAGTTTCACACCACAGTCCGGACTGACTGTGAGTCGCTCCGGTGGGACGACTTTGAAGCCCTGTTTGATGTTCTGTTTGATTTCTTCGACGGTCTCGATTTCGGTTGTGTGAACGTCGAGGACGCCGAGTGCGAGATCAGGTACGAAGTCGGGTTCGGTGAAGACATCGATCTGGTTGTAGCCGCCATTACAGAGTTCGAGGTCGAACTCGTCGATCGGGTACTCGTTGAGTTCGGGGTAGATACGGGAGTAGTCGCCGTAACAGACGTGCAGGCCGATCCGAACCTCATCTGGGATGCCGCTGACGATCCGGTCGAGCGCCTCTCCGACGATGGCGTGGTCGTCGGGCGTCGTCGCCAGTGCGGGCTCGTCGATCTGGATGTATTTCGCGCCGGCTTCGACGAGTCGCTCGATCTCGATGTTGACGAGGTCGGCCAGTTCGTAGACCAGTTCTTCTTCCGTGTCGTAGGCCTCGTTGAACGCCCAGTTGCCGAGCGTATACGGTCCCGTAATCGGGACTTTGACCGGCTTGCTCGTCACACTGCGGGTGAACTCGAACTCGTCGACAAGCCATGGCTCGTCGTAGCTCACTGGCGAGGAAACCGAGGGCTTGTCGAAGTAGTTGTGTCCCCAGACTTTGACTGGGCCGTTGAACTCGTAGCCGGGAATCCGCTCGGCGAAGAACTCGACCATCTCGTTTCGGCGAACCTCACCGTCAACGACGGTGTCGAGCCCTGAGCGTTCGTGTTCGTTGGTGATCACGCGGGCGGCGTCGTCGTGAGCTTCCGCGAGGTTTTCGGCGTCGAACTTCGAATCCGGGTCGTCGACGAGTTCGTCGGCGCGGTTGAGCCACTTCGGCTTTGGATACGAGCCGACGACGGTCGTCAAGAGGAAGTGCTCGTTCGGATGATCGTGGGGTCGGAACTGCTCGCGGTTGTCGGCTGGTCGGCTCATGCGGTTACCTCCGTATCTTCGGTTTCTGTGTCGGCTGCATCGGCAATTGCAGCGAGCTTTGCGCGGTGTTTGTTGACCGGGAGATAGAACGGTTCGGTGTTCGTCGTCACGTAGAGCCGGTCGAACTCCTGGACCGGAATCTGGTCTTCGAACCACTCGATACGCTCTTCGAGCGTCTCTGGGGATTCGACAAGTGTGTTCTGGCCGTCAGCAATACCGAGGGCCGCGGCGTTTTTCGTTCCAAACTCGTTGATGTTCGAGAGCGTCTGTGCGCGGTCGCCGGCGACGAGATCGAAGCCGAGCGCCTCGACATCGGCGTCCATTAGATGTGCGTAGGTCTTCTCATCGAGCGCACCGAAATACGTGTGGACGACGACGTCGGCGTCGGTCTCGCTTGCGACTGTGTCGATCGATTCGGCGAGCTGTGCTTGGATGTCTTCATCCGGTGCATGCTCAACGAGCGACGGTTCATGGAGGACTAGTGTCTTGTGCTCGGGGAAGGCCGCAACTTCGCCGGCGAGGAAGTCGGCGATAGCCCCGAGGAACTCGTTCTCGTCATCATAGTAGTTGTCAGTAGCGAGATCGAAAAGCGAGTACGGCCCCGGAAGAACAGCCTGTAGCGAGCCAGCCGCGGCGTCACCGAGCTGTTCGGCTGCCGTTTCGAGTTCGCTCGCAACGTCGCCCGAGAACGTGAGTTCGCCCTCGACGCGAGGATCGCGGTAGAAGTTGTTGTTGTCGTAATAGCGGACGATCCCGTTGGGGTTGACGTTTTCGTGGGTTGTCAGTGGGTGCGCAAGCATGTCGTCCCACCGGAGCTGGCCCTCGGTGATCCGGTCGAGACCCGCCGACTGCTGTTCGTCGATTACTTCGGCCCGGTACTCTTCGTATGCGCTGGTGATTGCGTCGCCTTCGGTCCCCGAGATCAGATCGTGTTTCTGATGGCCCTTGAGGTCCGAAAGTCGCTGTTTTGCCGCATCGGGGAGCGGGAACAGCCCCGTTGTTGTGGCAACTCGTTCAGTCATCATTCGATCTTTGGGATGATGCTGCTTAATATTTACTAAGTCATTCAATGCTCAAGAGTAATTTTTGTGGATCGCCCGGTGAGACACGTCTCGGCACAGCGGCGCAACAGCCATTCGGCGTGCAAGCGTATGGTTAGTCCATGGATACATCACGGCAGTCGGAGGACCAACCAAAGCTCTATACGGCACCACGGACGGATATCTCACACAATCAAGGGCAGTTTCGGATCCACTTCAATTTCCCCGGCCGCGCTATTCGAGGCCACGACGACCATGGCTACGGACCCCTAGCGACCGTCGTTGAGTCGTTCATGGACCCTGGGACACACATCGGAATGCATCCACACCGGAACGAGGAGATTATTTCGTGGGTTCCCGACGGCGTGATGCGTCACGACGACCGCCAGGGCAACAAACTCGTCACCGACAGCGACCATCTGCTGGTGATGAACGCCGGCAGTGGCTTTTGGCATGCTGAAGAAACGACCATGGACGATCCACCGCTGCGTATGCTTCAGATTTTTGTCCGCCCACACAGCCTGAATCTCGAGCCGGGAATTCAACACGAGCCGATTCCAGAGGCCCATCCCAACGACTGGCGATATGTGTTTGGCCCAGAAGGCAGTGAGGCACCGCTTTTCGTCCGCAACGATGTCGACTTTTTTGACTGCCAACTCGACACGGGAGCCACCGTTACCCTGCCGTCTCGACCCGGATGGGATACATACCTCTACGTGTTTGACGGGGCAGTGACAGTCGGCAGCGAGGCCGTCAGTCTTGGCTACACTGAAAGTGCGCTTGTGGCAGGCGAGAGCGTCAATGGTGTCTCCGTGACGGCCACCGAAGAGTCCATGCTCGTCGCCTTCTGTCTCAATCCGGATGCGCCAGTGACGCGGCAGGGAACAATTGGTCGGTAAAAAATAGGCAGCGACGTTCCAGGCAGTATGACAGGACAGCCGCCTATTTCGACCGGAGCCGGAGAATCGACAGCACTTCAAACGGATAGGATTCCTGGCTGATTTCGTCGACGACAAAGCCCGCATTTTCGGCGAGATCGACGACGATGTCATAGCCCGTGAGGCTACTGACGAGCAAATAGACCTCACCATTGGAGGCCAATACGCGGCCAACGTCCTCGAGAAACGGGACGATGAGCCGCCGACCGTCTTCGCCACCCGACAGGGCATGTTCCATCCAGTCGTCCCACTCGTTTTCGGGGTCGGTTGGCAGATACGGGGGGTTGAACAGGACGGCATCGAAGACGCCATCGGCAAACGGCGCGAGCAGATCCGCCCGAACGGCCCTAACCCCGCGGTCGTAAGCCTGCCGGCAGGCGTGTGGGTTGAGGTCGCTTCCGACGACGTGGGCGTCTGTTTCGGTGGCGACCTGTTGGGCGACCCACCCCGAACCGGTGCCGACTTCTAAGAGACACCGTGGCTCGGATCCTGACTCTTTTGACAGTGGCTCCTCGGACAGTGATTCGATCACTGCACTCGCGAGGAGTGCAGAATCCTCGGCGGGCTGGTAGACGTGTGGTTCGAGTCCGCGCTGTTCGGCGAGTTTCGAACGCGACTCGTCGGTCACTGGTCGCCTCCGTCGGTCCGTTCGGAGCGACTCACCTGCGGTGCCGACTCGTTATCAGACCCAACTGATGAGCCAGCGGGTTGTGAACCGTTTGCCAGCCGAAAACCGCCGGCCTCCGAGCGACCCATAAGTTCGCGCTGGGGATACGGGATTTTGATGCCCGCGTCGGTGTACGCCTTTTTGATCCGGGCGATCATCGCGGTTCGTGCCTGCCATCGCTTTCGCGAACTCGGCGCGTCGATCCAGCCGCGAATGCCAAGCACGATCGACGAGTCGCCGAACTCCTTGGTGACCGCTTGGGGTGCCGGCACATCGAGCAGGCGGTCAATATCGGAGACTGCCGTTACCGCGACCTCACTCGCGTGGTCGGGATCTGCCTCGTAGTCGATGCCGACATCGACCTCGACACGGAGCCGTCCGCGTCGCGTTCGGTTGATAACCGCCGTCGAGCCGACCACGTCGTTGGGAATCATCACATACTCGCCGTCAAATGACTGAACTCGGGTATTGACAATCGTGATGTCGGTCACCGTTCCTTCGTTGTCGTCGACGACGATCCAGTCGCCGACCTCGAACGGCTTTGAAAACATGATCACAAAACCCGCAAGCACTGCGCCGAGGGTTTGGCGGGCAGCCATTCCGACGACGATCCCAAGGAAGCCTGCCCCGACCAGCAGACTCCCGATATTGTCGGTAAAGAGGCCGATGACGACCAACAGCGCGAAGGTGTAAATCGTCACCTGTGAGACGCGGTGAAGAATCTCGCGTTCATGGACACTCAGGGTGTCTTGATCGCGAGCCAGATCTTTGATCACATGGCCAACGAAATCCGACAGCGCGTAGGCGCCACCGAGAATCACGAACGAGAGGACGATATTTGCGACCTGTGCGCCGAGTTCGATCCCCGCATAGGCGTTTTCGAGATTTGTATTGAATCCCCAGACGGCAACCAATCCAAGCAGCCCACCTGCTGTAATAAGCGCTAAAACGGCAGATATCGACAGCGACAGCCACGGACTGAGATCTCGATTGCGTCGCCACCGCGTCACAAGCCGTTTGGCAAGAACAAGCACCGTGATCGTTCCTGCCGTCACAAGCAGCTCTTGGGCGTGGCTGAACAGCCAGCTTACCATGCCCAAAACAAACAGATTAGTCATCCATTTGCTCCCAGATCAGTTTAGCCATCGGCTGACTCGGTGCCTCCATGGGTAGCCGCCAGCTGTGCAAGTGCTGCAAACTCCGCGGGTGCGACGTTGCCCGCGCGCCGTTTCAGCAGTCCCTCATCGGCTGCCGCAACAACCGCAGCCGGATCCGACAGTCCAGAGATGTGTGCGGTGTTTCGAATGCCATTACGCATTGTTTTGCGCCGTTGAGTAAAGAGCGCTTTAACGAAATCAAGGAAGAACGTCTCGTCATCGACCTCGTACTCGGGCTCGCGTGGGTCAAGCCGGACAATCGCACTCTGGACCGCCGGCTGTGGATCGAAGGCCGTGTTTGGCACGTATTCGGCGATCTCGATATCGGCGTAGTGTTGGGCGCTCACTGAAAGTCGGCCATACTCATCGGTTCCGACGTCGGCAACCATCCGGTCGGCAAACTCTTTTTGAAACATCAAGACGAGCGGTTCGCCAAGTGGGAGCAGCCGAAAAGCGATCTCGCTCGAGGCGCTGTACGGGAGATTCGAGACGCAGGCGGTGAATTCGGGGAGCGCAACGTCAAGTGCGTCGCCTTCGATAACCGCCAGTCGGCCGGCGTCGATATCACCGGCAAACTCCTCGCGTAGATGCTCGGCAAACGCCGGATCGCGCTCGATAACGGTTACCTGCTCGGCGATCGCAAGCAGTCGGTCAGTCAGCACACCGGGGCCGCCGCCGATTTCGAGAATGTGTGTCGTCTCAGCCTCGGCGGGAAGATAGCCCGGAATCCGGTCGACAACGCGGTCGTCAACCAGAAAGTGCTGATCGAAATCCGGGTTACCACGAGCCCCAGCCCGGCGGATCAAGGCATCGGGATCGCGATTTCCCGGCTCGGCGTTCGGCCCGTCGGAGACAGTCATTAGCTCCTGTTTTCGGCTCTATCTGCCTAAACGTCTCGCTTCTGACTGCTCGTCAGTGTGACCAGTGGACCGTTGTGGCCTACGCTGGCCGAACAAAGAGCTTGTATTTCAGGTCGTCGTCCCGGAGTTCTTCGAGAATCCGTTCGGCGATGACCTCTTTCGGGCGGTGTAGCCCACCAACGCGTTCTGAGAGCTCCTCGAAGCTCTCGAACGGGCCGCGTTTTCGCTCGTCGATAATCTTGTTTCTGAGTTTCTTGCCGATTCCCGGCAGGAGGTTCAGCTGATGGAGCCGCAGACTGATCGGCTGGGCGTTGTTGTAAAAGTCGACGAACCGCTGTTCGTCGCCCTCGATAATCGCTTCGACGGCATATTCGAGCTCCGAAACAGCAGACCGCGAGAGGGCATCGAAGTCGATTTGTGTGACGGACTCGATCTCGTCGGCGTCGGGCTCAGGGCCGACCGCAACGCGGTCGACAATCCCGACATCTGCCTCATCGGTCAGCGTGAGTTCGAGCAGTCCAAAGGTTTGCTCCTCGAGGGCGTAGGCGAGTGTTTCTTTCTGATATTGGGGGCGGGTATCGTCTGGACGGCCATGAGGAAGATAATCGAGAACAACGGCATAGCTTGTCGCCATATCGCTATCGCCGTCGTCGTTCTCGGAGTGAGACATACCGCTGTCTACGTGTACAAGCCACTTAAAAAATAGCCTCATCAGTTGGTCAACAGATGAGAGACAGAGCGGGTTTCGGTAGTCGGTTCGACAGGTTTGACTCCGAACATTGATCAAACCGAGGACGAACTGCTATTGGGTCAAACCGAGGACGAACGGCTATTCGGTCACATCGCGGACGAACAGCTATTCACATAGTCGTCGGCAGCAAAACACCACTCAAATCGCGCTGTCTCAGGCGTACTGTGCGACGAGATTCAGAATCTCGTCGAGTTCCTCACCATCGAGCGCAAAGCGCTCTTTGGCGTAGATCGACCGCAGCTCAGTTCGGTCTTCCGGCAGCAGGTCGACGATTTTGTGGGCCGTCTTTTCGTTGACCGATTCGAGTTCCATGAGCTTCTCGACGAGTTCTCTGGCCTCTTCGGGCTCAAGGGTGGCATACCGGTTGACGTGCTCGATTGCTCGGGCAAGCTCATACCGGAGCTCACGATCCTCGTCGGTAGCCCGCTCCATTTCGACCTCGCTGAGGAGCGGTTTGACTTCCGAAATCGTCACATACTCCTCGTCGAGCTTTTCCTTGAAGATCGTCATCTACTTTTGTGCGCGCAGGTGAGCTGGCCGAGCGATCAACGATTTTTCTTTGCCGCCGTCAACGATTGTGACGGTGAACGCACGGCCCTGTTTACCGGTTACTTCACCGGTGTGGCCGTTAAATCGTGGGTGAAAGCGGCCCTCCGGCACGCTTGGGTCAAGCGAGAGGTGGACCTTCTGTCCGACCTCGAACTCTTGGATCGCTCGCTGTGGTGGTGAGGTGCCACGGTCGCGGGGGTGATTCGAAAGCTTTCCGCGCGTTCCCGTCATGGGCCCATTGGAACTTGGCATAGTCGTGACTCTCCATACTTGTGGTCGCCGTATAAATGGTGCGTTCCGTCGCTGCTGCGTGAAATACTCACATAGTCGGCAGGCTACCGGCGGAGCAACTCAGAAAATCGCTCTCGAATCGTACTCTCCTCACCCAACTTGAGATAGTAGGCATCACCATTGTCCTCGTAGTAATTGTCGATCTGTCGGGTGATCCGAAAGCCGAGATGTCGATAAAAGCCGAGTGCGCCTTTGTTCGTCGTCCGCGCATGACAGCTTACCGTCGGGTGTTCGTCGGCAATCTCTGCGATTAGCTGTTGGCCGTAGCCGCGGCCACGCGCCTCAGGAGCAACTGCCAAAAACAAAATATAGCCGTCCCGGCGGACAGAGCCGAAGGCGACCAGTTGCTTGTCTTCAAAATACAGGTGTGTTGTCGAGCGACGGTAGGCGTCAACAAAGAATCCACGACGTTGTTTGAGGACACCCTCTTCGAGGTGGATCTGTTCTTTGAGCCGCCAGGCGCTATCGACATAA
>LFFM01002287.1_pt1 | contig 12724 bp, 10 predicted proteins | sample 643131 | NCBI WGS metagenome assembly LFFM01 (sample SAMN03777445, study PRJNA286221) | soda lake metagenome | biome: soda lake; feature: Kulunda steppe; material: water; isolation source: sample Tc-Br brine of Tanatar trona crystallizer | place: Russia: Kulunda steppe | collected 2011-07
CGGTCCCGACCGTTCGGCCCCGCCCCGCCACCACCCGTCGGTCGCACCCGTCTTCGCGCCGGCCGCCCCCCTCGAGCGGTCGCCACGGGTCGAAGCCCCGCCGGCGGTCCCGGACCCGCCTTCTCCCCCACGGTCGGAACTCGCGGCGTCCGCGGGTGTCCTCGAGGCCCCCGTCACGCCGGCCTCGAGTTCGAGGTAGGCCTCGTGGCCGAGCCGGTCGTAGCGGGCCCGTTCGTCCCCGTCGGTGAGGACCTCCTGGGCCCGTTTGACCCGCTCGAAGGCCACAGTGGCGTCGGCTGCGTCGTTCTGGTCGGGGTGGGTCTCGAGGACGCGATCGCGGTAGGCCTCACGGATTTCGGCCTCGGTAGCGCCCTCGTCGACCTCGAGGACGTCGTAGTAGGTCTCCCCCATCGACGCCCGTTGGTACGGACGGACCGAGCAAAAACGGCGGGGTCGACGGGAACCTATTTCACGCCGCCGGGCCGACCCTCCGACAATGGTTTCGGAACTCTTCGATCCCGAACGGTGGGAGCCGATCGACGAACTCGATTTCCGTGACATCACGTACCACCGTGCGGTCGATTCGGGCACCGTCCGGATCGCCTTCGACCGCCCCGACGTTCGCAACGCCTTCCGGCCGGGAACCGTCGACGAACTGTACGACGCCCTGGATCACGCCAAACGCCAGACCGACGTCGGCTGTGTCCTGCTTACGGGCAACGGTCCGTCCCCGAAAGACGGCGGCTGGGCTTTCTGTTCGGGTGGCGACCAGACGATCCGTGGCGACGCGGGCTACGAGTACGAGGGCGACGAAGAGCGCGCGTCGGAACAGGGACGGTTGCACATCCTGGAGGTCCAGCGGTTGATCCGACACATCCCGAAGGTCGTCGTCTGTGTCGTCCCGGGGTGGGCCGTCGGCGGCGGCCACTCCCTGCACGTCGTCTGTGATCTGACCCTCGCGAGCGAGGAACACGCGAAGTTCCTCCAGACCGACCCCGACGTCGGCAGCTACGACGCCGGCTTCGGCTCCGCGTACCTCGCTCGCCAGGTCGGCCAGAAGAACGCCCGTGAGGTGTTCTTCCTCGGGAAAACCTACTCCGCGGAAGAAGCCGAGGAGATGGGGATGGTAAACGAGGCCGTCCCCCACGAGGAGTTAGAGGAACGGGCCATAGAGTGGGGCGAGGAGATCAACGCGAAGAGTCCGAACGCCATGCGAATGCTCAAATACGGGTTCAACATGGCGGACGACGGCCTCGTCGGCCAGCAGGTCTTTGCGGGTGAGGCCACGCGACTCGGCTACATGACCGACGAGGCAAAGGAGGGCAGAGACGCCTTCGTCGAGGGACGCGATCCGGACTTTTCGGAGTTCCCCTGGCACTACTGACCCCCGGAGACGACCGTGTGACGGTTCTCGCCACCCGTGCCGGCGAGCGTCCTACGACCCCCCGTCGTCCCGGCGTTCGGGGTCGACGACCCGTTCGTGGAACCGCTCGAAGGCCTCCGTCCAGGACTCGAGGTCCTCACCCTCGCTTTCGAACTCGACCGGGACGTCCGCGAAGCCACACCGGTTACACGCGACCGTGGTGGCGTCCCCGAGTGAGAGCCGTTCGAGGGTGGTCCCACAACGAGGACACTCCTCCATACGTCAACCTGACGACGAACGGTCTTAATTCTGTTCGATGTGCGCGTCCCGTTCGAACCCGACACAGCCATTAGCCTCGAGGCCCGACGACCGGGGATGGTCTCCCGTCGCGACCTGGCCCGCCGCCTCGAGTCCGTCGCCGACTTCGAAGAGCCCTCGGTGTCCCTAGAACAGTACCTGACGCCGGCGGAAGTCGCCGCCCACCTGCTTCATTTCGCCTCGACACGGGACGATCTCGCCGGCCGGACGGTCGTCGACCTCGGGACCGGAACCGGGATGCTCGCGATCGGGGCGACCCACGCCGATCCGGCCCGCGTCGTCGGGATCGACGTCGACCCCGACGCGCTGGCACTCGCCTGTGAGAACGAACGCCGTGTCGGCGGCTCACGCGATGTCGAGTGGGTCCGGGGGGACGCGACCCGCCCACCACTGGCCGTCTCCGGGGCCACCGTCGTCTCGAACCCGCCTTTCGGCGCACAGCGACGCCACGCCGACCGTCAGTTCCTCGAGGCCGCGAGCGAACTCGCCTCGGTCTCCTATACGATCCACAACGAGGGCAGCCAGGAGTTCGTCGAGGCGTTCGCGGCCGACCACGGCGGGGCCGTCACCCACGCCTTCCGGACGACGTTTCCCCTCGAGCGACGCTTTTCGTTTCACACCGAAGCGTCGACGGACCTCGAGGCCGAGGTGTTCCGGATCGAGTGGCGGTGAACGCTACGCGTCCGCGCCGGCGGTGCCCCTGATCAGGTAGAGATCGAACCCGTCGTTGGAGTGGACGCGGTCGACCCCCGGCTGGTCAGCGACGCCCTCGAGTTGTGCCCGGGAGTATCGGAGTTCGTGATAGGCGTGGACCTCCCGTTCGTGATCGGCGACGGTCAACACGAGGTACCGGTCGTCCTCGTACTGGGGGGCCAGTGGGTCCTCGAGGGCGTCCTCGGGGACGCCGGTGAAGAGGCGCATCCGGTCTTCGTTCGCGTTGACTGCGTCGTGGTAGCGGTTGGGCCCGTTTCGCAGTCCCATCAACTCGAGGTCCTCGTCGTAGGTTTCGAAGGCGCTCTCGTAGCCGCTGGTCTGGGCTTCGGTGACGTGTGGGGAGGCGTGGTAGACGTACGGCGAGGGGAAGACGGCGAGCACGGAGAGGACGACCAGCGCGCCGAAACAGACCGCGAGCGTGGCACGTGCCGGTCGACGCAGTCGCCCCTGGATGCCCGCAGTGACGAGATAGAACGCGATCGAGCCGAGGACGACGGTGAGAACCATCATCAGGCCGAACACGCGAAAGTGCATCCCGGCCTCCGCGCCGACGAAGTAGATCCCGAACAGCGCCCCCAGGGCGGCCAGCCCGGCGGTGAAGTACGTCGTGACCGCCCGGACGTTCTCACGGTCCGTCGACACCACCTTCGAGAGGACCCCGAGGATCAACGCCACGGTGAGCACGACGAAGACGAGGTGTGGGAAAAACAGCTTGAGGAATATCTCACCGATCCCACCGCCGACCGCCGACAGCGATCCGGCTCCGGCGGCGACCTCGGCGCCGGCGTCCCCCTCCCCGAGGACGTACTCGAGGGCGGCTCCGAGGAAGTACTCGAGTGAGCCGGCGTAGAACCCGCGGTCTTCGGTCCAGACGACGAACGCAGCCAGTAAAAACAGGGTCTGTCCGTACAGCGGTCGGTGCTCACTCGAGGCGGTTGTGCCACCCCGTCTGCGGGCGTACTGGAGGAGACAGATCGCGAGGAGTGCGACGATCAGGTGGGCGGCGAGCTGTGGGTGGTAGACGACGGCCCCGATCGAGGCGACAGCGAGCGCCGCCCCGACCGCCGTGAACGTCGCCTCATCGCGCCCCGAGAGGACGTACGCCGTCAGGAGGTAGACGAACAGTGCGGAGAAAAACACCGCCTGGCTCATCGGGTGGGCCGAGAGGTGAGTCGCGAGCGTCGTGATCGGCAACAGGAGGACGGCCCCGAAGGTCGCGATCGTCACGGCGAAGGGGTCGTCGACCACGACGCCGACACAGAGGGGGACGAAGACGACGAACACGAGCGTCGCGAGGAGGACGACGAGGAGGATCGACTGCTGGAGTGGGACGCCGGTGACCGCGTTGATGACGACCGCCGTCGTGTGGAGACCGGGGTAGGCCAACTCGAACGGGGACATCGTTCCCTCGCTGACGGCTCGAGTCCACCCGAGGTGGGTGAGAGCGTCGTGGGTGCCGTAGTAGTGATAGCCCCGGACGATCGGCAAGGCGACGAACACGGCCACGACGAGTCCGCCGAGTCCGAGTGCGAGGGCCCGTACGCCACGACTGTCACCCGGGGTGAGGAAGGCGACGACGAGCGAGACGACGAATCCAGCAGAGAGCCCGAGCCAGACCGCCACCGGCGTCCCCGAATAGACGGACAGTTCGTACCCGCTCGCAGGCGAGGCGTGTGCATAGAGGGTCGCGAGAGCCAGCGCGAGGAACCCACCCCCGAGTGTGACTTTCGTACCCAGCCGGCTCTCGCTCGGGAATCGTTTCGCCATGTGATTGGTCCGCCGTTTTCGGTGTCCCTACGTTGTTATGGCTGCTGTACCGCCGGAGTGGGCGCTGTTAGGCTTCCACGTCGGTCCAGAAGTAGACGTGTTCGGTGGCCTCCGCCGCGGTGGGATCGTCCGGGAGTTCCCCTTCGTACAGCAGGTAACTCACCCGGAGGTCGTCGCCGGTCATCGTCGGCGTCACCTCGTGGTCGTGGGTGAGGGCGTCGCCGTCTTCGAGGGTCACCTCGAGGGTCTCGAGTTCTTCGCGTTCGAAGACGGTCGCCTCGTCGTCGGTCGTGTCGACCCGCTCGACGACGACGAGGAGTTCGTACTCGGTCCGTTCGCCCTCGTGGTTGTCGACGCCGACGGTCAGTTGCGCTGGCTCACCTGCCGTCATCTCCTCTGGATACCCCGCGGCCACGAGTTCGCCGTCTTCGTCCTCGGTGAGCACGGAGAGCTCCGAGTGGGCCTCGCCGTCCTGTGGCGCGGCGAGTGCGTAACCGACCGACGAGAGGGCGAGGAGGACGCTCGCGACGACGAAGAGGTTCGCGAGGGTGTGGACCGCGGAACCGGAGAACACCGCCGAGCGGGCCGACCCGAGGAGATCGACGGGTCGAAACCGGTATCGGTCGGCCGACGGAACCCGACGTCTGCGAACCGCCGCGAGCACCGTCCCGAGGAGGGCGAAACCGGCGATCGCCCGGACGACGGCGGTCCCGGTAACCCCCCAGGAGGTGACAGAGAGCAGCAGGCCGAAAAGCGGCACGACGGCGACGCTCAGCCCGAACGCGAGTGCCAGGCGCTCGCGGTCGCTTACCGACCGCGTCTGGATGAGGATCGGCTCACCCTCGCCCGGTCGGGTCGGTGACGACCGGGGAAATATCGTCGCGACCACCACGTAGCCGGGCACGAGAAACAGGAGGGGGAGTCCGAGGGCGGTCAGAACCACCGGAGAGGAGACCGACGCGACGTCGACGACCGTGACCACGAGGGCGACGAACCCGGCGACGACGAAGAGGTCGGCCGGCGCATGCGTGACGAACCGTTTCGTTCGCCTGCTATCGACCAGCTGGTACAGGAGCTCTCTCATCTACGCTGTGGGGACTCGAGCGAACGGGGCTTTGTTAACTATCCCGTACCGTCGGCTACCACCTGCTGAAGCCGTTGGCCCGTCGGTGGACTCTCGTTTGCCGACACGTAGGCGTCGGACGCCACTTCAGTAGCGTTCACGTCACTGTCCCCGACTACTCGACTGCCGTCGAGAACCGCCCGCTCTGGCGAAACTCCGCGGTCACCCGGAGGTGTTCTGCGATGGCGTAGGCCATCCACGCCTGACACCACCGCATCAGGGTGATCCGCTTTCGGTAGTACCGGTGTTTCCGGACGTAAAACCGCCCGTCGTCGTAGAGTTCCGCCAGAGTCCACTCGATGATCTTCCGGGCGGCCCGGAGTCGCCCCTCGTAGGTGAACACGAGGATTCCCTGTGCACAGGCGTGGACGTCCCGCGGGTAGCGACTGGACTCGTCCCATCGCGGCGCCCCGGCGGGCGAAAAGAGCGTCGCGTAAAACGAGAGCCCGTCGGCGAGCACGTCCGCGAAGCGGTCGTCCGCCAGGTCCGCGTAGCGCCCGAACGCCTCGAGGATGAAGCCGTTGTGGAAACTGTCCATCGAGAGGTGGGAGGCGTCGGCGGGCTCACGGTAGTACCAGCCACCGCAGTCACGCTGGAGGGTGGCGACGTGTGCGAGCAGCGCGCGCGCCCGCTCGAGACACGCGTCGTCACTGGAGTGTGCATAGCAGTCGAGCAAGAGCCGTGCCCCGAGTGCGACGGCGTTTATCGTGTCGTAGTCGTCGGTTTCCCCGGGGTAGTAATCGATGACGGCACCGGCGTCGGTCTCCCGGTAGGCGAGGTCCTCGAGGAGGAAGTCGACGGCGGAGAGAGCGACGTCACCGTAAGACGGCTCGAGGGTCCGGCCGGCCAGAAGGGCCCGGACGGGGTAGGCCGTCGACACCACGGACGGCTCCTCGGGCGTGCTCTTGAACTCGAAGGTCTGGATCTCGTGACGGTGGCCACCACAGAAGCCGCTGTAGCCCCGACAGCGGTTCTCGACCAGCCACTCGAGGAGCGCTCGCGTCTCGCGTTCGAAGTCGACCGTCGGGTCCGTCGTCCCGACCTCGAGGCGGTCGGCGACCAGGTTCGCCATCGCGAAAAGCCCCGCCCCCATGTAGTTGCGCCGGGTCTCGACGAGAAAGAGCGGTCGAACGTTCACCGGCGCACGTTTGACGGTCTCCTGGACGGCGAGGTTGAGCCAGCGGTTCTCGACCGGAACCGCCCGGAGGAGTCGGCTGCTCATCCCGTCGGCGTAGTCGGGGCCGGCGTACTCCCGCTCTCGGCTCCAGGAAAGCGTCTCGCGGAGGACCTCCCGCAAGCGATCCTCGCCGACCGTCGTGTCGCCGATCGCCTCGAGGTCACGGCTCCGACCACCGTCGTCTCCGCCGATCGACGCCCCGTCGGGCCCGCCCGTTTCCAGGGGGGTCTCGCTCATCCGCTATCACCACCACGGTCGGCAGAAGCTCGAGGATCCGTCCCGGTCTCGAGGCGGGTCGGCGTCGTATCGAGGGCCGCCGTCGACGGGTCGGGGTCCGCAGGCGGGGTGAGCCAGGCGCGGAGGTCCCGGACGTTCACGTCGATCCTGGCCGGCGGAACGCAGATCGCCGCGAGCGATCGAACCAGTGACTCGCCGGGAGTCGTCACGGCGTAGTGGAGCTCTCGCAGGGGGAAAACGAGTTCGTAGCTGTCGGCCGGCCGACGGCCGGGCCGCCAGGGGAGGTCGAGCGTCTCGGCGACCATCGTCGAGACGAACCGGTATCCAGCCCGGCTGGCGAGGGCGTAGGAGGCCCACAGCTTCGGGTTCACTTCCATCAACACGTAGCACCCGTCCGGCCGTCTGACGTACTCGACGAGAGCAGGGCCGTTCCACCCGAGCGCAGAGAGCAACGAGACACTCGCCGCCTCGAGGTCGCGGTCCTCGATGAGGCGAACGCGGGTTCCGCTGCCGCCCTGGCGGGGCACGGATCGACACTCCTCGTGGGTGTAACTCATCGTCGGTGAGCCGTCGGTAAAGAGGAGCCCACAGGCGTAGGTCCGGTCGCCGGGTACACACTCTTGGACCAGCACCTCGTCGTCTTCGGCCCGACTCGCCAGGTCGTCGTAGGTCTCCCAAAACGTCGACACCTCCTCGACCCGGGCGGTGACGCCGCCGCCACACTCGTAGCGCGCTTTCAGGAACAGCGGGAACGGCAACCGGTCGAGCCCCCCGGGTCGGCCCCGGCTCTCGAGGTCGTCGACGACCTCGGTGTACTCCACAGGCGTGGCGATATCGAGGTCGTCGGCGACCGACAGCGTCTCGCGTTTGTCGACGGCACTCGAGAGCGCCCTCGAGGGGGGCAGACACGTCTGGACGTCCGCCGGCAGCCGGTCGTCGATCGAATCGAGCGCAGCTACCGACCGGTAGCCGACCGGGACGACGACGTCCGGCCGGTAGGTTTCGATCGCGTCGAGGAGGTGCCGGGGATAGGCGTCGTGGGCCGCGGGGACGGTCGTCACGCCGACGTCACAGTGTCTCGAGCGGGGGAGCCGACTTCGGTCGCTCGTGCCGACGCCGACGATCGTCGCCTCGAGGTCCCGGGAGAGTTCCGTCGCGACCTGCAAGGCGTTGTCGTGGTCGCCGTCGAGGACCATCACACACACCGTGGGGGTCATGACCGACTCACCGGCGACGTCCGCTCCCGTCTCTGGATCCGTTCGATCTCTCCCCGTCCGACGCTCGTGGCCATGTCTTCGCGGGAGTCCTCGAGGGGTCATTGTAATGGTTTTGTTGCTGATATTTTTCGGAAAGTACAGCGTTCTATCGTGAACGTAGACAGCTTCACGATCCGCTTACACCAACGGGTTTCACACTCTCCGGACACGGTTACTGTCACAGTTTTGTTTGTGTCTGCCAGGCGGCACGTGTGGGGGTCGACACCCGCCCACCGACGGGGAGACGGTCGGCGTCACTCGAGGGCGGAAACGACACGTTACCCGGATACGGGGTCTCCGGGGGCCCAGACGCCGGTAGAAACCGGCCGATTACAAAGCCGCTCTCGAGCGAGCGCGGCTGTATGGAACGCCCAACGAGAACCGACCGTCGCCCCCTCGAGTGGGGACCATGAGCGTCGACGTCCGCCTCGCGACCGACGCGGACCGAACCCGGTGGAACGAGTACGTCGAGCGGTCGCCACACGGAACCGTCTTCCACGAACTCGCGGTCCTCGAGGTACTGGCCGACCACGCCGACGCCACCCTCTACCCACTGGTCGGCTTCAAAGGACAGGAGCCGGTCGGACTGTTCCCCGTGTTCGAACTCGAGAAACGGTTCGTGACGACGGTGTTCTCACCGCCACCGCACCTCCGGGTGCCGTACCTGGGCCCGGCTTTCCTCAATCTCGGGAAACTGAAACAACGAAAACGCGAACGCCGCCGGGAACGGTTCGTCGAGGCGTGTCTCGAGTGGACCGAGACGGAACTGGCCCCGCGGTACGCCCACCTCCGCACGGGACCCCGTGTCGTGGACGCGAGACCCTTCGCGTGGAACGGCTACGAGGCGACCCCGGAGTACACCTACGTCGTTGGCCTCTCGCCGGGGAAAGACGCTCTGCTCACCTCGTTCAGCAGCGACGCCAGACGGAACGTGACGAACGCACCCGAGGGGGCCTACGAGATCGACGTCGGTGGACCGGACGCGGTTCGACAGGTCACACAGCAGGTCCGCCACCGGTATGAGTCTCAGGGTCTCCGGTTCGACCCGACCGACGAGTTCGTCCTCGACCTCCACGAGGCGGCCGAAGAGGGACGACTGCGCCCGTACACCTGCCGCGTCGACGGTGAGTTCGTCGGCGGAATCCTAGCGCTCGAGTGCGGCGACACCGTCTCCCGATGGATGGGCGGGGTTCGCACCGACGCCGACGTCGACGTACCCACGAACGACCTCCTCGACTGGGCGGTCATCGCCGACGGCGTCGACCGTGGCCTCTCGAGATACGATCTCGTGGGGGCGGACAATCCCCGGATCAACCGCTATAAGTCGAAGTTCAACCCGGAACTCGAGGCCTACTACGGTCTCGAGTACGGCTCGTGGGGGATGAAGACGATTGCCCACCTGTACAACTCGGTGAAGTAGCTCCGTTCCGGACGGTAACACCGTCCTTAACGAAGAACGGGGCAGTGGAGCCTCCGTCGATGGACGAACGTACGGAGCTCCGGACGCTTCTCGTCGGTATCGACGCCGCCTGTGAGCAGGTCCTCGATCCGCTGTTCGACGACGACGAGTTGCCGACGCTCGCCGGGATAGTCGAAGACGGAACGAGTGGCCCCCTCGAGTCACAGATCCCACCCTGGACGGCGAGCGCCTGGCCCTCGATGTACACGGGGATGAACCCCGGAAAACACGGCGTCTTTAGCTTCCTCACCTTCGAGGGCTACGACTGGGACGTCGTAAACGCCACGGACGTCCGCGAACGGGCGATCTGGGAACTGCTCTCCGAACAGGGGCTCTCGAGTGTCGTGGTCAACGTGCCCGTCACCCACCCGCCACGGGCGTTCGACGGCGCGTTGCTCCCCGGCTACACCGCCCCGGAGGACCCCGACTGTCACCCCGACGGACTCCTCGCGGACGTCCGGGAGGAAATCGGGGAGTACCGCGTCTACCCCGAGAACGGGAAGCTCGCCGACACCTACCGTGACTGCGTGCGAACCCGCGGGGCGGCCTTCCGGTATCTCGCCGACCGGTTCGAACCCGACTTCGGTTTCCTGCAGTTCCAGGCGACCGACTCGATCTTCCATCGCCGACCCGATGACGAGGCGGCGATCCGGACGATCTACCGCGAGGTCGACCGACAGCTCGAGGCCACCCTCGAGGCCTGCGGTCCCGACACCGTCGTCGTCGCCAGTGACCACGGCATGGGCCCCTACGCGGGCTATGAGTTCCGGATCAACGACTTTCTCCACGACGCGGGCTACGTCGAAACCGCCCGCGGCGGGGAGGGAATGCCCACCTGGGCGACGATCCGCGACGGGACCCTCAAGGAGGGCGAGGAACCGACCCGATCGGACCCGGGCACACTCGAGCGGGCGATGGCCGTCGCTGCGGCCGTCGGCCTGACGAGCCAGCGCGTCGGGGCCGCCCTCGAACGGGTCGGCCTCGCCGAGTTCGTCGCGGACGTGGTCCCCGCGGACGTCGTCCAGGCCGGTGCCACCCGGGTCGACTTCCCCGACTCCGTGGCCTCCGTCCGCTCGCGGATCGAACTCGGCGTCCGGATCAACCTCGAGGGCAGGGACCCCGAAGGGGTCGTCCCACCCTCGGAATACGAGTCCGTCCGGGCGGCCCTGATCGACGCCCTCCGCGACGTCACTACCCCCGACGGCGAACCCGTCTTCGCCGACGTCGCCCCCCGCGAGGCGTACTTCCACGGCCCCGAGAGCGACCGCGCCGTCGACGTCGTCACCGTCCCCGCCGACTTCGAGCACTTCCTCTCGGCCTCGCTGCGCGGCGAGCAGTTCGGCCCGCCCAGCGAGCCCTGGAACCACAAACTCGAGGGGGTCGTCGCCGCCGCCGGCGAGGGCGTCGACCCCGAGGGCGACCTCGAGGACGCCCACCTCTTCGACGTCGCCCCCACGGTGCTGGCGACCCTCGACGTCCCCGCCGACGAGCGGATGGACGGCTCGGTGCTCGACTGTGTCGAGGGCGCTGGACGGCGGGAGTACCCGCGACTTGCGGCCGAGGAGTCGGTCGAGACCGCCGACGAAACCGTCGAACGGCGACTGGCGGATCTGGGCTACCTCGAGTGATCGGGGACGAGGCAGCGGTCCCCACCCGAGGGCGGGGCCCGATCGGTACGTCGGCGAGACCGACCCGCCCTGTGGCCTCGGCGACGCCCGCCGCCGGGTCCAGTCTCACGCTCTCGAGTAACGACGATGAGACTGACTTTCGTTCCATACCGGCGTGTGTTCGCGACGCCACCAAACGGTTTCTCGGATTCGAGTGTGGGGGATGGGCACGTCGTCGTCCGCACCATCACCTCCCCTACCTTGATTTTCCCGCCGATCCCAGTAGCCGTATGGCCTACGAGTGTGATGACTGCGGGAAACGCTTCGAGACGCTCTCGTCGCGTCGGCTGCACGACTGTCCCGGCGAGGACGCCAACGACGAGGGGTCGATCGGTAGCGACTGGTTCGAAGACCGCGGCCGAAAGCGCCGCCGAGAACGCGAGCGGATGGCCGCACGCGTCGTCGACGACGAGTTCGAGGAGTTACTCGAGCGCCCACGAGTACCCGACCCGGGCGCCGCCGTCACGGCCCTGGCTCGGTACGAGCGCGAACTCGAGGCCGCGCTGGAACGCAACGACGGCGGAGAGTCCTACCGCGCCGTCTTCTGGACGTACTACCAACCAGTTGTCGAGTCCATCGACGCCATCACTCGGGAAGACGGCTGGCCGTTCCTCCTCGACGTCGCCGGAGCGTACGACCACCGCGAGGACGGAGAACTCTCGAACGTGACCGCGGTCGTCGCCAACGTCGTCGCCCGGGGCGTGATCCGCGCTCGTCTCACCGAGGGCGTCGACGCGATTCCCGTCGAAGCCCTGACCTACCTCGGATCGATCCCGACGTTCGACGATGGCTCGTTCGAAGGCGCTTGGGAAGAGTCCCAGCACGTCGGCTGGGCGATCGGTCATCCCGAGTACTCGCTGGAGGAGACCATCCTCGAGGCCGTCGAGGACGACGACATCTGGGCAGGGGCGGCCACGTTCAGGGCACTCCACGCCGACCAGGAAGCTGCAGCGCCGCTTTACGCCGAAGTCATCCGGCGCGCCGACGACGTCGGATTCGTGCTCGATCGACTCGCACATCTCGAGGGAATACCCGACTGGAGCGTGTTCCCGCGTGGCTGGGACGTTGACGCCGAATTCGACCGGGACTTCACCCTCTCACTCGAGGAGTCAACCGAGAATCAGCTCCGGGAGGCGATCACCGAAATCGGATACGACGAACACCTGCCCGAGGACTGGACGCTCGAGGACCTCGAACTCCGGTGGTGATAGCACTGCTTTGATGCTTTTGGAGGAGAACGTCGTACGCAACTCGAGACCGGGTCTCTTCGCCGCTCGAGGCGATACTCACCACGAATGAAAGCATACCCATCACTCCCGCGCGTCGAGAACGCACCTGACCGACTCTTCGAATCAGGCCACCTGTGGCTCCTCGAGAAAGTCGACGGGGCCAACTTCCGCTTCCAGCTCCAGGAGTCGGGACTGATTCGCTTCGGCGATCGAAACCGCGTCTACGACGATCCCGACGACGTACCGGAGCCGTACCAGCATGCCGTCCGCCACGTCCGGGAGAACCTCGAGCGCGACACAGTCCGCAGCGCCGTCGACGACGTAGAAGACGTCGTCTTCTTCGGCGAGGCCATGCACCATCACACAATCGAGTACGACTGGGAGCGCACGCCGTCGTTTCTGGGCTTCGACGTC
>LFFM01002288.1_pt1 | contig 12723 bp, 13 predicted proteins | sample 643131 | NCBI WGS metagenome assembly LFFM01 (sample SAMN03777445, study PRJNA286221) | soda lake metagenome | biome: soda lake; feature: Kulunda steppe; material: water; isolation source: sample Tc-Br brine of Tanatar trona crystallizer | place: Russia: Kulunda steppe | collected 2011-07
GCGAACGCCGCCACCGGCGCGACGAGCCAGACGACGGCGTAGGCCCCGCCCACGAGCAGGTAGAGGAGCCCAATCCAGAGCATCGCCCCGACTGTCACCGCCTCGCCCCGTGCCCGCGGGAGGACGAGGTGGTCGACGGCCCCGTGTGGCAGCCCGAGGACGACGAGGCTGATCGCGAAGGGGAGCACCTGGACCCAGAGGGGCAGTGACGCTACTGCGGTGGCTCCTGCCAGGATCGCTCCGAGGAAAACGGTGAAAAGCGCCCCAGCAACCGCCGTTTTGCGCGCCGCCGCTCGAGCGGGGGCGCTGGCGGTTGGCTGGTGACCGCTTGGCCGGCCGAATTCAACGGCCATCTGGGTTCACCGACCGACGCAAGAAAGTGGTCAGCGTGGGAACCTCGTGGGCTCGGTCGAGCAGCCACAGGTACAGCGTGATCCCCTGGACGAGGAAGACGTTCGTCACGAGGAAAAAGAGTGCCTCCTCGATCGGAAGGCCGAACAGGGTGATACCGACAGTATGCGTCTCTGAGATGACCCAGACGCCGAGTTCGATCGCCGTCCAGTCGACGATCCAGAGGTACAGCGTCGGCACGGCGATGGCGACCGCAACCGTTCGCCGGATCTGCCAGAGGTACGTACAGCCAAAGCCCCACTGGATCGCGAGGATCGGGCCCGCCCACAGTAGCAACCAGCCGAGGTAGTACGTCGCCGTCCCGAGCGTCAGGTACAACCCGATGGCTCCGACCGCTAAACCACCCACGATCCCCGCGATGCGGTGACGAAGCGGGATATACAGGGATCGGTCGGCGATTTTGGGGATGTGAAACAACCAAAACGCCGTCAGGATTGGTTGTAAGACGAAGAACATGTATTCTTCGATCGGGGTGTGCCAGATATGACCGATGACTGCCCCCTCACCATACCACCAGACGCCGGCCGGAATGAGGTGGTTCGTCCACGGTGTCGTGTAGACGACGGCGAGTACGATCATGATGGCGAGCCCCGAGAGTGGCTTTGGGCCCCACCACGCGTTATCGTGACGATACGCGAGCCAGCCGAGGACGAGGATCGGTGGCAGGATGAACACGAGGTGTACCTGCAGGTAGGTGAGTGGGACAGTCATGTGGAAACAGATGGGTCTAAGCGGCTACTATTCGATCGGTTCGGGACGACGAACGAGCGGTCGTCACCGACACTGTACACCCGCAGGTAACGGGGGAGTGTCGGTGTCCGCGAAAAAACCCACTCATTTCGCCGCGACAGACACCGACGCGACGAAACGGTGGGGGCAGTCATCAGCGTGGCTTAGTCGTCTGCCGGGGTGAAGCCAGGGAGGCTCGAGCCGTAGTCGTCGCCGCCTTTGATGGCCTCAGGCTCTTCGATCACGTAGAACATCGCGACGAAGGTCACGATGTACTTGGTGATGATGTCGAGGATGCTGTAGCCCCACGAGGTGATGGCCACGTCGAGGACAGCGAACCCTTCGACACCGAGGGCCCACAGGATCGGGTAGCCGAACCAGCCGACGACGGTGAGGAGTTTGAGTGTGCTGAACAGGTCACCAGTACCGGTAGCTTCTGCCTCGGCCGTCCAGTCGACGAGGATGACGTAGACGATGACGAGGAAGAAGATCGAGCTAATCACGAACCACCACCAGCGCATGAGGAGCGAGGACGTGGTCAGCGCGGCCGCCAGTCCAGTCACACACATCGCGATGGTAAATGCGACAGTGGTGAGGATCTTCGTCCAGTTCGATCCAGCGACCATGCCGAGGGCGATCAGGATGAACGGTGTGGAGAACGTCCACGTGAGGTATCGTCCCCACATCGTCAGGACGCCGTCTTCACCCGCCGTTGTCATCCCCTCAGCGGGGTGACCGGCGGGCATTTCGATCACGCTCAGTGTGAGCCCCGACGTCAGTCCCGAATAACTCGAGATCGAGACGACGGAGATCAGCATCAGTGAGATGGCGATGATCTTCGCCCGTGGGTCCGTCAGGTTACGACCCAGGTATGCGATCCCAAGGATCGTAAAGCCCGCGAGGGCGATGTTGATCACGAACGACCACGCGAGGAGGTCGTTACCACCCCCAAACACGTGATCGAATAGTTCGGCCTGTGTCAGGCCGTTTTCAAGGACGATGCTGTCGCCCGCAAACGCCAATGCACTTGCTGTAAGTGACATGCCTACTGGGTAGGTTGGACCAAGACCATATAAATGATAGTCCATACGAGTAAGGCACAAGAACGTATTGTCGGCGAAATAATCCGGTATCGGGCGTATGTTGCCGTTAATCTGTGATTACTCACCCTGTGGGTCACGGTTGGCTGCCCGCATCACGAGCGCCCCGCCCCCAACGATCCAGAACACACCCAGTACGAGCAAGAGGACGTTCGCGGTGACGGCACCAGTGGCGGTTACCGTGATACCGAACAGGACCATCGCGATGAACATCAACCGGTAGAACCGTTCTTGTTCGACGAACCACTTGAGGTACGCTTCCATGCGTGATCATAGAACCCGGCGATGGTAGGTATTGTGCATTCCTCACGCTGCCCTCGCAGCGACGGTCCCCTGCACTTGCCACTGGCAACTCGCGAGGACGATCGCCAATCCACCGCCAACGATCGACGTGTACCAGACATCGACAGCCGCGAGCCCCGACCCGGTCGCATAAATCGCCACACCCTGGGCGTACAACGAGGAGACGATCCCGGGAGCGATGAACCCAAGCAGTGACAGCGACACTGCAATGAGGACGAACGAAATGCCGGGCGAGATGGCGATCACCATCACCGCATCCTCGAGCCACAACAGGCGTTTGGCCTCCTCGAGCGACATCGGCTTGGTCTCGACGACGTACAGTAAGCCGATCATAACGAGACCGACGGCGAAGGTCACCAGCGCTCCCGCGAGGGCGATGAGGGCGAACGCCGGTTCGAGGGCACCGCTTGCAACGAGTTCACCCTCGAGCGAGCCAATAAGCCCTCGACGAGCGTACGTGGTCGGCGCAACCAACACTGTGAGTCCAAGGGTCAGAATACAGGCCCGAACCCGCCACTCGAGTGAAAGTGGGAACAACTGACGGGTGGATAGTCTCGCGCGCGCGTATTGATCACCCGATAGCACGGTTTCACGAATATCACGGTCCCCGGCCATTGGTCGGGCCAGCTATGCTGGCGATCAATATAAGTATGGGCCTTTCCAGTATCGATACCGGTCCAACATTGTCAGGAGAGTGACCTAGTGGCACTGATCTGCAGAAGTTGCAACCTGACATTGTTAGGAGTTAGTGTATAGCCCAGAGGGAGGTTATAATTCTCAACGACGGGCTTCCGCAATGCCCGCCGGTGAGAAAAACGTGCCCACAGGACTCAAACGCGACCTTGGTTTATTTTCGACGACAGCCCTCGCAATCGGTGCGATGGTCGGCAGTGGTATTTTCATCCTCCCAGCAATCGCCTTTCAGGCTGCAGGTCCCGCAGCCGTCGTGGCGTTTTTCATTGCCGGACTGTTGGTGCTCCCGGCAGCGATCAGCGCCGCTGAAATGGCCACCGCGATGCCCGAAGACGGCGGCGCTTACATCTACGTCGAGCGAGGAATGGGGCCCGTGCTGGGGACGGTCGCCGGTATCGGGACCTGGCTTATGCTCTCGCTCAAGAGCTCGCTGGCGCTGGTCGGTGGGGTTCCCTACCTGGTCGTGTTGACTCCTGGATTGGCTGACTGGGTCGTTCCCATGGCAGTGGGGCTGGCCGTCGTGTTCACCCTGATCAACATCCTCAGCGCCGAGGGGTCCGGAAAGATGCAGTTCATTATCGTCGGCGTCATGCTCGGGGTGATGGCGTTTTTCGTCGTCGGTGGGGTCTCAACGCCAGCGTTCACGGCCGAACAAACCGCTGGGAGTTTCGATCTAACCAGTGAGGGGATCATCGCCGCTATTGGTGTCGTCTTCGTCTCGTATGCGGGCGTCACGAAAGTGACGGCCGTCGCGGAGGAAGTCGAAAATCCGGGCCGGAACCTTCCGCTCGCGATGGTCGGCTCACTCCTCTTCACCACGCTCCTGTACGTCGCTGTCGTCTGGGCCGCCATCGGCCTGGCCGACCTCGAGCCGGGTGCCGGCTTCGTTCCCGAGGGGGGAGAAGAGACTGCCCCCATCGCGGCCGCCGCCGACGTGGCGTTCGGAGAGATCGGCGTGATTGCGATCGTCCTTGCGGCGTTGCTCGCGCTCGCCTCGACGGCCAACGCAGGCCTGCTTGCCGCCTCACGGTTCCCGTTCGCGATGGCCCGTGATGGCCTCGTGCCGGGACGCCTCGAGGAGATCAGCGACCGGTACAGCACGCCAGTGAACGCGATCGCGCTGACGGGGTCGGTGATGATCGTGCTGGTCACGGTCTTCCCAGTCCAACAGATCGCCCAGTTCGGGAGTGCGTTCCAGATTCTCGTCTTCATCCTCCTCAACATCGCCCTAATCGGCTTTCGTGAAGGAGCCATCGAGGACTATCGCCCCGAATTCATCGCCCCATTTTACCCGTGGCTCCAGTTCATCGGGATCGGGGGCGGGATCGTCGTTCTCACACAGATGGGGTTCGTGCCCTTCGCCGGCTCGCTCGTGATCATCGCCGGCTCGCTCGTCTGGTACTACGTGTACGTGCGCCCACGCGTGGACCGCGAGGGTGCGGCGCGGGCCGGCGTTCGTGAGAGCATCACGCAGACCTCCATCGACCGAACCGCCGCGCTGTTCGACGAAGACCGACGGTACGACACACTGGTCGCGATCACCGACGAGACGAGCGAGCAGGCTCGAGACGACATGGTTCGGATGGGGACTGACCTGGCCCGGTTGCACACGGGGTCGGTCACCGTTGCCGAGTTCACTGAGGTCCCCCACCGCGTGTTTACCGACAGCGGGCCGAAAGTCAGCCGCGAAGCACCGCCCGAGTGGCTCGACTTCTCGGATAACCGGCCCTCGTGGTACCCCGGTGAAGATTCCGGGATGCGCACGAGCGGTGGCGTGGCCTCATCGACGGCAGGGTCGGCATCCGCAGGGATGCCACCGATAGATTACCGACGCATTACGAGCGAGAGTACGCCCCGTGCACTCACTGAGTTCGCCGCCTTCGAGGGCCACGACCTGGTACTCCTCGAGCGTCGTCCAGAGGAGTTTCACGCACGGCCCTCCGAGGGCATCACGAACTACGTGCTTCGTCACGCACCCTGTGGGGTCTTACTCGTCGAGGATCGTGGATTCGAGGGGGCTGACGAGATTGCCGTCGTCGCACGACGCGGTGCCTACGACCCACTCAAACTCCTGGTTGCGGATGCGATCGCTGAAGAAACCGGTGCCAGTATCGCCCTGCTCCAGACGGTGCCCGAGGGTGCTCCCGCCTCGCGGGTGGGCGCGGTCGAGGACTACCACAAGGAACTGATGCGGCTGTTGACGGTGACCGCCGAATCCCGCGTCATACAGACGGACGATCAGGTCGAGGGGATCGTTCGGTTCGCGGAAACGGCAGATCTCCTCGTCACCGGGACGGAAAGCCGTGGGCTCAGAGGGTCCATTTTCGGCCGTCCGGGCGACGAAGTCGTCGATAGAGTCGACGTGACGTCGGTTATGGTCCAACCGGCCGATCAACAACAGCCGGGGCTGGTCCAGCGGTACATCCTCAACCGGCTATTCAACTAAGCCGCATGTTCTCCACTCGGTGCGAGATGGAGAACCCCACGAAGGGTCGTTCTCGAGCGTTGGGAACTTCAGACCGGAACTATGTCCGGAGACAGCGGACACTCGTATATGCACTATCTCGTTGCAACCGACGGTTCAGCGGAGAGCGACGACGCGGTGGCCGTCGCGACCCGGAACGCCGTTGCCATGGACGCTCGCCTCGAGATCGTCCACGTACTGACACCACAGACGAAACTCATCGACGGCGAACTCGTGATGCCAGGTGGCGATACCGCCGTCGAACACGGCCAGCGAACCCTCGAGCGAGCCAGCGACGTGGCTAAATCGGTCGCAGAGGAGCGCGAGGAGAGCATCGACCTCGAGACGACCTTACTGGCGGGCCATCCGGCTCCGGCGATCGCCGACCACGCCACAGACCGCAGTGTGGACGCCATCTACATCGGTCACCGCGGCCTCTCGAGCGAGCGAGAGCAGGTCGTCGGAAGCGTCGCGAAAAGCGTCATCGACAAGGCGACCGTGCCGGTCACGATCGTTCGCTGACGCTCCGAGACCTCGAACGCGCTCTCCGATAGCCGCTTTCTGCACGCTTTTTTGCCCACACCCTGAATCCTCGAGTGATGACGACACCAGCATCTGAGATCGATCTCGAGTTCGTGCCCCTCGGTCGAACGGGATTACAGACGAGTGAACTCCAGTTCGGCACGTGGCGCTTTGGCCGTCGGACCGAAGCGGGGACACTCGAGATCAGCGAGGAGCGCGCACACGAACTGCTCGATGCCTACGCCGACGCCGGCGGCCGGTATATCGACACCGCCGACGTCTATGGTGGCGGCGACAGCGAACGGTGGATCGGCGACTGGCTTGCCGACCGCGACCGCGAACGCTACACGGTCGCCTCCAAAATCTACTGGCAGATCCGGGACGGCGACCCCAACAGTGGCGGTACCAACCGGAAAACGCTTCGTCACCGCGTCGAAGCGATCCTCGAGCGACTCGGTACCGACTACCTCGACGTGCTCTACATCCACCGCTGGGACGATCAGACGCCAACCCGTGAACTCATGAAAACGCTCAACGGGCTCGTCGATTCCGGCAAGGTCCACTACCTCGGTGCGTCGACGATGCGGCCAAACGCCTGGAAAGTCGCCCGCGCGAACGCGGTCGCGGACGCCCACGGGTGGGAACCGTTTACCATCCTCCAGCCCCGATACAACCTAGTCGACCGAGAGATCGAAGGCGATTACCTCGAGTTCGCTCGCGAACGAAATCTCGCCGTCTGTCCGTGGAGCCCGCTTGGACAGGGCTTTCTGACGGGAAAATATTCTCGGGACGAGGCGGTTCCCGAGGAGTCGACGGCCGCCGAATCGAGCCGGTTCAAAGACGGCTATCTCACCGAAGCGAACTTCGACGTTCACGACGAACTCGAGGCCGTCGCCGCTGAGGTGAGCGCTACGCCGGCACAGGTTGCACTCGCCTGGTTGCGCCACCGCGACGGCGTGACCGCCCCTATCATCGGTGCACGGACCGTCGAGCAACTCGAGGAAAACCTCGCGGCCGCCACCATCGACCTCACCGACGAGCAAGTCGACCGGCTGACGAGTGCGAAGCCAGGGCCCTACGACGGACTATAGTCGACCTCGACTGGCGACAACCACACTGTCACATCGAACGTGTGCCAAACCAAACCCGACGTCGGGAGGACAGACGAGGCGTCAGTCGACTGGGCAGGAGACCCCCACAAACTGGGACTCAGTGGAGGATTTATTCCCTTGGAATCCCGAGCAATCGATATGTACGGTCCAAAATGTCGAAAACTGGGTGCCCTCTGGATGATCGGCCAGGGAGTGGTGACGGCACTCATCCCACAGACGAGCGTGTGGTTCCTGAAACAACTGCTCGGCCAGAACTTCGAGAATACAGCCATGCTCGAGGCAAAGCCGGCGTACATCCGACAGCTTCGGGCGGTAGGAATCGGGATGGCTGCCGCCGGTATCGCGGGGTATGCCATGGAACAGGCAACCACAACCGACGAGGAGACGGCCGATACCGACGAGGAAACACCCACAGCCTGATCGTCGCGGTCGGTAGTGCCGACGACTGTCTCCGACAAGACTCGTTCTGACGACGAGACGCAGACGACACGAGTGTGCTGAGGGGCATCCACTTTTATAAAAAGCTTCTAGCGTGGCCACAGCCAGAGGAGGGATGATCGTTTGGTCACTTCAGGTACCCTCGATTGTGAGGGGGTGTGTGAGTGAATACCCCACAAGGGCACTGGACCGGGGCTGATGCTCGCTTCAGGGACCCGCAAAAAGTGGTGCGGCGATGCCGTTCAGATGACGCGGTTCTGCAAGTAGTCGAGGTGTTTCGCGTTGTAAACGATCTTGACCTCGTCGGTCTCGGCCGTGCCGATACAGGTCAAGCGGACGTTTTTATCCTCGACTTCCTCGTCCGAGAGGATCTGTTGCATGTCCATCTGGATCTCGCCTTCGGTGACGATGGCAGCACAGTTCGCACACGCCCCAGCACGGCACGAGAAGGGCCAGTCGTAGCCCTGTGCCTCGGCTGACTCGAGGATGTACTCGCCTTCGTTGACCTCGAGAGTGCCGTAATCCTCGTCACCGAGGCCGGCGTCGGCAGCTTTCTCGAAGAGGTCGTCGTCGTCCATGTCCCAGCCCTGGTCGTCCAGCACTTCGTAGTTGAGGTATTCTACCGTAGGCATCACGTTCGACTTGGAGATACGTACTGGTATAGCTTGCTGTTCGTTTTCAATGGTTTATCAGACTCAGAAGCGGGATCCATGCCGTAAGTGAGGTGACGAGTGGTGATGACCGATTTCATATTGTTTATACGAATCCACGTCCTTGGCCCTATCGTGATCGAGATATACCTCGCTGCGGGCATCCTCGTTGCCCTCTTTGTCGGCTACAACATCGGTGGCGCAACGACCGGCGTCTCGTTCGGTCCCGCTGTTGGGGCAAAGGTACTCTCGAAAGTCGGCGCAGCCGTCTTGATGTCGATTTTCTTTTTTCTCGGGGGCTGGATCGTCGGCCCAGCCGTCGTCGAAACCCTCGGTGACGGCATCGTCGCGGAGGGGATCATGACTCTCGAGACCGGCATTGCCATCCTATTTTTCATCGGGCTGGCGCTCTTCGCTGGAAACCTCTTTGGCGTCCCGGCGTCCACCTCGATGACCGCCGTCGGGGCAATCGCCGGACTTGGCCTCGCGACGGGCACGCTCAACTGGGCGACGATGGGCGAAATCGTCTCCTGGTGGGTCGTCGCGCCGGTCATCGCGTTCTGGATCAGTGGCGTTATCGGGCGTTACTTCTATCCGCAGATCAACGAGTGGGTCGCCATCTCCCGTCGCGAAACCCACCTCTGGGTGGTCGAACGAACGGGACTCATCCCGACGGTGGCCGTCCAAGAGGGCACCGACAAACGCGAGATTACGGGCTCGCTGCTCGTCGTCGCCATCGGCTGTTACATGGCGTTCAGTTCGGGTGCCTCGAACGTCGCTAACGCCGTCGCCCCACTGGTCGGCAGCGACGCGCTGGATTACCCCCTCGACCTCAGCGTCGCCGGGCTCACCACCACCATCGGGAACATGGAGTGGGGCGTCATCATCGCCGGCATCGCCGTGACCATCGGCGCGTTTACCATCGCGAGACGAACCCTCGAGACGATGGGCAACGACATCACGAATCTTCCTTTGACGGCCGCCGTGATCGTGATGACTGTCTCCGCAACCATCGTCACAGCGCTGTCGGCGATCGGGATTCCCGTGCAGTTGGTTATCGTGGCGACGATGAGCATCGTCGGTCTCGGTTGGGGCCGAGCGACGCGCACGACGACGGTGAGCGACGCGGTTAGCGGAAAAGATGAAGCCGGCGTTTCTGTGGGTGCGCTCACCGCCGAAAAAGAAGGGGAGCCAGCGCCGGCGATCGGTGAAGAAGACCCAGCGGACATTCCGAAAGCCTCCGACCTGTTCGACCCCTCCACGACGGGGCGAGTGATCCTGATTCAAAACTTCGTCCCCGTACTGGCGACCATCGGTGCGTTCCTCACGTTCCGGTTCGTCCCGATTTTCGGGTTCTAGAGTAGTCTCGAAGGGCAGGCTTCCGTTCCGCCGAGCGACCCACAAGCCCACAAACCGTCGGCTTTAGGCACGCACATCTCCCATCTCGAGTATGAACCAAGGCTTCGAGGTCGTGCCCGCCGTCGATATTCAAGGTGGCGAGGTCGTCCAACTCGTACAGGGAGAGCGCGGCACCGAAACGAACTACGGCGACCCCGTCGAGGCCGCCACCCGCTGGATCGACGCCGGCGCGAGGTCCCTCCACCTGGTCGACCTCGACGGCGCGTTCGAGGGGGCCCGGCAGAACGCCGACGCCATCGACGCGCTGCTCGAGGCCGTCGACGTCCCGACCCAACTCGGTGGTGGAATCAGAACTGCCGAGGACGCACTCCGTGTGCTCGAGCACGGCGTCGACCGCGTCATCCTCGGGACGGCAGCCGTCCAGAACCCCGACATCGTTGCAGAGATCAGCGACCACGAGCCGGAATCGGTCGTCGTTAGCCTCGATGCCAAAGACGGTGAAGTCGTCGTCGAAGGCTGGACCGAAGGGGCTGGCATCTCCCCCGTCGAGGCCGCGAGTCGGTACGACGACCTCGGGGCCGGCGCCATCCTGTTCACGAACGTAGACGTCGAGGGCCAACTCGAGGGTGTTCGACCCGAGCCAGTGCGCGAACTCGTCGAAGCAACGGACGTGCCGATCATCGCGAGCGGCGGCGTGGCCACGCTTACCGATATCGAAACCCTCCGGGAAACGGGTGCCAGTGCCGTTGTCGTCGGCAGCGCGCTGTACGAAGGCGCGTTCACCCTCGAGGCAGCCCAGGAAGTGGCTTCGGGAGCCTCTCCTGCTGACGTGCGGTGAGAGGAGGGCCGTCGACTGCTAGAATGTAAGGCATCGTGGACAGCTGAAACCTGAACCACGATGGAGAAGATGCGTCACTCGATCCTGTTACACTCCACAGCGTCCTCGAGTGACCGTCCGAAACCGTACTCGCCCAACTCCGAGCGTTCTGTGCGAGCAGACTGAGTGGCGTTACTGACCGGCGCGTGGGGCAGAACTCATGAGATGGAGTGAACGGACTCTCGAGAACGAAGTCGTCGGATCAGGAAGGGTGGGGGGACCAGTGGTGTCGGTGTCGTGGCGTGCGGAGACGTTTCAGCGTTGATTGTAGCCGTGTCCTGCATACAGGGCGAGGACGTTGACCACGAGCAACGCGAAGAACGTGAGGGCAGCCGTCGCATCGGCCAGGCCTCGTGCCAGCAGCGGCACGTACACAAACGGCAGGGCAACCGCAATCCAGAAACTCAGGAACTGTGCTGAGGGTTTGATCGTGTGGTGCAGCTGGCGAACGCGCTGGCGGTACTGGCTCGCCGACCCTGGCAGTGACGCCGAGGCCGATTCAGTCGAGGGTGGAGTAGGGCGTGACATGTGGAGGTGACACCGTTGGGCACCTATCGCTACCACTGGAAGGGGTATATAAATGGTCGAACCTTGACGTAATTTCGGTAAATTTCATCAATTGACAGTGACAGTCGGTTGGACTGAAACGTCACGAAAAATGTTTAGACGTTTTAAAGCCCGTTCTAACACTGTATTAGGCACACTTGACGAGGGTGGAAAAGCGGCCGTAACCGCTACGCAGACAGGCCCGGTCAACGAGCGTAATCGCCTTGTATGGCCACGGCTAGTGGGCGAGCATGAGCCAGCGAAGTGCGACGATCAGTCGGGAAACCGCCGAGACCACGATCGAGTGTACACTCGCCATCGACGGGACGGGAACCGCTGCGATCGACACTGGCATCGGGTTTTTCGATCACATGTGTACGGCCTTTGCCAGTCACGGCCTGTTCGATCTCGAGGTGCACTGTGACGGTGACCTACACGTCGACGATCACCACACGGTCGAGGACGTCGCGATCGTCATCGGGCAGGCCTTCGACGAGGCCCTCGGTGACCGCGCAGGGATCGTTCGCTACGCCGACCGGCGGGTACCACTGGATGAGGCCGTCGCCGACGTCGTCGTCGACGTCAGCAGTCGACCACGATTTTATTTCGACGGCGAGTTTGCACAGGACCAGATCGGAGAGTTCACCAGCGATATGGCGCGTCACTTCGCGGAGTCACTGGCGATGCACGCCGGACTGACCCTGCACCTCGCTGTGGAGGGGGAAAACGCCCACCACGAGGTCGAAGCACTGTTCAAAGCCCTCGCTCGAGCACTCGACGATGCCACTCGCGTCGACGACCGCCGCAGTGGAACGCCGAGTACGAAAGGGACGTTGTAGGGCTATCTCGACGCCGGAGCGATATCAGGCAAACCGAAGCTGGTCACCGTCTTCGACCAGCCGTCCCGCGTCGATGGCGTGCTCGATCACGGCCTCCACTTCGTGACCCTCGAGTTCGTACGCCCCCGATGCGAGTGCTTCGACGTCTCCGCGTGCCATTGGCAGGTCACGGTTGCGAAGGAGTCGCATCACTTTGCCGTAGCCTCGTGGTGCGCGATTCCGCTGTGATCCGGCTGGAGTGGAGCCATCAGGGTCGGAGTGGCCCTGATCAGTGGCCGCTGCCGAAGGAGCCTCTCCAGTTGCAGGCTCACTCGAGGAGCCGTCGCTGCTCGAGTCAACCGTGATCGCCCCTGCGTGTTCGCTCGCGTCATCCGTCACCGCCTGGGAAGGGGTGGCTTCGGACTGCTCTCGATCGTCGTTCGTTGGTCCATCGCCGTCCGGTGGCGTGGTGCCGTTCCCGCCTCCAACCGCGTTCCCGGCATCGTCGAGGGGCTCAGTACCACCCGTCCCCTCGAGCAGTCGATCGAGAAACGGCTCGAGGAGCGTCTCGACTTTGGTTTGACACGCAGCGCAGAGAACCGCCCGACGCTGTTCAGCCTCGGTTGGCTCGAGGGATGGAGGGACGAGTTCGAACGTTCCGGCTGCGGTCCGGTCACAGAAATCACAGGTGTTGACGGCGC
>LFFM01002289.1_pt1 | contig 12722 bp, 7 predicted proteins | sample 643131 | NCBI WGS metagenome assembly LFFM01 (sample SAMN03777445, study PRJNA286221) | soda lake metagenome | biome: soda lake; feature: Kulunda steppe; material: water; isolation source: sample Tc-Br brine of Tanatar trona crystallizer | place: Russia: Kulunda steppe | collected 2011-07
GAGTCGTTGGCAATATGACCAAGGTTTATAATCAAATCCGCACCAATTGTGCCCGGAACGCCAATGTACGCGTTCCGACTCCAGTAAAGAAAATCGAATTGCCAACAACTGATAAGGTATCACGGAAAGTAGTTGAGTGGATCTCGCAGTTCACCGACGTAATGGTCTTTGAAGACCTCAAAGACATGCGAGAGTCCATCGACTACGGAACGCGTATGAACCGTCGCCTGCACTCCCTGCCGTTTGCTGCGCTCCAAGAGATGGTGTCGTACAAAGCTGGGTGAAGGGATTCCATCAGACGATGTTGATCCGGAGTACACCAGTCAGCGATGCCCACGGACGGAGTGTCAACACACAGAACGAGCGAATCGACACAAGAAGCGGTTCACGTGTCAGGAGTGCGGGTTCCAAGATCACGCTGATCGGAAGGCAGCAGTGTGCGTAGTACAGGAGTGGTTTGATGAGGAGAATGGAAATGTGCCGTCTCTCGAAACCCTTCCGCGAGTGCGGAAGGTGAGACGGGCGGTATCGGGTCGTGGTGGAGCGACCGACTCTCACGGACACGATGTGTGTTCGGGTGTTCACCGACACGGAACGTCGGCCCAAGGCAATTGCCAAGCGCGAGAGGAATTAAAGTCCGTTGCATCACCCTCTAGAGACTAAACACGGACGCCCCGCACCACCGTGCGCGGGGTAGTTCACTCGCCGTGGAACGTTCAGCAAATCACCGGCATTCGCAACCACAGGCAGACAGTTTCATATCGTCGTATAGGGTTTATTAGAGTGGCAAATCCGAAACCAACCCCGATTCGATCGCCCGCGCCACGTCCTCAGCCTCGAGTTCCGCGGGTATCACCCGCGGGTATTTCCGGTGGAAGTACCCCAGCAGGTTCGAGCAGTCGCGCTCGAGGAACTCCCGGGCGTGTTCGTGATCGGTCTGGACGGCCTGTGGCCAGTCGAAAATTCGCACCCCGTCCTCGGCGACGAACACGTTGTACTCGCTCATGTCGGCGTGGACGTACCCGCGCTCGTGAGCGCGCGCGAGTTCCGAACACAGCAACTCGAGGACACCCAGCACCTGTTCGTCCGCGAGTTTCGTCCGCGAGAGTTCGACTCCGGGCATCTTCTCCATGACGATGGCGTGGCGATTGTGATCGATCGGACGAGGCACGGCGACGTCTGGATACAGCGTCTCGAGGATGTCGTGTTCGCGTTCGGCGGCCTTTCGGGCGGTGTAGAGCCAGGAGACGTGACGATTCTCCGACGTGTAATCGCGCTCGCGGTTGACCTCCCGGAAGTTCGTATAGCCCTCACGGTGATACTTCAACGCCAGGGGTTTGTACGACTTCACCTCGTAGACGTCACTCTCCTTGCCGACGCCAAGCGGTGATCCGAACTCCGTGATCGTATCGCGTTCGACGAGCGCTCGAAGCGCCAGGGCGTCGTAGCCCTCGAACTGGAGCGTGTAGCCCTCGTACTGAATAGTCTTTTTTTCGATCAGGCCCCGCTTCAGGCATCGCTCGAGGCGATAGTCCACCTCTTCGGCCGTCAGGCCGGCAAACTCGGGGAGTTTCCCCCGGCGGACCCACTCCGAGAAGCGCATTCCCTGTTCGATCCCCGAGAGCAGATAGAAGTCCTCGGTCTCGAGTTCGGCCAACAGCTCGGCGACGTTCCGCACCATACACGGGCTAACCGACGCGAACGTAAAAGTTCACACACCCCGTGTCCGGCTCGAGTGGTCGTACACTACCCCAAGCATAAATTGTATTTTGGTATATCAAATTTACTCCGCTTAACTGAGGTCGGGGCGATGGCGAAAAGTTGGTTCGATTTAGAACTAACTCACCATCGCGGTATTCTGTGGCTCTATGAGCGACCCCAGGGGAGCTATAGCCGACCGCCTCACCAGCTTCGGCAATAGGTATTGTCCTGCCCCAGTGCGAGCGTGAGCGCCGATATTCGGTTCATTCCGGGAGCAGAGCCGTACAACACCAAATTCCCCTTATTTGCCAGGTCATCCCCAGGGCTCGACGATTTCCCAGTCGAATGCCTCCCATCCGTCACTACGCCAGTAGAAGGTGTATTCAAACGTTGCAGATTCGTCACCATCGCTGATGACTGCTCGGAGGACGGTTTCGTCGTCGCTGGCGTCGAGCTGCTCGGTCTCTTCGAGGACGTACTCCTCTAGTGGCAACGACGCCTGGGAGTATGACCGTGGTGAGTCAGGATGGACCCAGTCGTTGGCCCCGCCGGTGTTTCCGTCGTTCAGATAACCGATAATCTCAGTCAGTACTTCTTCCGGCGACCCATCAGGGTCGCGGTCATCCTCATCGCTCGGTTCGCCACCCCAGTCGCTTCGCTGTTCCCAGTCGAACACATCCCAGCCCCCGTCGTTATTCCGACGGAAGATATACTCGAACGTCGCGGGGTCACCACCATCGCTAATGACGGCTCGCAGGACAGTTTCGTCGTCGCCGGAGGCGACTTGCTCGGTATCTTCCAAAACGTATGCCTCCTGTGGCAGCGAGTCCTGAGCGTATGACCGTGATGACTCTGACTGAAGACGGTCGTTGGCCCCACCGGTGTTTCCATCGTTCAGATAACCGATAATCTTAGTCAGTACTTCTTCCGGCGTCGCGTCAGGGTCACGGTCATCCTCATCGCTCGGTTCATCACCCCAGTCGCTTCGCTGTTCCCAGTCGAAGATTACCCATTGTCCATCGGCAGTCATGCGGAAAACATACTCGAACGTAGCTGATTCACCACCATCGCTAATGACGGCTCGCAGGACAGTTCGGTCTTCAGTGGCACCGAGTTGCTCGGTCTCTTCGAGAACGTAGGTCTCCTGTGGCAGCGAGTCCTGAGCGTATGACCGTGATGACTCCGAATGAAGACGGTCGTTGGCCCCACCGGTGTTTCCGTCGTTCAGGGAGCTGATGACCGCACGCAGGACGTCATCTGGCTCAGCATCGGGAACGTGGTGGTCGTCTTCATCCCGTTCGTCGCCCCAGTCGCTTCGCTGTTCCCAGTCGAAGATATCCCACGGCCCATCGCCGCTGCGCTGCAGGGTGTACTCGAACGTTGCGAATTCCTCACCATCGCGAAGGATCACATGCAGGACAGTCTGGTTGTCCTCGGAGCCAGTTGAGTCGGTCTCTTCGAGAACGTACGCCTCCTGTGGTAGCGAGCCCTGAGAGAGCGACCGCGGCGACTTGGGATGCATGAGGGTGGTCGCATCACCAGTGTTTCCCTCGTTCAGGTAGCTGAGGAACTGTGTCAGGACGTCCTCGGGAGTCGCTTGTGGGTCTCGCTCCTGTTCACCCCAGTCCCGGTGGACGACCCAGTCCAGCACGCGCCATTGTTCTGCCTCGTGTTCGCGAAAGGTATACTCGAACGTCGCCGATTCGTCACCGTCACTGAGCACGACATGGAGGTCGGCATCACCGTTCTCAGATCCGAGCAACTCCGTCTCTTCGAGCGTGTAGGCCACCTCTGGTAACGAGTCCCTCGAAAACGACCGTGAGGAATCTGGATGGATGTGTGTATTCGCCGCATCTGTGTCTCCGTCGTTCAACTGTGTCACCACCTGTGCGAATACGTCGGTCAGCGTTGATTCAGTGTCCGCTGGTTCGGTGCCCTCTGGGTCTTCATCATCCTCATCTGGGGTGGTATCATCGGGCGGCCCGTCATCGTCCACGTCATCCGGCGTGTCGACATCATCCTCATCTGGGGTGATATCATCGGGCGGACCATCATCGTCCACGTCCTCCGGCGTATCGACATCATCCGCATCGCTGTCAAAACACCCGGCTAACGCCGCTGTGCCACCAGTGGCCGCCAAAATAAACCTTCGACGTTTCATGCTAGCGTATTAGGATATGGGTCGAGTCGCGGGTGGAATAAGAATAAGCTTACCTCGAGGTTACCTATGCAGTTTCCAGTATGTAACCGAATCAATATGTACGCCCTCTTTGATTATCAGGTAAATTCGGCTGAACACCAGCTGGATGTGATTTACCAATGCCAGACAGACACGGACCAATGCGAACCGGGCGGTTCAGAGTAGAGATCGACGATGTCGAAGTACCGGGATGGCAACGGGTGAAAATCCCGTCGAGTTCGACCGAAGAGGGCGAGTACCGAGAGGGTGACGACCCTGACTGGGAGAAAAAAATCTGGGGACAGACGACGTTCGATGACCTCGAGATGGAGCGCGGGGTGCAGCCAGGCGATTCGAGGATCTTCGACTGGCGTGAGCACGTTCGAATGGGAAATCTTGATGAAGGCCGAAAGGATGTCGATGTGATACTGATGGACGAGGAGGGAGCGGAGCAGATCCGCTGGGAGTTCGAAAATGCTTGGATCAAAGATTACGACCCGCCGGAACTCGATGCCAGTGCCGATGGGGACGTGGCGACGGAATCGATCACCGTCGCGTTCGACAAGATGGTTCGGCAGTATCAGTAGCAGTGAACTTCGATTCGGGAGAACTCATATATGGAACCTACACTTGAACGACGAACCTTACTGAAGGCGGCCGGAGCGCTCACGCTCGTCAGCGTCGGCGCGACTACGTCGAGTAAATCGACCGCGGCAGCGAACCGACACCGAGGCGGGCCGATGGCAACGGCGCGGTTCACGGTCGAAATCGACGATGTCCAAGTAGAGGGATGGCAGTACGTCACCATTCCGTCGAGTTCGACGGAACAGGGAGAGTACCGAGAGGGGGACGACCCTGACTTCGAAAAAAAGATCTGGGGACAGACGACGTTCGATTATCTGGAGATGAGCCGAGCAATTCGGCCAGCAGACAGTGAACTCTATGACTGGCGCGAGGATGTTCGAACAGGAGATCTTGATGACGGACGAAAGGAAGTTACAATCACGTTACGGGACGACGAGTTTGAGCCGCAGATCCGCTGGGTGTTCGAAGGAACGTGGCTCAAAGAGTACGACCCGCCGGAGCTCAATGCCAACGCTGATGATGATGTGGCGACCGAAACGGCGACGTTTTCGTTCGACAAAATGCTGGCTACCTGGGACCCGGGCGAAGAGCTTGTCATCGATATCCAGGCTGACCCTGTAGAGCCAGCGTTCGGCGAGGAGGTAACCTTCGACGGGAGCGAGTCCACCCCGGCCGAAGACATTGAGGAGTACAACTGGGAGTTCGATGATGGGACGACAGAAACTGGAGAAAACGTTACTCATACGGTGACGAGTGCCGGCGAGTATACCGTCGAGTTGACGATTACACGCGGTGTCGAGACGGAGACGGAGACGCTAGAACTCGATATCCCATCGCCGGGGCTTGAGTACTACACCGACGACGGCGTCGCAGACGAAGAGAGCACGGGAGAGGCGTTCGACCATTGGGAGCACGGATATATCGAGACTGATCTGTTGCTTGATGTAATCAACGCAAAAGAGGGCGACGAATCCGCGGATAATGAGACCGGGTGAGTGAGATGGGTACCACAGGTGAGGCGAGGAGAGGTGCGATTCAACAACAGACGCCGGTACGCATGCTACTGGTTACGGTGGTGGTAGTAACGGCCATCCTTTTCTTTTCAGTAACTGTCTCCGCCGTCGGTGTAACGGCTGCTAGCGGGGACACAATAAACGAGACGGACCTCGAATCCGATATTGACGGAGAGGGAACGCCAGACCCAACGTTCCGAATTACCGACGTCTCACCAGACGAAACCACCGGTGAACCGGGCACAGAAGTCAATATCTCGACGACGATCGAGAATACCGAATCAGCTGACAATGATACCGCTCTTGAGGCCCAGATTGGCGACGGAGATCTATCGACGATAGAAGCGGTCGAGGTTGACGGGGATGCCGAAACGACGGTCACGGTCGAGAACGTCGCTGTCCCATCGGAAGAAGGTGAATACGATATCAGGGTTCGAACTGACGACGACCAGGCGAGTGAGAGTCTGACGGTCGAGCCCGCTCCAGAGGCTGAAGTCATCGACAGGTGTACAACGATCACCGAGTCCGGCGAGTATGTCCTCCCGACAGACATCACAGGCTCACCGGGTGACTGCATCGAGGTTAGGGCTGATGACGTGACGCTTGACGGACTTGGAAATACGCTAATTTCGCCCGAGTCTGGTGGCAGTGTTGGAATCAATGCCACAGAAGTCGATGATCTCGAAATTCGAAACGTCGGGCTCGAAAACTGGGATGAAACTGTCAGCTTTGGCATCATCATCGAGGATTCCAGTAACGTCGACATCGAAAACGTATCCGCGATTGGGAGTGATTTCGGTATCGCACTGCGTAGAGTTGAATCGTTCACCGTTTCAGAAATTAAAGTAACTGAAAATAATCGAGCAGGGCTGCAAGTTCTTGAAGGCGTTGAGGGAACGATTACGGGTGTAACTGCCCTCGAAAATGCATTAGCGGATGGCTGGCAAGCAATCGATGTACGAAGCACAGAAAATGTCGAGCTCATAGATATCTCCGCAGAAGGCAGTCCGACTGACGGTGATGGAATTTACATTGACTCGAGTGTAAACCGAGTCTCGTTATCCGACTCGGTTGCCAAAAACAACGATGGGACCGGTATCGATATCAGAGCAGAGGGCGTGACAGTTGAAGATAGTCGCGTACTCAATAACACCTGGGACTTCTCGGCAGGCAACGAGTCAGTCACTGCCTCAAACCTCGATATCGGTGACTCAGTGGCCCAGAATACGACACTCTCGTTCGAGGCCGATTACGCTCAATTCCGATCGAACAGTACACCGCCACAGAATGCAGACGCAGATTCACTGGATCGATACTTCGAGTTCGAAAAGATAGACGAAGATTTGGGTTACGCCGATGTCGGGGTGCAGTACGAAGACGATGATCTCGACGCTGTAGACGCAGACGAACTCGCCCTCTGGCAATACAGCAACGATGTGTGGATAGAGACAGATGAATCGACTGTGGATGCTGAAGAAAAGTTCGTCTCCAATAGCATAACAACCGATGGAATCTACGGAATCTTCGATAGCGAGGAGGGAGGACTCGAGATCGAGTCCTTTGAAGACGAGTTCCCCGATGGGACGGCTGGCGACGACTACGGCACTGTCGAGATAGCCGTCTCCGAGACGGCCGATGTCGAGACCGAGAACCTCGAAGTCGAGTTGGCAGTGGTCTCCCTCGGAACCGAGGAGGTCGTCTTCGAGGAGATACACAACGACACCGAACTCCAAGGCGAGACCGAGACGTTCGCCTTCGACGTCGGCTCGCTTGCGGAGGATGGGTCCTACCAGGCATTCGTGACGGTAAGAGACGACAGAACCGAACCAGTCTTTGAGTCGGTGTCGTTCGAACTCGAGCCTGCAGATGCACCGACCGGAACGATCAACCTCGAAGAGCCGATTTTCGAGAATCAAGATGAGTTTACAGTCGACTATACGTTCGAGAACACGGCTGGTGGCGAAGCCCAGATACAGGTCGGTGAGGCCGACTCCGACGACGAGTCCGAGATCGTGTCCAAGCGCGTTGACGAGGATGGTTCGATAACCATAGACGTTGACGAGGTCGGTGGCATCGAAGCGGATGACGAACTCATCGCCGTGATAACAGAACCAATGAGGGTCGACTTAGAGAGTGATGACGACGTGGCATCGACCGAGGACAGGTCGCCATCGGCCACCGAGGAATTCTTCCTCGACATGGACTCGATCGTCGTCAAGCCTCCATCTGACGGAGAGCTGCCGACGTTCCGAATCACCGACGTCTCACACGAAGAAGACACCGTTGAACCGGGGACAGAACTCGACGTCCAGACAACAATTGAGAACACCGGAACGGTCGATAACGAGACGGATGTCAGGGTCGAGATCGGGGACGCTGATGCATCGACACGAGAAGCTGTCGAAATCGACGCCGGTTCTGAAAGGACCGTCACGCTCGAGAACGTCGCCGCCCCATCCGAAGAGGCCGAGTACGATATCAGGGTTCGGACTGACGACGACCAGACGAGTAAGAGCCTGACTGTCGAGACCGCTCCAGAAGCTGAAGTCATCGACAGGTGTACAACGATCACTGAGTCCGGCGAGTACGTCCTCGGTGACGATATAAACGATGTCGGCGGAACCTGTCTCACGATTGCTGCAGACGAGGTCGTATTCGATGGGGACGGGCACAGTATCACTGGCACTGGAACAGGGTATGGCATCGATGTGGACAACGACAACCCACTCACCGGCGTGAGCATCACGAATGTCTCGATTCGGAACTTCGAAACCGGAATTCACGCCGAAGCTGGCGAGCTCAATCAGGACCGGAGTATCGAAATCACCGATGTCGACGCGAGCCAGAACGACGAGTACGGTGTCGAGCTCTCACGGTCAGCCGGGTCCGTTCTCGACAATCTGGTCGTCGACGAGAACGAAGTCGGTCTCCGGCTTCACGTTGCAGAGGGCACAACAGTGACGAACGTTACTGCACGAGAGAATGAAGACCATGGTCTCGAACTCGAAAACTCAGCCAACGAAAACACACTCCACAATATCACAGTCTTCGACAGCGACTGGCACGGAATCGTCCTCCGTGGTTCGGACCATAATCACTTCTCGGATGTCGAGGTAGTGAATTCCCGCACGCACGGAATTATCCTACACAACATTGGAACTAGCGTAGACGAACCCTATCGGAACGTGTTCGAGAACGTTACCGTCGCAGAGAACGGCGACCAAGGAATCCTTCTTGGGGTAGCCCACCAAACGGAACTCCGGGATATTACTGCCATCGATAATGAGGGCAACTCTATCGAAATGAGTTCGCAGGCCGGCGACGCCGCTTCAGATAACATCATCGATGGACTTGATGCCACTGGTACGATGAATGGCGTCGTAATTGGGAGTTCTCTCACCGCTCAGACCGCAAGCAACAATACGGTAACCAACGCCACCATTCACGGACTTACCGGAGTCAACTCTCATGCAGTTAATTTAAACAGGGGAGCAGACGAGACCGTAATCGAGAACGTCCAGATAGAAGATGTGTCGCATGGTATCTCGAATAGTGGTAACGACGACGTCCACATTGCGAATGTGACGATGGACAGCGTCTCGAATGACGGCATCGATGTAAGTGGGTTCCGTTCGACTGGAACAACCATTTCGAGTGTCAGTATGACCGACATCGGTGGCTCTGGACTCTCGCTCGGCGCGGCTGAGCAATCGGAGATAGAGAAGGTGTCTGTCAGCGACGTGAACGAAACGGGTATACAGGTTCAGGGAGGTGTCGAAAACCAGCTCTCAAACCTCTCAGTGACTGAGAGTACAACCGACTTCCGCATTGAGGAGGAAACAGACACAACCGTTTCGAATCTTGACCTGGAGAGCGCAGTTGTCTCACTCCACGCAGATAATGTCAGTGTGAACGCAACAGATCCATCAGGACCGACTCCCGAAGATAAAACGTCCCTCGACAGCTACGTGTCTCTCACACCTGTCACTGAGGATGCGTACGTGGAGTCACTAAGACACCATTACCAAAAATCTGATGTTTCTGATATCGATGAGTCGTCCTTGGGTGTCTGGCGATACGACGAAAGCTGGAGCGCTCCTGCTGACGAGTCATATACGTCGGGTGTCGATACAATAAACCAGACTGTCGTTGCCGAGTCCATCGAAGAATTATCAACGTTTGGTGTCTTCGGCCAGGAACTTGAGTCAGACTTCACCGTTCTCGAAGCAAACGTGGAGCCAACAACCCTCGAGGTCGGTGAGTCCGCAACAGTCACCGCAGAGGTAGAGAACACCGGATCTATACCAAATGAGTTCCCAGTCGAACTGCTGATTGATAGCGCGTCCGAAGACCTGACAGTGGTGTTCCTTGAACCGGATGAGGCCGACTCAGTCGAGTTTACACACACGTTTGAGGAGACGGGAAGCTTCGACCTCTCTGTGAATGACCTCGATGTTGGAACTGTCGTAGTCGAAGAAGACGATTCACCACCCCCACCACCCCCAGCACCATCGCCTGACCCGGCCACATTCGAAGTCACCATCGACGACGATCAGAGCACGCTCAATGGGACTACCGAAGAGGACCTGATTGTCGTCGCTGAGGTGTCCAACACGGGTGATGAGGATGGGACCCAGTCGATCTCTCTCAGCGCAGCGGAAACGGAACTCGACCAGAGGCTTTCCATCGATGGTGGTGACACTGACCGCGTCGAGTTCGTGCTGCCCGGCTCGATGGAGTACGATGGTGTAACGGCCCTCGTTGAAACTGCTGACGACAGCGCCAACACCACACTTACAGTTCGTGAATCTGATCCAGCGGTGTTCAACGTCTCGATCGACGAGGAAGCCAGTGACATCGACGCAGTTGTCGGAGAGAGTATCAACCTCACCGCGACGGTAACCAACGAAGGAGCCAACGAAGAGACGCAGGTGATCGAATCCGGCATCTCCGGCGTCACTGCCAACGAGAGCGTGACGCTGGAACCCGACGAAAGTGCGCAGGTGGAGTTTGTACACACCGTTGACGAATCGGCTGTCAACGAGTCGGCGTTTGTCCAGAGTGAGGGTACCGTCGATTCGATACCGCTGAATGTAACGGCTGAAGAGCCAGCCATTACCGTCTCGATTGACAGAAACGAGAGTCGGCTTGACGTCTACGAGGGCGAAGAAGTCACGGTCGTGTCTAACCTGACGAATGTCGGTAAGACGCCAGGAATCGAAACCGTCGAACTGGTCGATGATAATGATAGCGTCATAGATAACTCGTCGATTGAACTCGATAGTCAAGAAACCGCGGTAGAAGCGTTCGTCTGGAACACGACGACAGTCAAACCTGGCGAGTACAATCTAACGGTTCGAACTGCAGACGATACAGCCAACGAAACAGCACGAGTTGTGAATGCAACGCCCGTTCGGTCGATCTCTGAGTCGGACCTTGCTGCAAACGAGACGAGCACTGTTTCGCTAAGTGTCGCCTTTGCCGAGCCAACAACGTTTACGATTGTCGAAAAGTTCGACGCCTTTGGTGACGTTGCACTCGTTGACGACGATGGCGCAGTTCACACAGGCGTGAACAATGCAAATGATAGCGTCGTTGCGACGTTTACCGACCAAAAAACAGCGAACATCAGCTACAATGTGACCGCCGATACCGACGCTATTACAACGAGCCATGATTTTGACGGGTTCGTCAATGCGAGTGAAGACCAACGAAACACAACGGGTGAAAGCACCATAGACGTGGTGGCTGAGGAATACCAACTGACCCGGTCGATCTCAGATGAAGTCGTCGAACCGGGTGAGACAACGACGGCCACAATTGATATCGCGTTCAACACGTCCCGACAGTTCACCATCGTTGAGTCCGTCGACTCCAATGCCAGCATCGAACTGGTTGACGATGACCGTGCAGATTTCTCGGCGACATCAGCCGCGGGTGACGAGATAGTCGCAACGTTCGAGAACCGCGAAAATGCATCGGTCGTCATCGAGACAACCGTCCCGGAGGACGCCTCGGACGGCGAGAGTATCAACCACGATGGACTGGTGGATATCGCGGGCAATGCGACGACGTTCACCGGTGTGGACGCTATTTCGGTTGAGACCAGCTCCGAAGACAACGATGTCGCCAGCGTCGGGCAGGGACTGCTGGCCGCCAATACGCCCGCAACCGCGTTCTTGAGCGTGAGCAACTCCTGGAATCTCCACCCGAGAACGAGTGTACTGACGAGCTCGGTAGATCGCCTGGCACGGACTGCAGTGCTTGCTGGCTAGTCGAGAACCAGACGCATACGCGGTATCATTTTGTGTCGAGTGGGTGAATAAGACGGTATGAGCGGCGCTATCTAGATGAGGAATTGAGAAACGAGCAGGTGGAAGCGAGAAGTGTGCATACAACTCGCGAATTGAACGGACGAGAGAGTCCAGCATACGCCGAGCGGAGCGAGGCGTTTCACCGCCGAAGCGGGGTGAAACCCCGCGACGGCGGCTTTTTGGCATCAACGGGTTTTACCGGGGTTCGAGCGAGCGAAGCGAGCGAGGACTCCGGTAAAAGAGGTTGCTCTACTTAGCGATCAGCTACAGTCTAAGTTGTCTCTTGGGTTAAGAACCATGCAGGTCTAATGGAATAAGCGATAGCCAGTGAACTCGTCGATGAATTCACTCAGCGACGGAGAAACGCGCTCATCGGTCCCATCGAGTGCCCAGGCGATCACCGAACCGTCGGCGGCCGATCGTCCGTTCGCCCCGGAAGTTCGATCTCGAGTTCCAGTTCCGGCTGGCCAACGCCGTCGTACTCGACTTCGAGGTCGATCGGGTCACCGAACGCGAATGGGAGTTCCCACGCGTCCGTCTCGAGCGTGACCTGGTCCGCAGTCTGCAGTTGTTCACCCAGCTCGACCAGAAATGCCCCCAGGTCGTCGGCGTCGAGGCGAAACTCGGCTTCGAAGTTGCGACCAGGCCTGATCGTCGTCCGTTCCGACTGGTGGGTCGTGGAACCGGATTCATCATCGGACATGCCCCTCTCTAGGTGCCCCTCCAGGATGTCGATTCCGGTCAGCTATCGGTTGTTTCAGCCCGGGCTCGAACACGCTTCCCGTCGCCCGCCCCAACACCCTCGTCACAACCCCTATGTCTCTCGCATGCGAGGCCTCGAGTATGAGCGACATCGGCAGTCGGGAGTGGCGGTTCATCCGGGACGAACCCAGGCCAGGGGCGGTCCAGATGGCCCTCGAGGAGGTTGCC
>LFFM01002291.1_pt1 | contig 12715 bp, 8 predicted proteins | sample 643131 | NCBI WGS metagenome assembly LFFM01 (sample SAMN03777445, study PRJNA286221) | soda lake metagenome | biome: soda lake; feature: Kulunda steppe; material: water; isolation source: sample Tc-Br brine of Tanatar trona crystallizer | place: Russia: Kulunda steppe | collected 2011-07
CAACGTCATGCTGAACGCAGTGAAGCATCTCCCAGGCCAGCGCAATGCACTTCGCCGGTACGGAGCGCAAGGCCTGTACATGGGAGATCCTTCGCAAGCTCAGGATGACGCATAGGGATAGGCATGACGCCATTCCTGCCTCAACGTCATGCCGAACGCAGTGAAGCATCTCCCAGGCCAGCGCAATGCACTTCGCCGGTACGGAGCGCAAGGCCTGTACATGGGAGATCCTTCACTCGCTGGCGCTCGCTCAGGATGACGCAGACGGGAGCGTGGTACCAGCGCGAATGATCTCGCGCGCGGGATCCCTGCCCCGCGACGCGGCCCTCTACTCTTCCGCCTCCTGCAGGAGCTCGAAGTACCGCCGGATGAGCTGCTCGTAGTCCGAGGCGTAGCCGCGGTCGAGGGCTTGCAGGAGGGCCTGGCGGAGGCGGTCGGCCTCCTGCTCGGGCGACAGGTCCTCCGGGCTCTCACGCACGAACTGCTCGCCGGTCGTGCCGCGGCGTTCTTCCTCCTCGCCTTCCCGGTTGAGGGCGCGTGTGGCCTCCAGGAGGCGCGTCAGGATCTGGTCTTGCCGCTCCGGCAGCTCCCGGTTAAAGCGCCGCTGCTCCATCTCCTCGATGGTGCGTTGCATCTGGTTGGCCACCTCCTCCAGGTCGCCGAGCGTGCGGTTGCGGAAGCGGCGGTCGCGGTTCATCTCGCGGAGTTGCTCGCGGATTTGTTGCTGCTGCTGGCTCAGCTGGTCCAGACGCTGCTGCTGGTCCACATCCAGCCGCTCGCCCTGCGTTTCATTCAGCATCTGCTGGATTTCCTCGTTGAGCTGCTGCTGCTCGCCGGCCATCTCCTCCAGCTGCTCCATCATCTGCTCCATCGACATGCCGCCACCGGAGCCGTCGCCGTCCTGGAGCGCCTCGTACAGTTCGCTGAGGACCAGGGCCAGCTCGTTCAGGTGCATCATCGACGTGCGCTGGCGGCCCTGGGCCTCGCGCGTCTCGCGTTCGGAGAGGGACTCCGTCGCGCGCTCCATGTCCCGCATGGCATCGCCAGCATGCTGCTGGACGGCCCGGCCCATCTGCGGGATCTCGCGCGCGAGCGTCTGCAGCGAATCGCTGACCGTGCGCACGCTCTCCGTCATGGTGCCCTGCTGCTGGGCCAGCGTGCGGAGCTGGGGGCTGGCGCTCTGCAGGTCGCGTACGGTATGGCGCAGTGACTGCTGCCGCTGGGAGAGGGTGAGCACGTCGCTGAGGGCCTGCCGGAGCCCTTGCAAGTTGACCTGCATCTGGGCGCCTTGCATCTGCTGTTGCATATCCATCAGCTCGTCCTGCTTCTGGCGCATCTGCTGCTGCATGTCTTGCTGCCCCTGCTGGGCGTCGGGCATCTGCTCCTGCCGCAGTTGCTCGGCGTTTTCCTGGAGCTGGTCGGAGAAGGAGGGATCCTGCAGTTCTTGCCGCAGCTCATCCAGCGCGTCGGTCGGGGCGTTCTTCACCTCCTCCATCTGCTCGCGGATCTTGTCGAGCTGCTCCTCCAACCGGCGCATCTCGTCCGCCGCCTGGTCCTGGGCCGCTGCAAGGTCCTCCGGAGGGGTCGCATCATCGGCGGGCGTGTCGCCCGTGTGCTTGCCGGTTTCCTGCTCCAGCTGCTCTTGCTGCCGGGCGAGGTCCTCAAACCGGTTGGCCGCCTCTTCCAGCTCCTGCTGCACGCGCAGGTTGCGGAACAGGTCAAGCGTCCGCTCCAGGCGATCGCGGTACTGGTCTTCGTTAAACTCGTAGTCCTCAAACGCCTCCTGCATCCGGCTCATGTCCATCTCCTGCATCGCCTCGCGCAGCTCTTCCAGCGCCTGCTGAAGGTCTGGCGAGTTGATTTCGCGGGTGACCTCCTGGAGTTCCTCCCACAACGACGAGGTCTCGTCGCTTATCAGGTCGTCATTCCGCATCTCCTCGCCCAGCGCTTCCATTTGCTCCGCGATCTGCTCGGCCTGCTGCTCCATTTGCTCCTGCTGCTGGCGCATGCGGTCCAGCTGCTGCTCATCCTGCCAGTCGGCTTCCTGGCTGCGCCGCATCTCGTCGCGAAACTGCTCATACTCCTGACGCAGCGACTCGGCCTGTTGCAGCGTTTCTTCAAGACGGCTCTGCGTGTCGTCCTTGACCGTATCGAGGCGCTCGTAGCGCTCGGCGAGGGAGGGGACCCGGACGCGATGAACGGCGCTGCGGGAAGCCTTCGGGCCGGCAACGGTGTCGTTGTCCCACACCTGCAGGTAATACTCGATCACATCGCCGGGCCCGGGGTCGAGGGCCGTGTCGTTGGTGAGCGACCAGGTGAAGGGGATTTCGTGGTCGGTGGCATCTCCGGAGGGCAGGGGGAGGGCGAGCGACTCCAACTCGGTGGTCGGCGGCCCAAAGCGGCTCTGCACCCGGCGGTAGAACAGTTGGAGATCAGAAAAGCCGTAGTCGTCCTGAATGCGCCCCAGCAGCTCCAGCGTGGCATCGCGCGGGAGGTCGATGTCCTCGGCAGGCGCGAGGAGGTCGACCCGCGGCGGGGCGTCGGGCCGGAGGCGGAGCGTGTGCGTGATGGGGTCGCGGTTCATCACGAGGTCCGGGCTTTGGAGCATCAGCTGGTAGCTGCCGTCCTCGGTGAGCGTGAACTGGCCGGCGACGCCCTCCTCCGTGACCGTCAGCGGTTCTTGCGTGCCATCCTCAAACAAGAGGTAGGCCTCCGCCACGTCTGAGCCGCCCACGGTAGCTTCCAGGGCCACCTCGGTGCCCGGGAGAGCCCGCACGTCGCCCGTGTTGGCGGGAAGCGCCTCGGGCGAGCGTCCGGTGTAGGCGGGGAAGGTCAGCGTGAGGTTGAGCATCCGGACCCGCGGACGCTCCACAAGCGCCACCTCGAACCAGTCGGTAGTGACGGGTCCGGCGCTGATCTGGTAGCGGAAGGCCTCGCGGATATTGCGGACCGTGTGGGGATAGACGCCATCCGCGGTGGCCGCGACCGGGATTTCCTCGGGCGTGCCGCCGTCGGTGTGGGCGATGCGGAGAGTGACCGCGCCGGGCGTGTCGCCATAGGCCCGTGCGGTCACGGCCAGCGAGTCGCCGCGCACGCGCTCGACGGCGCCAGGGCGGACCTCGAGCGAGAAGGGGGCGGGACGCTCGAATGCCGCATCGTAGGCCACGAACCGTTCCGCTGCCCCAAAGAAAGATGCTGGCGCCAGTAGCGCAAACGCCAGCAGCGCCACCACGGGGAGTGCGGCGTAGGGACTCACGCGGCGGGGCGTTGAAAAGTCTTCCACCGCTTCGAAGGGCACATCATCGACTTCTTCGGCCAGCTCTCGCACCGCACCGTCGACGAGCGGGTTGGGGGGCTGGGTGCGCGCGCCGTCGGCCAGTTGCAGCAGGTTCGTCAGGCGGTCGGCGATGGCCGGGTAGGCATTCCCCACACGGTGAGCCACAGCGTGGGCGTCGGGGGCACGAAGCAGCCCCACGTATTGCAGTGCCGGCCGGCCAAACAGCACGGCTGCCGCGCCGCTAACACTAAGCACAACGCCCCAGAACAGCAGCGCACGCGCCGCCGGGCCGAGCCAGAAGAGGGCCTCCACGGCCGTCGCCAGGCCCCATCCGGCGGCTGCCAGCGCCAGGGATAGCAGCAGCCCGGTCAGCAGGCGGGCCAGCGTCATGCGCCGGGCCGTGCGTTCGAGGCGCGCCCGGAGGCGGGCAACCAGATGGGCCGTGTGCTCACTCATGAAAGCAGAAGGGCAGGTGCCGAAAAACAGGCAAAAGAAAAGACGGTGAAGGGTACCCTGGGGCCGGATGGGGTGTTTCGCGGCGGCTGGCATCGCCACGGCCGCGACAAAGGAATCACAGTGTGCCCTTGGAAGGGAGTCCAGATGTTGCTATGTTAAGGCTGTTAATCTGTACCGTGCCCCCAAGCTGCGCGCACCGGCCGGTCTGTGATGCTTCCATCAGCCGGCGCTGTAGTCACAGGGGGCACGCCAAGCGTCCGTGCGCCTCTTCTCCCATAAACCCCCGCTTCTCCCATGAGCCAGCTGCTGTCCGTAATCCTTGGTGGTGGTGCTGGAACCCGCTTGTTTCCCCTCACGCGTGACCGCTCCAAGCCGGCCGTGCCGCTGGCCGGGAAGTACCGCCTGATCGACGTCCCGGTGTCCAACTGCATCAACTCGGACGTCAACCGCATCTTCGTGTTGACGCAGTACAACTCGGCCAGCCTCAACCGCCACATCGCCCGGACCTACCGGTTCGATCGCTTTCGGGGGGGCTTCGTCACCATCCTGGCGGCTGAGCAGACCCCCGCCTCAAAGGAGTGGTTTCAGGGGACGGCCGATGCGGTCCGGCGTAGCCTGCCGCACATCAACACCTACAAGCACTCGCAGGTGCTCATCCTGTCGGGCGATCAACTCTACTCCATGGACTACCGCAAGATGTACGCTCACCACATGGCGATGGAGGCGGACATCACCATCGCCACCATTCCCGTGACCGCGCAGGAAGCGCCGGCGTTCGGTATTTTGAAGACGAATGATGAAAGCGTCATCACGGAGTTTCACGAGAAGCCGGATCAAAGCGAACTGGACGGGAAAGAGAGCCCGGTCTCGGAGGCCATGGAAAGCGACGGGCGCGTCTACCTGGCCTCCATGGGGATCTACATCTTCAACAAGGAGACGCTCAACACCATGATTGAGCAGCGGCCGGATGAGCACGACTTCGGTCATCAGATCATCCCGGAGGCGATCGACACGCTGAAAGTGGCAAGCTATCCGTTTGAAGGCTACTGGAGCGACATTGGGACCATCCGCTCCTTCTTTGATGCCAACCTGATGCTCACGCGCACCTCACCGCCGTACAACGTCTACAACCCCGAGGCGCCGCTTTACACCAACGCGCGGATGCTCCCGCCGGCCAAGGTCCAGAGCTCCTACGTGCAGTCCTCGCTGGTGGCGGAGGGGAGCCTCATCATCAACAGCCAGGTCTCCAACTCCATGATCGGGTTGCGCTCGTACCTGGCCGACAATACCACGGTCAAAAACACGGTGGTGATGGGCAACGACTATTACCGCTGGCACGACAAAGAGGCGCGCGACCCGGTGAAGGGGCCGGATGCGCCGGGAATTGGTGAAGAATCGTACGTTGAGGGTGCCATCATCGATAAGAACGTCAGCATTGGCAAGCGGTGCATCATCAAAAACCGCGACAACGTGGAGGAGGCGGAGGGTGACAACTACTACATTCGGGACGGCATTGTGGTGATCCCGAAAAACGCCGTGATCCCCGACGATACCATCATTTGATGTCGCTTAACTGATGGCGCCCTTAGGCTAAAGGCCTGGCCGCACCGGATTCCGTTAACGGCCAGTGAAAAAGAGCAAAAAAGACCGCTGCGCCCCGGCGGTCCTGTGCAAACCTATGGGCTGAGGCGTATGTTACGTCCCGGTATTAGCCCTTCTGCTCCGTATTGATCGATCTCGCCATGCCCGTGCTGCCTGAATCCCTTCGCCGTTGGTCGCCCCGTCTGGTCCTGGCTGGACTTGCTGTGCTGCTTGTGTTATCCGGTTGCCGCACGTACGGCGATGACTTCAACCGCCATGCGCATATGCTCTCCGCCATCGAAACGGCGAACGAGCGTTTCGCGGACCAGCTCGCGCAGGCGCAGTCCGACCTGGACCGGCTGCGCCAGGCGGCAGCAGATAACGCGGCGCTGGAGCCGTACCTGGAGCGCTATACAGCGGCCGTGACACTGCATGAGGAAAAGCTCAGCGAGCATCAGACCTTTGAAGAAGAGGCGACGGCCCGATCGAGTGACCACCGGGTCCTGCGCCGCAATTTGGGGGCCATCGTGACCGACCATTCGGGGATGCGAGATCAGTACGTGCGCATCATCCGCGCTATAGACTTCGAGGTCAACCCGGAGCGAGCGGCGCAGCGCCACCTGGAGCCCCGCGAAGAGAGCCAGTACCAGAGCACGCCACCGCAGTACGATCAGATTCGCTACCGCCAGGCCAATCGCCTCCAGATGGAAGACGTGCTGCGCGGCTAAGCCAAGACGCCTGCGTCCGTGTGTGAAGGGTGCGCCGGTGGCTTAATCGTCGCCGTTGCCGTTAAGGCTCATGCTCTCAATAAAGGAGCGCATCTCGGGAAGCTCCTCCACGATCAGGGCCTCAATGTCTTTCGAGGAGCGCTCCACCGCCTGTGCCAGCATGTGCAGCGCATCCGGCGGATGAAAGTCGGCATCAGGCTCGGCCAGGCCAACGCGCGCCGAGGCACTGCACGTGGCAAGGAGCAGGGTGAGGGTACGCAGCTCGCGGTGCTTCTCCGCGATCATCGCGTGGCTAAGCTGCGAGCGCAGCACTTCAGAGATGGTGCGGGACAGCTGCCAGTTTTCGGTAGCCATCGCGCCCAACTCGCCGTAGTCCACGCCAAAGATGCGCTTCTCAGAGAGCGGGTTGGGCGGCGTGGGGCCGCCTTCGCCATACCAGAGGGCTTCGTAATCGTCGGGGCGATTGTAGAGCAGCACCAGCCGGCCCACGTTGTGTAGCAGGCCCACGGTATACCCCATGGCATTCGCGGGCTGCTCCAGCCGGTCGATCAGGCGCCGCATGAGAAACGCCGTGCCGATGCTGTTGCCTGTAATCCGCTTGAAGATCGCAATTTGCTCGTCCGTCTCCATGATGTCGCGGAGTTGGAGCATGGCTGCTGTCAGCACCAGGTTGGACACCTCCAGAAAGCCCAGCAAGAATACCGCCTTCTCTACCTCACTGATGCGCCGGCGCATTCCGTAATAGGCAGAGTTGATACGACGCAAGACGGCACTGGCCACAATGGGGTCTTGATTGACGACTTCGGCTAGGGCTTGGACGTCAGGTTGCCCGTCGGCGTCCTCCAGCAGCTCTGTGACGCGGACCACCGTTTGCGGCAGGGGAGGAAAGTGAATCTCAACGTCAGGCGTCCGCTCAAACTGCATGGCGGGCGGGTCTTCCTTTCCTGAACTTGAAGAGGCGAACATAGCAGCGGCGAAGGCAGAGGACAGTGGGTAGCGTGGCATCACGTTGACAGGTCCGGCAGTTGCAAATACAAACAGTAACGCGAAGCCTGTTCATCAGCTCACGCACTGCCGTACGCTTTACAGCGTGCATACCCTGCAGGGGGTATCGGAAACGTAAGGAATAGCTTAAACACTTGCCGCATAGCGGCGGCGTCCGTCAGGGCCGGGTCATGCTCCGGTGGTCGGTATCCCGTAGCACCGTATGACTAAATGCCTGTGGTGGGGCGGCGAACAGGGGCTTGGTCTCCGCCCAGGTGGTTTGGAAAAGGGTCGACGTGCGATAGGCGTCGAGGGCCGCTGCGTTGCGCCAATGGCTGTACGTGGTGAGCACGTTGGGAAAGCGCGCGTCTTCCCAGAGCTCCAGGTGCCGGCAGCCGTCCACCACGCGGATCTTGGGAGCGGCATCGTCGAAGAGGGTGAGGAAGCGGTCGCGGTGCTGCGGCGCGAGCGTCAGGCGGACCAGCCGAACCAGCATGCAGGGCGAGGTGTCTGTGCGCAGGGGAGAGCGAATGGGCTGCGCAAAAGGTACGGGGATCTGCAGACTATTGCGACTGCGGCGCGACTGCGCCAGGCTACGCGTTTGTCTCGCGGGAAGCCGCCTGCACGATATGGTCCCCGATTGCACACGAGAGGCAGCGTCCCTGTGTGCAATACGACCGGTAGAGGGCGTGGTAGCCCTGGGCCATTAGCGCGTTTTGGGGGCGGCTGCCCAGGGCGGTAAAGCGCCGCATCACGCGGTCGCGCTCGGCTGGCAGCCGCTGCAGGAGGTCGAACACGGCCGAGCGCACCGGCGGGGCGGCTTCCTGCTCGGCGTATAGCAGCAGCAAGGGCAGCACCGCATTTGTGAGGAGGGCCCGCCGCCGGGTCTGCCCGATACCGGGAAATCGCTTCGCCGTCTCCGTGCCGAGGCGGTAGTGCGTGCACCAGAACGGCGGTGGTATGGTGGCCGTTAGCCGATCATCCCATACGGTGAGCGGGTCGTCTGCGTCAAGTCCGGAGATCAGGTGCCCCACCGGATCCTGCCGGAGCAGCCCGCCTGCGTGAAACAGGGCCGCCAGCTGCGCAATGCGCAACGGTGGGAAGTTGGCGGGTCGGAGACGGAAAAACTGCCACTGCGCCCGTTGCATGGGCTGCAGGGCGTGCCGGCGCTGAAGCTCTGCAAACAGCGTACGCAGTGCATCCACGTAGGCGCGGGTGTCGGGGCTGGCCTCTTCCATCGCGTCGTTCTCGGGGAGCAGCCCGGCGGTGCCCAGAAACAGGGCGTCGAGCCGGGTGGGGTCGGCGGCCTCAGCGCGGGCCACAGTTAGCGGCACGCGCTGGGCCAGGAGCGCCATCGGCTCGGCGTTCTTGGCAAAGCCGAGCGCCCGTGCCAGCTGACGGTAGAGCAGCGACTCCAGATGAGGCCGCACCTGGTACTGATCGCCCAGGGCGCGGGCCTTGGCCTGCAGGCGCTCCCGGCCGAGGGTCTCCACAAACGGGGTGCGTACGGCAGCCGGCACACCTGCCCACTGCGCCGCGCAGGGCAGCGTGTCGGCGGGACGCGTCAGAAATGCGTGCAGCAGCTTGCGGAGGGGGCGCTGCAGCCGGTCGGCCAGCGCCAGTTCCGGTAGCGCCGAGCCGTCGGCCCGGAGCAGCCCGCCCGTCCACATGTCCGGGTAGAGGGTCACATGCAGCACCACGCTGTTGTAGCGGCTATCGGTGTGGTGGTCGTGGGCGTACCAGCCGCCCGACTGCACATGCACCTCCACGGCCCCCACCCACTCCACACCGTTCATCAGCAGCCGGGCGTTGAGGAAATCGGGCCCGCCGTCGGTGTTCAGGGTGCCCGGGTCAAGGACGCGCAGGGGATGTCCCTCCGTCGTCGTAAGCCCGGACGGGTCAAAGCGCTGGGTGCGCCACAGGTCCTGCACGAGCGCTTCCGGCACGGCGGGCCGCGGTTCGTGGACGGTGAGGGCAAAGACGCGGTCGTCCACACGCTGATAGACGGGCAGCGGGCGACGGGCAGGCGAGGGGGTAGGCCGGTTGGCAGTGGCAGCCATGGCGGGGCGCGGAGATGGTAGCAGAAGATACCTGCTCGGGTAGACACACCGCCGGGCCCTTCGTAACGTGTGGCTGGACGTCTTCTTACGATTGCGCCAGATACGGACGCATCGTGTCGCGAAACGCCTCAGCCTCCACCGCGGCCGCCTCGGCAAAGTCCTCCTCCGGTGACGCGTAGAGGATGCTGCGGCTGCTGCTGATCAGCACGGTGCCGTCCCCCGTCGTTCCCAGCTCCATCGCGGTTTTCAGGGACCCCCCCTGGGCGCCCACGCCTGGGATCAGAAAGGGGAGGGCCGGACAGGCGGCGCGTAGCTGGGCAATCGCGTCCGGCTTGGTGGCGCCCACCACCAGCCCGGCCTCGCCCGGCGCGTCGGCTGCCCAGTCCCGCACGTACCGGCCCACGCGCAGGTAAAGCGCTTCCCCGTCGGTGGTGCACAGCTGGAAATCGTTGGCGCCCGCGTTGGAGGTGCGGGCCAGCACAAACGCGGCTGTCCCTTCCCGCTCCAGAAACGGCCGCACGGTGTCCTGGCCCATGTACGGCGACACCGTGCAGGCGTCCACGCCCAGCTCATCGAAAAGAGAGGCTGCATAGAACCGAGCGGTATTGCCGATGTCGCCGCGCTTCACGTCGGCAATCACCAACACATCGTCCGGCAGATAGTCCAGCGTTTCGCGGAGCACGTCCCAGCCGCCGGGCCCGAGGGCCTCGTAGAAGGCAAAGTTGAGCTTGAAGGCACAGGCCATGGGCGCGGTGGCGTCAATAATCGCCTCACTAAACCGGCGCGTCGCCTCCAGCACGTCGTCCTCAGGGGCTACCACACCGGGCAGCCGCTCAGGGTCGGGGTCAAGGCCCACGCAGAGCGCCGTGCATTTTTCCTTTTGCAGGTGAGTCAGGCGGGTAGTAAACGTAGTAGACATAGGGGGCGGCAGGGGCGAGCAAAAGGCGCGTATGGAAGGGAGCGAGCACCGCACCCTCCGCGCGTCAATATACGACAAGGCGGAGCAAAGGCCCATCGGCCTGTGTGAGGCCTCTGTGGAAAGACCAGGGAACCCGGCGTGCGCTCCTCTGCACAGAAACCCTCAGCCCTTAGGTATGGTTAATTACGTCTTACCTTTGGAAGCGCTTTGTGCCACTGACAGATCCCCCGGTCTGGCACGGATGCCCTCCATGCTTAACCATAGCCTTCTGTCCATAGCCAAGCCCTGCCGTATGTCAAATAAAGGATTAAGTAATATAAAAGGTGTTTCGAAAGCTGACCAAAAGATGATCGCCGATGTGGAGGCGATGTTTGGCCCGGAGCCCTCTGAGATGGGGTTCGTTAAGAACCTCTTCTGGGGACGCTTCCGGGATGAGGTGGTGTTTCCCTACCCGGAAGAGAGCGCCGAAGAGCGGGCCAAGTGCGATGCGCTGCTGGAGGAGCTGGAGGACTACCTCGTCAACGAGCATCCCTCCATCCTCATCGATCAGGAAGAGTACATCCCTGAGTGGTGCTTCGATCGCCTGTTTGAGATCGGCGTCATGGGTATGACCATCCCGGAGTCGCACGGGGGCCTCGGGCTGGGCGTGACCAGCTACAACCGGGTGCTGGAGCTCATCGGGCGGCACTGCTCATCCACGGCCGTGGTGGTCTCCGCACACCAGTCGATCGGCTGTAAGGCCATCATGCTGTTTGGCACCGAGAAGCAAAAGGATCACTTCCTGCCGAAGGTGGCGCGCGAGTACCTCTCGGCGTTTTGCCTCTCGGAGCCCAACGTGGGATCCGACGCCGCCGGGCAGAAAACCCGTTGTGAGCTCACCGACGACGGCACGCACTTCATCCTGAACGGCGAGAAGAAATGGTCGACCTCCGGCGCCCTGGCCGGCATGTTTACCGTGATGGCCAAGCAGCAGATGCCCAACGGCAAGGAGAAGGTGACGGCGCTGATCTGCACGCCCGACATGGATGGCGTGGACATCTTTGAGAAGAACCGCAGCAAGACGGGCATCCGCGGCACGTGGCAGGCCCGCATTCGCTTCAACGACGTGAAGGTGCCGCGCGAGAACGTTCTCCACGAAGAAGGCCGGGGGCTCAACGTGGCGCTGACCTGCCTCAACTTCGGGCGGTGCACGCTGTCGGCCGGTGTGAGCGGCGCAGCCAAGCAGGCCATGGACCAGAGCATCAAGTGGGTGCAGACGCGCTATCAGTTCGGCCGGCCGCTGGCGGAGTTCGACCTCGTGCAGCAGAAGATTGCACGCATGGCGGCCTACACCTACGCGATGGACGCTATGCTGTACATGGTGACGGGCATGCTTGACCGCAAGGACAAGGACATCATGGTGGAGACGGCCATCTCCAAGGTCTTTTGCTCCCACTTTGGCTGGGAGGTCATCGACGACGCCATGCAGATTATGGGTGGCGATGGCTACATGACGGAGAATGAATTTGAGCGCCTCTGGCGGGACAACCGCATCCACCGCATCGTGGAAGGCTCCAACGAGGTGATGCAGGGCTTCATCTTTGCCTACGGCGGCAAGCAACTGGCGGAGCAGATGCTGAGCGTGCAGGACGCGCTGCTCTGGGACAGCGACGAGTCGCCGCTGCGCAACGTCACGCGGATGGTGCGCAACGGCCTCAACCCCAAGGTGCTGGAGAAGGCCGTGCCGCTCGGGCTGCAGCTGTTCTTCGGCGTGAAGCCGTCGGCGCCCGATATTCGCGGTGTGCACCCCTCGCTGCAGTCGTACGCCGACCGTCTCAGCAACCTCGTGCAGAAGCACTCGCACTACTTTAAGCTGGCGAGCAAGTGGGAGCGCGAGAAGATTGTGAAGCACCAGACGCAGCAAGCCCGCGTGGCGGACAACGCTATCCGCCTGTTCGCGCTCACGTGCGCCCTCAGCAAGATGAGCGCCCAGCTGCGCAAGGGCGAAGCCGGCGCATCCTTCGACCGCGACCGCGCGGCGTTCGACCACCTCTTCGATCTGTTTGAGATTGACATCTTCAACAACTTCGGCGAGATGCGCTACCACGCGGACGAGAGCATGCGGGAAGCCGCTGCGGCCGCCCGGCGCCACAACGACACGCTGCCGAACAGCGACTACTACATCCACGAGGCCTCGCCGGTCGCCGCTGGCACCGGCAAGGACACGCCCACGGAGCACATCAAGCAGTTTCCCGGAGATGGGGACGCGCTTGGCGATGTGAGTGGGGATGGCGCTGCGGGCAACGCCGAGATCGCCACCGGCACCGGGGAGGCCACAGAGGGTACGGCCTAATCGCCGCGCGCTCTTTGTCATTCCTGCCGTTCGATAGGCTCAGCGGGCAGCTTCCTTTTCTGGGGGCTGCCCGCTTCGTCATCCTGGATGTCTCCGCGCCAGCCCTTTCCCCTTGCGTCATCCTGAGCATGCGAGGGATCTCGTGGCCCGGGGCACAGCGGTGCGTACGGGCTCGGGTGCTGGGCGTGGAGAGATTCTTCACTGCGTTCAGAACGACGTTGGGTGAGGAGTAGCGTCATCCCTTTCCCCTTGCGTCATCCTGAGCTTGCGAAGGATCTCTTGAAGCGGAGCACAGCGGTGCGTACGGGCTTGGGTGCCGGGCGTAAAGAGATTCTTCACTGCGTTCAGAATGACGTTGGGGGAGGAGTAGCGTCATCC
>LFFM01002293.1_pt1 | contig 12708 bp, 12 predicted proteins | sample 643131 | NCBI WGS metagenome assembly LFFM01 (sample SAMN03777445, study PRJNA286221) | soda lake metagenome | biome: soda lake; feature: Kulunda steppe; material: water; isolation source: sample Tc-Br brine of Tanatar trona crystallizer | place: Russia: Kulunda steppe | collected 2011-07
GACCGAGCGGGCGGCCGAACTCGCCGGGCTCGAACGATACGAGACGGTCAAGCTGGATACGACGCCCGAATTGCCCGTATTCCCGCCTTTCGAAGCGGACGGCGGAAGTGAGATAGACGATACCGCCGCCGCGGCCGCGATGCTCGATCCGGCGCCCGGCGTCGAGACGCCCGTCCCGGTCGCACTCTACGGGACGATCCCGGAAAGCGACGTCATAGTGACCACGGCCGGCCCCGAACCGGCGACGACGGTCGAGGATGAATCGGCGGCGATGGAGGTGGAAGACGATGAGTAAGTTCGGACGGCTCGCCGTTTTCGTCGCTGTCATCGGGGTAGTCGTCGTCGGGGCCGCGGCAGTCGGGTTCCTCGCCGCGGATCAGCCGGCCGAACCAACCGGTGCGACCGTCGACAACGAGTATTACACCGACCAAAGCGTCGTTGCGGACGCCCAACTCGAGCCGAGATCGGGCGAGATCGAACTCGAGTCCGGGCCGTCCCGAACCGTCGCGATCGCGACCGACGGCCCCGTCTCGGAGCTCGATCCGGTCGTCACCTCGCTCGTCGACGCCGGCCACGAGGTCCGGATCGTCGGGGGCGCAACACCGCTTCCAGTTCCGATCGCGATCGCGGGCGTCCGACCCGCTCCCCCCACCGGTGAGGAGACGGATCTCGTCGAAACGCTCGACGAGGCCGATGCTTTCCTCGTCGTCGGGAACGCCCAGTTCGACGACGACGAGCGCGAAGCGATCGAAGAGTTCGTCGAAAACGACGGCCGGTTCGTCGTCGCGACGGACGACGAGAGTGCCGACGCAGACCTCACCTCGCTGACGTCCGGCTTCGGCGTCGTCGTCGGCGACGGCTACCTTTACGACATGGACGAAAATGACGCGAACTACCAGCGAATCTACGGTTCCGGAGCGGAGACCCTGTCGGACGCCGATCGGTTCGTGTTCGATCGCGTCTCGCCGGTCTCGGGCACGGGAACGACGCTCGCGAGCGTCGATGGCGACGAGACCCGATACTCCGTAACCCGGGAGCCCGGGAGCTTCGGCGTCGCCGTCCGAAACGAGAACGTCGTGCTGGTCGGGGATTCGAACCTCTATAGCCCGCTGAACTACAACCGGGGCGACAACGAGGCGCTCGTCTCGGAGACCCTCTCGTTCCTGACCGGCGGACCGGCGGATCCGTACACCGCCGAGACCGAAGAGGAGCGGGCGCCGCCGCGTCCGCCGGAGGAGCCAACTGAATCGTCAGAGGAAACGGTCGCCGAATAAAGGCGGTTTCAGGGGACGTTTCGTTTTCGGGAGTTACTCCTCGTTGCTCCGATATTCGACGTCGATGAAAGCCATTCCGTGCGAGGAGTAAATATCGACCGTCTCGACGAGGTTCTCTTCGACGTGTGTCTTCCACGTCTTCAGGGCCTCGTCGATCCACACCTCGATGGCCGCCTCGTCGGGGGCTTCCGCCTCGAGTTCCTCCTTTGCGAGCTGTCTCGTCGGTCGCTGGTCGAGGACCCCCTGGCCTTCGGCGACGAACCGGAACGGGCGGACGTGGATCTCGTTGTCGGCTTTGCGCTCCGTCGAATCGTCCCCGAGGTGTCGAAGCGTCGGCTCGATACGGTCCCCGAACGGCGGCGACAGGACGAAGACGGCCTTCCCTTCGGGACCGATATCCTCCTGGCCGTTGTACGCGAGGGTATCGACGACTTTGTCGGGATTGAGAACGATCGTCTCGACGTCGGTCACGGATCGGGATTCGCCGTCTTCGTCGCCCGGTTTCGTCTCCCCGTGATCCGATTCCACCCCTTCGCCCTCCGGCGTCGTATCGCCTGAACTGTCCGTAGCCGATCCGAAACCCGATGCCTGCTCGTCCGTCGAGGGCTGTGTATCGCGATCGTACGAGATTCCGTCACCCGGCGTGTCTCGCTCGTCATCGGTCATGGATCCAGATAGCGTCCGGAGGAGTATAAATCGGTGGAAACAGAGAGAAGAATCGGCCAGAACGGGTTCGGCGTCTATCGAGTCCGACGTGTTTGGCCAAAGACCGACGTGTTTGACCCGAACATTGAATACCGCGTACGGGGACACCGAAAACATGTCGCCCTCCGTTATCGACCGTTCGAACACGGAACCGAATTTAAACTGTCGAGAACCGACAAAGAGACGCTCGAACGGCTCGAAAGCGTTGTCCCAATCATGAAGCTCGCTATCGTCGGCGTCGGGCAGGCGGGCGGGAAGATCCTCGATCAACTGATCGAGTACGACAGAACGCGTAACACGGGCTTTGTCAGCCACGCGATCGCGGTCAACTCCGCGAAGGCGGACCTGATGGGCCTGACACACGTCCCCGAGTCGAACCGAATGCTGGTCGGACAGTCGATCGTAAACGGCCAGGGAACGGGGACCGATCCCGATACCGGACGGGAGTGTATCCGTGAAGACATCCACGAGATCACCGACGCGGTCGGACGGGCCGCCACGAGCGAGACAGACGCCTTCCTCATCATCGCGGGACTCGGCGGCGGGACGGGCAGCGGCGGTTCCCCTGTCATCGCCGAACGACTGGGCGAGATCTACACCGAACCCGTCTACGGACTCGGAATCCTGCCATCGACGGACGAGGGCGGTATCTACAACCGGAACGCGGCAAACTCGCTGCAGCGGTTCGTCCAGTCGACAGACAGCGTGTTGCTCTTCGATAACGGTTCGGCGAAAAGCAGTGGGGAAACGCTCTCCGAGGGGTACACCGGGATCAACGACGAGATCGCGGCGCGGTTCGGGATGCTGTTTTCCGCCGGCGAGATCGACTCGCTTTCCGGCGGTATCGCCGAGAGTGTCGTCGACTCCTCGGAGATCATCAACACGCTGGGCGACAGTGGGATCACGAGCATCGGCTACGCGTCCGAACCGATCGAAACGGACGACGGGAGTGGGGGCGGACTGCTCGATCGGTTCCGGGAACCCGACGACGGTGACGACCTCCAGTCGGCGGGGGATGCGACCAACCGGATCACCTCGCTCGTCCGCCGGGCGACGCTCGGGGAACTCACGCTTCCGTGCAACCGAGAGAGCACGGCGCGGGCGCTTTTGATCGTTTCCGGGCCGCCCGATCATCTCAGTCGAAAGGGGATCGACAAGGCCCGCAGTTGGCTCGAAACGGAAACGGGCTGTCGGGAAGTCAGAGCCGGCGATTACCCGCTCCCGGATGAAGACCGCGTCGCCGCGCTCGTCGTCCTCTCCGGGCTTACCGACGTACCGAGGATCGAGGAGATACAGGGGATGGCGATCGACAGCGAGGCCGAACGAAACGACGACAAGGAGGACGATTTCGAATCGCTCATCGAATACGGTGATGACGGAGAGGATGCGGAATGAGACCGGCTCCGACGGAAGCCTGACGGAGCGATCCATCGGAGAGGTCCTGACACACGGCGGGTCGGGCTGAAAACACCTCGCGTGTCCCTGTCGGCACCGAAGCTTGATGATCGGTCGCCGAGACAGCCGACCGTGGCAAGCGCAGTGTCGCTTTCGGAACCGCAGGTGCTCGCACACACGAAGCGTCGTCTCTTTCCCGACGACGGTCGTTCGGACGCCTACGCGGTTTCGGACACACAGTTCTCGACGGATGAGTGGCTCGCCGGACGGTCGATTCCGACCTCGATCCGCGAACAGCTCGCGCCATTTAACCACGTCCGGATCGGCTCCGGATACCCCGATCTCGTCGGCGTCCGGGCGATCGAGCCGGAGTTTCTGGCCGTCGAACGGTTCGGCGATGGGCCCCCACTCGTCGCGATCGAGGCGAAAGGGCAGACAGGATCGGGAGGGGTCGACGTCGAACGCGGCGTCGTTCAGGCCTACGACCGGCTCCACGAGGCGAACGCGGCCTACGTCACGGCGCCGATCGACGCCGTTTCGCGTACCGACCGCACGCTGGCGAGCGAGCTCAACGTCGGCGTCCTCGGTGTCGACACCGACGGGAACGTCACGCCGCTCGAGGTGCCCCGCGTCGTCGGTAACCGAACGTCGAACGACGCGAGCGCGATCCGGTTTCAGGCGACCGCACAGGGTGTCACCGACCGCTCGTTCGGATTGAATCACCCGAAGAACTACCTCGCGTATCCGCTCGCACTGTATGGTTCCGGAAACACGGACGCGACCCTTTCGGAATACGTCGTCCGTGCGACCGACAACGCCCGAACCGGGGCGGCGTTTCTCGGACTCATCGAGGAGCGACCGAACCGGACCGAGCTCACCCCGCTCGGAGGGGAGGTCGTCCGGTTCGCGCTGGATCGACACGGGACGGTCGATGCCGCACTCGAAACGTTCGAAGAGTGGACGGGCTCCAGGACACGGTTCTGTGAACTCACACCGGCATGGGGATCGCTGGCCAGACGCGTCGTCTGGGCGTATCCGGCGACGAAACTGCTCGTGACAGAACTCGAAGCGATGGCTGAAGACGGGATCCCGGAACCGTCTCTCGTCGACCTCGTCGAGTGGCTCTTCGTGTCTCACCCGACCTTCACCGTCGAGCTGTTCGTCCGGGGGACCGACGAGGCCCGGAGGCAGACGCTCACCCCTGACGGTGAGCTACGGACGTCGGCGCTTTCGAACGGCAGCGTCTATCACTCGCCGACGGTCTTTCAGCTGAAAGCGATGCTGTATCACGTCGGGGTACTCGCCGATCGGGGCGCCGAACCGAACCGGCTCGATCCCCGGACCGATTCGTGGGCGCTTCGACATCCGTTGAGTTCGATCGAACCCTGAGCCGAACCGTCGACGAGCCTTTGTCCCCCGGTGCGTATCGTCGGAGTATGCCGAACGTCAGCGAGACCTACATCGAGAACCGCCAGCGCGTCCAGCCGACGCATACGAACAACCACGCCTCGGCCCACGGTGGCAACGTCGTCAAGTGGATGGACGAGATCGGCGCGATGTCGGCGATGCGACACGCCGGCGAGACGTGTGTCACCGCGAAAATAAACGACCTCGATTTCAAGCGGCCGATCCCGCAGGGCGACATCTGTGTGATCGAGTCCTACGTCTACGCCGCCGGTCGAACGAGTGTTCGCGTCCGGATCCGGGCGTTCCGGGAGTCACCCCGGAACGCTGGGCGCGAGGAGACGACCGAATCGTATTTCGTCTTCGTCGCGGTCGACGGGGACGGAAAGCCGGTTCCGGTCCCGGAACTGGCCGTAGAGACCGACCGCTGTCGGGAACTCCGGACGGCGGCGCTCGAAGCGGAACCGGACAGGGAGACGTGAGAGGATCGGACACGTCGATGGTTATTACTCGGTGCCGATCGTTCCCGCCAGTATGGCTGATATGACCGTCGAGGAGGCGATGGAGCGATACGGTCCGAGCGAACTGACCCGGGACGATCTGCTCGAACTCGACGACCCGGGCTACGCGCCGGAGAACGTCGCGATCGTAACCGGGGGCGCATCCGGGATCGGGCGAGCGACGTCGCTCGCCTTTGCGGCGAACGGACTCACCGTCGCCGCCGTCGATATCGACGAGAATGGACTGGAGAACGTCCGCGAGACGGCGACGGAGCTTTCGCTTCCGGGCGAGATCGTCCCCGTCGTCGGGGACCTGACGAACGACGCCGGTCTGGAACGCGTCGTCGAGGAAGCCGCCGAACACGGCTCGGTTCGATATCTCATCAACAACGCCGGAATCCAGCACGTCGCCCCGATCGAGTCGTTCCCGCTCGAAAAGTACGATCAGATGCAGGAACTCATGCTCCGGGCACCGCTGGCGCTGACCAAGCACTGTCTGCCGCATTTCCGGGACGGCGACGCCGGAACGGGCGTCGTCGGGAACATGTGTTCCGTTCACGGCCATATCGTCACGCAGGACAAGGTCGCGTACAACACGCTGAAGTTCGGGTTGCGCGGATTGACCCAATCGATCGCCGCCGAGGGCGGCGGTTCGGTTCGAGCGTTCAGCGTCTCGACGGGCTACGTCAAGACGGCGCTCGTCGCGAAACAGCTTCCCGACACGGCCGACCGGCGCGGAATGACCGTCGACGAGGTCGTCGAGGAAGTGATGCTCAAACACACCCGTGTGAAGAAGATGATGGAGCCCTACGAAGTCGCGAACCTCTTCGTGATGGGTTGTTCATACCACAGCGATCATCTCAACGGCGGCGATATGACCCACGAAGGTGGGATGAGCCTGACGTACTGAAAGGGGGTATCCCGGGGCTCATAGCTCCAGGAATCGCCGTTCGTCCTCGGATCGTTCGGCTTTCGGGTAGAAGATAGCGAAGTTTCCGGGAGTTTCGGTCGCGATCCTGCTCGGAAGCGTCCGGAGTTCTGGATGCCACCCGAGACGCCCACGTCGGGCGCTCATTGCAACGACGAGATCGTTCGTGGTTGACGCCTCCAAGAGGTCGTAAACGCCCGTCCAGCCGTCAATCCCTCGAACGACGACCGGCGCGTTCGGACCAGTCGCTTCCAGAAGCGTTCGGTACTGCTCCGGATCGTCCTCGACGATGTGGGCGTGGATCGGCGCACCGAGTTCGTTCGCGATCGTTTTGATCGAACGGATCGATTCGCCGAACCCATCGTTGTGAATGATATTCGGGGGCAGAACGACAACGACGTGTTCGGCAAGGTTGAGCGGGCGATGGATCCGAGTGACGATGACCTGCTGGGCGGTCTGGCCGAGTACACGGTCGATGGTACTGCCGAACGTGCTCTGTGTTCTGGACTCGGCGCCGTCCCAGCCGATGATGATCGTCGAGATGCGGTTTTCCGTCGCCGCGCTCGCGAGACCGCTTGCGACGTTCCGAGAGATTCGAGTCTGGGAATCGAGCGGGACGTCCGCACCGGCGGCGTAGGCGGCAGATTCCTCGAGACCCGTCTCGGCAGCCGCGATGGCCGCGTCCGTCTTTTCAGTCGAATCGGGACGAACAACGGTGACGGTGTAGATCGCCTCAGTCGAATCCCGGCCACGGAGGAGAATCGCCATATCGAGCAGTGCCTCGCGGTAGTCCGAATCAGGCGGAAACGGTAGCAGTATTCGGTGGGGTCCATCCCCGAAATCCGGTACCGGTTCGCCGGCAAGCGCGACGATCCGACCGTATCGATCCGCGATGATCGGAGCCAGAACGCTGATGACGAGAATCATGAGTATCACGGCGTTGACGACTGCATCGTCGAAGAGACCGATCTCGAAGCCGACGAGCGTCACCGCGAGAGCCGCAGCAGCCTGTCCGATCGAAAGTGCGAACACGCTGCCAACCTCGGCTCGGCTATATCCGTACAGCCAGCCTGCTGTCGCTGCGGCACCCAGTTTCGTCGCTGCAGTCATCGTCACGAGGACACCGGTGATGACGAGCGTTGCCGGACTGCCGAACACGAGCGTGAAATCGACGAGCATCCCGACCGAAAGCAGGAAAAAGGGGATGAACAGGGCGTTCCCGACGAATTCGATGCGGTTCATGAGAACGCCGTGACGTGGGACGAGCGGATTGATCGCAAGCCCGGCGAGGAACGCACCGATGATGGCGTCGATACCGGCTATTTCGGCGGCGTAGGCGGCGATAAACGCCACGGCGATAACGAACAGATACTCGAAATAACTCTCTTCGTGGACGGTCCGGAAGAACCAGCTACCGATCCGGGGCACCAGAAACCACGTGCCAACGAAAAAGAGCGCGAGTCCGACCAGAAGTCTCAGCCAGAACTCGACGGTGAGGCTCCCGACGGTCGCCGCGGCGACCACGGCGAGAACGAGTAACGCCAGCGTATCAGTAAGGATGGTGCCACCGATCGCTGCCGTGACGGCGCGGTTATCGGTGATACCCAGCCGATCGATCACGGGATAGGCGAGCAGGGTATGGGAAGCGAAAACGGAGGCGAAAAGCAACGCAGTCAACCACGAGAAACCGAGGAGATAGACGCCGACGACGGTCCCGGCGACCTGTGGAACGAGAAACGAGAGGATCCCGAACCCGACACTCTGTCGACGGTTGTCCCGAAACTCCGCGAGATCGATCTCGAGCCCGACGAGAAACATCAGATAGACGACACCGACGTTACCGAGCAGGACGATCGTCTCCCCGCGCTCCAAGAGTCCAACGGCGTTGGGTCCGATCAACGCGCCGACGAGGATGATCCCGACGATACCCGGCAACCGGTATCGCTCCATCACGAGCGGGGCGACGAGAAAGCACGTCACCGCCAGCGCGAACACCAGGACCGGATCCTCGAACGGTAACGACGTGGGCGGGGTCACCATGGGTATCGTTCCTCGGTATCATCGCGGACTGAAACCAAAAGGGTAGGGGACCGGCTGTTGATCGCGCTCCCGGATCTACGGAACGCTCGACGCTACACTGACAAACAACTGCCCTATTCGCCTCTGTATACTGTATACTGGGCTGTTTGTATGGCGATGGACGGGAGGATACTCCGAGCGATTTCGCGGTTAGCCGGCGATATGGCGTTCGAGAACCCGAACAGTAGACGGTCTAGACGACGATCCGATCGCTCCTCGTCCGTATCGCTCACTCGGGACCGTTACCCCCGAGATGTCCTTTCGACCGGTGGATCCGGTCGTATACCGAGCGTAATCCACGCAGGAACGGCCCGTCGCGAAACGCCGGTTCGACACGACCGTCACGGATCGCCTCGACGACCGCCGCCGGTGTCAGACGCTCGGTGTCGATCCGGGTCGACGTCCGGCCGATCTCGAACGGGAAATGCGCGTCGCTTCCGCCGACGATCGAGAGATCCCGTTCGTCCGCGATCGCCTCGATCCGTCGCCGGTGTTCGGGGTGTTTGCCGTTGACCTCGATCGCATCGAAGTCAGCGTCACACTCCCGAAGGGTACTGTTTCTGAAAGGGTGAGCAATGATCGCAGCGCAGTCGTGTTCGTGCGCGAGATCGACAGCCTCGGTCGGTTCCAGTTCGCCCGCACGGGTTCGCGACGGGGGTGACGGCCCCACGACGAGCAGGTGTCCCCCGGTCGTCGAAATCTCGATACCGGGGAGGCAGGCGGGATCGACGAGCGTCTCCGGCCGAAAGAAGTCATGATTCGTGACGGCGATCCCGTCCAGTCCTCGGCGGCGCGCGATCCGGAGCGATAGCCGCACGCCGATCGGGTCGTATCCCGAGGCGATTTCGGGTGGTTGATGAAAGAACCGACTGTGCGTATGGAGATCGCAGTCGAACACAGTCCCAGTAGACGGACACTCCGTATAAATGGACCGTGTCCGAATCAGATCGGCATCCGGGCAATCGCCACCTGTAGCCAACCGTAGATACCGGGGACGAGTGTCGGCACCCATTTCACCGACGGGGGCAAACGACGGCCAATGACCGAGTCCCGAACCGTCGTTCGGAACCCACAGAGCGGGGACGGCAAACGCACCCGACAGGCACGCGATATCGCCCTCGACCGCGGCTACGAAGTTCTCGACAGCCACGGGGGCGAACACACCATCGAACTCGCTGCCGAGGCCGCCAACCGCTCGGAAGTCGTGGTGGCCTGTGGCGGCGACGGGACGCTGAACAACGTCGTGCAGGGTGTGCGGGACGCCAACCGACTCGATGACGTGACGCTGGGTGTCATCCCAGCCGGGACGGGTAACGATTTCGCTGACAACGTCGGAATCCGCGGTGTCAAACACGCGTTCGAGGTCATCGAAACCGGCGAACGGCGACGGCTCGATCTGGGGCTGGCGAACGACCAGCCGTTTCTCAACTCCTGTGTGGGCGGCTTGACGGCGGAGTCGAGCGCTCGAACGTCCAGCGACCTCAAGCGACGCCTGGGTGTGCTCGCGTACGTCCTGACGACCTTCTCTATGGTTCGGGATTTCGAAGCGCTGAAACTCCACGTTACGGCCGGCCCGGAACGGAACCCGGTCTGGACCGGCGACGCGTTGATGCTTCTCGTCGGTAACGGGAGACGCTTCCCCGGCGAGCGGATGCGACAGGCGAACATGGAGGACGGCCGGATGAACGTTGTCATCATCGACGATCTACCGACCCTCAAATATCTGTCTCAGGGGGCGGCCGACAGGCTGCTCCGACGGGGGTCCGACTATCTCACCCGAGTCAAGGTCTCACATCTCCACGTGACGCACGATGGCGACCCAGTCCACTTCAGCCTGGACGGCGGAATGATCGAAACGAACGAGCTCGTCGTCGACAGCGAACCGAAAGCGATGCGGTTCCTCGTTGGGCCGAGCTACGACCCGAACCCCCCCGAACCGTCCGGTAGAAAGAACCGCTAGCTATTCATCCTCACATTCGTTCGGAGAATAGCCCCGGACGGATTCGAACCGAAACCGGACGTGCTCGCTTCGGTGCGCGCGACTGGTAGGGCGTCGAACCACTCGCTATTCATCCTCACATTCGTTCGGAGAATAGCCCCGGGCGGATTCGAACCGCGAGGACGTCGCTTCGCTCGTCCTCTGGGCGTCGAATCCACTCGCTATTCATCCTCACATTCGTTCGGAGAATAGCCCCGGGCGGATTCGAACCGCCGTCAACGGCTGGCCTCCGCGCGGGAACGAACCCGGACGCGTCCAAAGGCCGCTATGATTGGCCGCTACACCACGGGGCTCCACCGCTCGGTAAGCCCCTCCGGCACAATAGGTTTACCCTTTCCCCCTACGGCGTTCGGGGAATCAGTCGGCGGGTTCGGACGGCGCCTCGACTTCGAGCAGTTCACACGCGTCGGTCTCGGCATCGAAACAGTCCGGACAGCAGTCCCGTCGATCGATGATCGTATCGAGGCGCTCGGCGACGGTTTCGTCGATCACGCTCTCGAGCTGGCGGGCCTCCGCCTGGAACTCCTCGACCTCGAGGACTTCCCAGAGAAACCGCTCGATGATACAGTACGTCTGCAGGGCATCGCGAGCCTGTGCGATCCCCTCGTCGGTGAGCGAGACGCCCTTGTATTTTTCGTGGTCGGCGAGCCCGCGCTCTTCGAGTTTGCCGATCATCTCGTTCGCGCTGGCCGGGCTGACACCGAGGCTGTCGGCGATCGCGCCCGTCGAAGCGGGGCCGTCGGCTTCCTCTTGGACGAGATAGATCGTCTTGAGATACTGTGCCTGCGTGTTCATCGTCGTCGCTCCATGAGTTCGGTTACCTCCTCGACACCCTCTCGTTCTTCGGCTCTGATCCCCTTGAGGACGGACAGCAGTCGGTCGCGGTCGATCGTAAACTCGATGTTTGAGCCCTCGATCGCGGCGATCAAATCGTCGTAGAACTTGTACGCCGTCTCTTCGTTGCACAGCTGATCGTACAGGACACCGTCGAAATCGGTGTCGGATTCGTACCGGGCGGCGACGAGCGTCTCGATCTCCTCGTAGGCGACCGGGTCGGCGTCGAGCTCGTCGACGAGCGTCTCCAGACGTCTGCGGTGTTCGCCGGACTCCTCGGCGGCGTGCTCGAGTAGTTCGACGATCTCCGGGTCGAGGTCGTCCTCGCCGAGCGCCTCGTAATGCTTGTGGGCACGGGCTTCGACGACCTCCTCGAGCACCATCCCGATCTGGAGTAGTCGTGCGAGCTGGTGATCCGACGCGACCGGTTGGGTGAGACTCACCGTCTCACCCCGCGATCGACGGGTCGTACGTCGGGCATACTCACGGTTCGGCACCGTGGCGACTTAAGGGGTTCCCCTCGGCACGCCGTTTTTGTCCGTTCGTGACGATTCGGTACATATGTCAGACGACGAGCCGGCAAACCGGATGCGCGAGCGCTCGACGCAGAGCACACTCGTGCTGTACCTCCTGTTGGACGCCGATCGTCGGCACGTTACGGCGAGTATCGTCGGACTGGTCTTTTTCGCCCTCGTCGGCGTCGCGCTCGTGGTCCCGGATGCCAGTGCCGCGCTCCGGTCGCCCGACTCGATCGATACCGCGTTTCAGGCGCTCATCGGCGCAACGATTACCGGCGTCACCCTCGTGCTCACGCTGAACCAGCTGGTGTTGTCACAGGAGCTCGGTTCCGTCGGCGATCAGCGCGAACGGATGGACGGCGCGATGGCGTTCCACGGGGCTGCCCGGGACCTCGTGGGTGAGACGCCACCGGTAGAACCCTCGGGCTTTCTGCAGGCGATGATCAACGAGATAGGCGACCGTGCGAAAGCGGTCAGTGAGTCGGGGCCACTCGACGATACCCTCGGAGCGATGGTCGAAGGGACGGTCGAGAACGCCGAGATCGTCCACGAACGGCTGGACGGGGCCGACTTCGGCGAGTTCGAGGTCGTCCGCGCGGCGCTCGATTTCAATTACTCGTGGAAACTTCACGTCGCCCAGCGCTTCCTCGACGACGGTGATTGCTCCGATGCCACCCGGGAGTCGCTGGCGGCGCTCGTGGAGTCGCTACGGCTGTTCGGCGCTGCCCGCGAACACTTCAAAACGCTCTACTTCCAGTCGGAACTCATCGATCTCTCGCGGACGGTTCTTTATGCCGCTATACCCTCGCTCGTGGTGGCTACCGGCGTCGTTCTCTTCGTCGACGTCGAACGCTATACCGGCACGCTACTCGCCGTCGATATCGGCGTATGGCTCGTCGCCGCCGCTGTCGCGATCGCCATCTCGCCGTTCGCCGTCCTGATGGCGTACGTGCTCCGCATTGCGACGGTAACCGAACGAACACTCTCTATCGGCCCGTTCGTTCTTCGGGAGACCGATCGAGAGACCGAACCCTGAAGGAGACGTGATTGACGGAAAAAACCGAAAGGTGAC
>LFFM01002294.1_pt1 | contig 12706 bp, 12 predicted proteins | sample 643131 | NCBI WGS metagenome assembly LFFM01 (sample SAMN03777445, study PRJNA286221) | soda lake metagenome | biome: soda lake; feature: Kulunda steppe; material: water; isolation source: sample Tc-Br brine of Tanatar trona crystallizer | place: Russia: Kulunda steppe | collected 2011-07
ACTCTGTCGGGCGATCTCGTGGATCAGAACGAGCGAAAACGACAACGGTCGTGCGCGACCGATCGAGGGGTTGTTCGCGTTCGTCGACCTCGACGAAATGGAGGTCGTCGAGATCGAGGACAACGGGGTTCCCGATCCGGACAACCCGCTCCCGCCCGAGGACGCCGACTACAGGGCCGATCGGGTCGAAACGAGAGACGACTTCAATCACCTCGATGTGGTCCAGCCGGACGGCCCGAGTTGGGAGGTCAAGGGGAACAAAGTCGAGTGGCTCGATTGGGAGATGCGGGTCGGCTGGAACGCTCGCGAGGGGCTCGTATTCCACGACGTCACATTCGACGACGACGGCGAGTCGCGTCGGATCCTCCACCGCGCATCCGCGTGTGAGATGGCCGTCCCCTACGGTGATCCCGATCCGAACCACTCCTGGAAGAACGCCTTCGACATCGGCGAGTATCACGTCGGCCGGATGGCCAACGAACTCACCGAAGGCTGTGACTGTCTCGGCGTCATGAACTACTTCGACGTCGAGATGAGCACGATGGACGGCGGCTCCAGAACCCTGGAAAGCGCCATCTGTATGCACGAGGAGGACGACGGCGTCCTCTGGAAACATACCGACGAGCGGAAACCACACACCGAGGTCCGCCGCCGCCGCCGCCTCGTCATCTCCTTTATCGCGACGGTGTACAACTACGATTACGGGTTCTACTGGTACTTCTACCCGGACGGAAGCATCGAGGCCGAAGTCCGGTTGACGGGGATCGACTCCAACGGCGTCGTTCCCGTCGACGAGACGGCCGACGACACCTACGGCCAGTACGCGATCGTCGCACCGGGCGTGAAGACCCCGATCCACCAGCACTTCTTCAACTTCCGGCTCGATTTCGACATCGACGGCGGGCCGATGCGCGCAAAGGAGGTCCACAACGAGCCGACGGGCAGCGAGCGAAACCGCAAGAACGGGTTTCGGGCGAAAGAGACCCTACTGGAGCGTGAAAACGAGGCCAGACAGGACATCGATCCGCTTCGGGGACGGTACTGGCGGATCGAAAGCAGCGAGACGGAGAACTCGTACGGTCGCAGTTGCGGGTACAAACTCGATCCACACGACAACGTGTCGGCGCCAATGAAGCCGACCTCGAGCGTTATGGAGCGATCCGGGTTCGTCGGGAACCACTTCTGGGCGACGCCGTACGATGACGACGAGAAGTTCGCCGCCGGCGATTATCCGAACCTGAACGACGACACGACGGGACTCCCCGAGTGGACTGAAAAGGACCGCTCGCTCGTCGACGAGGACCTCGTCGTTTGGTACACCCAAGGGGTAAACCACGTGACCGCGCCGGAAGATTGGCCGGTCCTCTCGGCCGAAATCGCGAGTTTCGGCCTCGAACCCGAAGGATTCTTCGACAACAACAAGTCGGTCACGCTCCCGCCGGAACCGTGTCACACAGAGTACGAGATCACGAGCCCCGGGGACGATTGAGGCTGGAACCGACACAGCCGGCGGCTTTCCGGTAGCTTCGAGCGTCGGGGAACCGGATCGCTCCGGCTCCGTTCACCGCTCCCGACAGCTGCCGGGGAGCACCGAAACCGCGTGTCCGCCGCCCGGGTGTGTATACGTCATGAAACCGCTCCCATCGACAGTCTTTCGGCCCCGAACGGGGGGATCACGGTGATCGACCCCGCTTCGCTGATCCGCGTCGATCTCGCGTTGTTCTTCGGCATCGGCGTTCTCGGCGGGCTCCACTGTATCGGCATGTGCGGCCCGGTCGTGTCGATGTACGACGACGCGAGAACGAAACCCGAACCGACCGGCCGGCTCCCGACTCGACGGCTGTACCATCACGGCCTGTTCAACGTCGGACGGACGGTGAGCTACGCGCTTCTCGGCGGACTGTTCGGTGCCCTCGGGAGCGTTCTGTATCTGACGATGGAGTCGCTGGTGGCGGTCACCAACGTGGTCCGTGGCGTCGTCGGTGTCGCACTCGGTGCGCTCATAATCTATCACGGAATCGGGACACTCGCTGGACGACACGGAAGCGTGCTTCACCGACTCCCGATCCCGGGATCGGCGATCAACGGCCTCCTGACCCGGGCGTCGGGCCGACTCACCGGCGCCGCTGACGGTCGCGGTATCCTCGGGCTGGGGCTGATCCACGGACTCGTCCCGTGTCCGATGCTGTACGCAGCATTTATATACGTCTTCGCGATCGGATCGCCCACGACCGGCGTCGCCGCCCTCGCCGCCCTCGGACTCGGAACCGTCCCGGCCGTCTTTCTCTACGGAACGACGCTCGGGTCGCTCGATCCGGCCCGTCTGCCGGGGCTCAACCGTGTCCTCGGCGGTGCGTTCATCGTGCTCGGATACGTGCTCTTCGCCCACGGCTCGATGGCGCTCGGAATCCACCTTCCACACCCCGAGCTTCCGCATTACCTGCCGACGGAGTTACAGGGAGCCGGCGAGCACTGAGACGGAGCCGTCGGGCCGTGTGCCGGTTTTCTGTGGTTTCCCAACGGCGGATAACGGCCTGTCGACAGCTGACGGATCGATCACCGCCGCCGCCGCGCCACCCGCTCTTCCGCTGTCTCCGTCGTGACGACCTCGTATAAAAGCGCCCGGCCAGCACGGGACCGCGGGGTGGTCTCGCCGGCCTCCGAACCCGCGGGTTCGGAGACGCCGTCTTCGGTCGGCCGTAACACCCGACCGAGCCGCTGGGTGAACTCCCGTTCGCTGCCCGAACCCGAGAGAACGACGGCGACGTTCGCGTCCGGCACGTCGACGCCCTCGTCGAGGACGTTCGCCGCGACGACGCGGGAATACTCCCCTCGGCGGAACTTCCGCAGGATCTCACGGCGCTCCTCGGCTCCCGTCTCGTTGGTGATCGGCGGGATGAGAAACCGCGAAGCGAGTTCGTAGACGAGGTCGGTGTAAGCGGTGAAGACGATGATCCGGTCGTTGCGGTGTCGCTCGAGGATGTCGGCGAGCGCGTCGGTCTTGCGGTCGGCGTTCATCATCACTTCCCTGGCGCGCTGTTTCGCGAGCAGCGCCTCGCGGGCTTTCGGGTCCGATCCGGAGCGCTTGACGAGTTCCTGGTAATCGCTCCCGGATCTGAGTTGAATCCCCGACTCCGCGAGGTAGTCGGTGAACGTCTTCTGGTGGGCCTCGTAGGTGTCGCGCTCATCGGGCGTCAACTCGACCTCGATCCGCTTGATGTCGTAGTCGGCCAGATGCTCGCCCGCAAGGTCGTCGGCCGACAGCCGGAAGACGACCGGGCCGACGAGTTCCTCGGTGGCCTCGTGTGCGCCGTCGGGCCGTTCGAAGGTCGCGGTCACCCCGAGTCGGGCGGGGGCGGCCGAGAGGCGGGCGACGTCGCGGTACCCCTCGCCGCCGAGGTGGTGGACTTCGTCGAAGACGAGCAGCCCGAAGCGGTTTCCGAGCTCCTCGGCCCGGAGATACGCTGAGTCGTACGTCGAGACCGTGATCGCCTCGAGCCGCTGTTCGCCGCCGCCGAGTCGGCCGATCGCCGTCGTGTCCCCGAACTCCGCCCGGAGTTCGCGCTCCCACTGTTCGAGGAGGTCGATCGTCGGGACGACGACGAGCGTCGGCGCCCCGAGCGCAGCCATCGCGCCGATCGCGACGACGGTCTTGCCGCTGCCGGTCGGCAACTCGATCACGCCGCGGTCGCTTCTGTCCCGCCAGGCGTCGAGCGCTTCGGTCTGGTAGCCCCGCAGTTCGTAGTCGGTCTCGATCTCCCCGAGGTCGGGGAGCTCGAGGACGCGATCCTCGAGTGGCGTTCCGCGATCGAGACACGTCCGCCGCAAAACCGGGTATCGGTGGGCCGGCGCGCGGTGTGTCTTCGAACGGGGATCGCTCTCGACGAACGACAGCCGAGCAAGTTCGTCGGGGGCGTCCTCGATCCGGATCGTCCCCTCGTCGTACCGGAGTGTGACCACACCGGCGTTCGGCGGGGAGGCGGCTTAGTTCCACGGGGCCCCGAACTAATTCCCTCGGACTCGGGGTGGGGATTTATTCGACCGGGGCACACGGATTTACACTGGGTATTCACCCCCGGAACGTTTATGAGCACGAACTTCAGCGGATTCGTCGGCGAGGTCCAGCACCGAATAGATGCCGCGGATCAGGCGGACGCCGTACGGACGACGCGAGCTGTCCTCACGACTCTCGGAGAGCGGGTCGTGGAGGGCGGCGCGACCGATATCGCGGGACCGTTACCGATGGAGATCGATCGGTACCTGTTGGCCGCCGAGCACGGCCACACGTACGACTACGACGCGTTCATACAGCGCGTCACCGATCGCCTGAACTACGCCGACCTGGATCTGGAGACCGGATACGGTCGCCCATCCCGGATCGAGCCGGGGGAGGCGGTCTACCGCACGAAGGCCGTCGTTGCACTCCTCACGGAGACGGTGCCGGGCGGGAAGATGGCCCACGTCGAAAACCAACTGCCCGAGGCGTTCGACGAACTCTTCGAGTTCGCCGACGCCGAGACGAAGCCGTGGGAAGCGGACCCGAATCAGTAGCGTCCCCGTCGCGGCGTTTCTGAACCCTTATTGTCGCTGACGGGTACGTTCGAATATGACAGACGAGCAGGCGAACGCCGTCGAGACGCCCGACGACGGCCGGGAGCCGTCGTCAGGGTCGGAGCGTCCCACGGAGGAACCGGCCGACGGGGAATCCCCCGCCGGCGCGCCGATCGAGGAGATCACCGCCCGGGTCGCCGACGAGGACCCGGCCGCCGTCGCCGAGGAGATCGCGACGCTCAGGGAGGAACTCGCCGGCCTTCGGATCGAACGCGACGAGTTCGAGTCGAAGCTCAAACGCAAGCAAGCGGAGTTCAAAAACTACAAGAAGCGGCAACAAAAGCGCCGCGAGCAGGAGCGCGAACGCGCGACCGAGGAGCTGGTCGGGGAGCTGCTCGAGGTGCGCGATAACCTGCTGCGGGCGCTCGAACAGGACGAGAACGCGGACATCCGAGACGGCGTCGAGGCGACGTTCCGGAGCCTGGACGACGTGCTCGACTCCGAGGGCGTCGCGGCGATCGAACCGGAACCGGGCACCCAAACTGACCCGACCCGACACGAGGTCCTCCTCCGCGTCGAGAGCGACGAGCCGGAGGGGACTGTCGCCGAACTCCACCGCCCCGGCTACGAGATGGCCGGCAAGGTGCTCCGTGCGGCACAGGTGACCGTCTCGGAGGGGCCGGGAGACGGCGGGGAGGACGCCGGCGGCGCAGAGGGCGGGAGTGACGACCCCAACGCCGACGGGAACGGCGACGCGACGGGCGGAAACACTGACGCTGACGCGGACGGCGAGGCCCGGTCGGGCGAATAGCGGTTCTGTTTATATCTCCCGATCCGAGAAACGCCGGGTTCCGAAAACCGCAAGAGGGGACGACTGTCGGACGGGACGGCGTTCGCGCCGTCTAGCAACTTTTAACCGATTCAGACTGATAGTTACGAGCAACATGGCAAGCAACAAGATCCTCGGTATCGACCTCGGTACCACCAACTCCGCGTTCGCGGTGATGGAGGGCGGCGACCCCGAAATCATCGTCAACGGCGAGGGCGAACGGACGACCCCGTCGATCGTCGCGTTCAGCGGCGACGACGAACGCCTCGTCGGCAAGCCGGCGAAAAATCAGGCGATCCAGAACCCCGACGACACGATCGCCTCGATCAAGCGACACATGGGCGAGGACGACTACACCGTCGAGGCCGACGGCGAGGAGTACACGCCCGAGCAGATCTCGGCGATGATCCTCCAGAAGATCAAACGCGACGCCGAGGAGTATCTCGGCGACGAGATCGAGAAGGCGGTCATCACCGTCCCCGCCTACTTCAACGACCGACAGCGTCAGGCGACGAAGGACGCCGGCGAGATCGCCGGCTTCGAGGTCGAACGCATCGTCAACGAGCCGACTGCGGCGGCGATGGCCTACGGGCTGGACGACGACTCCGATCAGACGGTGCTCGTCTACGACCTCGGCGGCGGGACGTTCGACGTCTCCATTCTCGATCTCGGCGGCGGCGTCTACGAGGTCGTCGCGACGAACGGCGACAACGACCTCGGCGGCGACGACTGGGACGAGGCGATCATCGACTATCTGGCCGAGAACTTCGAAGACGAGCACGGTATCGACCTCCGCGAGGACAGACAGGCGCTCCAGCGGCTGACCGAGGCCGCCGAGGAGGCCAAGATCGAGCTCTCCTCGCGGAAGGAGACGACGATCAACCTCCCTTTCATCGCGGCGACCGACGAGGGGCCGCTCAACCTGGAGGAGAAGCTCTCCCGCGCGAAGTTCGAGTCGCTCACTTCGGACCTCGTCGACCGAACCGTCGGGCCGACCGAGCAGGCGCTCTCCGACGCCGGCTACTCGAAGGGGGACGTCGACGAGGTCATTCTCGTCGGCGGGTCGACCCGGATGCCACAGATTCAACAGAAAGTCGAGGAACTCACCGGCCAAGAGCCGAAAAAGAACGTCAACCCCGACGAGGTCGTCGCGCTGGGAGCGGCGATTCAGGGCGGCGTCCTCGCGGGCGACGTCGACGACATCGTCCTGCTCGACGTGACGCCGCTTTCGCTCGGAATCGAGGTCAAAGGCGGCCTCTTCGAGCGACTCATCGACAAGAACACCACCATCCCGACGGAGGCCTCGAAGGTGTTCACCACCGCTGCACCGAACCAGACCTCAGTCAACATCCGCGTCTTCCAGGGCGAACGCGAAATCGCCGAGGAGAACGAGCTCCTCGGTGCGTTCCAACTCACCGGCATTCCGCCGGCCCCGGCCGGAACGCCGCAGATCGAGGTGTCGTTCGACATCGACGAGAACGGCATCGTCAACGTCTCCGCCGAGGATCAGGGGTCGGGCAACACCGAGGACATCACGATCGAGGGCGGTGCCGGGCTCTCCGACGAGGAGATCGAAGAGATGCAACAGGAGGCCGAGGAGCACGCCGAGGAGGACGAGAAACGCCGCGAGCGGATCGAGGCGCGCAACGACGCAGAATCAACTATCCAGCGGGCTGAGACGCTCTTAGAGGAGAACGAGGACGCGGTCGACGACGATATCCGATCCGCGATCGAGGCGTCGATCGAGGACCTCGAGGCGGTCGTCGAGGACGAGGATGCGACCACGGAGGAGCTCACCGAGGCGACCGAGGCCCTCGCCGAGGAGCTTCAGGAGATCGGCAAACAGATGTACCAACAGCAGGCCGCGGGTGCCGAAGGCGCGGGAGCCGGCGGCATGGGTGGTGCCGGCGGCATGGGCGGCATGGGCGGTGCCGGCGGCATGGGCGGCATGGGCGGTGCCGGCGGCATGGGCCCCGGTGCCGGTGCCGATGATGCCGATGGCGACGGCGAGGAGTTCGTCGACGCCGACTTCAAGGACGTCGACGAGGACGACGAGGAGTAGCGCCCGCGTCGGGATTCTCCGGCGACGTGGGTGACGCGCGCACGGCCCGTTGTCAGTATGGCCGTATGCCACACAGCTAACTGTCAGGGCGTCATAACGCAGTCCATGAGTACAGATCTGGCACAGTCGGTCAAATCAGTCGATGTTCAGACCCGAGTGCAGTACGGAATGATGGTTATTTTCGGCGCTCTCTGTCTGATCGCCGCCGCTGCGCCGCTTGAGCTGTTGCTCAAAGTGACCGTGGTTTCGACGCTGTTCGGGCTCACAGCGGGGCTGTGGATCGCCCACCTCGTCGGTGTTATCCAGCGGGCCGCAAACCGGAACCGGGGTGCTGCGTGATGATGACGGACAAAGGGTCGGATTCCTCGACGTTCCTCGACGGCATCGAGTTTTTGACCGGTGAGGACCCGAACGCGGGCTCGTTTCTCCTCGTCGTCGGGATGATAACTTGTGTGTTCATTGCCGGTTTCCAGCTTCTGCTTCCGGTGCCGGTTTCACACCTCCTCACCGCCCTCGTGTTGGCCGTCGCCGTGATCAGCCTCATTCTCGGGGCCGTTCTGGATACGCTCGGCCACTTCGATTCACCGCCGTAGCGGCATCCGCCTTTGACCGAGCGTCAGCCGCCGCGAGCGTTCGTACGGCTGGTTCTAATAAAATACCGGCGAGCACCAGTACAGGGCCGGTGCTCGCCGGTAGCCGATCACAAAAACGACCACTAAACAAAGCCCACACGCTGTATTCAGCGCGTAGTCCGATACGTATCAGCGTCGGAGGATTTCAACGGGGCCGTCGTATCACGTCTCGTCTTCGTCTTCCGTCCGGAGCCGATCCCACAGCCACAACAGGAAAATGAAAGGCGCAAGCGGCAACAGCAACACCATTGCACCGATCCCGATGACAACATCGAGGATCTTGTTGCCGAGCGACGTCTTCTTCGGGGTTATTGGGGTGACGGTGTCTTGCATAATCGATGCTACATGGTGGCCCGACATAACGGTGACGCGTGCTGTATCCGTCGGCGACGACCCGTTCTTTTCAAGTATCTCAACCCTCTAGCGTCGGTAACGAATGAGCGAGGACTTCTACTCGGCGCTCGGCGTCTCCCGGGACGCGGACGAGGACGAAATCAAACAGGCGTATCGGAAGAAGGCCGCCGAGTACCATCCGGACGTGTCGGACGAACCCGACGCCGAAGAGAAGTTCAAGAAGGTAAAGAAGGCGAAGGAAGTGCTCTTGGACGACGAAAAACGCCGGATGTACGACCAGATGGGCCACGACCGCTTCGAGGAGGCCGAAAAACGCGGCGCGACGGACACCGACCGCGGCGGCGCGGGCGGCATGGGCGGGATGGGTGGCGCCGGCGGCATGGGCGGCATGAACGACATCTTCGAGCAGTTCTTCGGCGGCGGGGGCTCGCGGTCGCGGTCGGGGCCGCGGCAGGGGGCGGACCTCAAAACGCGGCTCCGGATCGACCTCGAGGACGCCTACGAGGGCGTCACGAAACAGCTGACCGTCACCCGCCCCGAGCGCTGTGAGGACTGCGACGGCGCGGGCCACCCGCCGGACGCCGACTCCCGCACCTGTTCGGCGTGTAACGGGCAGGGACAGCGGACGACGGTGCGACAGACGCCGCTCGGTCGCGTCCAACAGACTCAGACCTGTTCGCGGTGTGAGGGCGAGGGGACGATCCACTCCGAGACGTGTTCGACGTGTCGGGGCGAGGGGCAGGTGCAAAACGAGGCGACGCTGGAGGTCGAGGTGCCGGCCGGGATCCAGGACGGCCAGACGCTCCGGATGGACCGGGAGGGCGCGCCCGGCGAGAACGGCGGTCCGAACGGCGACCTCCTGGTCGAGATCCGGATCGAAGACCACGAACTGTTCGAGCGCGACGGCGACGACCTCCGCCGCCGCCACCCGATCTCGTTCCCGCAGGCGGTGTTCGGCGACACCGTCGAGGTGCCGACGCTCGACGGCACGGTCGAGATGGACGTCCCCCCCGGCACCCAAAGCAGCGAGACGTTCCGGCTCAGAGGAAAGGGAATGCCCAGGCTGCAGCGTCGCGGCCACGGCGACATGTACGTCCAGGTCCGGGTCGTCACGCCCGAGGATCTCAACGAGGAGCAACGCGACGCGCTCGAAGCGTTCGCCGAGGCCGGCGGCGAGGACATCGAGGTCGAACAGGGGTTCTTCGAGAAGCTGAAACGGAGTTTCTGAGCGGCTTCTCCGAACCCGGTGTCTCGCCGCCGTCCGAGTGTTTATTCACATCTGATCCCAACGTCAGATATGAACGGTTCGCCACCAGGGCCGAAGGCAGAGCCGGTGTTCGGCGCCAGCCGCCGGTACGCCGCCGACCCGCTCGGGTTCCTCAAGGACGTCGAGCGGGCGTACAACGGGATCGCGGCGTTCGACATGGGGCCGATGGAAACGTACATGGTAACCGACCCCGAGGCGATCGAACGGGTGCTCGTCGGCGAGCCGGAGGCGTTCCCGAAACCCGACTTCCAGGCCGACGCCCTCGGCGAGTTGCTCGGCGATGGACTCCTGCTCAGCGAAGGCGAAACGTGGGAGGGACAGCGGAAACTCGCCAGCCCCGCCTTCTCGATGGCCCGACTGGCCGGGTTCGACGAACGGATCGCCGGCCACGCCGAGCGGTTGGTGTCCGGGTGGGAAGACGGCGATAGCCGCGACATCGAGGTGGAGATGACGGACGTGACGATCGACGTGATCACGGACCTCATGTTGGGGTCCGAACTCGACGACGGCCAACGGAAGCGGCTCCGGGAGAACCTCGACCCGATCGGGGAGCGGTTGGAGCCGGACCCGGTCCGGTTTGCGCTCCCGCCGTGGGTGCCGGTGCCGGGCGACCGCGAGTACGACGCCGCCGTGGCGGCCGTCGACGAAATCGTCGACGAGATCGTCGCCGAGCGTCGGGGGACCGAGGGCGGTTCCGACGGCCCGATGGACCTGCTCTCCGTGCTTCTTCGGGCACGGAAGGCGGGCGAGCAGTCCGACGAGCGGCTGCGCGACGAGGTGGTCACGACGCTTCTGGCCGGCCACGACACGACGGCGCTCACCCTGACGTACACCTGGTATCTGCTGTCGAAACACCCCGAGGAGCGGGCACACGTCGAGGCCGAGGCCGACGCGATCGACGGAACCCCGACGATGGACGACGTCGCGGGGTTCGAGTACATCGAATGGGTGCTAAAGGAGGCGATGCGGCTGTACCCACCCGTATACACCCTGTTTCGCGAGGTCGCGCGGGACGTGGAGTTGCTCGGTTATGGGATCCCCGCCGGATCGACGGTGATGCTGCCGCAGTGGGCTGTCCACCGGTCGCCGACGTACTGGGACGATCCGGAGACGTTCCGGCCCGAGCGGTGGCGGTCACAACGACGTACCGACCGCCCCCGATTCGCCTACTTTCCGTTCGGCGGCGGCCCCCGGCACTGCATCGGCAAGCACCTCGCGGAGCTCGAAGCGAAACTCATCGTCGCGGTGATCGCAAAGCGCTTCGAGTTGTCGTACGCGGGGGCGGAGCTGGGGGAACTACAGCCGTCGCTGACGCTGCACCCTCGAAACGGAATGGAGATGACAGTTCGGGAGCGGTAGGGGATACGGCGCGGTCGGGGCGGCGCTCACAGTCACGAAGACCAGTCGTTCCCCGGTCGGCTCAGTTATTTAAAATCGAAATCTGAACTCCCCGTTCGGATCGGTGAACCGGGCAGCGACCCCGGCTCCGGCGGCGTAGGCGACGCGCTCGGCGCCGCCGCGGAGCCGTTCGGCGACCCCCGTCGAGGGCTCGAGTTCGGTCGTCTCCACCTCGGCGTCGAGCAGTTCCTCCAGCCGCGCTTCGACGTCCTCTCGCGTCCCGAGCTCGTCGACGAGCCCCATCTCGGCGGCGGTATCGCCGAGGAACACCTTCGCTTCGGTGTCGCGGATCGATTCGGGGTCCGCCCCTCTGCCCTCGGCGACGGTCTCGACGAACTGGTCGTAGTAGTCGTCGATGATACCCTGGAGGTACTCCCGTTCGTGCTCTTCGAGGTCGCTGAAGGGGACGCCGGCCTCCTTGTACTCGCCCGCCGTCAGCTGTTCGTACTCCAGGCCGGCCGTCTCGAGAAGGTCGGCGGCGGTCATCCGGGAGCCGCGGACGCCGATCGAGCCGACGACGCTGCCCTGGCGGGCCCACAGTTCGTCACAGCCGCTGGCGATCCAGTAGCCGCCGCTGGCGCAGACGTCCGTCGCGTACGCGACCGTTGGGCCGTCGAAGGCCTTCGCCGCGAGGCGGATGTCGTCGCTCGGAACGACCGCCCCACCGGGGGTGTTCAACTTGAGGACGAGCGCCTCGGCGTTGTCGTCGGCGTCGGCCTCCTCGATCAACTCGACGATATCGTCGGCGCCCGGCGAACCGGGTGCCGAAAGGGGGACGCCGCCACCGCCGTCACGGGTGATCGGCCCTTCGACGGCGACTTCGGCGGCGTTGTACGACGGAAAGACGTTTCGACCGATCGACCCGCCGACCCGGAGCGCGGTGACGACGGCCACGAGCACCAGGACGACCCCGACCAGTTCGGCCGTGCTTCCGGGGAGTTCGACAAACAGGGTCCAGCCGGCGACGGCCGCGACCGCGGCCACGCCGAGGGCGATACCGAGCCGACCGACGGCGTCGAATCCACTCATCGACCGTACCGACGGTTCGGAGGCTGTTAAGTGTGGAGAATGCGGCGGCGCGAACAGTGGCCGATCAGACGCCCGCGCCCTCTTCGGAGAGCCCCACGAGCAACGCGCCGGCGGCGACCACGAGCGCCGCGACCGCGGACGTGCCGCTCGGGAGCGGCGTGTTGAGCAGGCCCGCAACGAGGATGAGCACGCTGCCGATGCCGAGCGCGATCGCGCCGAGTGTGAGTTTCCGGGTGTCGGTTGCCATATCCGGTTCTCGGCAATTCGATATAATAAAACCACCGAAATATCTTCAATACCGTCGCCGATCTGTATGATCGTTCACGACAAATGCGGGTCGAAAGGCGTATTCGGGTTCCGGTCGAGGAAAACTCATGGCTAGCGACATCGACGCGCTCCGAACGGTCGCCGACTACCAGTTCGGGGCGGGGGCGGGGCGGGCGCTCTTCGATGGGGACATCGTCGTCCAGCGGACGGGGTCGGGGCGGCCACAGCAGATCATCGCCGACGGCGAGCGAGTCGTCTCCTACGGCACCGACGGCCGGTTCACCCTCGGCGTCGCGGGCGGCCTGCGACTGCAGGCC
>LFFM01002295.1_pt1 | contig 12706 bp, 11 predicted proteins | sample 643131 | NCBI WGS metagenome assembly LFFM01 (sample SAMN03777445, study PRJNA286221) | soda lake metagenome | biome: soda lake; feature: Kulunda steppe; material: water; isolation source: sample Tc-Br brine of Tanatar trona crystallizer | place: Russia: Kulunda steppe | collected 2011-07
TAACATATTCAATCTAATCTGTCAAGAACTTTTTAAAATTAATTAAATAAAACTTAATTTTATTAGTCATTGCATTTTAATCGCTTTTTTCTATTTTCTTTAATGCAACGTTTAATATACTAACATCTTACTTTTCTTTTGTCAAGAGATTTAATGAAATAATTTTAAAAATTTCAAACAGGCTGAAACCAAGTCTAATTAAAACCTTATATTACTTTTTAAATTGATTCATTTAGTATATAATTATTATTAATGTATTAAAAAACCTATTTTATATAATAATGGAAGGATGATTGTGCTTATGATTACTAAAATATCTTTTAAAAGAATTAAGTTTATACTATTGAACTTTGTGATTGCCGTTATTCCATTAATTTATCTCCCTTACCGCTCACAATATCCTAGTTCTGTATTAAGAATAGTTGATAATCAAGGGAACATATACAATGCAATGAGAGATGTTATTTATGAACCAAAGATTCAAATACTTTATATTGTAGTCGCTCTATTATTAATTTCACTATTTTTTGCTCTGAGAAAAGAAGAAATTAAAGCAAAATGGAAAAGCATTTATTATCCATTAGCACTTTTTGCTTTATTAATTACTATTTCTACTCTTTTATCACCATATAGGGAGCTAGCTATATATGGTCGTCCTCATAGACGGGAAGGACTTATTGCACTTCTTTCTTATATATTTATATTTATTATAACCACAATTTCTGTAGATAATAAAAAAAATTTAAACACCATTCTCAAATCATTTTTACTCTCTGGCTTTATAATCTCTTGTTATGGTATTTTACAATATTTTAATTTAGATCCTATGCTAAGAGATCCATTAAGGGCCAACTGGTCTGGAAGAGCCTTCTCAACTTTAGGCAATCCCAATTTCGCCGGTAGTTACGTAGGTATGCTATTACCTATCTCTTTTACTTTATATATGAGCTCACTTAATAAAAGAAAGACTATCTTACTTGGCATTATAACAACTACTGCTTATGCCTTTTTTGTCAGCACTGGTACTAGAAGTGCTTATTTAGCTATTTTTTTAATAATACCACTGATTATTTATCTATTAAAAGATAATCTATTAAATAACAAAAAACGTTTGACCATCATATTGATAGCCTTCTTGTTAGTTACAACTATTTTTAATCTTTCAGACGATGGTTACTTTCTAGGAAGGGTATCTAGCATTTTCTCAGATGGGCAGAAAGTAATAACAGATTTTGAGTCTGCTGATAGCGCTGGTTCTACAAGGGTACAGATCTATAAAACCACTCTCCCACTATTATTAGAAACACCTTTATTTGGTAAAGGCCCAGATACTTTTCAACATGTTTATCCGCAAGAATTGAGAGAAAGTAGTAGCATATTAGATAAAGCACATTCTGAATACTTACAGATTGGAACTACTTTAGGTATTCCTGCTTTAATAGCTTACCTGTGGTTTTTATTTAAAGTAATTAAAATAAATATAGTAAAGCTCAAAGATAATAATAGTCCCTATAATATAGCTTTATTTTTAGCAGTCAGTGCTTATTTAATCCAAGCAGCCTTTAATATTAGTGTTGTAGCTGTAGCACCAGTCTTCTGGCTAATCCTAGGTCTATCTTTCAATAAATACAAGACTAAATTAGCTTAATGTCAAAAATGGCTACTAATTAATTAGTAGCCATTTAACTATTTATCATTCTTTAATTGTCCCTCCACCCACTACTATATCACCATCATAAAAAACAACTGATTGGCCTGGAGTAATTGCACGCTGTTTTTTAGCAAAACTAACTCTTACATTTCCATCAGCTAAAGGATGGATTGCTGCTTTTACAGCAGGGGAATTATATCTAATCTTAGCTTCAACTTCTTTAGATTCTCTTAATTTATCTATAGCAATCCAATTTAAATCTTCAGCAATTAATTCTTTAGCAAATACATCTTCGTTATCTCCTACAATAACTGCATTTCTCTTTGGGTCTAACTCTACTACATACCACTTTTTATGAGTTTCTAAATTTAAGCCCTTTCTTTGACCAATTGTATAGAAAGGCAAACCCTTATGTTCTCCTAGTTTATTCCCTTCTAGATCATAAATTGGGCCAACCTCAATTATTTGTGGATAGTTTTCTTTTAAAAATCTATTATAATCATCATCAGGAATAAAACAGATTTCTTGGCTATCTGGTTTATCATAAACCTTTAATTCATATTCTTTGGCTAATTTTCTTGTCTCGCTCTTTTGATAATCAGCTAATGGTAATAAAGTATGCTCAAGTTGTTTTTGGGTCAAATTATATAAAGTATAGCTTTGATCTTTATTATCATCTTCGCCCTTTTTTAATAGATGGCGACCTTTTTGATTACGCTCTATTTTAGCGTAATGACCTGTTGCCATGTAATAAGCCCCTAGCTCATGGGCTTTTTTTAAAAAAGATTTAAACTTTATATCTCTGTTACAGACTATGCAGGGATTTGGTGTTCTAGCTTTAGAGTACTCATCTTTAAAATTACTAATTACTCTTGCTTCAAAAACATCTTGAAAGTTGACTACATAAAACGGAATTTCAAGTTGATTAGCTACTCGCCTTGCATCTTCAACTGCTGATAAAGAACAACATCCTCCTTCATTTTCAGGAGGATTTTCAGATTCGGGCCAAATTTTCATAGTAATCCCAATCACTTCATAACCCTGTTCTTTTAACAAAGCTGCAGTTAAAGAGCTATCAACTCCTCCGCTCATAGCAACGACTACTTTTTCTTTGTCTAACATTAAATTTTCACCCTTTACTTTGGTAGTTGATAGTTGATAGTTGATAGTTGATAGTTGATAGTTGATAGTTGATAGTTAAGTTCAAAATAATTAGAATCAAAAAAATTAAAAGAACTTTATACTTTTGAATTAAAGATTTTAACTATCTTGATTTTAACTATCAACTGTACACTATCAACTATACACTGATTTATTGTGCCAGCAAAGCTGGCACAATAAATCTACCCGTGATGGTGATGATCTTCATCTGTTTCTTCTGTTTCTATACCTAAATAATTATCAATCGCTCTTTTTAATGCGTCAGCAGCTAAATTTGAACAATGCATTTTTACTGGTGGTAAACCATCAAGAGCATCAGCTACTGCTTCATTACTTAATTCTTTTGCTTCTTGAACAGTCTTACCTATCACTAATTCCGTAGTTATACTACTAGTTGCAATTGCTGCTCCACAACCAAAAGTTTTAAATTTTATATCAGTTATCTTTTCATCATCATCTACTTCAATAAAAATTTTCATTATATCTCCACACTTAGCATTACCAACTTCGCCTACTCCATCAGGATTTTCAATCTCACCAACATTTCTTGGATTTTGGAAATGATCTACTACTTTTTCAGAATACATTACTATCACTCCTTAAATAATTTATTTTTGCTCATAAATAGGTGACATAGCTCTTAAACTTTCTACAACTCCTGGTAAAACCTCAAGAACTTTATCTACTTCTTCTTCAGTATTATACTTACCTAAGCTTAAACGTAATGAACCATGAGCAACTCCATGTGATAGACCCATAGCTAATAAGACATGAGATGGATCTAGAGAACCTGAAGTACAAGCAGAACCACTAGAAGCAGCTATACCTTCCATATCTAGCTTCATTAAAATAGACTCGCCTTCTATATATTTAAGACTGAAATTAACATTATTAGGTAGCCTTTTTTTTCGATGTCCATTTAGCTGAACCTCATCTATTCGTTCTTGTATTCCTTCAATTAATTTATCACGCAAACTTTTTATTCTTTTTATCTTAGCCGGCAACTCTTTTTTAGCAATCTCAGCTGCCTTACCTAATCCAACTATCCCAGGCACATTTTCAGTAGTTGCTCTACGATTTCTCTCTTGTGCTCCACCATGCATAAATTTATTAATTTTAGTGCCTTGTTTAATATATAAAGCTCCTATTCCTTTTGGCCCATTAAATTTATGAGCAGATAGGGATAATAAATCAGCCTTTAGTTCTTGAACATCAACTGGAATATTACCTACAGCTTGTACAGCATCTGTGTGAAAAGTGATTTCATTTTCTGCAGCTATTTCACCAATCTCTGCTATTGGCTGAATAGTCCCTACTTCATTATTAGCTGTCATTATAGTAATTAAGATAGTATCTTCTCTAATTTCATCCTCTAAATCTGCTAAATTAATCATGCCTGTCTCATCAACAGGTAAATAAGTTACCTCAAAACCTCTTTTCTTCTCTAAATACTCACAAGCATGTAATACAGCATGATGTTCGATAGCAGAAGTTATAATATGATTTCCTGTATCTTTTAAGGCTTCAGCTACTCCTTTAATTGCATAATTATCAGCTTCTGTACCCCCACTAGTAAAGACTATTTCTTTACTTTTAGCTCCAATTAAATCAGCAAGATTATCTCTAGCTTCCATAATCGCTTTTTTAGCATCTCTACCATAGGAATGAAAACTAGAAGGATTCCCATATATTTCTGAAAAATAAGGCTTCATTGCTTCTATTACTTTAGGATCAGTTGGAGTAGTTGCAGAACTGTCCATGTATATATTACTCATCTTATAATCCCCTTTCTTAGTTATTATAATTAACTTATATTTATTCTGAGTGGTTAAATATGATACATATAACCATGTTGACTTCCTTCTTGCTTTCTATTAATTGCTTCTTGTCTTAAATCTTCAAGAGTAATACTATCTAAAACTTCATCTATGCTAGTTTTCATTTCACTCCAAATTAATTTAATCACACAATCTGTAATATCTTCACAACCAGTTTCTTCATCTAAAACACAATCTACCGGAGCTATTGGCCCTTCTAAAACTCTGATTATATCACCAACGGTAATCTCTTCTGGTTTCTTAGCTAATAAATAACCTCCATAAGCCCCACGAACACTTTCTACTAATCCTTCTTTACGTAAATTAGCAATCAATTGTTCTAGATAATGTTCAGATATTTCTTGTCTTTCAGCTACACTCCTGAGAGGAATAGGTCCCTCACCATGATGGAGAGCAATATCAAACATAGCTCTAACCCCATAACGCCCTTTAGTTGATAGCTTCATTTTTACCCTCCTTAATTAAATCCGAGCTCTGTTCTTGGTTTTTATAAATTAATCATAGCACAGCACTCGGGATTTGTCAATAATATAGTGAAAAAATTTACTATTCTAATAGAGGTGATTTAAATAATGATGATTTAGAAAGATATTTAATTACTCTAAAAGAGAAATCTACTGCCGGGCCAATACCAAGAGCAGCTAATACTGTACCAATTCCTACTGGGCCTCCCATTAAAAACCCCATTACTAAAACAGAAAGCTCCATCCCATTTCTAATCAACCATAAATCAACTTTAAACTTTTTATCTAAGGCTACCATCATACTATCTCTAGGACCTGTACCACAAGCAGCAGAAATATAAGTTGCTATTCCACTACCCATTATTAAAATACCTACTAAGAGATAAAAGTATTGCATAATCCAAACCGAAGCCTTAGGAATAATTAATAATACAGCATCCATTATAAATCCAACTAGGAGCATATTAATTATAGTTCCCAGCGAAGGCTTTATTTCAGCAAGTAGATAGCTTAAAATAATAATTACTAAACCAGTTAGTTGACTAGCCCTTCCTACACTAATCGGCAAAAAATTAGTCACTCCTAAATGGAATACATCCCACGGGCCAACTCCTAAATCAGCTTGAATAGTAAAAGCTATCCCTATACTAACTATCACTAAGCCGATAATAAAAAATATCCATCTGATAATTTTATTAATCATTTAAACTCATCCCCTTTTAGTTCAAAAACCGCTTCTCCCCTAGTTGCATCAGTAATTCTACTCTTAAATTCAGCAATTAAACCCGGTTTCATTAAGGCAACAATTTCCACACCTTGGTTAGTATAATTTGTTTCTTTTATCTGAGCAGATTTTCCTTCTAAGTCGTTGATTACTTGGCCCATCAAATCATAAGAAATTTCAACTGCTAATCTCACAAAACGTTCTTTTTTTATAATTCCAGCCTCTTTAATTGCTTCTCGCACTGAATTACCATAAGCTCTAACTAAACCACCTACTCCATGCTTAATACCACCAAAGTAACGAGTTACTACTACTGCTACATTAGTCAAATTTTTGCCCTCTAAAGCCTGCAAAGCTGGAGGTCCAGATGATCCAGCCGGTTCTCCATCATCGCTACAGGCCTTTTGAGCCTGATCACCAAAGCCGACTTTATAGGCAGGTACATTATGAGTTGCATCACTATATTTTTCGCTTACCTGATGAATAAACTCTTCAGCTTGAGCTTTAGTAGTTACATTCTTGATTGAAGTAATGAATTTGCATTTTTTAATTTTATCTTCGCGCCTAATATTATTTGCTACTGTGTAGTAGATATCCTCCATATTTACCCCCAGTCTTTACTGCATCAATTTTAATTAAAGCTAAAAAATTTATGTTTTTGAATTAAAGATTTTAAAGTTCTTGACTTTAACTATACACTATACACTATCAACTGCTTTTCTATAGTTTTTCCAAAAACTCTTTTATCTTCTTCTCATAGCCATTTTCATAGGGTTGATAAAAACTTTTATCTTTTAATTCTTTGGGCAAATAATCTTGCTTGACATGATTGTTTGGATAATCATGTGGATATTTATATCCTTTACCATGTCCTAAATCTTTAGCCTTGGAGTAGTGGGTATCACGCAAATGGGCTGGAACAGAATAACTTCTCTCGTTTTCTACTACATTTAGAGCTTGATCAATTCCTTTTAGTGCTGCATTACTCTTTGGAGCAGCAGCAATATAAATAGCAGCCTGGGCCAACGGTATCCGAGCTTCGGGCATTCCTACAAATTCAACTGCCTTAGCAGCAGCATTAGCTAGCATTAGTGCATGAGGATTAGCATTACCAACATCTTCAGCAGCGTGAACAATTAAACGCCGGGCAATAAATTTAGGGTCCTCACCAGCTTTTATCATCCGAGCCAACCAATAGAGAGCAGCATCTGGGTCACTACCACGCAAACTTTTAATAAAGGCTGAAACTGTATCATAATGATTATCTCCATCTTTATCATATTTTAGAGCTCGCTGCTGAATTGATTCTTCAGCTATACTCAAATCTAAATTAATTATTCCCTGCTCATCAACTGGAGTAGTTAAGACTGCTAATTCTAAAGCATTCAATGCTTCTCTAGCATCACCATTAGCTACATTAGCTAAATGTTTAAGTGCCTGATTACTAATTTCTACATTATAATTTCCTAAGCCTTTCTTTTCATCTTCTAAGGCATTAGTTAATAATTCAATAATCTCAGCTTCTGCTAAAGCCTGTAGTCGAAAAATTCTTGAGCGAGATACTAGAGGAGCATTGACTTCAAAATAAGGGTTTTCAGTGGTAGCACCAATTAAAATAACCTCACCATCTTCTACAGCAGGTAATAAAGCATCTTGCTGGGCTTTATTAAATCTATGTATTTCATCAATAAAGAGGACTGTCTTTTTATTATACATCCCTAATCTCTCTTTGGCCCGAGATAGTACTTCTCTAAGTTGCTTTAAGCGAGCAACTACGGCATTTAAACTCTCAAATTCAGCCTCAGTCTCATTAGCAATAATCCAAGCTAGAGTAGTCTTACCTGTTCCTGGGGGTCCATAAAAGATTAATGACTGCAAACGATCCGCTTCTATTGCACGTCGTAGTAGCTTTCCTTGACCAATTATATCTTCTTGACCGACAAACTCTGCTAAAGACTCTGGTCTCATTCTACTAGCTAATGGTTTATTCTCCTCTTTATTTTTAGCATTGCTTTCAAACAAATCCATTCTAATCTCCCCTTGTTAAGATAAACTTATCAACTGCATCTGCCACACCAGAATCTGTTGGATCTTTAGTGATATAATCAACTCTTTTTTTAACCTCTGCCGGAGCATTAGCAGTTGCAATTGATAAACCTGCTACCTCAAACATAGTTAAATCATTATAGTTATTACCAATAGCCACAGTCTTTTCAACTGGGATTTGCATCTCTTCCATCATGTGTTTTATCGCTTTACCTTTAGAAGACTGCTGACTCATTATTTCAAAGAAGCCTGCTTCGGACTGAGTTATATAAAGTACATCTTTGTACTCTTGCATTAGATAGCTCTTAACTTCTCTCCTTAATGCTTTATCTTTAAGATAAAAAAGAATCTTAACTGCAGCTTGTTCTAATTCACTAACTGAATCTGCTACTTTAGCTACAATACCTTCATGCTCTAAATGACCTTCTGCCATCTGCTCATTTAAAGTTACAATCTCCTCTTTAGTATAAACACTTAAAGGAAAGTCACGCTCTTTAGCATAAGCAATAATCCCTTTAGTAATCTCAGCTGCTATTAAAGACTCAAAATTTATCTTAGCCTCTTTTATATCATAAACTAAAGCCCCGTTGCTACTAACTAAAGGTGATTCAATATCTAATTGCTTAGCATAATTAAGCATTGACTGCATCGGTCTGCCACTAGCTAAAATTAATTTAATATCATTATCTAATAATCTTTTAACCGCCTGTCTATCTCTATCAGTAATTTTAAGTTTATCACTTAAAAGAGTCCCATCTAAATCCATTGCTACAAGTTTATAATCCACTCTAATATCAACTCCATCTCTAATTTATTCTTAACTTTAAGTCTAGCTTAAAACTGTCAAATTTTCAAGCTTAAGAGCTAAATTCTTAACAAACTTTATCAGTATTAGAATTGATTACTCTTTTTTCTGTAACTATCTTATCAACTGGGATATCATACTGATTAACTTTAATTTTATCTACTAACTGAAATTCATAAGCTAGAGCTACTTTAGCAGTTGTTTGAGAGATTTGACTTAAGAAACGATCATAATATCCAGCTCCATAACCGATCCGATTACCTGATTTATCAAAAGCAACTCCAGGTAAGATTATTAAATCTAACTCTTTTTTATTTACTTCTCTATAGTACTCTTCTTTAGGTTCTAAGATACCGTAAGTTCCTGGAGATAATTCTTGTTGATAATCTTTGAGTTCAGATAAAAATAAGCTCTTATTTTCTCTATCACTAATGGGTACGACTATTTTTTTATTCATTTTCAAGGCTGATATAATCATTTTTTCAGTAGCTACTTCATTTCTAAAATCTAAATAAAACATTACTTTTTTCGCTGAGCTAAAATCTTTTAGTTTAAATAACTTTTCTTTAATTAATCTACTCTTTTCATCTACTTCTTTTTTGCTCAACCTAGCTCTTTTATTTAATAACTTTTCTCGTTGTTGCTTTTTAGTCATCATCTCTTCCTCCACTTTTTAATTATTAAAATTAAAAAATCTAGCCCTAAGGCTAGATTAATTGATAAATACTATTCCACACTGCCGCTTCAAGTTTATTATTTTGCTCTCAAATGTTCAAGTGGGTGTCCTCCCACCTGGGTTGCATGTCCACTCAATGGAGGCTTATGCGCTGCAGATGAAGACAGACTCCCTTTTAATGAGCTGTTGGGCAAAACATAAACTTTAAAACGAACAGCGTAGAATAATAAATTTTATTCTCTATCTTTATAGTATCATAAAAGTTGCTTTGGCTCAAGAGTAAAAACTTGGTTACAAAGCATCTAGCATACTTATCTATTCTAAGTCTATCTCTGCTTCTATTTCAAGTCCTAATTCATCTAATTGTTCTTGAGTTACCTCATTTGGTGAATCAGTTAATAAACAAGTTGCTCGTTGAGTCTTTGGAAATGCTATCACTTCTCTTAATGAGTTAAGTTTAGCTAATAACATAACCAATCTATCTAGACCAAAAGCAACTCCTCCATGTGGCGGAGTTCCATATTTAAAGGCTTCTAGTAAAAAGCCAAATTTATCTTCTATCTCTTGCTCATCCATTGCTAATAGCTTAAATATTTTTTCTTGTAGCTTTTGCTCATGAATCCTAACACTTCCCCCACCAATTTCTATACCATTAAGTACTAAATCATAAGCTTGAGCAGTTACTTTTTCAGGTGATTCATCTAATAGTTCAAGCTCTTCTTCTTTTGGAGCAGTAAATGGATGATGTAAAGAAATATAACGCTCTTCAGCTTCATCCCACTCTAATAATGGGAAATCAGTTACCCAAACTAAATTAAATTCATCCTCATCATATAACTCTAACTCTTTGGCTAGCTTAACTCGTAGATTAGCTAAAGAATCAGCTACAACTTTTGGCTTATCAGCTACAAAGAATAATAAATCGCCAGCTTCAGCCTCCATCTCAGCTAAAATATCTGCTATCTCTTCTTCAGCTAAAAATTTAGCTATTTGTGAGTTGACACCATCTTCTTCAACCTTGATCCAGGCTAATCCTTTAGCACCATAAACACTTACATAGTCAGTCAATTCATCAATATCTTTGCGAGAAAAATTATCTGCTTCTCCTTTTAGATTAATCCCTTTAACTTGACCTCCCTTAGCAACAGTGCCACTAAAGACGTTAAATTCACTATCGGCTACTATTTCTGATAAATCAACTAACTCCATTGCAAATCTAGTATCAGGTGCATCAGTACCAAAACGATCCATCGCTTCTTGATAAGTTATTCTAGCAAATTCATCTGGAACTTCTAAGTCTAGACTATTAAAAATCTCTTTAATCATATCTTCAATTAAATTCATAATTTGATCTTGATTCATAAAGCTCATCTCAATATCTATTTGAGTAAATTCAGGCTGTCGATCAGCTCTTAAATCTTCATCTCTAAAACATCTAACTATTTGATAGTATCTATCAAAGCCTGACATCATTAGCAATTGTTTAAATAATTGCGGTGATTGAGGTAGAGCAAAAAACTTACCTTGATTAACTCGACTAGGAACTAGATAATCTCTTGCTCCCTCTGGAGTACTTTTAGTCAAGATTGGAGTCTCAATATCAAGAAAACCATTCTGATTTAAGTAATTTCTAACTACTCTTTTAATTTTATGTCTTAATTTAATATTATTCTGCATCTGATTACGTCTTAAATCAAGATATCTATACTTAAGCCTTAAATCTTCTCCGGCTCTAACATCATCTTCTATCATAAATGGTGGTGTTTCCGCTTTAGAGAAGAGATGTAAACTCTTAGCTTGAATCTCTATTTTTCCAGTCTTTAAATCATCATTAACCATATTATCTGGCCGGGCCAACACTTTACCAGTAACTGCTATTACATACTCTTTGCGTAAATCATTTGCTAAATCAAAATCATCAATATCTGGATTAAATACTACTTGTACTAAACCTTCCTTATCTCTTAAATCAACAAAGATAACTCCACCATGGTCTCTTCTTCGCTGTACCCAACCCATTAATGTTACTTCTTCTCCTACATTCTCTTGGTCTAACTTCCCACAATAATAACTTCTAGCTAATTTTTTAATACCACTCATCTTAATTGTACCTCCTGCATTATTTTAAGAAATCTCTCATTTTATCAACTAATTTATCAATAGCTACATCAAACTGCTCTCCACTTTTCATATTCTTAACAGCTAATTCACCTTTTTCAAGTTCATTTTCTCCAACAATAATACTATATTTAGCATTATTACGGTCAGCAGCTTTCATTTGTGTTCCTACAGCACGATCTAAATAATCTAAATCTACTTTAAAACCAGCTGCTCTTAATTGATACATATACTTAACTGCTTCTTTTCTAGCAGTCTCACCAATCGTTATTAAATAAACATCTACTCCCTCTTCTATTGGAAGTTTAACTCCCTCTTCTTCTAAAGATAAGAGTAAACGCTCAATCCCCATAGCAAAGCCAATACCAGGAACATCTCGCTCACCAATTTCTTCTACTAAAGCATCATATCGACCGCCACCAAAGATAGTATCCTGAGCTCCAAGACCATTATAAATCACCTCAAAGGCAGTCTTACTATAATAATCAAGACCTCTTACTAAACGCGGATTTAAGATATAATCTATTTCTAAATCATCTAGATAATCTTTTACTTGATCAAAATGCTCATCACATTCAGAGCATAAATTTTCATAAATTTTAGGCACATCTTCCATAAACTCTAAATCTCTATCTGTTTTACAATCAAGAATTCGCAAAGGGTTACGTTCATATCTATCCTGACAGTTATCACATAATTGCTCAAGATAAGGATTTAAATAATCCTTTAATTTTTCTATGTAATTAGGTCGACATTCGGGACATCCAATACTATTTAAATGTAAAGCAAAATTTTCAAGTCCTAACTCCGCTAAAATATCAAGACCTAATTTAATAACTTCAACATCAATAGCAGGGTCATGACTCCCGAAAACTTCTGCTCCTAACTGATGAAACTGTCGATAACGTCCTGTCTGTGGTCTTTCATATCTAAACATTGGCCCGAAATAAAAATATTTAGTTGGCTGAGCCTGACCATAAATCTTATTTTCCAAAAAAGCTCTAACTACTGAAGCAGTACCTTCTGGTCTAAGAGTTATCTCACGCTGACTCTTATCTGTAAAAGTATACATCTCTTTTTGTACAATATCAGTAGCTTCACCAATCCCTCTAGTAAATAGCTCAGTACTTTCAAAAATAGGCGTTCTAATTTCTTGATAATTATAATTAGCAAAAACTTTTTGGGCAATATTCTCAAGATACTGCCATTTGGCAGTATCTTGA
>LFFM01002296.1_pt1 | contig 12703 bp, 10 predicted proteins | sample 643131 | NCBI WGS metagenome assembly LFFM01 (sample SAMN03777445, study PRJNA286221) | soda lake metagenome | biome: soda lake; feature: Kulunda steppe; material: water; isolation source: sample Tc-Br brine of Tanatar trona crystallizer | place: Russia: Kulunda steppe | collected 2011-07
CTCACCCACGACGTCGATCGTCCGTACAAGACCTATCAGCACCTCTATTATGCTATCACCGAACGGGACCCGAGTCACCTTACGTCCCTCGTCTCTCGAGACCGTCCATACTGGCAGTTCGAGGAGGTGATGGCGCTCGAGGACCGCCATGGGGTCCGATCGTCGTGGTACTTCCTCAACGAAAAAAATCTGTTTCGAGAGAAGCCCCCCTGGGAATGGTTACAACCAAAAAACTGGCAACTGTTCGCCGGCCGGTACGACATCACTGACCAGGAAATCGTCGAGATAATAGGGTCCCTCGAGCGTGGCGGCTGGGAGGTGGGCTTACACGGATCGTACGAATCGTTTGACGACCTCGAGCGACTACGATATGAAAAGGCCGTTCTGGAAGCTATCGTAGACACACCAATCCTTGGCGGGCGACAACACTACCTGAATCTCGAGCAGCCCCGAACGTGGGCCTACCATCGAGAAATCGGCCTCCAGTACGATGCCAGTCTGGGCTCGAGCGAAACGTACGGTTTCGACGGCCACTACGATGTCCTTCGCCCATTCGATGACGATTTCGTTGTTTTTCCGCTGACGATTATGGAACGGCCGTTGCTCGAGGCCCACTCGTCGGTCGAAGAAAGCTGGCAGGCGTGTCTCGAGGTGCTCGAGGAAGCCGCTCGAAACGAGGCAGTAATGACTGTTCTCTGGCACCCACGGTACCTGAACGAGGCGGAGTTTCCAGGATATCGAACGATCTACGAGCAGTTGATTCGTGAGGCGAAAGCGATGGGTGCGTGGGTTGGCTCCTGTCGAGGGTATTATGAGACGTTCGTCGAGGGCACGATTCCGACACCGTAACGATGTCCGAACACGGCCTGGCAGGCACTACAGCAGTGAGTATAGCCTCGAACCGAGGGTATAACCGGGGGATGAAGAGGTAATCTCGTGGTAGGGAGTGAGAATCGGGTTGAATTTGCCCTTGTACGTCCACAATCGTTCCGTATTCGCCCCGGAAAGATCGGCTTTCGTACAATCCCGCGCTTTTGCATCTCGCAACGAGTGCCAGTTGAGTAGGTCGTTCGCCGGCATGTCGACCGATTCACTCGGTTTGGGAACTCCCTGCCAGAACCAGAGCATTCCGTCGTCAACGAGCGAGATACGTCCAGTAATCGGTTGCCCCTCGACCTCGAGTACGTAGACGATGATCGTCTCGTCGGGTAATGTCTCGTATAACTGGTTCAGATACGCTCGACTCAACGAGAACGTTTCCGACTGCGTCTCGTACCGTTCCTCGAGTCTAGATACCAGATACTCGATCTCCGACTCATTCCCCGTCCTGATAGTGTATTCGACGTCGTACTCGTCTTGGATCGCTGTTCGGGCATCGCGAGAGAAACTTGCGAGTAGTTCGGACTCCGATCGATCGAGATCGAGTGTGTGCGTATACTGTGGCGAGACGTCGAATCCATCCCACTGAAACGGCCGGATATCATCACACCAGGGATTTGATAACACCCGAATAAATCGAGGTGATCGTTCGGTTCGAATCCACTCGAGGCAGTTCTCGAGAAATTCGTGTTCTGTCAGCGACCGTTTACGATACTTGATGTTTGGATCTCTGATGAACGCGGGGCCGAGATACGGAATTCCCGTTTTCGGCGGCGGCGAAACGGCGGCCGTTACCGGTCCGACTCGAACTTCGAACACGGGAAATATGCCAACCGGTTGTGTCCCCTTTTTGCCGACCAACAAGAATAGATCTGAATCTGATTTCTCCGCTGCTGCCTCGAGAAAGGCCGAGTGGTGGAAGACAGTGCCGCCAATTGCCTGGTTGACGTACTCGTTCCACGTTTTTTCGTCGTCGACACGTTCAACGGTAACCATAGCTGTGTTTCTGATGCGTGAAGATCGTGACCTGTTGCGTTCGTCGGATCGCGAAACATCAAGAGCGGCGACGTGTATTCGACATTGGTGTTACGTCCATCTCTTGGCCACGTAGTTTTCAGCAGTTTTTCACCTGTTGTATGCCGATTACAGACCGGGCATTAACTCTTCGGACGTTACACGCAGTTCGTCGATCGTTAACCGAACCGTTCATTTGATTTCTTTCGATATTTACCCAAAACTGTGGTACCATATCGGTGTCTGTGCTGTAGGTTGGCTATTACAATACGGCTCAGCGGCTATCGTGCGATGCCATGTTTGAACCCCACGCGAGAACGAGGTAGACACCGATGGCCACACCGACGGTACTCCTCCTCGATGGCGGCTCGTTCATTTCACTTTCCATCGCCAGGGAGCTGACTGAGGATCTCGATGCAACCGTAATCGGGGTTGGGACGACGCGATACAGTCGACTCCTGCGTTCGAAATACTGTGACCTGCAGGCAATCGCACCGCCGACGGACCATCCACGGTATATCGCCGCACTCGAGCGACTCGTCGAGCAGTACCGTCCGGACGTCATGCTTCCAGTTGGCTACGACTCGACGCGACGAGTCGAAGATTCCCGGGAGGTCTTTGCTGATACCGTCGAACTCCCGCTCCCCTCGCGTCCGTCCTTTTTAACGGCGATCGATAAGCGGGCGACACAGATGCGAGGTGAACGTGTCGGTCTTGAGGGACCAACGGAGTATAGCGGTCTGGTCGAGGAGTATGCTTCGGAGGATGTCCGTCCCGTTTCACCGCCGGAACTCTCCTTTCCAGTGTTTATGAAACCGAGGTGGGAAGTGAGTGACAGTCATGCGACGACAGCAGTCGTAACTCACCCCGACGAGTTCTGGGACACCTATGACCGTATCGCTGGCGACGCACCGAGTGGTGATGTTCTCGTCCAGGAGTACATCGATGGCTCCGGATCGACGTTCGGATGTGGTGTTTTCGCCTGGGAGAACGATGTCGAACTCGCCTTTAGCCACGAGGAATTGCGATCGGTGCCGCGACGTGGGGGGAGCGGTACCCACCTTCGGGTGCTGCGAAATCGAAGGCTCGAAGACAAAGCGGCTGATCTCCTTCGTGAAATCGGGTGGCACGGCCTCGCACTGGTCGAGTTCAAACGTCGGCGGGATGGGTCGTACGTCCTCATGGAGATCAATCCGAAATTCTGGTCGTCGTACTGCTGTGCCAGTGTGCACGGGTATCGGTTTGCATCGACGCTCGTCGCTCGGACGCTCGACCTCGAGGTATCGTTCCCAATCGGAACTCCACAACACAGAGGAGAGTTGGCATTTCCTCTTCGTGAACTGTACTATTACGCGACGCATCGTGAGCACGAAAACCTACTCGAGTCTCTCGAAACGATTGCTCGTCCGGATCGAACCTGGAGTATCGACTGGAGCGATTATCGTGCCTGGCTCACGCCACCAGCAAGCATCCTCGATCGTCTTCGTGGAAACGTTATGGAACAAGACCGGATGCGGGCCGTCCAGCGACCCCACGTTTCTGCACCTACAGATTGACTTTCGAATTCGGTCGGAGTGCAATCGTGCTAACGTGAGTTTGTCGATGCGGCCCCTATCGTGTTTTCGCACAGTAGCTCGCAGATACTGCTAGCGATATATTTTGGGGAGCTGATTGAACAGTACAAAAGCCCAGTGTTCGATGTTTATCGGCACCTCCGGGATTGTATCGAGGATCCGCTCGAGATCATCCTGACGAAGCGCACCCGTCATCATTGCGGCGACGAGATAGACAACCGCACCGAGTGGGGGAATAACTGTGAGCAGAACAATTGGGTCGACGAACCATCGAGAGAGCGGGACGATTACGAGTGCGGTCACCGCAGCTGTAAGCACTGTTTGCCCGTACCGAAGACCGGAAAACGGCCGATAGCCGAGGTGTCGAGCGGCCAGAGCCTGGAAGAAAACCAGACTACCGTACCCGACCGAGGTTGCAATTGCAGCTCCAACGATACCGAACGGTGGAATCAACAGTAGATTAAGGATTAGATTGATGCCAGAACAGCCTGCAGTTGCCAGAATCAGTGGCCGTAACGATCGCCTCCCCTGGTTGATCGCGAGTGTTGGCCGAGCGATGGCGAAACCAAGTACGCCTGGCAACAGTAACAAGAGTGGGATCACCGTCGGCTCAAATGATGGGCCGAGATAAAAGGGCACGAACGCGTCGGCGAGTGTGGCCATTCCCACCGTCAACAACATTGTAAAGAGAAACACGTACCGAGTGGAAACCGTTGCCTGGTGTTGGATCGCCTCGAGGTTCCCTTCGTTCCAGTGGTGTGAGACGCGCTGTAAAATGACCAGTTGTACTGCCAATGGAGCAACCCAGAGCACTTCGGCTATCGCCAGTGCCGCTCGATAGAACCCGACTTCGTCGTCGGGAACCCACAGCTGTAACAACAATACGTCGACGTGGTACAGAGAGGTTAGAAAGAGAAAGAAGCCGATCGAACTGAGACTATAAATGAGCATCTGCCGTCGTGGTAACTCGATTGACGAACGGCGACAAATTGCCTTCCACGGCACGGATCGCGTAATTCCGAACGAGCCCACGAGTGCAACGACAAGACTCGAGATGATATCAGCGATCAGTACGCCGGCGACGCCAAACCCGGCGAGTACGAGCACAACCGTGCCACCGACGTACAGCGTTTTCTCGACGATGCGGAGCGGTTCAGACCAGGTTTCTTGTTTCAGCCCCATCAGTGTCCAGACGACGTGCAATCGGTACTGTCGGGCGAGTGTGAATATACCGAGTAAATAAAAGAGCGACGTGAACTCTCTTCCAAACAATTGGGCCACGATGCCGGTCCACGCTCCGAGGACGAAGACGGCGGCAGTCAGGAGACCAATGACGGTGGCATACGTAAACACGAACCGAATAACGCCCGCTTGCCACTCCGGATCCGAACGCTCGGAAATGTACTTTCGTGACGCCTCGGTCGTTCCGTATCGCATGGCGATTCTGAGCAACCCGTAGACGGAGAGGACGATCGCCAGGTGTCCGTACCGGGTAGGTCCGAGCAATCGGACGAGAACTGGAATAAACAGTACACCGACGAGGAGCAAATAAACCTTCGAGCCAAAAACGATGAGGGCCGCTTTGCCCGATGAGGTCTCCATTTAACTATGCTACCGATGTCCGGTTGCCGGATCGGGACCGTTGACAATATAGCCGCAACTACACGGTTCGTCGTACTCGTCGAGATAGAGGTAATCGTAATAAAACACACCTGACCCACACTCACGTTCGTCGACGAAGATATCGAAGCCGTCGTTCGTGGCGATATGCGGGGAGATGATGAAACCGCCATCGCTCAACCGGCCCCAGGCACACTCGAACTCGAACAGCGTTGATGCCGTCGAGAGTTCGGAGTCGTGATAGAACAGGTCGATTTCTGCACAGTCGCTGATAATTTCTGGCAGGCGCTCTCGACTCGGGCCCTCGTATATCTCCCAGCGATCGCATAATCGATCGGGAACGATCCAGCCGGGTTCTTTTCCGTCGGGCAACAGGTGACTCCGATGCTCCGAACAGGAGGGACGACCGCGCTGATATAGTGGTTCTAAGGTGGTGTCTGACTCGTCACCTTGCAACTCACTTGCATAGGCAATCGAGCGTAACTGCCCGCTATCGTTCTTTTCGAGTCCGAGCAACATCGCCGTGGTCGCAACGCCGCTGTACACGCCTGTTGCGACGATCGTCTCTGGCTGCCACTTTCTGATAATGGCGTACAAACGAGCACACACGCCGCGGTGGGCGTCGAAGACGATCTTTTCGTCACCCGCCTCTTCGATGGCGTCCATGACGATATCGACGATATCGGTCTCCTGGTAGAACTCGGACTCGAGTCGATCCCATTCGTCCGAGCCACCAAAAAACCGAGGCGTCAACTCCCGTGCTCGAATCCGTTCTTTGTAATCTTTCCACGAAGCGGTCGGACTGACGATGTGAAAACCTTTGGTGATGAGTGGTTTCGTTCCATCGGGAATCCGTTGCAAGATCTCTTCTTTGTCCATCATTCGTGTCCCCCCCGCCGTAATGGTTTGACAACCACTCGCGGTTCGATTCGCCACTTCTTCAGAGTCATGAGGTCTGTATCGGTTGCGTGCCGGGTTTCTTTGTAAGTGTGGACAAACACGGACCGTTTCAGCGACAGATATGGATTTCCATCCCAAAGACGTCTCACAAACCAGCATTACCCAGTGGCTCTGAACACGTAGTATGGCTGTGATTCTGCATATCGTAGTATCGAATCACGGTTGCCGACGACCTCAATGAACGATAATCCCTGTTTTTCCCCTTCACGGATCTGACCAACCGGTGTCGAAAAGTGCCAGTCGACGCCCTGATCGTAAGCGCTGCGTTTGTATCGTTTCCCAAGGTTGCGGAGGTTGCCATGTAATAAGTGATAGTTCACGAAGTACGACGGATTTTTGAGAAGAGATGCATACCGATACAGCGTGTTGTGACTGCTGAAAGCGACGATACCGCCGGTTTTACAGACTCGGTCCATCTCTGCAATCGCCCGTTGTCGTTGTGTTGCGGGCGAAATTGCATCGAGTCCACCGTAGGCAAAGAGCACGTACTCGAAGCTATTGTCGGCATAGGGAAGATCGCTTGCGTCACCAACCTGGAACTCGAGGTGCTCAAACAGAGACTGGGCTCGCTCAATCATTGGCTTGCTCACGTCGAGGGCGACGACGTCATATCCACGCTCATCGAGTACGGCGGCAGTCCGTCCAGCGCCACAGCCGAGATCAAGGACTCGACCGGTTCCACTCGAGAAGTATCGCTCGAAGAGACATTTCTCGGCATCAAAGAGGGCTTTGTCCGCTGCCAGCGATTCGTAGTGAGAGACAGTTTTGTCTATTGTGTAAGGTTCCTCAGTGTCATCTATGGAAGCGTGCATCGATGGGCCCGGTATTTTATTTATGAGATAGCTAACCCCGGTGACTGTACGGTCGGCTAATGTTCAATTGGCTCGAGAATATCTGGGGGTGGCGACGGTTTCCGGTTCGGTGATGAGAACGACAGTGGAATCGGAGTCAATCTGATCGAAAGAGCACGCAGTTTCTCATTTAAATCTAGTTAGCACAGCGCGCCCTGCCTGTAACACGTTCCGAGCAGGTTTCGGACACCCTCGTTCCCAGGTCAACAGCGGAACGGCTTCGCCACCGAACTGGGATTTAAACTGGAACAATCCGTCTCGAAAATCGGGGCTCGTTCGTCGGAGATCATATCTTTCGTACCCGTTCTCGAGACCGTACTTGATGGCGTGTTCGTGCAGCAGTTCGGATGCGTAGTTGTCGAACCACTCGGACCGTATACCGGAGTAGGCGTAATGGATTGTCGACTGTTCGTCGTTGAGGTGACACAAAATCGAGCCCGATTCCTCTCCATCGACTTGGAGCGAAAACAGCCGCATTCGATCGTCGAGATTCTCGAGTTCGAGGATGAAAGAAATTGGCAGTGCGGGAATTTCCGATCGCTCCATAACGGCGGTGTGATCGACGTAAAAGGACGACAGGGTGTTGGCGGTGAGTGGTGTCTCGGTGACTGTATACGTCTGGTCGTGGCCACGCTTGAGGTTCCGACGGCGGGTTCTGGACAGATTCTTCAGGAGGGTTTCCCAGTCAACGGAGAGATCGATGATGAACCGACACGCATTCACGTCGAGTACGTAACCATGCTGTCGAAAGTGTTCGTGGTACCGGATATACCCTGGATCGAGTGTCTGGAACCGACTGAAAAACAGCGTTCCATCACAAATCTCGGGCACTGCTCTCAGTAGCAACTCGATCACCTCTTTTTCATCCGTCGAGGCGAGCGGACCGCCAAAGCCGGGCATCACGGACTCGAGGCGATGTACTGGGCCGACCGGGTTGACGACGTTTGGCAAGATGCCGACAGGGTTTCCCTTTTTTTCGACGAGAAGATGTTTCGGTTCTTTTTCTGTTCCCGATTCAACCGCTTGTAGCCACTCGTATCGGTGATAGAGGCTTCCGAGTGGCGCGTTTTCGACGACGTGATTCCACTGGTTCCGGTTTGTCTGTTCGATACTCGAGAGAACGGATACGTGAAGGGACATGTGAAGGTACTACTGGTGAATTGGACATCCCAACGGTCGGTGATTCAAAATGCTTTGTCACCGAAGTCATCGCCTACTCGTATAGGTCTTATATTCCAACTGCTAGCACTTCGAAACCGCTATTGTAGCCACCCCAATTCCTGTTACCATCCCAAATTCGATACATTGGCCGGTTCTCACGGTGACGTCTGCAGGAGGCTCTTCGTCAGTTCTTGCCTTTGTTAGCTCCCCTGTTGGGATTGTCCGGTGGCGTCGGGCCGTTGTCGTCATCCCACCACTCACGGCACTGGTTGGTGTTGATCGCTACTCCCGGATTTCCACCACTCAGGCCCATGTGTTCTTCTAGAGCGTCTCGTTCCCTTGCGGCGTTTGCACAGGTGTTCGGATTACAGACGAGGTACGGTTTGCTATTTATATCGAACTCAAGCCCAACGATTTTCTCTCCCGATGAGAGGTCATCGTAACAGAAGTTGTATTCGAGGGTCTTGCTTCTAAACCCATTGTCAGTGTCTATCCAGACTGTTCCTTTATCTCATCTTTTCCCTGAACACAAATCTGGCTACAGCTACAGAATCGGATTTCAGAAGGGTTGTGGGCACTCGAACTTCCTGCAAAGGCAACTGTAATCACGGCAGGTGCACCTGACGCCTGTAACACTCGTCGTCGACTAACGTTCCCGCTCGTTCGTTGGTTCTCTTGTTCGCTCATTGTAGGTTCTCCTGTCTCCTCTCGAGTGTCATACCTTCCACTCGAGGGACACGTATCGTCAACAGCAACCAGGGGAATATCTGCGAAGTTTGTTCCCTCTGTTCGGCTTCCCTTTCCGTCGAAAGGAACGCGAGTTTGCTACAGTGTGATGTAGATATACCATCATATCATCCTCAATTTCAGTTCGTGTAAAAATACTGCTATTTTTTGAGATGATGGTTGTCAATGCTCCGTTATTCAGAGCGCTGATTGAATGATAATAAGACTATAACCGACGGTGTATCGACGAAACTGAATATTATCGGTGCCCCCCAATGTACTAGGTTTAGGTGTGCTGACACACGCTCGTGTACGATGGCGAACCAGCGACGAATACAGTTCGTCCACGGCCAACTCGCGTGGATGGTAGCGACGGTACTCGTCCTTGCAGTACTGGATTCACTCTCGTACGGGCTGTTTTTCCTCCTCTCGCTGCTCGGTCTCGCGATTGTAACGGAACTGACCGCTCCGACAAACGTCTCTCCCGAATGGCGGACGCGCCTCCGATGGCTCATCGTCTTCGGACTCGTCGGGTTTGTGTACGTAGTAATACGCCGACTGCTCGAGATCGTCCCTCCTGAACTCTTCACATGAACCCGAGAACCCGCCTCCTCGCGCGCGGCCGAACTCGCTGGCCTCGAGTGCTACTCGTATCATTGGCCGGCGTCCTCGTCCTCGCACTCGGCATCTATGCGTCGACGTCCGCAACCGCGTTCGCACCCTACAACCCATCGTGGGATGGCACGAGCGAGTTCAGAAGCGAACTCGAGGACGACCCTGACACCGACGTCGAACTCATCACCGATACGACTGACTACGACAGTACCGACCCAAACGAAACGGTATCGTTCGTCATCGCACCGGACGAGCCGTACGACGAGAGGGACGTCCAGCGCGTAAGACAATTCGTCGATCGAGGGGGGACGCTCGTGGTCCTCGAGAATTTCGGCTCGAGCGCCGACCAATTGCTGTTGGGTCTCGGCACGGAAGCCCGGCTGGATGGCCAGTTGCTACGCGATGAACGAAACCACGAACAAGGTGCCACGATGCCGATCGCAACCAACGTCACCGACCATCCACTCACCAGTGGCGTCGAGCAACTCTCACTCAACTACGCGAGTACGGTCGAACCGGGTAACGCGACAGTCCTCGTCGAAACGAGCGAGTACGCCTACCTCGGAGACGAAACGACCGACCTCGAGGACGTCGACACCCTCGAGTCGTATCCAGTCGCCACGGTCGAGGATGTCGGTGACGGCCAGGTGGTGGTCGTCAGCGATCCGAGTCTCATCATCAACGCGATGATCGACCAACCGGATAACGACGCGTTCGTTCGTGGACTCTCCGATGGCACCGAGACCGTCCTGATCGACGTTTCGAAAGGCGACGACCTCCCGCCCCTTATTGGTGCATTACTGACCGTTCGGGGATCCGTCCCAATCCAGTTGTTCCTCGGCGGGCTCGGCGTCGGTATCGTGATCACTGGACGGAGCCAGCGGGGACGTTCTGCAGTGAGCCGAGCACGGAGGCGACTCGAGCGATCACCCGATCACACAGCGCATCGGTCCCCCCTGACCACACTCTCCCCACCCGAGCGTATCGAACTCCTCCGTCGTCGATACCCTGACTGGGACGACGAACGTATCGAACGAGTGGCAACAGTGCTTAATCGCCCCAGGGTGGAAGAGGGGCAGGATCGATGAGCAACTCTACTCCCTCGGGAGACGAACCCGTCGATCCACGGGCCCTCTATGAGACGATTCAGCAGGAGGTCGATCGCGTGCTCGTGGGGAATGACGACGTCATCGAGCACCTGACGATCGCGTTGTTAACCCGCGGGCACGTCTTGCTCGAGGGCGTCCCTGGTGTCGCGAAAACCACCATCGCAAACCTCTTCGCTCGAGCCACGGGCCTCGGCTACAGGCGGATCCAGATGACGCCCGATATCCTGCCGGCCGACATCACGGGGACGCAGGTCTATCGCCAACCGAGCGGTGAGTTCGAACTCCGTCGGGGACCTGTCTTCACCAACCTCGTCGTCGCCGACGAGATCAATCGGGCGACGCCGAAGACACAGAGTGCGCTCCTCGAGGCGATGGAAGAACGGCACGTGACCATCGAGGGTGATACCCTCTCGCTCCCGACCCCGTTTCTCGTGATTGCGACACAAAACCCACTCGAGATGGAAGGCGTCTTTGCACTTCCGGAAGCCCAGCGTGACCGGTTCCAGTTCAAACTCACCGTCGGCCTTCCCAATCGTGAGAACGAACGGGAGATCCTCGATCGGTTCGACGACGATCCGGGCCTCGAACCCCAGGCCATCGGGCAGGTGGTCGAACCCACTTCTCTCCTCGAGGCCAGAGAACGCACAGTCGCGGTTCACGTCGCCGAGGTCATCAAGGAATACATACTCGACATCATCGGGGCAAGTCGTGACCATCCGGACGTCGCACACGGTGGCTCGCCGCGGGCGACGCTGGCGTTTCTCGATGGGGCGAAGGCCCGTGCGGCAATCCATGGCCGGACCTACGTCATCCCAGACGACGTGAAAGCACTCGCCGTGCCTATCCTCGTCCATCGGATCGCGCTGAGTACTGACGCCGAACTTGGGGACGTCTCCACGACGAACGTGATCCAGGAACTCCTCCAGATGATCGAGCCCCCACGTGCAGACGTGAGTGAGGAGGGGGCGGGGGCCGACCCCACGAGCCAATTTCAGGATGAGTGATAGTTGGGTTGAGCGACCGCTACTGGGCATCTACAGTAACGATTGAAACCAGTTACACACCGTCACAACGAGTCAGCGGTGACAAACGGGTTCTGAGTCATGGTCTCCTGAGGGTGTGCAATGAGTTTCAGTGGCTACTCTAACTTCCTGCTGGCCTCGAGCGCCGGTGTCAGTTCGTATCGTCCGTCTCCCACCGACAGGTAATCAGCCACTCCTCTCGATCGCCTCCTGGAGTCACCTCGAGGCTGACCGGTTTGTCGAGTCCGATGGCAAAGCCGCTGGCGAGAAACGACGCGATCGGATGGTCGAACTGATCGACAGGGCCGAGCGAGCTCGCTGCGACAGCGACTGTCGCCCGGCCCGTTGGCTCCTCGATATCGACGTCAGCTCTCGCACTTCGGGCGAGCTCGAGGCTTTCGACGAGCACGTCGGTGAGTTGGGCTGCCAGAACGCTCGGTGTATCCGTGAGTTCCCCGTCAATCGTCCGCTCGAACTCACGAAACAGTCCCGTCCCGGTCGGCTCGAGCACCAAACCACGCTGTAGCTCATCGGTCACGATCGGTCTCGCGAGATCCGCCGGAAGTTCGTATTCGACCCGCTGTGGGACGAAGAGGCGAGCCAGTGTCGAGTCACCCGTCGGGACGTATATTCGCTCATCCTGTAATCCGAGTTCGTCGGCGATGACGGCGTGGTTTGTCGCCATCGTCGCGTACACCTGTTCGCCAACACCAGCCGCGAGGAATCGGTCCGGCATCAAATAGTACGTCAGCAGGCCACCAAACAACCCCGTACCACCGAGGGCGAACAACACCTCCCGGCCGTTGGGGATCAAGAGGCCACCAACAAAGGCGACGACACCGAGGATGGCCAGTCCGGACGCCGTCTGACGGTACCGGGACTGGTGACTCCGTGCATAGGCCGCCTGTAACCGACGATTTTCTGCAGCGAGCACCTCGAGTTGGGCTATCAACTCGAGCCGGTCTTGGCCCTCGTCGTCGGGACGCTGAGGGTCATCGGCTGTCGGAGAGCCGTCGTCTCGAAGGTCACGTTGATTCATTGGATTGACCTGTCTCAGCGGCGCGTTCGAGTCTGATACGTTCGTACCGGGCGAGCACGTAGAGTGCGCTCACGAGCAACAGTATGAGGAGTCCGGCAGCGATCCAAACTGAATAAAAACGAATACCGAGCCA
>LFFM01002299.1_pt1 | contig 12673 bp, 14 predicted proteins | sample 643131 | NCBI WGS metagenome assembly LFFM01 (sample SAMN03777445, study PRJNA286221) | soda lake metagenome | biome: soda lake; feature: Kulunda steppe; material: water; isolation source: sample Tc-Br brine of Tanatar trona crystallizer | place: Russia: Kulunda steppe | collected 2011-07
GGATCGTCGTCGGCACAGCCAGCGATCGCGAGGGCGCTTGCGGTTCCGGCGGCGGCTACGAACGAACGTCGACTGAGTCTTCTTCGAGACATATCTACCGGTATGTCGCTCCCACACGTTGGTACACGGCTTGCGCCTGCCGGACGTTGATATCCTCAGTCGAATCGCGTAAATTAGTGTGACTGTCTTCGAACCAGGTTCGTCCGACGGACTCCCCCTCGGCACTCGACCGGCCTCCCGGCGCTCGACCCCCTCCGATAGTTCCCGGCCCCGTGCCGACGGGCCTTTCACTCCCGCGCGGATAGTGGGGGGCGATGAAGATCCGCGGCGAGCGCGAGTGTACCGCCTGTGGCACCCGCTGGTCGTACTACGAGACCGGGAGCGTCGGCTGTCCGGCCTGTGGGAGTCTCCGGAGCGTCGGCGTCGACGAGCGGACCGAACACACGGACCTGGAGGCCGAGTTCGACCTCACGCCCGTCCGCGCCGACGTCGACGGGGCGGCGACGGCCGAACTCGCCGAGCGGGCCCGCGAGCGCGCCACGGCGTACGTCCGTCGACGGGGGTTCGTTCGTGGCGGGGAGCTTCGCCCCATCGACGACGACTACCTGGCGGCGGCCGAACTCCGCTACGTCTGTGGCGTCGTCGACGGACGGATGGACGTCGACGACCGCGAGGCGCTTTATTTTCTCTCGTTGCTCCGTGGGGCCGACGCGGGCGATCGGCCGGCGCCGGAGGCGGTTCCGGCCTCGATGTGGGGACCCCGCGGGCTGGCGTGCGCCGACGCCGTAAGCGAGTTCCGCCGGGACGTCCGCCGGTGGGCCGACGGACGGGAGCTCTCCGCTACCGAGCGGTCGCTGCTCGAACGGCTCGGCGACCACGTCAGACGGATCCGGGCGCTCGACGGCGACGTTCCGCCCCGGTCGGCCGACCGACTCGTCGAGGCGGCCCGCGAACTCGGCGTCGGTCTGCGCGACGGAAACGAGGAGGCACTCTCCCACGCACGCGAGCTCCTCGACGGACTCGAGTGAGCGTAGTCGGATCGAGTGAGTGCGACGGACTCGAGCGAGCGGCTCAGGGGAACGTGGTCCGTGAAACGCGTCGCTGCGGCCGGCTCACACTCGACAGGTAAGCGAGTCGAGCACGTTGTGTCGTGCGGCCGACAGCCGCTCGAGCAGGGTCGTCCCCTCCGAGAGCACCGGATGGAGGGTCGACAGCGGCCGGTAGAGGTAGCCGTACATCGCCCACTGGTCGGTGAACCGACCGCCGACCGTCTCGCCGCTCTGTATCTCCCGCTGGCGGTCGTCGATCACCGACTCGACGTCCGCTTCGAGCTCCCACAGGCGGTCGTAGGCGTCCTCGAGCTCGCCGTAGGAGTGATCGAGAAGCGGCTTCCGGTCGAGGTCGTCGAGTTCGGCGTCGACCGCCGACAGCGCCCCCTCGGAGGCCTCGAGGGCCTCGATCTCGTTCGTCAACACCTCCCCGAACTCCTCGCGGCGGTCCCGCGCTTCGAAGGCACAGCTCGCGACCAGCCGTTTCAACCCCGGGGTCAGCTGGCCGCCGTCGGCGACCGCCGTGGCGACCTCGTCGTCGAACTCCGCCGCGAGGTTCTCCGCGAGGGTCTCCCCGTACTCCTCTTCGTAGTGATCGACGGACATCACCGTCTCGCGGTAGGCCTCCCTGATCGCCCGCAGGTTGCGATCGTCCGGCGTGGAGGCCGTCGCCGCGGCGACCGTTCCGGCGGCCGGCACACGCTGCCCGCCGACGGGGCCCTGGCCCGCCGTCGCCTCGAGCTTCGCGACCCGGCGGCCAAAGCGGTCGAACGCCCGCGCCTCTTCGTCGGTCCGCCGTCGTTCTTCGGCACAGAGCTTGCGGGCACGCGGGATGAAGAGCAAGCCGGCGACGACGATGCCGACGGCGCCGAGCCAGAGGACCAAGAGCAGCGAGTCGACCGCGCCAGTGGCCGCACACTCGATGCCCGAACAGGCCCCGCCGGGATCGATCTCGGGGGTCCGCGATGAGTAGTAGTTGGTCATAGAGGGGTGTGTCAGTTAGAGTCATCGTGGGTTGGGTCAATAACCGTTACGCCATGGGGGATCCTTACCGGCAGTTATTGCAGCTGTATTTTATCTGGTAATTTCCGTAAGTTTTGGAGGTGTCCGCCGGCGAGACGGCTCGCGTCGGAGGGCCCAGACACTTCGCTTCCGGGGGACGGAATCGCGAAGGGAGAAACCAGAATCGCGAAGGCATAAATCCCTCCTCGCGTTCCGTGCACACATGGACGCCTACGAGTTGCTCACCCGGAACGTCGAGGAGGCCGTCACCGACGAGGAGGTGCGCGGGCTCGCGGCCGACCCCGAGGGGAAACGGGTGTACGTCGGCTACGAACCCTCCGGCGTGCTCCACGTCGGCCACCTGCTGACCGCGAACAAGCTCATCGACTGCCAGGAGGCGGGGATGGAGGTCGTCGTCCTCCTGGCGGACGTCCACGCCTACCTCAACGGGAAGGGGAGCTTCGAGGAGATCCGCGAGACCGCAGAGCGGATGCGCGCGCAGTTTCTGGCCTACGGCCTCGAGGAGTCGTCCACGGAGTTCGTCTACGGCTCTACCTACCAGCTCGAGGAGGAGTACGTCCTCGACCTCCACGGGCTGGCGGTATCGACGACGCTCAACCGCGCCCGGCGGGCGATGGCCGAGCTCGCCGGCGAAGAGACGGCGACGGTGAGCCACGTCGTCTACCCGCTGATGCAGGCACTGGACATCGAGTACCTCGACCTCGACCTGGCGGTCGGCGGGCTCGACCAGCGGAAGGTCCACATGGTCGCCCGGGAGGGGCTGCCCGAACTCGGCTACGATCCCCGGCCCTGTCTGCACACGCCGATCCTCGCGGACCTCGAGACCGGCGCGGGCAAGATGTCCTCGAGTGCGGGGACGACGATCTCGATGGAGGACTCGACCGAACGGATCGAGGAGAAGATAAACGGCGCGTTCTGCCCGCCGACCCGCGACCCCGAGCCGGACGCGGCGGGCAACGAGCGGGAGAACCCCGTCCTCGAGCTGTTCGAGTACCACGTGTTCCCCCGCTTCGAGACGGTCGTCGTCGAACGCCCCGAGAAGTACGGCGGCGATCTCACGTACGAGGCGTACGACGCTCTCGCGGCCGACCTCGAGTCCGGCGAGCTCCACCCGGCCGACGCGAAGGCGGCGCTGGCGAGCCACCTCGACGAGCTTATCGCCCCCGGACGGGATCGCCTGCGGGAACTGCGGGAGTGAGCCGTCCGCCGCCGGTCCCGTACTCCTGCTGTCGGTCAGTCGTCTGCCGACGGTATTCTGTCCCGACCGTCGGTCAGCCGTCGCCGTCTCAGTCGTCGCAACCGTAACCGTTGGTCAGCCGTCGTCGTCCCAGTCGTCGAGGGCTCGCTGGCCGTCGCCGGCGTTCCCCTCGTCGTCGGAACCCTCCTCGCCGGACACGTCGACCCCGTGCTCGGCGAGCAGCTCGCGGAAGCCGGCCTCCTCGAGGATCGTCACGTTCCTCTCGGCGGCCGCTTCGCGTTTTCTCGTCCCCGGGTTCGCTCCGACCACCAGATAGTCGGTGTTCCCCGAGACGCTGCCCGTGGCGTTCCCGCCGTGGGCCTCGACGACCTCCTGGGCGTCGGCTCTGGTCATCCCCTCGAGCGAGCCGGTGAAGACGAACGTCAGCCCGTCGAGCTTCTCACCGCTCTCGACGTCGACCGGCTGTGGGGAGACGTGCTCGAGGACCCTCTCGACCGCGGCGGCGTTGGCCTCGCTCGCGAAGAACTCGTGGATCGTCTCGGCGACCGTCCCGCCGACGTCGTCGACTCCCTCCAGTCGCTCCGGCTCCTCGACGGCGGCCGCCCGGAACGCCTCGAAGGTGCCGAACTCGCGGGCGAGCTCCCGGGCAGTCGACGGCCCGACCTGGGGGATCCCGAGCGCGGAGAGGAAGTCGGGGAGCGGCGGCTCGCGGCTCGCTTCGATCTCCGCGAGCAGGTTCTCCGCGCTCGTCTCGCCCCACCCCTCGAGTTCGGTGAGCGACTCCCGGTCGAGCGCGTAGAGCTCCGCGATCGAGCCGACGAGCTCCGACTCGATCAGCTGGCCGACGCCTTTCTCGCCCAGCCCCTCGAGGTCGAGGCCGTCGTCGCCGGCGTAGTACTCGATCGATCGCCGTAGCTGTGCGTCACAGGCGAGACCGCCGGTACAGAACGCGAGCGGGCCGTCGCGTTCGATCGCGCTGTCGCAGACGGGGCAGCTGTCGGGGAGTTCGTAGTGACCCTCGCTTTCCTTCTCGAGTACCTCCTCGACGTAGGGGATGACGTCTCCGGCCCGCTGGACGCGGACGGTGTCGCCGACGTCGACGCCCTTCGTGGCGATCTCCTCGGGGTTGTGCAGGCTCGCCCGGGAGACGGTGACGCCGCCGACGTCGACGGGATCGAGCAGGGCGACTGGGGTTACCCGCCCCGTCCGCCCGATCCCTACGGCGACGTCCCGAACCGTCGTCACCTCGCTTCTGGCGGGGAACTTGTAGGCGAACGCCCACCGATCGTGGCGGGCGGTCCGACCGAGCTCCTCGCGGGCCGCCCGGTCGTCGACTTTGATCACGACGCCGTCGATCTCGTACGGGAGCTCGTCGCGGGTCTCGAGCAGCCGGTCGCGGTAGGCGATGGCGTCCTCGATCGAGTCGACGACCTCGACCTCCTCGGCGACGCGCAGCCCCCACTCCGGAAAGCGCGCCAGCTCCTCGCGGTGGCTCCCCGTCCCGTCGCTCGACTCGAGGGTCTCGAAGAAAAAGACCGAGAGGGGCCGTTCGGCCACCACGGCGGGGTCGAGCTGACGGACCGTCCCCGCCGTCGCGTTCCGGGGGTTCGCGAAGGGCTCCTCGCCGCGCTCGATCCGCTCGCGGTTGTACGCCTGGAAGGCGTCTTTTGGCATGTAGAGCTCGCCGCGGACGGCGAGGAAGTCGGGGTGGTCGCCGTGGAGACGCTGGGGGACCGAGCCGATGGTGCGCACGTTGGGTGTCACGTCGTCGCCCTCCCGACCGTCCCCGCGTGTCACCGCCCGGTCGAGACGCCCCTCCTCGTAGACGAACTCCATCGAGACGCCGTCGAACTTGGGCTCACAGACGTACTCGACGTCGTCGTGGCCGCCGGTGTGTAGCTCCCGACGCACGCGCTCGTCGAACTCCCGGACGTCCGCGGCCTCGCCGCTGCCCTCGATCGAGAGCATCGGCACGACGTGTTCGACCGTCTCGAACGCGTCGATCGGTTCGCCCCCGACAGTTCGCGTGGGACTGTCGGGGTGAGAGAGGTCGAACGCGTCCTCGAGTTCCTGCAGGCGGGCAAACAGCGCGTCGTAGGTCCGGTCGGCGATGATGGGGTCGTTCTCGACGTAGTAGCGTCGGTCGTGTTCGCGGATCGCCTCGCGGAGGAACGCGACCTGTCGCTCGGCGTCGGATTCCGAAAGCGTCTCCGCAGGGTCGAAGTCGGTCGGCGGCTCGCGGAGATACGGATTCTCGTTGTCCGCGTTCTCGTCGGCGAGAGACATTGCTCGCCTGTGTGTATCTCGTCGGTTCGGTTAACCGTACTGATCACGGGGGACGTGGCCGTCCGATCGCTCGCTCGGCCACTCGAATGTCACGCCGTACTCCGTCATCCGCCGACCTCCGTCGGGCGGTGCGTGCTCGCTTCCCCGGTCGTCATACCGTCCCACCGGTGGATGGCGACAAGAGGGTGCCCGAACCCAGGGCTTTAGCCGTCGGCCACAGTAGGGTCGGTAGATGGGAGACGAGTTCGAACTGGTCGATCCCGGCGAGGTCCAGAGCCCCGGCGACGAGTGGGAGGAGATCGACGTCTCGGACACCGAGGCCGATCGGATCGCCAGAAAACGCGACCGGGAGTTCGAGCAGTTCGAAGAGCGGATCAAGGACGCAGACCAGTTCAAAGTCGAACAGTCGGTGTTCGACGACGCGACCCTCGCCGCCCTCTACAAGCTCGTCCAGGACGGCCACGTCGAGGCCTTCGGCGGGCCGCTCTCGACGGGCAAGGAGGCGAACGTCTACACCGCGCTCGGCCCGGAGGGGGAAGTCGCCGTCAAGATCTACCGGATCAACGCCTCGAACTTCCGGCAGATGCGCGAGTACCTCGAGGGCGACCCCCGGTTCGAGGGGTTGGGCGGGAACAAAAAGGACGTCGTCCTCGCCTGGGTGAAAAAGGAGTACGCGAACCTGCGGCGGGCCGCAGCTGCCGGCGTACGCGTCCCCGAACCGATCGCGGTCGAACGGAACGTCTTGGTGATGGAGTACATCGGCGACGAGGACGGCCGGGCGAAACGTCTCGGGGAGGTCCACGTCGAGAACCCACGGACGGCCTACGAGGTGCTCGTCGAGTACATGCGGAGGCTGTACGCCGCCGGGCTGGTCCACGGCGATTTCAGCGAGTACAACGTGGTCTTCCAGGACGGCCAGCTCGTGGTGATCGACCTCGGTCAGGCCGTGACCGTCCACCACCCGAACAGCCGGGAGTTTCTCGAGCGCGACTGTCGGAACGTCGCGAACTTCATCTCCCGTCAGGGACTCGAGGTGACCGAGGCTGACGTTCTCGAGGTCGTGACTGACGTAGACCCCGACCCGTCAGGAAACTAGTCCGTCAAAAGACACTTACGGACCGGCGTGCCACCGGCCGGTATGGAGCGTCGCCCGTTTCTCGTGACGGCCGTCTCCCTGATCCTCTCGGGGTGTTTCCGCAGGGACGACGGCACCCAGCCCGGAACCGGCGGCGGCCCTCGCGGGGACGCCCCGGGGCCGGTCGCCGACGGACCGGAGACCGGCGGCTCCGGAGTCACCATGGGCGAGCCGGAACCCGACGGCCCCGGGCCCGGCGAACTCGGGGACGTCGGCGGACAGCGGATCGACGGCGTCGGGACAAGCTCGCCGACGGACTCCCAATCGGCTGTCGATCCCCCACTCGACTCCGAACCGGCTGTCGACTCCTAACCGGCTGTCGATCCCCCACTCGACTCCGAACCGGCTGTCGACGCGGCGTCCGATACGGACCGGTAGCACCTTGTCCTCCCGACCGCAGACGTCGATCGAACGGTCGTGACGGATTCCTGGCGATACCGACACACGGTGCTCACGCTGTGTACGCTGGCGCTTTTCGCCACGATGGTCGCGCGGCTGGCGATCAGCCCGGTCGTGCCGGCGATCACCGACGAGTTCGCGGTCTCGAACGCCGGCGTGGGGCTCGCCCTCTCGGGGATGTGGCTGGCCTACGGCCTCGCCCAGTACCCGAGTGGCGTCCTCGCCGACCGGTACGGCGAGCGGCCGATCGTCCTCGCCGCCGTCGGCGGGACGGCGGTCGGGAGCCTGCTGATCGCCGTCGCACCCGTCTTTCCGCTTTTCGCGCTCGCGACAGTTGTCCTCGGGGGGCTCGCGGGACTGCACTTCAGCGTCGCGACGAGCCTGCTCACCCGGATCTACGAGGACGACGTCGGCGCGGCGATCGGACTCCACACGCTCGGGGGCACCGCCGGCGGACTGGTCGCACCGATCCTGGCGGCGTGGGTCGGCGTGACCTACGGCTGGCGGCCCGCCGTCGCCGTCGGCGCGGCGGTCGCGATCCCGGTGTTCGTCCTCTTCGGTCGGCGGGTGCGGCCGACCGAGCCGCGCCGACCCGAGACCTCGATGCGCGACCGGTTCGCCGTCGGCGAGATGCTCGGGACGATAGCGCGCCCGCAGGTCGCGTTCACGGTCGTCCTCGCCGTCACCGTCACCTTCGTCTGGCAGGCCACCTCCTCGTTTCTGCCCACGTTCCTGATCGACGGACGCGGCCGGTCGGAGACGCTGGCTGCGACCCTTTTCTCCGCGTTCTTTCTCTCCCAGGGGCTCGTCCTCGTCGGTGTCGGGAGCCTCTCGGATCGGTACGGTCGGGATCCGGTGACGATGGTCTGTCTGGCGCTCGCGGCGGCCGGCTTCGCCCTGCTGGTCGTCGCCCCCGGAACCGTCGCGATCGCCGTCGCGGTCGTCCTCGCGGGGATCGGTCTGGCGGCGTACTCGGCGGTGACCGCACGGTTCATGGACGTCTTCGACGCCGACGAGCGTGGGGCGAGTTTCGGGCTCACCCAGTCGGCGAACATGGTCGTCTCCTCGTCGGGGTCGGTCGTCGCCGGCGTACTCGCCGACCGCTTCGGCTGGGAGGTGGCGTTCGGCGTCCTCGCGGCGATGCTCGCCGGTGCCCTCTGTGTGCTCGCGGCCAACCGGCTGCTCGAGCTCGGCTACTGACGGTCGGGTCTACCGCTCCCAGACGAGCGGGACGCCCGCGTCGGTGCTGATCCAGGCGTCCTCGTTTTCCGTGTCGTAGAGCTCGACGGTTCCGTCGTCGGTCTCCCTGGTGACGTAGCGTCCGGGGGCGGGCTGCTGGCGGGTCACGCGTGTGACCGCGTGCCACCACCTGCATAAACCTTCCGCTACCGGGGCCGCCGACCGGCACTCCCGGTTCCGACGGGGCGACCAGTCGGCCGGTTTGACGGAGCGACTAGTCGGCCGGTTTCTCCCGTGCCGGCGCCGGCGGGTGCAGCTCGATGCCGACGTCCTCGGGGGTCATCACCTCCGGGAGCGTCTCCTCGCGGTCGCCGGTGACGTCAGCGAGGATCTCGGCGATGTAGGCGTTGAACAGCTCGGGATGTTCGCTCATCGGGAAGTGGCCGATCTCGGCCATCTCGACGGCGACGGCACCCTCGCCGATCCCTTCGGCGGTCTGCCGGCCGTCCTCGGGGGTCGTGAGGTAGTCGTACTCCCCGTTGACGACGTAGAGGGGACACTCGGCGGCGTTGACCTGGTCGAGTTTGTCCCGGTAGTCGTGGTCGACCGAGTAGTAGTACAGATCGCCCTTGAAGACGCCGTTTGCACCCTGCTCGTAGAGGTACATCGTCTCCCGGCGGGCCTGTTCGGGGCTCTGGGGGGCCATCAGCCCCCAGCAGGCGTAGGCGTTTACCTCCGTGGTGTTCACCTGCGGGTGATCGAGCCAGTCGATGTAGAAGCCGGGGCTGTGAGCGCCACACTCGAGGCCGATCAGCGCCCGGAACCGGTCGGGGTACCAGTCCGCGAGCTCGAGACAGATGTTGCCCCCCATACTCGAGCCCATGTAGATGGGGTCTTCGAGCTCGAGGGCGTCGGCGAGACTCACCAGGGTCTCGGCGAACCGCTTTGCGGTCATGGTGTAGTCTTCGGTCCACCACTCCCCGGTCGTCGGCGGGACGGACTTGCCGTGGTAGGGCAGGTCGTGGGCGATGATCCGGAACCGGTCGGTCAGCTCCTCGTCGGCCAGCAGGTGACGCCACTCCTGGCAGTTGTTGCCCGCCGTGTGCTGGCACAGAAGCGGGACGCCGTCGGCCGGTCCGTTCTCCTCGACGTAGATCCGGTGGTCGACGCCCTCGATCTCGACGTGGACGTACTTGCCCTCGATCGGTTCGACGTCGCCGTGTTGGTGTGTAGCGCTCATCAGGAGCCTCCGTCGTTGTGTGCGACGCGCATCAGGTCGAGCGTCCGCTGGAACGCCCGCAGGTTTCCGAATATCTTCTCGTTGTCGCCGGTCAGCCTGAGGTGGCCGTCCTCGTTTCTGACCGCACTCCGGTAGTGTGAGGCGATGATCTCGTGGTTGAACGCCGGGGGCGTCTCCCGGACGAACTCCTCCCAGGCCTCCCGGTCACCCTCGACGCCGAACGACCACTGGTGGTTCAGCGTCGGGTTCGGCACGATCGACTCGATTCGCCCACCTTCGACTTCGATCAGGACGCGCTCGTCGCCGATGTCGAGATAGAAGTTCTCGTCGAACCGATCGTGGCCCCGGACGGCCATCTCGGGATCGCTGTTTACCGTCTCCTTGTACGCTTCCCACCACTCGTGGCTTGCAAACTCCGGTTCGTTCACGGTAACACCGACACCACCTCCACCGATCCGAGATAAAAAGCTCACACGCGATCGATCGGACGGTCACTTCCAGTGACAGGATCCGAACGGTCACTCCCCGTGATACGATTCGGACGATCACTCCCCGCCACGGGGGGCAGGGGAGTCACCCGCCGTGACGGAGGTCGGACGATCACTCCCCGCCACGGAGGTCAGGAGAGTCACCCGCCGTGACGGAGGTCTGCCGGTCGTCCCCCGTCAGGGGGATCGGCTCCCGAGCCGGCGCGGGAGAGCGCCGCGCCGGCGCCGCTCTCGAACGTGGCCGTGATCACTCGAACAGCTCGTCGACCGCCCGTTGGGCGGCGAGTGCGGCGTCGTCGGCGACCGTCTCTGGGTCTTGCTCGTCGTCGGGGGCGTCGAGGTAGACGTCGACCTCGAGGACACCCTCCTCGAAGGAGACGGTGACGTCGAGATCACGGACGGCGGACTTGCGGTACCGCGAGAAGATCAGACCCTCGGCGGCGTCCGAGGCGGTCTCGACGACCGTCTCGGCCGAAGGGTCGCCATCGGTCATCTCGTCAGTCGCCGCCGGCGCCGGGACCGCCCGGCCCCGCGGGGCCGCCGCCCATGCCGCCGAGCAGGCCCTCGAGTTCCTCCTGGAGCTTCTCGAACTGCTGTTGGACCCGCTGTTCCTGTTTCTCGAGGGTCTCGAGGCGGATCTCGAGGGAGTCGACTTTCTCCTCGAGTTCGGACTCGGCCTCGTCGTACTCGGTCTCGACGAGCAGCTCCCCGACCTGGCGGTACATCGTCGTCCCCTCGTCGATCCCCTCGAGCTGTTCGAGGGCGGCTTTCGAGTCGGTGAGCGTCGACTCTGTCTCCTGTTTCTGGACCGCGACGGTCTGGGCGGTCTCCTGGAGGTCCTGTAGCTCCTCGATTTTCTCCTGTGCCTCCGGCGGCAGATTGCCCTGCATACTCCGAGGGTCGGCCCCCGGCCGTATAAACCCAAGCTTTGCCGATCGGTCCCCGTCGGGAGACCGTCCGGCGGTATCAGTTCTCGAGGCTCTCGAACCGTTCCTGGAGCGTCTCGAGTTGCTCCTGGAACCGCTCGAACTCCGCCTCGAGCTGTTCGGTGATCTCCTCGCCCTGTGACTCCATCTCCGCCTGGAGCTCCTCGATCTGGGATTCGGCGACCTCGAACGCCTCGAGGGTCCGGCTCTCGATCTCGGCGTGGGCCTCGAGCAGCGACTCGAGCCCCTCGGTGAGCGCCTCGAGCCCTTCGGCGACCGTCTCCTCGGAGGCGTCGACGCCTTTCTGTAGCTCTCCCTCGACGACCTCGAACGCCTCCGCGTGGGCCTCCTCGAGCCCGTCGAACTGCTCGTCGACGGTCGCGCGGATCTCCTCGACGGCGCCCTCGGCGCCGGGCATCGACGACTCGACCGCGTCGAGGTAGCTGTGGATGCCCGACCGGGTGAGCTCGACGCTCCGGCGCTGGGCCTCCTCCGTGGAGTCGACGCCGTCGACGAACAGCTCGTTCGCGCGCTTTTGAGCCTCGAGGCTCTCCTCTAGGACCTGCTGGCTCCGCTCGATGGCCTGCCGTTGCATTTCGAGGGTCATCGATATCGGTGTGGTGTACTCGGCCATGTATCTCGGTAGACGAGCCAGACTCATAAATCTTGCCATCGAAAGGCATTGGATACCATCCAATGACATCAGATGGTATAGCTCTCGGCTGCGGTATCGACACCCTCTTTTCGGCGCCGGCTGAGTGTCGGCCATGAGCTACGAGATCGCCGTCGTCCCCGGCGACGGGATCGGCCAGGAAGTGACGCCCGCGGCCCTCGAGGTACTGTCGGCGCTGCCAGTCGAGTTCACGTTCCGGGAGGCACGGGCCGGCGACCACGTCGCCGAGGAGACCGGCGATCCCCTGCCGGCGGAGACCTACGAGCTGGCCGCCTCGACCGACGCGACGCTGTTCGGCGCGGCCGGGGAGCGGGCGGCGGACGTGATCCTCCCGCTGCGGGAGGCCGTCGGCTCGTTCGTGAACGTTCGGCCGGCGCGGGCGTATCCGGGCGTCGACGCGCTCCGGCCCGAGACCGACCTCGTCTTCCTCCGGGAGAACACCGAGGGGGTCTACGCCGGCCACGAGTCCCGGCTCACCGACGACGTCTCGACGCTGACGCGGGTGGTCACCGGCTCGGCCTCCCGGCAGCTCGCGGCGTTCGCCTGCGAGTACGTCGCCGACGGCGACCACGACGGGTTCACGATCGCACACAAGGCGAACGTGATGCGCGAGACCGACGGCCGGTTTCTCGAGACGGTGAGAGAGGTCGCCGACGAGCGGGGGGTCGACACCGACGACGTCCTCATGGACGCGTTCGCGACGCAGGTCTGTCTCGACCCGACCGCGTTCGACGTCGTCGTCTGTCCGAACCTCGCCGGGGACGTCCTCTCGGATCTCGCCGCCGGCCTGGTCGGCGGGCTCGGGATGCTCCCCTCGGCCAACGTCGGCACCGAGCGTGGCCTCTTCGAGCCCGTCCACGGCTCCGCTCCGGACATCGCGGGCGAGGGCGTGGCCAACCCGGTTGCGGCGATCCTCTCGGCGGCGATGCTCGTGGAGTTTCTCGGCCACGAGGACGCCGGCGAGCGGGTCCGGACGGCCGTCGAGGGCGTCCTCGCGGACGGTCCGCGGACGCCGGATCTGGGCGGGGACGCCTCGACGACCGGGCTCACCGACGCCGTCGTCGACCGGCTGTAGCC
>LFFM01002301.1_pt1 | contig 12669 bp, 12 predicted proteins | sample 643131 | NCBI WGS metagenome assembly LFFM01 (sample SAMN03777445, study PRJNA286221) | soda lake metagenome | biome: soda lake; feature: Kulunda steppe; material: water; isolation source: sample Tc-Br brine of Tanatar trona crystallizer | place: Russia: Kulunda steppe | collected 2011-07
ATGACACTCCCGGGTAGCCTTATATTGGCGTTCGTGGTTCGTTGTCCCATGTCGACATCACCGTGTACCGATACGCTACGCTGTCCGTTCTGTGGCGACAGGTTATCAGATCCTGGCCGAGGGTTCATCGACCATATCGACACCAGTGGCACCTGCAGAGACGCCTTCGAGACCTGGCGCAACACCGTCGGGGACGATATGGGCGGTACCTGGAGCGGCTAGCTCACACTCTCGGGCGATTTTTATACACCCATCACCGCTACTCGAGTGTGACAGCACCCTCGTCCCCCGGTACTGATTCGACGGGGAACACGCCCGCTCGAGCCGTCGCCGAGCCGACGCTCGAAGCGGCCGCTGACGAAATCGACGCCGGACTCGAGCACGGAACCCTAGTTACGGTGTTCGGCCGGTGCACGGTGGAGTACGATGGGCGCGCCTCGAGTTCGTTACCTGCGGGTAATCGGTTTCTCCTGCTCAAACCCGATGGGACGACGCTCGTTCATACGGCGACGGGTCAGAAACCCGTTAACTGGCAGCCGCCTGGCTGTGACCACACGCTCGACTCTCGAGAGGGGACCCTCTCAGTGAGGGCCACGCGAAAGACACCGGAGGAAGTGCTGACCGTGACCTTTCAGCGTATCTTTCAGGTTGGTCGATTCGAACTCGACGACCCACACACGCTCGAAGTGTCTGGAACCGAAGCCGACCTGAAAGACCGGATCCTCTCGAGGCCGTCACTGATCGAACCCGGCTTTCAACCGTTAGCCACCGAACGACAGACACCAGCCGGGGCAGTCGACATCTACGGACGGGATAGTCAGGATCGGATCGTCGTCGTCGAACTCAAACGACGGCGCGTCGGCCCGGATGCGGTCAGCCAACTCCGACGGTACGTGACCGTCCTCGAAGACGAACTCCACACGGATGCCACCGTCCGTGGTATCCTCGTGGCACCCTCAGTGACGCCTCGCGCCGAACGCTTACTCGCCGAAAGAGGCCTCGAGTTCGTCTCCCTCGACCCGACTGGTGAGGCGTGATCGGCGGCTATGGCCGATAGTAGGTGATCACCGGATCGATGGATACTGGTACTCGGGCGAGGTCGAGACTCACCGTTCGAGCGGGACTGACGCCTCCTCGGTCGTGGCCGTATTCGACTGGTTTTCGGCTTGGACGTGGTGATACTCCTCGAGTGTCGTCTGTCGACTCGCGGGGATGTCACCAGTCAGTGCATATGGCAGCAGGATGTAGGTTGCGTGGATAACCAGGATGAGCAGGATGGGGGCAAGAAAGAGGCCATAGAGCCCAAAGACGACGGGGCCAACAATATAGGCGACGAGTAACAGGCCGGTGTGCGTCTGGTCCCCACTGATGTGGGCGCGGATGAAAAAGTCGGGAATGAAATCGACGAGGATCGAACTGACAACGAGCAGGGCCGCGACAGGTATCAAAAGGGAGAGTTCACCTTGCAACCAGGCGGTTATCGCCAGGGCAGCGACGACGGGGAGATACACGAGTTTGATGCCGATGACGGGGATCAGGCTCCCGATCCCAGCAAGTGCCCCGACGACAGCCGGGAAGGGGACCTGCACGGCGACAGGTGCAAACTGGTTATACGTGTAAAACGTGACGATGCCGACGAACGCCGTTACGAACACGTTGACGATGTTGCCAAAGAGGGTCATCGAGAGTTCGGGGTCGACCGCCCGCACGTAGCGTTCGATGATCCCCGACTCGTCGTAGGTCTCGAGACACCACGAGACGAGCCGTGACCCGTCAATGAGCATGTAGTAGGTGAGCACGATCATGATGAGCAGTTGCACGAAAGCCCCGCTGATCATGCTGATGGTCCCACTGATGCTCAACAACACGACACCAACGGACGCTTGGGCAGACGCTTCAGCGAGCATCGACTGGAGTTCGTCGACGTCCAGGGCAGCCAGATCGAGCTCCGCGAACGTCTCCTCGAGCACTTGATCCTGGAGGTCGTAGGCCTCGAGTGCCGCTTGCACCTCGAAAGCGATGATTGCGGCGGTGTAAATGAGCAAGAGCAAGAACGGCACGCCAAAGAGGACGAGGGCAAGTATGGCTCGCACCTGACGGGGCATCGAAAACCGCTCGAGGGTGCGATAGATCGGTCGAACGGCGTAGTAGAGAAAAATCGCGAAGACGAGAACCGCGATGAACGATACCGCGATATAAGCGACGACCGAGAGCAGGCTGAGGACGATCAACCCGATTCCGACTCTCCGCGCCAGTTCGCGGTCCATATATCTCATTGTTCTCGAGTGAGCTATATTACTGTCCCGCCTGATCAAAGGTCGTGAGGAGACTGCTGGGCTGAACCGTCTACCGCTGGAGAGGGCACCCCACACTCACAACCGGGCGTCTCGACGACAGACCCGACGACCGTCAATTGGCGCGGGAACAACTGGTGCTGTGTCTGTCGTGTTCATCCAGTCCCTCGAGGAGGTGGTGGGCGTAAAATGCCACGGAGAAATCCTGTGGGGAGGGGATCGCACAGGCGAGGAGGCCGAGGGTGAAGCCGATAGCGACGGGATTGGTGAGGCCACTCGTCGCGGCCCATAACGTGGGGATAGCAAGCACGAACGGGGCGAGTGCCGCACACCGAAGGTGCCAGGCCGGTTCGGTCCCGGTTGGTTGTGGGTAGACCGCTGCCCAGGGACAGGCCGTGACGCCAGCGAGGAGTCCGTTGGTGTTTCCTGGGGCCAGCACAACCTCGTACTCGATGCCAGCGAGTCTGAGTACGAGGGCGTGGAGGGACTCGTGAATCACCAACCCGATCGCCACTGCGAACGAGAGGGCGATTCCTGCCATCACAATGTCCAGTCCGTTCATCGGTTTCCTCTGCTCGTTTTGGCGTTACCTGTGGATGTTATCAATCCGTTGGTCTCCTCGAGCCACACCGAACCCTTTGGTGGGAAAAAGAAAACCCCGTTGCTGTACCATCGACGTATTCATACCGGGGCAGTAGCCACCAATCACGAACAATCATTAAGTACCTGAATGTGCTATGTCACCGCATGACGATCACTGAAGAAGTCGACTTTGGTCACGAAGACCGTAAACGAATCTACGAATATGTCGAACGGCACGGCTCTGTCGACCCCACTGCGGTCCAAGAGCGCCTCGGCATCGATCCCGGTGGGTTTAGACACCATGTCGCTATTTTGAAACGCGATGGGAGGTTGGACGATCACGATGGCCAGCTCCGCGTTACCATCGACGGCGGCACTGAAGAGGCGTATCACAGCGAGGACCTCGAGTTTCAGATCCGTCCAGCACGGCAGGAAGACCTGTCGGGAATCGTTGGGGCAATTCGTCAGGTCGCGAGCGAAAAGACGTATATCGTCGCTGAGAGCGTGGCTGACGAGGTTGATCACCAGGACGCCCTCCTCCGCAATAACGAACTCGAGTCCCGGATGTTCTTCGTCGCGACGGTGAACGACGACGTCGTCGGGTGGGTGCATATTCACTCCCCCGAACTCGACAAACTCAGTCACACCGCCGAACTGACCGTCGGCGTCATCGACGAGTATCGAAAACACGGTATCGGCTCGCATCTGCTCTCACGCGGCCTCGAGTGGGCTGGGGTTAACGAGTACGAGAAAGTCTACAACAGCGTTCCCTCCACCAACGAGGACGCGATCATGTTTCTCGAAACCCATGGGTGGGAAGTCGAAGCCGTCCGTGAAGATCACTACAAACTCGAGGGTGAGTACGTCGACGAGGTGATGATGGCGCTCGAAATCGAGTAAGCCACCCCCGACAGAATAAAACAACGGGATACTGTCTGTGGGTACGCACAGATGTACGAACGACTATTGCTTGCCGTCGATGGCAGCGTGACTGCTACACTAGCAACCGAACGCGCACTCGAGTTTGCAACCGCCCACGGCACAGTGGTTCACGCCCTGTACGTCGTCGAGAAAACGCGTGATGAGCCTCTCTCTGAGGGGTTAGAGGAAGCGATTGCAGCAGACAAACGGAACGGAAAAGAGGTCCTCGAAGAGATCGAAGCGAGCGCCACAGATCAAGGGGTCGAAATAGAAACGACCCTCGAGCGTGGCGTTCCTCGATCGACCATCGTCGAGTACGCCGAAGATACCGACACCGGCCTCGTTGTTCTCGGTTCGCTGGGTGCAGACTCCCTCGGTGATAAGATGTTGGGAACGGTGTCGAAGCACGTGATCAACGAGGCCCCTGCAGACGTCTTTGTGATTCGGCCCGATGAATCAAAACGCTAGCTTTCCTGTTTACTGGTTGTCTCTGTTTCCTGGCAGTCCCAAGGCGTCAGCAACCTTCGTGGCGCTCGTTCAACCGTCCGTTCGTTCTCACGTGCTGTGGAACGTCCGTTCGTCAGTGCCCCACCAGTGGGTATCATTGCTCCCGACAGCCGATATACGGTGGTTCGTATTGCAATCCATCCTCAACGAGGACCGAAAGACAGTTTTTCCGATCCGAACAATAGCTGGCTATGCTCTCGATCGCACTTGCCGGAAAACCGAACGCCGGCAAGTCCACGTTCTACACCGCGGCGACCATGGCAGAGGTCGACGTCGCGAACTATCCGTTTACCACCATCGACGCCAACCGAGGTGTCAGCTACGTCCGCACTGAGTGCCCCTGCCTCGAGCGGGACGACCGGTGTACCAGTGACGACTGCCAGGATGGCAAACGTTACGTCCCCATCGAACTCCTCGACGTCGCCGGCCTCGTTCCGGGAGCCCACGAAGGGAAAGGACTCGGCAACCAGTTTCTCGACGAACTCACCAACGCCGACGTGATCATCAACGTTATCGACGCCTCTGGGGGTACGAACGCCAAAGGTGAACCCGTCGACATCGGCAGCCACGACCCCCTCGAGGATATCGACTTCGTCGAAACGGAGATGGACATGTGGCTCTCGGGTATCGTCACCGACAATTGGGAGAGCGTCGAACGAAAATCCCGCTCCCCGGAGTTCGATCTCGACGAAACCCTTTCGGAGATGATGACGGGATTCGGGGCCTCACCCACCGACGTGGCGACCATCCTCAGGGACCTCGAGTATCCCGACGACCCAATCCAGTGGGACGACGGCGATCGTGAAGCACTCGCCACCGAAATCCGCCAGCGGACGAAACCGATCGTCGTCGCCGCGAACAAAATCGACATCGCCCCCGAGGAAAACATTGACCGCCTCATGGACCTCGAGAAGCCCGTTATCCCGACCACCGCGGAGGGTGAACGGGCACTCAGAAACGCAGCCCAGGCGGAGCTAATTACGTACGATCCAGGGGACACCGACCTCGAGATCGTTGGGGACGTCAGTGACGCCCAACGGACGGCCCTCGAGGATCTTGGCGAGACCATGGCACAGTGGGACGGAACCGGTGTCCAGGGCGCGCTCAATTACGCCGTCTACGACCTGCTCGAGCATCTGACAGCCTATCCAGTCCAGGATGCCGCCAAGTGGTCCGACGGCAGTGGGAACGTCCTGCCCGACGCCTTCTTACTCCCGGACGGATCGACCCCGGTCGACCTCGCCTACAGCGTCCACTCGGATATCGGTGATGGCTACCTCCACGCGGTCAATGCACGCTCCTCGAGGGAGGTCAGTGATAGCTACGAACTCGAGGAGGGTGACGTGATCAAGATCGTGAGTACGAATTGAGCAGGGACCCAAACGGAAAAAAGATTGCAGGAGGCGTTCGGAAATTATGGCGCAAAATAAAAATCCTCGCTCCGAGAACCGCCACGAAGGATCGATATTCTCATGGCTTCAATGGCGTCGGGATTGCGCTCGATGCGAAGGAGCGAAGACGTTCCGGACTCCTCCGTCGAGTCGTCCGCTTCGGATTGGGCTGCTGTCGTCTCACCGACGATCGCACTCCCATCGGAGGCTAGTTTCTCGATGCTCATTTCGTCATACCCGCGAGTGGTACCCCAAGAGGCGACGTACAAGAGTATTTGTTCGTCAAAGTCTACGGTCTCGAGAAACGCCTCTACCGAATTGGATTGGTCACCGTTTTTGGATCTGAGATCTTCTATTTCGGCTAAATCTTCGGCATCCGTTACTGATTGAAGATGCTCCACGTGCCCATCAGGATAGTTGGTGCCGTCAGCCCACCAGAAATTGGATGGGTAAGTATCCTGCCAAAGTGGTTGGAGGTCATACGCCACGTCAGTCAGTTCTTCTTCGTCATACTCGAAATCAGCAGCGATTGAGTCACTAATCAGTCGATCTACACACCCAGAAAGCGATGTGGCTATCGCAAATCCAAAAGCGCACAGCATTCGCCGGCGTATCACATCCATAATATTACATGAAAACCTCAAATGTAAATACTTTCTGTGGTGTTTTATGGCTTACAAGTTGGTGTCCCTACTCAACCAATCCACGCTCGTTGTCATCGCATATTTCAGTATCATTCAAGCGGCGACCGGTTCCATCCCCGCCGTCACTTCTGATGGCTGCAAGAACCCCCGCGGGGGTTGCGAGGTGATCGGGTCGGAGGAATTTGAACCACGGTCGCAGCAAGCTGCTCCCTGATTCAAATCCCGCCGAGTTCAATATGTGCGCCTCACGGTGTTGTTCGGCGCAAAAGTATGGGGTCGGAGGGATTTGAACCCCCGATCGACTGATATCTCCGGTGCGCCTCGGAACTCCAGAGGGTCATCACACGGACACTGATCAGGTGTCCGATCAGTATATCAGTCTGGAGTGTCGTCCCGGGCGCGGGACCTCTGGAGTCAGTCGCCATGCCTGGCTTGGCCACGACCCCTCGAGCAATCGTTGGGTGATCCGACCTAAAGCAGTTACGATTCGACCCCGTTGCGGGGCTGGTTACAACCAGGGAGCGCGGCTGTTGGTGCCCGCCGTATCTTCACTCGGATAGGGTTCGGGAGTCTCACTGTCTCCATCGACGGCACCCTCACGATCAGTGTCGGCCGACGCCGTATCATCGGACTCGAGGACGGCGTCTGCGGCGCCCCCATCGGTTCTCGTCCCGCTGGGGTGTGGCGTGCCACTGGGGTCCGCACTCGAGGACGGATCGAGGGCGAACAGTGCGGCCATGACGAGGGCAGCCAGTGGGGCGTAGCCGAACTCCATGCCAATGAGTGAGATGGGCAGGAGTCCGAGGGCGACGGCACTGCCGAAGCGGAACCGATCGATGTCCATATTGGCTCGCAGATAGGGGCCCGTGAGTGCGACGCCGAGGGCGAAGAGCACACCCACAAAGGCCGACAGGGTGGCGTAGACGACCAGACCCGTGTCTGCCATAACGGCGAACTCAGCCCCTTGCGGATCGAGACTGGCGATCAGTCCAAGGCCGATGATGATACCCGGACTCGGTAAGTACTCACCGACGGTTGCACTCGCGGTTTTGGCTGCGATCGCCAAGATGACCAGCGCCGCGAAACGCTCGAAGATCACAGTATCGATGACGCTGCCGATGGCGGGAGCCAGTGCAGCCTGAATAGCAGCGACGATGACCAGGGGAACGCCGACAAGGAGTACGATTACCGCCTGTTCGCGGGGGGTGCCATCCATCTCAGCCAGGATAACCGCAACGGTAGCACTCCCGCCGAAAATCAGGAGGCCGACCTGAATTGCACTGAGTGGGCTTGCTAATCCGCCGGCGAGAATCAACGCGACGAAGATCCCGTCGATGAGTGGCAGGCCCATGACCAGGGCCAGGAGTTTGGTATCGTCACCGACGAGTGACTCGAGGCGTAAGGCGATTGGGTGTTGTGAGGTGCTCATCGATCACGAACGATGGCCATGACCCGAGGCCTGTGGGTAACGATGTGAGCGGTCCGACAGCAACTGGGATCGAGGAAGCCAATCCGCTACTGCCCCACAAAGACCTCGTGCTGTGAGTGTGCGTTTCCCGAAAAAGAACGCGATGGCGGAAGAGACGGTCGTCCGGCCAGCAGTTCGGGAGTCGCCGCAGTTCACAGCGTACATACGCAATAAAAAACGGTGGTAGTTATTAAACGTTGTGTGGTACGCTGGGCCACAATCCTACGTATTATCGCCAAAATCGGTCAATAGGTGACGAATTTGTACCAATAGGTGGTATCATGCCACATGGTGCTTTTCCCACGTGATTCGTAGATAGACCCGTACAGACCAGATCCGTTACCTGCGAAGTGATCACAAAGGAATACGCTCTCGCAACGTTTTTCACCGACGGTTCCGGACAGATTACATGGCGAACGACGTTCCTGAGGACGAACCCTATTCTGCAAAACTTCGTGTCCCAGAAGCATTGACATTCGACGACGTGCTCCTTCGACCCAAAGAGAGCCGGGTCGAACCGGATGCCGCCGATCTGACCTCTCGAGTGTCGAAATCCGTAGAGGTCTCGGTCCCGATTCTGTCGGCGGCGATGGACACGGTCACCGAGAGTGAGATGGCGATCGCTATGGCTCGCCACGGTGGTCTCGGTGTCCTCCACCGGAATATGAACATCGACCAGATGGTCGAATCGATTGGCCGCGTCAAACGAGCCGACGAGCTCATTATCCCGTTCGAAGACGTCGTCACCGCCGACCCGGAGATGACAGTCCGGGAGGTCGACGAAATGATGGTCACAAAGGGCGTCGGCGGTGCGCCCGTTGTCAACACAAACGGCGAGGTGCTGGGCATTATCTCGAGTACGGACATCAGACCACACCTCGAGGTCGGTGAGAACGATCCGGTGACTGAAGCGATGACGGACGAAGTCATCACCGCCCCGAAAGATATTGACGCCCGTGAGGCGTTCGATCTGATGTACGAGCACAAGATCGAACGCGTTCCCGTCGTCGACGACGAGAATTTGCTGGTGGGATTAGTCACCATGCAGGGCATTTTACAGCGCCGAGAGTACAAAGAGGCCGCTCGGGACGAGACGGGGCGACTTCGATGTGGTGTCGCGGTTGGCCCCTTCGAGACTGACCGGGCCGTCGCTGCAGACGAGGCCGGCGCGGACGTACTCTTTATCGACTGTGCTCACGCGCACAACCTGAACGTGATCGACGGCGCTCGAGAAATCGATGACGTGGTCGACGCAGACGTGGTCGTGGGCAACGTCGGGACACGGGAGGCTGCCGAGGACCTGGTCGATTTCGCTGACGGGATCAAGGTTGGAATAGGCCCCGGCTCGATCTGTACGACGCGAGTCGTCTCCGGTGCTGGAATGCCACAGATCACGGCCGTTTCACAGGTTGCAGACGTTGCGAGTAAACACGATATTCCGGTCATTGCCGACGGTGGGATCCGCTACTCCGGTGATGCGATCAAAGCCATCGCCGCGGGTGCCGATGCTGTCATGCTCGGGTCGTACTTCGCTGGCACCGACGAGGCCCCTGGTCGCGTCGTGACCATGAACGGCAAACGGTACAAGCAGTACCGCGGGATGGGCTCAGTTGGCGCAATGAAATCCGGCGATGGCGACAGATATCTCAAGGACGACCCCGAAGACGACGAGGAGTACGTCCCCGAAGGTGTCGAGGCGGCGACGCCGTACAAAGGAACCCTGCAGTCAGAACTGCACCAGCTTGCCGGTGGGATGCAGTCAGGAATGGGCTACGTCGGTGCCGAGACGATTCCGGCGTTCAAAGAGCGGGCGGAGTTCGTCCGCGTTTCCTCGGCCGGGCAGGCCGAAGGCCACGCTCACGACGTCGTGATCACCGACGAGGCGCCGAACTACACCCCGAACGAGTAGCTGTCAGAACAGGGATAGACTCGACCGGACACTCCCTCGAGGATTGGGTTTCCAATTAGCGTTCTCGGACTGACGTCTCTCGAGATCACCCGTCGTGCCACGGACCGAAATCCGGATCGACCTCGCGGTGGGTTCGGTCGATCCCATCGAGGGTCGCGAGGTCCTCGTCGTCCAGGTCGAGCGCGAGGGAGTCCCAGTTGTCCCTGATGTGGACCTCCCCCGTGGCTTTCGGGATCGCTGTGACGCCCTTTTCGCGAAGCCAGGCCAGACTCACCTGCGCTTCGCTCACGTCGTGTTTGTCGGCGACGGACCCGATTTCGTCGACCTCGAATACCTCGCCTCGAGCGAGCGGTGAGTACGCAACGAGTTCGATGTCGTGTGCTGTGCAGGCTTCCCGGAGTTCGTGTTGTGGAAGCAACGGATGGCACTCGACCTGATTCGCGAAAATCGGCGCATCGAGGATGTCGACGGCTTCCTCGAGGTGCCGGGGCTCGAAGTTACTGACGCCGATGTGATCGATCCGCCCCGCGTCGTACAGTTCGTCGAAGGCGGCCAACGTTTCGGGCGCGTCGTAGGTATTGACGGGCCAGTGGACGTACAGCAAATCTACGGACTCAACCCCGAGTTTCTCGAGACTTTCGTCGGTGGTCTCGAGGACGTCCTCGTAGGCGAGGTTCGACGTGGACACTTTCGTCGCCAGGAAGACGTCCTCGCGGTCAACTGACGCCCCTTCGATGCCGTCCCCAACGGCGGCTTCGTTGTCGTACCCCTGTGCCGTGTCGATGTGGCGATAGCCCATCTCGAGGGCCGTCGCGACGCTGTCAGCACACTGGTCAGGGTTCGTATTTTGCCAGGTGCCGAGTCCGAGCATCGGCATCCCGTTCGCCAGCGGACAGTCGTCACTGGATTGTGTTGGTTGTGCCATGCCTGGCCTTTGGGACCAGGCCGAAAAGTCGTTCGGGTATCGGAACCCGTGACTGTCTAGACTCACTCCGTGTAGGGCGCATCCCAAGGGTGGACTCGCTCCAGAACGGCACTTGCTCCCAGCACTGTCTGGTCTTCGTAGCGCCGACCGATGAGCTGGAGGCCGACCGGGCGGCCATGGTCCGTTCGTCCGGCCGGAACGGATGCTGCAGGATGCCCCGTCCAGTTGAACGGCCAGGTCAGCGCCAGATCCCACTCGTTGGCGACGTCGGCATCACGGGCGATATCGGCCCGCGAGAGCGTCGCTGTCGCCAGCAGATCGTACTCCGCGAGCACCGATTGGACGGCATCGAACACCCTGGTTCGAACGAGTCCGGTCTTCGCGACATCCGTCGTGGGGACATCGGTGCCTCGATCGATCATCTCGAGCAGGCTGTCTGCAACCTGATCGTCGTGGGCGCGAACGTCGATACCGAAGGTCGACTCGAGGATCGCCATGCCGTTGGCCACACCGGTCGAGAACGTCGTCTCGACCGCTTCGAGTAACTCTTCGTGGGTACAGTCGAAATCGAAATCGACGTGGTCGACGGTTGCACCGGCTCCCTCAAGTGCATCGAGGGCTTCCTCGAGTTGTCTCCGTACACCGTCCCGGACGGGGAACGTCCCGAGATCCGGAGTGTAGGCGATCGAGAGCTCGCTGGCGTCCATCTCGAGCCCACTCACGAAATCGATCTCGATCGGAACGCTGTCGGGGTCCATTGGGTGAGGGCCGGCCATCACCTCGAGCATCGTTGCTGCGTCGGTCACGGTTCGAGCCAACGGTCCCTTCGTGCTGTGGTGTCGGTGCGAGCCGAACCCGTTTGGTCGGCTGTCGTTCGGGACCAGCCCATAGGAGGGCTTGATCGCATAGATGCCACACGCCGCGGCGGGGATTCGAAGAGACCCTCCTGCGTCACTTCCCGTCGCGATTGGGACCATCCCCGCTCCGACTGCCGCAGCCGAGCCCCCCGAGGAGCCACCCGCGTTCAGCGACGGATCGACCGGTGACCCTGTTGTGCCAACCAATTCGTTGTGGGTCGTCCCCGCGTGACCAAACGCAGGAGTGTTGGTCTTCCCGACGATGATCGCCCCGGCATCCTCGAGTCGTGAGACGATCGCTGCCGTTCGAGGGGCTTCGAAGTCCGCGAATAGCGCACAGCCAAAGGTGTGGCGCATACTCGCTTTTAGCGAACCGAGGTCTTTGAGGGCGACGGGTACCCCGTGGAGTGGCCCCCGTTCACCTTCTTTCGTCTCATCTGCCTCTCGAGCAGCCCGCTTCGCGTACTCGTCGGTGACCGTGATGAACGCAGTGAGTTCGTCATCAGCGGTCTGGATTCGCTCGAGGTGCGCATCGACGGCGTCAGTGGGTGTGACGTCACCCTCTCGGATTTGTTCGGCGAGCGTCGTTGCCGACTGTGTCCAGAGCGGGGTATCAGTGGGTTCGTCCATAGGTTGGGTACAGGAATCCTGGATGAAGTCGTTACTGGTTTGTTATATCGACGGCTCGAGGTTCGGATACATCAATGAGGACTCGGTTCACCAGCCACACATCGATGGCTTCGAAACCCACAAGCGCCCACCCCTCAAATCACGCCCAATGGAGCCACTCGAGCGGTACCGACCGATCATCGATGACTTCGAGGCATTTCGTGCGGCCTGTGAGCGTCCGCTGGGAATTACGGCCCGCGTGAACCCGATTGCAGCAACCCCGGGACAAGCAATCGAGGCGCTCGAGGCGGATGGCATCACGGTCGAACAGGCCGACTGGAATCCACGCGTTCTCCGGCTGGATACCACCTCCCCGGGATCGACCTGGGCGTCGTTCCACGGCTTTATCCACACGCAAGAGGAAGTGTCGTCAGTACCGGCGGTCGTCATCGACCCCGAGCCTGGTGACCGGATTTTCGACGCCTGTGCCGCACCAGGGGGGAAAGCCACGCAGTTGGCTGGCCTCTGTGAGGACCGCGGAACAGTCGTCGCCAACGACAAC
>LFFM01002302.1_pt1 | contig 12665 bp, 7 predicted proteins | sample 643131 | NCBI WGS metagenome assembly LFFM01 (sample SAMN03777445, study PRJNA286221) | soda lake metagenome | biome: soda lake; feature: Kulunda steppe; material: water; isolation source: sample Tc-Br brine of Tanatar trona crystallizer | place: Russia: Kulunda steppe | collected 2011-07
GACTTGAGGCTCTCTTCTTCCTCGTCGTAGATCCACTTAATTGCCCAACCACAGTCAGGGCACTTGTATTTGAGTTCGATTGGCATCGTTATTTTGGTGCGCGGTATTACAGCCCTGATTGTTTGACTTTCTCTGCTTCTTTTTCACTAACTATCATCGCTGATGTACGGTGAATCTTCATGCAATTTTTCCCTAAGCATCCAGTGATTCCGTCCGGCTCAAGCCGTTCCTCCTCTTCATTGAATATCCACTCGACTGTTCGGACGCAGTCAGGACAGGTGTACTGAAATTTTATAGGCATCTGTTTTGACCGGCGTTGGTCGCCACCCAAGGGGCAAGCCGGGAATCGAACCCAGGATTCGTCCACATGGGAAGACGTCGGGGTCTCTCACAAGGCACCCACCACGATGCCTTGTCCACCACGGTGAACAGGATACCCACCACGGTATCCCGAATTAACCATCAGGGAAATCTGAGACGAATCCATCCTGTGCTTGCCCGCCGTCCGAGACGGCAACAGAGTGTATTGATTAGGATCACTTATGTCTTTGCTATTCGCAAAGTAATTAACAAGGCGATGTATAATTGTTTTAGCAAAATTAATCCGACAGTTATTAGCAAAGCGATAAGCATAGTCAAAATTGTGCCGCTTAGCCCTGATGCTGTCGATGAGCTGGACTCTGCCATCTTGGATTACTTCCTTGAGGGAAGACCGGCTGAACCATGGGGCAAAGCAACTCCGAGTGAAGTCTACCGGGCTCTCGACGAGCGCGGTGTTCTCTCAGAACTGGGAGATCCCGTTCGTCAAACCATTCAAAACCGGATTCAACGACTTGCGCTCGCTGGTCACTTAGACAACAAGTACGACTCCGGAAGCTACGAATTCGTCTCTGACCCCCGCGATACCACAAATAGTGGCTGAGTAACTGTCCAAGGGATTGATCGGATTTGTCGTGCTCCGATCTTTCAACCTGTATCACCAGTAAAGACCCGAATCAAACCGCGTGGTATGCTTCATATCTAACTTTAAGTGCTAAATTTAGGCACTACTGGTGAACTCACACTCCACTCAAGGGTAAAGAATATACCACTACCGGTGAAAGCAGGACCATGCCAAGTATCAAGGTCCATGACTGGACAAAAGAACAACTTGATGAAATCAAGGAGGAAGAGGAACACTCCTCCTATGATTCCGTCATCAAGACCCTCCTCAAGGAGCGAGAACGTGAGTAACCGAAAATGAGCCAGCAACAAACACTTCCAACACTCTTCGATTCGTGTCAACCGCGCGAAGACGTCCTTACTGGTGAGCTCGGTGAAGACCAGTTCGCAGCTAACCTCGCGTCAGTCGCCTTCGACACAGACAGTGCAGCACCGGTCTACCGAAATGCAGAGACCTTCTTCAATAGTACTTACCCAACTGACGGTCTCCAGGACCTTCTCACGAATCTCACGAGTCGCTTCCTCGTAACTACCGGACGAGATACGGATTATACTGCGAGTATCTTGTGCCTCGATACGACGTTTGGTGGCGGGAAAACTCACGACCTGATTGCTTCCTACCATCTCGCCTCTAACCCGGACGCAATTTCTGACCTCGACCGCCATCTCGCCGATCCCTCTCTCGCAAGCGAGTACCACAAGGCCGTGGACGAGGGCCTATCACCTCGAACGGCCGTATTCGTTGGCGGCTACGTTGACGGCCGGAACGCGAAGTGCAGTAACGATCCCGAGGCCCCCGAAACGAACACAATGTGGGGTGAAATCGCCTACCAGTTGTATGGGCAGGAGGGTTACGAACAGATCAGAGAAGAGTATGATGAGACAGGCAACTCTCCTGGTGAGAACACACTTCAGGATTTATTCGAGCTTTCCGACGATCCTGTCCTGATCTTGTTGGACGAACTGGCGCAATACCTTCAGGACGCCTCCGGAATCGAAGTAGGCGAAACGACACTCAATGATCAAACTCTGAGTTTCATGAAGTCACTGCTGGAAACTGCGTCCAGCACGCCTCACGTGAATATCGTCTATAGTATCGCTGATACGGCATTCACTGACGAAGCTCAGACGGTCCGTCGGGAGATCAAAGATCTGGATTCGATTGAACAGCGCCAGCGGCGCACAATTACTCCCACCGGATCATCGGAAGTGAGTTCTGTCTTGCAGCATCGTCTGTTCGATGAAATTGGTGACGAGGCAAGTGAGCAACTCGCCGAAGCATACTACGAATTCTACCGATCTGCCGATCGGACCTTACCTCAGAATGTGCAGGAAGCCCAGTACCGTGACAGGCTGGAGAAGGACTACCCATTCCACCCGTCCATTGTCGATACTCTCACGAAGAAAATCGACTCTATTCCAGACTTCCAAAAGACCAGAGATGCACTCCGTCTGCTTGCTCGCGCGATCTACTACCTCTGGGAACGTGAGAAACAGCAACAACACCGTCACTTCCTTCGGCTGCATGATCTCACGCCAGCTGATAACGCTCCAAGTGGGAGCATTCACACAAAGCTCAACGAATCCCTCTTCGAGGCAGTTGATCTGAGCGCCGCGGTTTCTGCCGACGTATACACCGACAACGGGTCGGCACACGCACAGCGAGAAGACGAGAAATGGTTGGACAAAGGGTTCCCGGCACTAGGGTCACAAATCACGATCACCGCACTGTGGAACAGTCTGGCAGTCGGTGAACGAGCAATCGGTCTGACGCGTGACGAACTCTACGAAGCAGTCGGTCACCCGAACGTCAGCTACGATCACTACGATTCGGCATTAGAGAATCTCACTGGTAACGACCAACAAGTCGGTTGTTACTACCTCTATGACGAGGACCGAATCAAATTCAAGCAGCAACCGAAGTTGCTCTACATCATCGACCAGTACACGCAGAATACGCCGCGTGCTCAGGCGCGCGATCGGTTTGAGGGTCGGCTAACTCGGGAGATCGGTACTGGGGGGTTCAAAACGGTCAAGTTCCCCGAACAACCGGCTGACATCGACGATACTCCCGACAAACCCACACTCTCGATTCTTCACTTTGACTCTGTCACTGTGTCCGATGGTGGAGAAGAAATTCCAGAAAAGATCGAAACGCTGTATCAGAAGACTGCCAAGAGCCACGACGCGCCCACGCAGACGCGTACGTACAAGAACTACGTACTGTTCTTAGTTCCCGATGGTGAACTGATCGGGCCAGCAATTGACAAATCCCGCCGGTTGGAAGGGATCGAACGACTTCTCAACGACTCCGAGCAAACAGCTGAGCTGACCGAGGAACAGTACGAGGACCTCCGTGAGCGACGTGATACTCATCGTGGACTGTTGGGTGACCAGGTGCGTAACGTCTTCCGCCATCTGTTCTACCCCGATCGAAGCGGGCTCGAACACGTCTCGATCACAGCTGTTGATGCGAATGGTGATACCACGTTCGTAGAGGCTGTTGAGGCGACTCTCGAAGATCGGATTCTCCGTGACGACAGTGATGCTCGTGGTGAGGTCTGGTTCAAACAGCGTTTGTGGCAATCGACGAAGAAGCGGATGTCTACGCAGCAACTCGCTGAGCAGTTCGCCAAAAAAGCTGGACTACCGTATCTGTTCTCCACGAAACCGTTGCGGAAGACGATTGCCAAGATGGTTACTGAGTCTGGATACGCATACTGGGATGACCAGCGGGAAATCGCGTACTGGACTGGAAGTGACCATCCGGATGGTTGGCCACACGACGGTGATCTCTCCGACGCAGACGCCGTTCGGACCAGTATCAAAGCGAGCGATGTGACGATCAGTAACGAGTGCTACCTGTATGAGGACATGACTGCGCTCCTTGATCAGTACTCGATTGAACCACCGGAAACACCCGATGACGGTCCGAGTACGGGTACTGGAACCGGAACTGATACGGAAACCGGTACAGAGACGAGCACCGGAACCGAAACTGGGACTGGAACTGGAACCGGTGGAGGTCTCGACGTTGACGACAGCTGGTCGTATATTTCGGGAACCGCGAGCGCGAAGCGTGCGCTTGGGGAGGTACGTGACGAGGCTATGGCTAAAGCCAGCAATAGCTCCACCCCGAGTATAGAAACTATCAGTATCGAAGTTGCAGGCGACAAAGTTCTACAGCACGCGTTCTTCTTAGCGCAGAACACGCTCGCTCCGTGGAACGACGAAACGACGGTCGCCATGAAGTACATCGCACGTGGAGCGGATCAAGAGAATCAATTCAAGGCGGACTTCACCGGATCGCTCGACGCGTTCAAGACGCTGAATCAGCGCTTGGAAGGCTTCGCGGAGAACAACGGGCAGCGGAAGGTAGAGCTCACGTTCACCGTCTCACTGTCCGACCCGGACCCTATCAATGATGACGAAGAAGACATCCTCGCAGTGTTGAAAGAAGAACTCAGTGGGACGGATGTAACGCTCCAGGTTCAGGGTAGCGGACAAAAATCCATGGAGGATGAATAATGAGTATCCCAACCCAACAAGACAGTGAGGCACAACCGTTCGCCTTCGGGTCTAGTGTCTATGGTGGTCGCCCCACCTTCGGACTGACTCGACGACGCGAAGACGGTGAGCCTGTAATTCGGCTGTACGAGTTACTCCCGGCCGAACAGGCTGAGACTCGTAAGCAGCGACTCGAACGAGTTGGCGAACACCTCGTCGTCAAAGATCTCAACGTAACCTTCGACGAGCCACCTAGTGGTGACGGGCATTCGTGGGATGGATGGAAAGCGGTGAAGATCGCCCAACTCCGCGGGTCCCGTCTGCAATCCGTAATCTCGGTGATTCGGGAAACATTAGAACAGTCTGATACATCTCATAGGCCGGTGACAGGGACAGGCCGGGGCGAACTTCTCATCCCCGAAACAACCGGTGTAAAACTTGCATTGGCTTTCGTGGGTGTTGAAGAATTACAGCGTGTCGATCGGATGCGAGAGTTAGTCCGTGGCGTATCCAGTATGAGCACTGAGGAGTGCTACTACTGGTACGCTAAATGTCGATCGCCGAACAGCCCGAATGGCATTCAAGCGCTTCGAGTACTTCTGACCAATCACATCAAATAAAACCATGACTGACAGCAACCCGACTTCCACGGAACAAGATCGAGAACCAGAGGAGAAGAACCGCCCGAATCTCAAAATTCAGGACCGCATTCCGTTACGCTCGGTTGGTATCGAGACCGAACGTGAAAATAAAGACTTCACACATATGCCTCCCCATCGATACCTCCATGTGTGGTTTGCACGCCGACCTACTCCGGTTTCTAGGCTTGCTATTCTTTCTACTATTCTGAGCGATGACGTTACCGACGATACTCTCCTCAAGTGGATGGGTATGAACCCTGACAATCGGAAGGAAGGTGTAGGCATTGCAGAGCATATTCGAGACAAGCGACTTACTCTTGATGACCGTGATGGAGCTGAGTATGAGCATATGGGGTATCGGAAGATCTGGCGAAAAACCCCCGATTCTGAAACCATAGCAGAAATACATCAAAAAGCCAGAGAAACATGGGGCGGAGAACTTCCAACTATCCTTGATGCAACCGCAGGAGGTGGATCAATTCCGTTCGAAAGTGTACGGTATGACTTCCCAACCATCGCAAATGAACTGAACCCGGTTGCATCCGTCATTCTGAAAGGTGTCCTTGAGCATCCTCGACTTAATGAGGATCTTTCTCAGGACATTCGTGAGTGGGGTGATGAAATCAATAGTCGGGTCCGGGATGAACTCAGCACTTATTTCCCATCTCAACCTGGCGAAAAGCCCGTTGCATACCTTTGGTCACATGTGATTAGTTGTCCGGATTGTGGCCTTGATTTACCTTTGACGAACAATTGGTGGCTGGACAAAGACTCTGGGAGTGAAGGTGTCGCTGCTCGTCCAATAGTAGGCGAAGAGTCTGATCGGGTTGAATTTGATGTCATCGAACTTCCCGATGATATCGAGAAATCAGACTTCAATCCAACTGAGGGCACGATCTCCTACGGCAAGGCGACTTGCCCCCGATGTGATGTGGTCACCCAAAGTAAGGATGTGAAAGAGCAAGCAAAAGACAACGGATTTGGCTACCAACTCTACGCAGTGTACTACGAGGAGGAAGCAAAAGCGAAGAAGGGCAAACGCGGATACCGGGCCCCTATTGAAGCAGACGAGCGAGCATTTGATGAGGCACAAGAGAGAGTCGAACAAGATCCGGAGTTAGCAACCTTCCTTCGTCAAGAGATTCCCCACGGAGAGAAAACCCGCGAGTTGCATCGCAATGGAATGAGCCAGTGGCGAGATCTCTTTTCTCCCCGACAGCTCTTGGTCCACCATACGTACTTAGAGAAGTATCGAGAGGTGAAAGAAGAAATTGAAGATGAATACACATCAGAACAGGCAGAAGCCATTCTAACTTACCTTGCGATGGCGGCGGACAAGGCGCTGGACTATAATTGCCGGCTATGCAAATGGCATCCTGACCGTTCGGTACTCGGACATGCATTTGCCGGGTCTGATTTCGCTTTCTCGTGGTCTTTCCCAGAGAACAATCTAATTGTTGACGGTCATGGGTATGAGTGGACTCTCGGAAACGTCCTCAGTGCCTACGACGATCTTTATGATCTGTCGGGAGATAGTGATGCACCGACTACCGTTCTTCAGGAAGATGCCAGCAATCTTTCTCTGGACGACCAGAGTGTAGAAGCGATTGTTCTGGATCCACCGTACTACCAGAACGTGATGTATGCTGAACTCTCTGATTTCTTCTACGTGTGGATGCAGCAGTATCTCGGTGAGGTTTATCCTAATTTCTTCACAGAGACTGAAACTGAGAAACAGGAAGAAGCCGTTGCAAACCCATCTTTGTTTGAAGATGTTGCTGGGGAGAAATCGAAGAAGAAGATGGCTGACCGACACTATGAACAAAAGATGGCGGACATCTTCACCGATCTCAGGCGTGTATTGACCGATGAAGGGGTGTTCACGATGATGTTCACACACAAAGAAACGGACGCTTGGGACACCTTGACGAAGGCGCTTATTAGAGCTGGATTTGTTATCACCGCCACACATCCCATCAACTCAGAGGACCCCAACCGAGTTCAGATGATGTCTAAAAACTCGGCTGAGAGTACTATCCTTCTTACCAGTGAGAAACTGGAGAATCCAGATGACCGTGACCCTGTTCTTTGGGAGGATATCCAGACGAAGACCCGTGAAGTTGCGCGAGAACGGGTCAAATCGCTTGATGAGAGTGATATGGAGATGACAAATGTCGATATGATTCTGGCATCTTACGGACCCACGCTGGAAGTATACACCCAGAACCACCCTGTTGTTGATGAAACTGGTGAGATTGTACCGCCAGAAACAGCATTGGACGAAGCTCGTGAAGCCGTTCGCGGATACTTCATCGACAAGTATCTTAATGAAGGTATTCGCGGTGTAGACCGTAAAACTGAGTGGTACACGCTGGCGTGGCTTATGTTCGAAGCTGAGAGATTCCCCTACGATGAAGGGCGACGGCTTGCTATTGGTGTGGGAGAGAACTTGGACTCCTTGAAGCGAGAGCACCGAATGTGGAGGAAGAAGGGTGACAACATCCTCCTCCGACCTCATGGAGACCGAGTTAAGAGTGTGAACAAATCTAAGGAGAACAGATCCTCCCGGAAGCCAGTAGACCCAGAAGCAGTCACATTCTCGGTCGCGCTGGATAAGGTACATGCTGTAATGCATATCTACGATGCAAAGGGAGCTACTGAGGCCTGGAACTGGATGAAAACACGTGATTGTGCATCCGACCCTGAGTTCAAAGCGACGATAGAAGCGCTACTTCGGGTTCTTCCCGAAGAGAACGACGATCGGGAAATCTTGCGAAACCTTGTGGCTGGTGAGACGGGAGAATATCTCAATCTCGACTTGGAATCCAGCTTGTTCAAGGACGACAACAACGACGACAAACCCAGCCAGTCTACCTTCAGCGACGTCAACAACTAACTTTCTCCAATATTCCGGTCATGCTCACATTGAAAAACTACGACTGGCGGCCCGTCTACGAAAGCCAGCCCGGCGATGATGCGTCGTACCTAGTTGAGGAGTTCTACATACCAGCGCTCAAGCGGTGTCGCCGTTACGATCGAATTGCCGGATATTTCAACAGCGGTGCACTCGCTGTCGCTGCTAACGGCATCGAGTCCTTCGTTGAAAACGACGGAAAGATGCGTCTCATTGTTGGTGCAGAGCTTCAGTCACATGACCGTCCAATCCTCGAAGCGCTCCAAGATGACTTGGATAACCGGCTGACAGAGGTCAACGAGGATACACTGGACAAACGGTTGCAAGTCCTTGCTTGGCTTCTTCGGGAGGGAAGACTTGAGATTCGGGTTGCCCAACCGAAGCATGGTACTTGGGGTGTCTTCCATCCAAAGGTCGGTCTATTCTACGACGATTCGGAGAACACTCTCTCCTTCGAAGGAAGCATTAACGAAACCAAGGGTGGCTGGATTTACAACTACGAACGATTCAAGGTTCACCGTTCGTGGCGGACTGAAGAATCGGCGTACGTGAGTGCTGACCGGGACTCGTTCGAACAGCTCTGGAACGACGAACATGACTACGTTGACATCTACGAACTCCCGGAAGCAATAAAAGAAGGCATCATCGACTGGAAGTCGCCAGACTCGAAGAGCGATGTTGAGGATATCGCTAAGGTACTACGAGGCGAGGGCGACGACCAGGACGGCAGCGGGACGGGTGAGGAGGAAGTGCAAGAACCTGTGTCGACAGACTCTCCTGTCGGTGCTACGGCGTCCATTCTCAGCGATGGCGGGATCCTACCACAGGGGATACACATCGCGGAGGAATCAACTACGATCGATCCATGGCCGCATCAAAGAGTCGTCTCTGACACCGCGGTTAACACGTACCCGCAAGGCTTCCTGTTCTGTGACGAGGTTGGATTAGGAAAGACGATCGAGGTCGGGTTCACACTGTCTCGACTCGGTCTGACCAACGAGATTCAAAACTCGCTTCTGTTGGTTCCTGCCGGACTGACTCAACAGTGGCAGGAGGAACTCTGGGAGAAATTTAGCATCGACGCCTATCGGTATGACCGGCTGAACACGGGTGATTACGTGTTCGTTGATCCTTTCGGGGATGAGCATTCCCCTCCGGGAAAGAGCGACATAGACGTCGAAGCATCGCAGGCTACGGATCCTTGGGTCGAAAGTCCGATCTGGCGGTTCGTCCATCAACAACAGCGAGACCGTGACTCCCCAGTTGTTGTCATCATGTCTTGGCATACGGCTCGTCTCTCGCGGTACTGGGACGATGTCGCGCCTGGAGGGGAGTCAACGGGACGCACCCGAGATGATGTATCTGCGAGCTGCCGTGGTCGTCTTTCCGACGGACGAGAAGGGGTCTGGGACGCTGTCGTTGTTGACGAGGCGCACAATGCTCGTCGAACGACGAATCTGTATGGGCTCCTTGAAGAGATACGACCGAACACGCAGTGCTACTACCTTCTGACAGCGACGCCAATGCAGCTCCATCACTCGGAGCTTTTCGACTTGATGACGCTTCTCGGATTGCCTGACGCGTGGGACTCTCGGGATCGCTTTACCGAGTTCTTCCAGACCCGACGGGGTCTTCGTAGCATCTTTAGCGAATGGGACGGCACTACTGCTCTCGCTGACACGGGCGGCGTTGAAACCCAGAAAACACTCAATGGTGAATATCAGGCCGGACTGAATTCGTCGATATCGACGTCGGAATACGTATTCCTGAAACTTAGCGAGGAGTTATCTCTGGAAGACGAAGCAATCGCTCGTCAGCGGACGTTAACTGCGTGTGAGCTCGCCCGTGAGTATGGTAATTCGTATGACGGGTATCTTGACACAGTCGATGATGCGATTGCTCAGGCAGATCTTGACGAGTTCATGGGTGAAGACCGGCAGGTACAGTATTTACTCTACCCCGATGAGGCTGTTCGAAATGAGCCTTGGATCGTCAGCCCAAACGATCGGCGGAATGCGATCGATGAACTGTCCGAGGAAGGATGGCAGGTTCTCATCGAGGTCTTCTCTGAAACCACCCCGGTGAATGCACTGATCCACCGGAATACCAGAGATACGCTTCGAAAATATCACCAAGCGGGATTGCTTGACCAGACTGTCGCGGATCGCAATCCGGAACGGAAGAACATCCCTCTATCCGATGAAGCGGCGGCTGTGTACGAACGGATTGACGAGTACACCAAGAAGTTCTATAAGAAGGCCCAGGAGTCTGAAGAATCTCAGACACAGGCACTTGGTTTCGTCATGACAACCTACCGTGAGAGGCTAACCAGCAGTGTTGCTGCGATTCAGAAAAGCCTCTCACGGCGACTCGAAACCCTGGAAAAGCAACGTCGTATCGTGGAACAACGTGCTGGCGTTGACTCTTCTACTGATCGCCAGACTGCGTTTGATTTGACCGAATTCAGTGAGGAAGAGCAGATGGAAATTGCTGAGATGGAAGATGGCGGAGAAAGCGTGCTCGGAGTAGATATCTCTGAGGTCGTTCCTGGGAATACTGAGCAGGGACTGCAGTTGCTTCGGGACGAAATCGATGAACTTCGGTCGTTCATCGGTGATGTACGGCGGATTGAGCAAGATCCGAAAATTGAGCAGCTGCGGAGTGACTTGCTGGAGTTAGACAAGGCTGGCCACGATCGGGTGTTAGTGTTCACCCAATACACCGATACATTAGACTACGTCAGAGACCACCTCAAGCGAACTCACGGGGAGAACGTTGCAACCTACTCTGGTCGAGGTGGCGAGATGTATGACCGTGATTCTGACGAGTGGTATCCAGTCAGCAAAGAGCAGGTTAAGCGCTCATTCGCTGCGGATGACTATGGTGTTGATATTCTGGTAGGAACATCGGCAGCTGCCGAAGGGCTTAATTTACAGGAATGTGGGGCAGTAATAAATTACGACTTGCCGTGGAACCCAATGAAGGTCGAACAGCGTATTGGACGGGTAGACCGAATCGGTCAACAACACCCCGAGATCACGATCTACCACTACGTGTACGAGAACACAATTGAGAGTGACATCTATGATGCTCTCGGTGAACGCATCGGGATGTTTGAGGACGTCGTGGGTGATCTGCAGCCGATCCTGGCCGGCGTGAGTAAGAGCATCAAGTCTGCAACCTTGGAAGGTGATAGCGCTGATGCCGCATCCACGACACTTTCAGCAGAGATGGATGATGCTGACAGCGACGACACCGTTGAAGTCGAAGATGCCCTAACCAACGTTGATACCTCCGAAACGGAGCAGGTGCTGGAAAATGCTCGGCTCGATGCATGGAATTCCTACCGTCATCCGGATATCGAAGCCGTCGGAAGCGACGAGCACGCGAATACCCCATTCACAGCGAAAGCCGTCGAAAGCGCGTTCAAAGATGTGATCGCTGATGCTGTCGCCGGCTTAGAAATTCATTCTTTAACATCGCTTGAAGATGTGGATTCGGATGTTACTCCGGAATTCCAAGATTCGATTTATCGGCTTACTCTACCTGATGACATCCGGGTAGAACATCTACCTGAGACGGATACTCTGGCTCACTCCATCACAGGTGGTGTGCAAGATGCAGTAGCCGTCACATTCCTCGGTGAATGTGCGGAAGAATATCCCTCTCTGCGGTTCTTTCTTCCTGGTGACCCATTGTTCGCTCGTTTGCTTGATCAGATACGAGAGCACCACAAATTGGAATTTGAATGGGTTCAGTTCGGACGTAACCCGTCGAATCAGGGATGTTGTGAAGAAGGTGTAGACCCGTATGTTATCGCGGAAATACGGAATGATGACGGTCAGCGTGTGAAACTCGTTGAGGACGGAATTCATCCTGTCGAGAGAGAGAAAACGACTCTGCAGGAGTGGTGTGAGGAATTTGTTGCCAATCGACCGGAGTGAAAACGACAGTTCCCGTCTCTGGAGCTGGTGATGCAGCACCGTCGTCGATAGTTACCTGTGATCGATTTCGTCTGAATCTCCGTTGTCCGGATCTTCGGCGTTTTGAACAACTTGGCCTTGTAGCAGCTCATTCTCTGGTTCGGGACGCTCATCATCACCGTCCGTGTTATCACTACATTCCGTCATTCACCATCTCCTCCCTCTTCGGAAGCGGTTGTACCCGAGTTTGAGCCATCTTCGAGTTCGATATGCTGTCCATCGAGAAGGGGTTCAGCCTCTACTGTGGTCACCTCGGCCTCGGGCTCTGAGTCGTTTCCACCCCCCTCTTCGGAGTCGTTTTGTCCGTCTCCCATGGAAGGTTAGTCCTCAGGTTCGTCTGAATCGGACTCAGGGTCATACCCTTTCTCGATCTCCTGCCCATCAAGCAGGGGTTCACTCTCTGGATCTGGAGGGGGCGACGGACTCTCCGTTCCCTCTTCGCTATCTTCGCTCATCTACGTGAAACCATTCGTTGAAAAGATAAAAATGCTCGGCTAAAACGAGGCTATTCTGGCGACTCACCCTCATCACTCCACGGTAGAATACCTTTTCAGTCCTCGGTAATTGAACCCAGATTCTCAAATTCAAATTCGTTGATGGACAATAATTTCGCAAATTAGATTGGGTAATTTATCTGCCCATTTTGCGACCTATATAATATATCTGATTATATTGCTC
>LFFM01002304.1_pt1 | contig 12663 bp, 9 predicted proteins | sample 643131 | NCBI WGS metagenome assembly LFFM01 (sample SAMN03777445, study PRJNA286221) | soda lake metagenome | biome: soda lake; feature: Kulunda steppe; material: water; isolation source: sample Tc-Br brine of Tanatar trona crystallizer | place: Russia: Kulunda steppe | collected 2011-07
ATCTGGGAGATTATCGAGGCAGCATCGCGGAAACCGTTCGGATTCCAGGCGTTCTATCCCGGACCTGGTGTCGGTGGACACTGTATTCCAGTTGATCCGTACTTCCTGACGTGGCAAGCCGACCGGTCCGGTGTTGAGTTATCCGTACTTGAACACGCCTTGCGTACCAACGAACAGATGCCAGGCCGAGTGTCCCAGGATATCCAGGACGTACTCGCCGCCCGAGAGACCGAGGTGGATGACGCTCACATCGTCATTATGGGTGTTTCATATAAGCCCAACGTAGCGGATACGCGTAACTCACCAGCACTGGAGATCAGTGCACAACTCGACACGTTGGGTGCGGAACTAACGCTCGTCGACCCTCTGGTTGATGAAGTTACTCTGAACGGGATAGCATACGAACCGCTCGATTCGTATTCAGCTGTCGAAGCCGACGTAGATCTCGTCGCAGTACTTGTCGACCACGCTGCATTCGATTTCAGTGCCGTTGCCGAACAGGCTCCAGCAGTGTACGACGCACAGTACGTCGTACCCCCTGGCGATACTGTCGTCCAGCTTGGTGTGGGAACGGTAGTTCCACGAGTTCGAAAAGAGCCAAATGTTTGTTCCGAAACACAACATAAACACGAACCAAAACCATCAGACAGACTATAAATATTGATTATACAGTCACTTTTTGGTTAATGCTAAATCGCTGAATTTTGCGTGAAGAATTATTGACCGGTTCTCAACATCAACTGGAAGTCACAGAGAGCTAAGATAAAATGAGGGCGTAACTGACAAACAATTTCAACACGAGCCTTAGACCATTATAATAAATTATATACTAATATTTAATATAATTTAATACCCGTGTTTTTATATTCAAATAGTGTCGAACCGTAGTACGTACAAAATCTGTTACGGTTGATCCAGAATACGAGAGCGCAGCCAGTAGATACGGTTTCCAAAATAAACGACGATACAGCAGAGCGTTGTGACACTCTTGTCGGGCCGGAACTAGGTGGCCATATCGAAGATAGCGGGTTGCCAGATCAGCGTGAAAATTTGCTCGAGCTTCCGAATCCAAATGTTCATAATAAGATGCAATATTATTAATTTCATTTTTAATGTTTGGATCAACTCTTCCAGTAGCAATATCTCGAGCCAAGTGTGCGTAGAGAGCTGATTCGTCTTTTCGAGAAAAATAGACGCTATTATTATGGATACGATGTTTGTAGAGAGGTTCAGGAATATTTGCTACGTTGTACTGTTTTGAAAGACGCAACCACAAATCATAGTCCTGTCCGTAACGAAAGAATTCATCATATCCATCTAATTTTTCGAAGACACCGCGTCGTCCGAGGATAGAACCATGAATAATGTGACTTTTATTAAGGAAATCTTGATACTCGGGTTTACAGTATCCAACACGCTGTTCTAACACTGCACCATTACCATCAATCAGATACGCACCTGTTCCCACAAGAGCTATTTCTGCATTATTTTCGAGAAACGAAACTTGTCGTTTGAGTCGGTGTGGGTTAGAAATATCATCTGCATCCTGTCGAGCAATATATGTTCCACTCGCATAGTCGAGGGCACGATTAAGTGATACGGTCAACCCCTGATTAGTCTCATTGCGAATAAGGTGAATACGGTCATCCTCATAGGATTCAATTATTCGGACGGAATTATCAGTAGAAGCATCGTCGACAATGATGAACTCAAATTTTTCGTATGTTTGTTCAATAATACTTTCGATCGCCGCATCGATATACTTCTTTTCATTATGAACTCCCATGAGAACGCTGATTTTTTTATCTGTACTCATTGTTTAGATGGGTTCAACTCAAAGATTATATCTTCTTCTATCAGTTCGAATACGCTGATTGCATATGGATCTAAGCAATCTTGTTTACTCGTCGGCGATCTCTGCTTAAGCCAATTTTAAATGTGAGTGATTCGTGGTTTGAGGTGGTATCCTGTCGCCAGAACTGCTCAGAGAGACGTTGGATATTTCAAACGCTCTTGTGGAGGTGATTGTTGGTGGGTCATAGTACAGCGTTGAGAATTCTTATGAGAGCCTTTTCTTTGGTTTCGATAGACACGACGTCGAAGCTCTGAACGGTGTGAGTTTGTCCTTGGAGACACATCGATGCGGTGAGAGTCAGAATCGCACCAGAAACCCATGGCTCTCGCAGGTGTTGACGTGGACATCACCATCAACGTACTCGCCATCGCCGGGGACGACGTATATCCAAAATACAATTTTCTAATTATTGATATTTTAGTAGTACATTAAATAACTGTATTCTCCACTTAGAGGCGTACGAAGTAGACCGCTGTAGAAAAGACCTCTGCCAAAATTGCGTTTTTGAATGAGATGAGTTCGGCTATCAGGCTGTCCTATGCGATTAGGTTTGAGCGGTCGACGTGAATATACAGACAGAGATTCTATGAAAAGTGGTCGAAATACTTAAAATAATGATTAATAATTCCCATGAATTATGCATCAGCAGTCGGTTAAGGATTCGACGCTGATGTTTGGAGTTTGAACATTATTGTAAATATTAGCAACCAGGCCAATTAATAGATGCTAAATATCAACCAGCGAGGTGCTAATCATATATTGTTAACCTAGTCATGTGTAAATATATTTTGAAGATCAGCATGATTCTGATACTGGTTGAATCTTTTTTTGTCGCTTAATGCGTAAATATTCTCTCGAGTTTGCTGCCATATTTTATGTCTGGCTATAACTTGTACCGGGATCCGATCAAGATCGAGTATATCTGCGATAGCGTACCGATGGTGACCATCTCGAAGGTAAATCTCTCCATCACGAGATATACTCACGAGTGGTTCCAACTTATGTTGTGGAGTAACTTTTCCAGATTCAACCGGGACATTGTGTTGGCCTTGATTATTTGGTCTGTATCCTGTATTTTTGATGTTTTCGAAGAGTGAATCAACATATTCACATTGGATCTCTCTAAAATCAGTGATTGACTGATATTCCCATATAGAACCTTGTTTTTTGATTTCTGTTTCTGCTTTTTGATAATAAGCTGTATGTTCCCAACTGAAATCATCCAAAAAACGTTCACGTAGACCTTGAACGATCCAATTTTCGTCCAACGGAACACAATTTTTTTTCATATCCCAGTCTCCATCCCGAATTTGTCCCAACCCTTTGTATATGGATATTTTTTCGTTCCGGAGAGTAATATTATCTACAGATATTTGAATGACTCTCCAAGGGTTGGCCGGTACAGAATAACGAAAATTATTTATGGTTTTTTGATACTCTGTATAGAGTCGAAACTTGCTAAATTTAATCCTATTTTTAAGATTCTGGAGCAATTTCATCTGTGATCTTAGTTGATATTGAAATTCGAAGGATATAATACTTAGTAAAATAGTGGCTTAGGATGTACTTAATTATGGATAGCACAGAAATAGCAATAGAGTTATTTAAAAAACTTGATGATGAAGACATCATATACTGTCACTGGAAAAGTAATGAACACTTAGAAGCAGGTCTTTCAGGTGAAACTGACTTAGATATACTTGTAGATAGAAAAAGCTCAAAAAAATTCCGCCAAATGTTATTTAATCATGGTTTTCAATCTACACAATCTGAAAAACAACCACAATATCCCTCAATGGAGTCCTATATATATCCAAAGGAGAATAAAACAATAAATATCCACGTTCATTACCAACTGATTTTAGGTAAAAAAAATCTGAAATCATACCATGTCCCATGGGAGAGTGTAGTATTACAGAATAGGGTTCGCCATAACGAATATGACGTTTTTGTAGCGGATCCAAATTTGGAATTACTCTTACTATTAATTCGCACTGCTATTAAATATAGAATTCGAAGGTTTGCCGGATTTATATCAAATAGCTCCATATTTAGTCCAGATATTAAAAAAGAATATAAATATTTAATGAATAAATCAGAAAAAAGTAAAATTAATGAGTATTCTGCAAATTTATTAGATTCTAATACAACTAAAATTGTAAATGAAATGATAAAATCTGGCCCTAGTCACGTTCAAATCATTAAATTTAAAATCAGTATCTTAAGAAAATTTGCGTGGTACCGGTCACATAGTTTCATTAATGGTAAAGTTACTTCTTTTCGTAGGAAAATAAGACGGAAATTGGGCTATTGGATACCCAAATATCTTGATCGTCCGATGGCCTCTGGAAGTACTCATCCAGATGGAGGTATATTAATAGCTTTCGTTGGACCAGACGGAGCTGGCAAGTCGACGCAGTGCAAACGAATCAAATCAAGCCTGTCATCTTATGAAACGTATGACGAATATTTTGGTGATAGATCAATAATTGAATGGACACGTCACCCACTCGCTTCAATTGTAAAGTTCCCATTCGAGTTTATATGGAGAGTATTTTTAACGATTGAAAAATTGGCTGAATTGTTTGGTGGGTATGAGAAGCCTACATATGAAAATCCTAAAGCAGATATAACCCAATCCGATCCAGATCACAGTAATTGGAGAAAAAAATTAAAACCATTATGGTGGGGTGCAAGATCACTTATGATATCGGTTGAAAAACGTTCAAAACTCTCAAAGGCATGGCGTGCCCGAAATAGAGGTTTCTTAGTTTTCGCAGACAGATATCCTCAAAATCAATCTCCTGGAATGAATGACGGACCACAATTGTACTATTTACGAGGCAGTAAGAGTATGATTTTGCGGTGGATAGCTAAATGGGAGGCTAAGCCTTATGATTGGGCAGATAACCACCCACCAGATGTTGTTGTTAAGCTCAATGTTTCACCTAAGATTGCTGCAAAACGTGAAAAAGAATATACTGAGCGTGGGATTCAAAATATTATTGACAGTTTAGAGGAGGTTGAATTTAAAAATGCCACAGTCATTGAGGTTAATTCTGATAAAGATATGGACAAAGTAACAGAACAAATTTTGTCTGAGATTTGGGAGATATTATAGAGTTCAAAACAGCATTATTTTTGAGCGGTATCTTGAACAACCGATAATAAATCTGGGTGTTTGAGTCCAAGTACTATCTCCTCGTCTGATAATATCTCATCTCTAATTCTCCTATGCATTTCATCTTCATTAGAAAATGAATTGTTTTTAACAAACATCACTACGCGATTCCGAATATTTTGCCATTGGCGGTGGCGAACTGCAATACGGACAGAAACAGTATTTAACTCAAGCAGTTTCGCCATACACAATCGATGTCGCCCTTGATTCAATAATGGTCGACCATTTCGACCAATATCAATCACGATCTCATGTCGTGAGAGACTACGCCCGGTCTCAGGGAATATACCATACCCCCCTTCCCCGACAACAATTCCAAAGTTATTATTTGTGGCCGCAATTTCTGCTTGTGTTTTATAACCTTCTTTTTTCATACTCTCGTACATTTGCTCGAACTGTTCAAATTTTTGCCAGAGTGATTCGACTGAAACAAATTTACCTTTCAAATCGCTTTGGATTTTTTTTATTCTTGATCGATAATATTCTGTTTCTTCCCACGATACTCCTTTAACAAATCGTTGATGAAATGAACGATATCGCCACTGTTTTTTTATTGTTTTCCCTACATTTGTGTCCCAATCCCCATCATAAACTCTCCCAGATTCAGTTAGAAAATCAAATTTTTTTGAGTTATAATAATTAATATGTTCTGGTTTAAACTCATACTGTTTATAGGGATCAATCTCAGCATGGTCACCACTATATCTGCGCATATTTATCCAATTAAAACTTGTATACAGTACTCGCTCATATGTATTCCACACTCGGTTTATTAAACTTTTTGTAATTGGATAATTGTCTACAATCTGCCGTAAAAAATGTCCTAATTGCTTAGTCATAGATAACAAATTCTCAGAGCTAATTTATCCATTTTACCAATGTTTTATTTTCCTTAGGATACTTAAATTGTTTGTATGATGTGCGACAACAGTGCTCAAATGAAATTCACACTTCGGTAAAGTGGCAAGTAAGATTGTTAATGCCTCTGGAAAACGAATTCGTGTGAAGATAGACCTGTCCCTTGTCTGATAATATCGGAACTTGCTGACTTGGATAATCGAATTTTGGACTAAGCCGTTCGAAGCCATCGTTGAGTACTGTCTCAAGACGATATAATAAGAACGTGCTTCCATACGCTGTGGTGCAAATAACCTTCACGCTCTCAGTGGTTCTGATCGTATCTGATATGGCCGCTGTGGAATGTTGTCATTATTTTATTTCAATATCGGCAGAGGTAACCACAGCATCTTGTGGGATTGCGGCCGTTGCACGGGAACCTAAAAGGTCAAAATACTGTTCAGCAGATAACCCAGTACCTGGACGCTTCGTCGTAGTGTTTTCTTTAGTTAGCTTCTCACCTTGGTTAATAGGTTCAGTTGCAACGACACTGTGCTGTGCCCATTGCTTGATTTCCACCTCTTCGTCATCTAACTCTTCTTTCTCAGTGGAAGTTTCATCGTAAAGTGTGGCAAACTCGGAGAGATTGGCTAAATCATCAGGCTCAATAGAGACCTCTTGGTCAGGCCCTGGAAGCCGTCGATCAATCGTGAAGTGCTTCTCAATAAATGAAGCGCCGTTCCCGATGGCTACTTTTGCTGCTTCAACTCCTGTCGAGTGATCCGAAAACCCAACAGGCACGTTCGCAATCTGTTCCAAGGTTTCGATTGTTTTAAAATCAAAATCAGCAGCTGTCGTCGGGTAAGCTGAAACACAATAAAAGAGTGCATACTGATTTGCTACGTCATCCAGAAACTCACAAGTTGTTTTAATTTGATCAAGAGTATTCATTCCTGTTGAGACTAACAACGGCTTGTTCGTACTGGCAGCGCGTTGAAGCAACTCCCGGTTATTCATTTCACCAGACCCGATCTTAATCGCCGGAACACCAATTTCGTCCAGTATATCGACGGCCTCAGTCGAAAACGGCGTAGAAAGGAACGTCACGTCATTCATTTCTGCGTGAGACTGAAGTTCTCGATGCTCGTCGAGTGACCATTCGCAGTCTACTACTGTGTCGTATACTTCACCCGCATCGATTGCTCTCATTTCCGACTCAACCATCTCTGCATCCGCGATATGCGTCTGAAATTTGACTGCATCTGCACCAGCGTCAGCAGCAACCTCTATGAACCGCTTCGCAAGCATCAAATCGTTTCGAGCGTTAATCCCAACTTCAGCAATAATGTACGGACGGTGTTCGACCCCGATCTTGGTGCCCTCAATTTCAATCATGTGTTTCCAACTCCGTTAGAATCTGTTCGGCTAACCATAAATCGAACGGTGTATCAACATCCACAGACTCTCGCTCTGTCATCTCGTACAATTTTGTCGTGCCTGTGATCGTTTCCTGTGTCTCCAAAAATTGGACGACATCCGTTACGTAGATTGCACCGTTGATCACATACTCTGGGTCTCGATCTTGTCTCCGTTTGGTTGCATCAGTATAGTTCAACTTCTTGGCACCCTCGGACGTGCGTTCCCAGCGCGAATCGTACGTCGGATACACGGAAATGACGGAATCTGCATCAGATTCCTCGTAAAGCGAGTACGCCTCGTCTATGTGCGTTGCTGTCCGAAGTGGTGACGTTGGCTGAAGTAACACAACCACATCGTACTCCTCACCCGCGTCGTGAAGCGTTTCTAAGGAATGGGTGATTACAGGGGCTGTTGGTGCCTCATCCGTTGCTAACTCAGAAGGACGCATGAAAGGAACTCTCGCCCCATACGATTCTGCTATTTCAGCAATCTTTTTATCATCAGTGGAAACAACCACAGAATCGATTGCAGCAGCATCACGTGCGGCGTGGATCGAGTGAGCAATAAGCGGGATTCCAGCCAATTCACGGATGTTCTTTCGCGGAACTCCCTTTGACCCACTACGGGCAGGGATGAGACCGAGAATGTTAGATCCTGTCATTAGTATCACTCCGCATGGAAACCCAGTAAATCCGGCGTCATAGATGGCTTCAATTCAGGGTCGAGCTCAGCAATCGTATCTGTTATTTTCTGCGCAGCACTCCCGTTCCCGTAGATTGTCGATTGAGGATACGACCCCTGCTGTAGTTGTCTTTCGATTCCGTGAGCAATCTCCTCTGCGTCGCAAGCAACATCAATCACGTTTGGTCCGCGCTCACGGGACTGCTGTCTCTCTCCAACATTGACGGTTGGGACACCGAAGTATGAACACTCTCGAATACCGACGCTCGAATTCCCAACCATACATGCTGCATTCTTTACCAGCGTTAGGTAATCGTGCGGATCTAAACTGATGAAGAATCGAACCCCGTCGGGATCTTGCTTCTCTCGATACTCTCGTATCGCTTTCGAGACCTGATCGGTCCCGGCATCCATATTAGGCCAGAACCAGAATGCCTGTACATCAAGCTGTTCATAGGCCTTAATTAACTCTTGTATTTTAGTATAATTTGATTTATATTCTGTTGGAAGCGGATGATATTGAACGATAATGTAGTCCTGAGATACATCGACAGTATCTCCTACACCACCATACTCGGTTTGAGGATCATACTCATCTCGTCCTTCCTGTATGATCTGTTCAGCCAATTCTATTGAGGGACACCCAGTCCGATAAATTCTATTTGTAGGTTCACCGAGTTGTCGCACAATTTGTTTACTCCGCTCAGTTGAAACCAGATGGTAGTCCGCCATTTTTGTAGTAGCGTGGCGCACTTTATTATCAATTGATCCGGTTATTTCTCCGCCTTCTAAATGAACTACAGGGATGTTAAGATACGATGCTGCAAGTGTGCTTGCCATTGTTTCGTACCGATCACCGCTGGTTAACATCATATCAGGAGTAAACTCTTCAAACGCTGTCGCATATTCGATGAGTCCCATCCCCGTTGTTTTTGCTTGAGCTACGGGTTCGCCAGCTTCTAACAGCGTGTGGATTTTTTTATCAATCTTTAATCCCGCCTCTCTCATTATATCTGATATATCTCCGAAACGATGAACCAATGCCCCCCCTGAGACAATAAGATAAAATTCAATCCGCTCATCCTCATTCAATGCTTGGAGTGCAGTTTTCACTCGCGCGTATTGTGATCGGGATGTAACGACTGCTGCTACGCTATTCGACATTATCGAAGAGCTAGTAATAAAGAATAGTAAGTGTTGTCATAACACCTAACGAAGCAACAGTCGTATGAAATGTATACCAACCAACTATGAGCTCCGGAATGTAATAATTATAATCTAAAGCGATAGAGATAAATCGTGATATCAACTGAGCTATTCCAATGAGAATAGCAATTACCGTTGAAACCCTCGAGAGAGAACTCAACGGGAAGATATGGCTCGGATTAAATCTAGCGAATACTGATCACGAAGTCGTTCTGGCAAAAGAGAATCGTCTTCTTCAGTCAATCGATGTGGTAGACCCCGATATATTGATTTGTGGAGGTACTTTTTCTGAAGAATTGCCACTTAAAAGGAAACTCCTCAAAAAATATAAAGAATGTTCATTTACAGTCGTTTATTTTGATACAGAGGGGGCAGTCTATCATGACAAAGAAGCATACAAAAAGCGGATATTTCCGGAACCAAGTTCATCTGCAGATTATATTTTCACATGGGGTAATAAACCCGGTGAAATAGCAAAGCAAATGGTTGACAATACTGAAAAGGTAAAAGTAACAGGATGCCCAAGATTTGATTTTCTGCATCAAGATCTTTCTATGATTTATGATGCACACGCAAACGCACTCGAAAAAAGATATTCAAAGTATATTCTGTTCAACACAAACTTTGCACACACTAATCATGCCCAAGATCCGAGTGAAGCATATTCACACGAACCAACTCAATTGGATTCCACTGCTTCAATTCAAAAATGTATACTGGTACACGCAGTAGAACTTATAAAAGAGCTATCACAGTCGACCGAATATAATATTGTTGTTAGACCCCACCCATCGGAGAATTATGATACTTATAACAAGCTATTTGAAGATGAGAATGACATTTTTGTTTGTCCAGAAGGCGAAGTAAGATCGTGGATAAAAGCTTCAGTAGCAACAATCCACAGTGGTTCAACGACAGGTATCGAATCCGCTTTATTGCGAAAACCCACATTTGTTTTTCTACCAGAGAGAGTCAAGTCAACAAAATATGCTGACTTACTACCAAACGAAGTGAGTATGACGGTGTCATCAGCTCCAGAACTACTTAGAGAACTGGAAAGCAACCCACAACAAAGTATGCAAAATATTGATTTTATCCACCAAACACTAAAACCATATATACACAATGTGGATGAGAGATCTGTTGATAATTTTGTAGAAGAAATAGAGAAAATTAAAATCAATGAGACAGGTAGAGAGTTCAGTCCGTCAACGGTCGAAAAAATAAAACGAATAGCAACTGCAGTTGGTGGTGATAAACTAATAAATAAGATTCAACAGAGTGGCATTAGGGATGATTGGAAATATCTCAATCAGAAATTCCCCTATCTCTCAGAAGAGGAATTCCGAAATAGAGTAGAGATGTTTGAACCACATATCGACGTTTCAAAGATTAAAATAAAGAAAATTAGACGACTCGAAAATGGATTCATGCTGACAAAATAAAATAGTTAGACAAGTTATATTTTCTCACGGACATTCTGTAGCAATGCAGGAATAGATAAATACAGAATATAATAACATAACTGAAATATTTCTCGTCTATCAATATCAACTCGAATAAATATTGGCAGTTCTAAACCAATAAAAATAAAAAGATAAAAGTAGAATGAATACTATGTCTCTGGAAGATTATCCAATAGAAAATATAGATTTTGACAAAAGTGCAAATAATAACAATAAAGCAATATTCTTTTTTCGACATTATAATGATATAGATCATATTACACCAATTATCTATAAATTCGTATCCAGAACAGGTACAAAAACGGATATTGTTATTCTCACAGATTATAAATATACCAATGATTATCGCATCGAGTTTTTAAACAAATTTAAATTAATTAACATACATCATATTAGTGATCTCGTCGACGGAAATTTGAGTTCAACAGCGCAAAAAATAAACGATGAAAAATTAATGCCAGAAATTAAATCATTTGGAAAAAAGCTTCCGACGAAGTATCCACAAAAATTGTGGAATGTAATAACTTCCCAGACAAGATCCAATTTTGAAAAACATCGTAGCTCTCCAAAGGTGATTCTTGATGAACTCACTCAAGATTCAGACAACGTCGTAGTTGCATTCGATCATATTTCAGGAGTCGGAGACGATGAAAAGGGAAAATTTGCTAATGCTGTTGTAAATGAGGCCAATTCAAGGGGTTTTCACACACTTTCACTGCCACATGGTGACCGAACCTGGTACAATCTAATAAGACGGCATGATGAGTGGAACGAATTATTATCTGATCCGAATTTCGCAAAACCAAATAAAACCCCTCATGACATCAAATACTCAAATAACAAATCGATTGAAATAAATTACGATTATATTACCACCCCAAATAAATATGTCTCAGATTGGTATAGAGATATTGACGGAGACCGAATTAAGATCTTGGGATCCCCACGTTTTAATGAAGAATGGATCCAAATTATGTCTACTCTACTACCACAGTACAGACCGTCAGCAAGTAAAGGGAAAAATAAAGTTGTATTTTTCATCCGCAAACCTAGTCACACAATCTCTGAAACAGAATTAGTTAGATCCATTGAAATTATGGCCTCGTTTGAAGATATACATTTAGTTGTTAAATCACATACTCGTTCAGGGTTTCAAATTGATAAAGTTTTCAAAAAGAAGGCTGTAAGAGATGAATTATCTGAAGAAATCAATTTTGTATATGGAGATGTTCACTCCGGTTCCCTACTGCAATGGGGTGATGTTTTTATTGACGGTGGAACAAGCGTAGTATTTGAAGCAATTGTTCGTAATAAACCAATTTTTACACTCGAGTATTTACATTCAAATCAAACAACTACCGGTCATTTATTGGATTCAGTCGAAATCAACTCCAGAGAGGAACTATACGAATGTCTGAGGAATATAAAACTCGATAAAAATTATACAGAGTCGGATCGAGATCAGTTTTTAAAAGAAATGATTTATCCGAATGGAAAAGACGTTCTTAGCCTCTACAGTGATTTTATAAGCGATATGTTAATCAGTTCAGAAAGTCTGTGAGTTCGATTTAGTTCAGAAAGTTTGAATACTGATCTTCGTTGAGTTTGATCATCATATCATCAATCGTAAATAATCCGGATTCTTCTCAGACTCTGGCTGTAAATAGGCCTTGAACCGAGTTATGAACGGTTAGCCGAGCACGTTGGACACCAAACACCCCACATACGAGAACGGACACCGAGCGAACTAATGAAACTCGGTATTCGATACCATTTATCTGGACTATCACTTTCGAATACCGTTCGAGAACTTGAGAATTTCGGTGTCAAACGCTCACGGAAAGCAGTTCACGACTGGGTTCAGAAGGCAGAGTTAGATGAGACGGTGATCCGAGTCAATGGACAATAGTATTGGCTGTACGCTGCGGTCGATCCAGAGACGAACAGATTCCTCCATGTACGGCTGTTTACAACCACAACAACGGCATTGACGCAGAAATTTTTGCGAGAGCTCAAAC
>LFFM01002306.1_pt1 | contig 12659 bp, 15 predicted proteins | sample 643131 | NCBI WGS metagenome assembly LFFM01 (sample SAMN03777445, study PRJNA286221) | soda lake metagenome | biome: soda lake; feature: Kulunda steppe; material: water; isolation source: sample Tc-Br brine of Tanatar trona crystallizer | place: Russia: Kulunda steppe | collected 2011-07
TGATCTTCCTTAAGTCTCCCATAATTTTCACTTCCTCTTGGCCTTTCAACTCCTTTGAGAAAGGTTTAATCTTCAAAAGTTTTTCACCTTGAGGCCTTACAGACTTGATCCCTTCTATATCTCTTATTTTAGTTGTAAGTTCTTTCATTCTACCTTATTGAATTACAGATTCTTTGATTTTATGAGTGCCTGTATACTGACATTTATTTTGCTGTAAATGATCTTTTTCCAAATTTAATGCCTCCTGATTAGTCTCTATGTTTGATGCTACAACCTTTCCACAGCTCTGGCAAAAAACATTGTAATTACCGGCTACCTGTACAGGCTTATCCTTAGACATTCGGACATTCACATATGAAAATTAACAGCTAAAGTTAACTTACTTTCTTTCAGGCCTACAGGTTATTACTTCTTTTCTTTCGTAAAATAGTCTACTCCACATACCAGATCGCCGAAGAACTTGGAGAAGAAGTTGAAGGCCTGGAACAGAAAGTTGAAGACTTGGACTCCAAGATCGATCAGAAGCTCTCCACCTGGGAGAAACTGTTGAACAACGATAAATTCCGGTCAAAATCCCGACTAAACCAGAAGATCATCTGGGAGCTGGTGAAAATCAAGGAAAATGACAGCCCGAAAAACCAGAGAGACGTCGCACAGGAATACAACTTGACTGACGCCAGGATATCACAGCTGAAAGAGTTCATCAAAGAAAACGACCTGCCATAGGCCTCGGCTTAAAAATTTAAGTCAGCTTAAAAATTTAAGCTCAGCGCATACCGCATTCAACCAATGTATTTGTTATAGAGAAGGCTCTATGGAGATCGATAGAAAGGGCATAGGCCTATACTTGAATGGTTTAACCAGTTAAAATAGAAATTAAGTTAGAGGAATATAGACTACCATCTTACTTTCATACTCCAATTTCCTACAGTCACTAGAATAAGTTCAATGATCTAGAGAAAGAAATCCCCGAGAGGGCCTCCGGCTTAGAGCCAAACATGTCAAGCTAAAATAGATATCTAATATTCTTATCTTCCCTAAAATCTATATTATTTAGCTTTAAATTGACTTTCAGTGATTAATATGAACGAACCAAATCTTGAAGAGGATCCAGAATCAAGGAGGGCTCTGATGGTCATACCAGGTATTAGCAGCAGAACTGATGAACCTCCGTTGAGTAGTTTAATTAGAGGATTAGAGAGGAATCAAATTGTTAGATTTGACTGTTGGGGAGGGTCCACTGAACTTGAAAAGGTAACTCTTGAAGAACTACATGAACTTATTGAAGAGGGAAACAAACTACTGAAAGATATCGATTTTCAGAACAAGATAGTTATAGGTAAGAGCTTTGGAGGCCAACTTGCACTCACATATCAACAAGATTTAGAACTGGATCTCATGATTCTTCTAGCTCCGGCTGTTGGAACAAATGAGAATAACATCGATAGATGGAAGTCAACACAACTGAAAAAGGCTTCGGAACCTACAGATATTTCCATCCAGAGAAAAGATTTGTCGTCACTGCAAACGAAAACCCTGATATTTCATGGGACAGAAGATGAAGTGATTCCTATGAGAAACTCTCAAAAAATTGCTGATAGTCTGCCTAATGGAGAATTGATAACATTTGAAGGTGCTGATCATTCATTCAAAGGTTACGAGAGAGAACTTTTAGAGTCGATACGTTCGAAGTTCAACGATATTAGAGGGAGAAAGAAAGACTAGGGATAAGCTATCCCTCAGTCACAGCTTACTAATACAGTCTCTTCCGGTTTTTCCGGCTCGTATTCTGTTTGTTTAAGTTTCATGGGTAAATAAAGATGAGTAACTGATTTTTAAAAATTTATTCAACTAGGTAAATTCTTCCTTCGTCTTCAAGTGCTTCCAGATATAATTCGTCACCGCTGCTTATCCTGGAATATGCATCTTGAGTTCCTACAATAGCAGGTATCCGGTTCTCTCTCGCAACTACTGCTGCGTGACTCAACATTCCGCCTTCGTTTGTGACCAAACCTCCAGATTCAAGGATTTTTGGTGTTAGCTCGGGTCCAGGATTACGGCAGACCATTATAGATCCAGGCTCCAGATAATCCGATGGGTCGTCGACTAGATAAGCTTCAGATTTTATTTCTCCGGTTTCTGCAACTATACCGTCCAGTATTTTCATTTGGTCCTCCATTTTTCAAAACCTCTTATCTCAACATCTAAATTTTCAACCAGAGTTTGCATCCTGTCGTAGTGTTCCTGAATGTAATCTCGTGAGGATCCTTCTATTTCCTGAGATCTCAGCATCCCTATTCTGTCATCTATGGATAATCCTTCCTGCTGTGCTATCTGGTCTCTGATGAAGAAATCAGTTAGACCTCTCATATTGTATTCAAACAGATCCTCTGCATAGTTATCGATATAGAGCATATCATCTACTGTATCTACTATCTTACCGTATTTATCTCTGAGCTTTTCTTTTTCCGAAGAAATATCTCTTTTATTGTCTTCAATCTGATTAGTGCCATCAAACTGGTCGGACCTTAGTTGGAAAAGTTTTTCAGATCCTCTACAATATCTGTTTTTCAGAATTTTTGCCTTCCCATGTGACGCATCGATCCCGTTGTTGCTGAATAGATCATTCATTTCCCTGTGATACTCTGTCCTGAAAGATTCGCGTTCAGGAGTGACAAAATCTCTTATATCGCTGTTATCGATATTGAACTTTTCTATCTGTCTTTCTGCGACAGGTTTGACGTTTGTACCGTAACCTGATTTAAGATAATCTGTTACGAAGAATATTTCCAAGATCTGGGATGTCTCCCTGCCTGTTAATTCTTCCAGTGGAGTTTCAGAATCGATGTCTTCCAAGAGCCTCTCGTCAAGCGAGTTATGTATCCACCAAGACTCTATCCAGGGCTCGAGGTAGTCGTTTGGATTCTCACTGTAATGATTTTGTAACCTATCGGCATCACCGCTCTCTTCAAATCTCTCTATATTGCTATCTATAATCGCCCAGAAGTCATCATGTATATCCCCTGTTCGAATATCATCCAGATAAAAATCTACCAGATCATCAAACTCCATTAGTTACCTTATTGTAGCAAAACATATTTAAGTCTGCATAACAATTATTGAACGTGTCAAAGATAAGCTTCCTTCATAGAAAATACTATTTGAAAGATGAAGAGAGAGATCCGAAGTTCTCTCTGGATTATGAGAATAGACACGAAGGACGCAATCTCTTTGAGATTTATCATGAGAACTCCAAAACAACAAGAGTAGATACAAATAGCAGCATAGATCCGTTCTGGATAGAGATAAAGCATAAAAGCCGTATATCAGGTAAAGACAGTGTTACTTTACCAGAGCCTCAGGAGGTCGAAAAAAATCTTTCTGAAGCACTACAAATAAGAGAATCGGTAAGAAACTACTCCTCAGACCACAAAATTTCTTCTCAAGAATTATCTTCAATATTAGGCAATGCAGTCGGAGTTAGAGAGAAAAACAAAATAAATGCCAGAAGAAACGAGAAAAATGAGGTAGTGGAGGAAGATATTCATCTGAGAAAATATGCCTCGGCTGGTGGGACGTATCCTGTAAATATCTATTTTTACGATAACAGGGGAGATGCTCTGTATTTCTATTATCCGGAGGAGCATGTGATTAAGGAAAGAAAGACGGAGGGATCTTTTGAAGACTGTCTGCTCGAAAACACAAAAGAAAAATTCGGCTTTCAGAATGCATCAGGCTTTTTCATCTTAACAATGGAGCCATGGCGAATATCTTCCAAATATGAGGAAAGAGGCTACAGATACGCTATGATAGAAGCCGGAGAAATATGTCAGAACATACAGCTGGTTTCGAAGAGCCTAGAACTTGATTCGATTATAATAGGTGCATTCTACGACAAGGAGATAGAGGATTTTATGAGGATAGACGGAGTGGAAGAGACCGTCGTTCAGATGATACCTATAGGTGAAAAACAATGATGAACTATGAGATAAACTCAAATTACAAAGTAATCATATTATCGAACCACAAATTGGAATTCAAACACGGCATCTACAGCTCGGAAAGTTTTGTCATCGAAGACATAGAAGAAGACGCCAACCTTAAAGACTATCTGGAACTTGTAAACTCGTTTGGAACTCCGGATACTGGAGCCGAACAATTCGAAGAATTCCGGGAGAGGCTTTTTGACAAAGGTTATTTGAAAAGGATAGAGAAGGAAAGGGTTGTAAATGTACACAAACCGGAAACAGGTGAGGATCTTGATCTTGAGGACGGTCATCACATAATCTACGTTAAAGATACCTCTCTACTCGACATAATCAACGGCCAGATGTACGAAAATGATTTGAGCTGGACAGGTGTTTGGGAAGGGCCACGGAGCGTCTTTACAGCAAGTTTCCACCCTGATGAAACCGGTTGCTTCAACTGTTTGAAAAAAAGGATAGAAAGCAACAACGGCTATGAAGACTTCAAGACAGATTCGCCCTCAAAAATCGCAGAACATATCATAAAGACTGAAAAAGAGAAATTCGAGAAATACGAAGTTTCAGAGACCTCAGGAAATTTACACATAATAAATAAGAAAAATTATGTTTCCTCTAAAGAGAAATTACTCAGGCTTCCGCGGTGCGACATCTGTGGACAAAAAAATCCTTCACAGACCTTTATCCAGACCGAAGACATAGTATGAAGCTAGAGACAAAAGACGATGTTAGGAAGTTCATCGGTAAGAAAACAGGTCTGGTGAAAAATACTTTCACGTATTCAAGGAGCAGAAGCATGCCTGAATCGGTTTTCAATGTATCTGTTTCATATTGTGATTTTGACTATCTTGAAGGTGTTGATGATGTATCTCTGCGTCCAGGTTCTTCGAAGCAAAATAGATCTGAAGCTCAGAAAGCGGCGGTAGGAGAGGTAATTGAGAGATATGCAAAATACTATCCTCACGAGACTGTCTCCGAGGAGGTAAAAGATGAGAAATACCTTTGGCTGGAAGAAGAGGAAGCCATAAGAACAGATTTTGAACCTCTTGAATTGGGACAAAAAGTAGAACATGTTACCGGAAAACTTCTGGGCAATGGTGAGATTAAAAAAATCCCTGCTCAGTACGTCATATCCAATGTAGACGAAGCTCAAAACTACGGTTACGCATTTTCAGTAGGGATGGCTACAGCTCATACAGTTGAGCAAGGCGTTAGAAAAGGGATAAAGGAACAGCTTGAAAGAGACTTGGCTATAAAGGCATGGTATGAACCGGAGGCATTAGTCAAGATCAAAGCTGATGAATTTTCTTCTATTAACTTCGATGCAGATGTTTTTCTAGTTAAGAATGGGTTCGATGCTCCGATGGTATTAGCAGTATCGTACATAAATGAGATTCCCTGTTTTTCCTTTGGATTAGAAAACACAATTGAAGAATCTGTAGATGAAGCATTAATCGAAAATATACAGGTATCCAGCAATGTCAGAGGAGAACTTATTCAAGGTTCTAATCCCTTTCCAGAAAGTGCAAGAAAATCAGTTGTGGAACAAAGATTTCCCGATAAGTCATCTACTTTGGGAAGAACGAGCAATGATCTGGTAGAGAAAGTGGTTGGAAATTTTAACCCAGTGGCGTTCGATTTAACTCCTTCCGATATCGAAAATGAAGGTTTCAAAGTCACTAAAGTAATAATCCCGGAGTTCAGACAGTTTTCCAGACCTGAACTTATGTACACTGGAAACAGAAGATTTAAACATTACGATGGACCTATTCCTCCTTTTTTCCATTACTGAATCTGGAGGTCGTAGCGCCTCTCTAGATGATCGGAAAGATCCTGAAACCAGTCTTCGGCTTTTTCATCAGCTGCCTCGTCTCTGAACTCTCTTTCTTCTTCCATAATACTTTCCTCTCCTGAAAGCGCTGCTACAGTGTTGGCATAAATTTCCGGCGTTCTTGCAGAATAACCGCCTCCTGCAAGAGTAGCCATTGGTATATCTCCTACAATGTCTCTAACAATCTTATCTCTATCATAAACTTCTTCAGTATTCAAATCCAAGTTACCTAAATCATCGCCGGAGTACACATCTGCACCGGCAACATAGATGACAAAATCCGGTTCATGATGCTCTATTGCTTTCTCGAGCGACCTTTCTAGGATCTCATTATATTTTTCTCCTGATGTCTTATCCGGCAAAGGTACATTGATATGTGTTCCTTCAGATTCTCCAGTGCCATTGTCGTGCATCCAGCCAGTTCCTGGAAAAATCCCCCAGCCATGCATTGAAAAAATCTGGACATCAGGATCTAACCTGTACATTTTAGCTGTTCCATCAGGGTGATGAACATCCAAATCTATTATAGAAACATTTCCTATCTCACTCTCTTCTCTTACAGTTTCAAGACCGATAATTATATCATTGAATAGATTATAGCTGCTTGACTCTCCTTTTGCAGCGTGATGAGCTCCTCCTCCGATAAAACAACTGTTTTCGCCTTCCAAGGCTTCTCTCATAGTTTTAAGAGTGCCTCCGGCAGTGACCATCTCACCCTCTATTCTTGCCTCTAGTTCTTCAGGATCCTCAGTTCTTCTGAGCCGCTCAATATAATTTTCTGATATACCGGCCATCCCTTCCTCGAGTTCAAGTGCTTCGTGATCCGAAACTTCGATACCTAGTTCGCTCTCAATTAATCTGTTCGCATCACTATATCTCTTTAGAAGGTTGTTTCTCTCAATAATAGGGTAAACCTCTCCAAGCTCTTCAGGATATAAATCAGATTGGAATACCTCCATAATATTGCTAACGGACTAAAAATTTTTATGTAGTTACCGGCCCAGAATCAAGAATATAAAGAAGATACACGATTCGTATATCGACACTCATATACAATCTCGATAAGTCATTCTTCTCCAAAAACAGGATTATCGTCTTCGTCATATTCTTCTACTTCTCTTTTCCATCCGCCGTACTCGAACAGGCCTGGAAGGTAATTTTCTATTTTTTCTTCTAAACAGTTATTTTCTCCTGTCATTTTTCTCCCTCTATTGATTTCTTGATAGCTTGGTTGAGGCCTTCTATTTGTCCAGTTGTTTCTATGTGTATAATGGGTTCTTTGACTGGTTGGCCTATTTTGTTGAGTAGGTAGACTTTACTGAATTCTCCTGTTTCTTCGTAAACGTTTTTTGCTATTTTATGAGCTCTCTCCTGGTTAATCCTTCCTACATGGTTAACAGGGTTTTTACCTGAATGGGCTTCTAGGCTCATTGATCTCATTGGTGTTATGAGGCCGTTGTATCGGTTGCCTCTGCCTACTGAACCGTCGTCGCCGTTCTCTGCTGAGGTTCCTGTAACTGTAAGGCAGATTTCGCCATCTTCAATATTGTCTGCCGAGTTCACTGTGGCTTGAACTTCAGAGAAATGCTTCAGGCCTAGTTCTCTAACTCTTCCCTCTACTTTCTGAATGAATTCTCTGTATTCTTGTAAATTATTGATTTTGTGTGCTAGGCCGGCTGCTGCTATAGTTATGTCTACTTTGTCTTTGTGTCTGTGGATCATTATTTGACATCTTCACCGCTTTCATCTATGTTTCTGACTTCTTCCTCTAGTTTGACTGCAAGTTTTTCGGCCTTGCTTAATGGGTAGTCGCTTACACCAAAGCTGGTATCGTTTGATAGAGTTTTTTGATTGTAGACAGTTTTTAGGTCGGTTGATGTTTCCCCTATCCGAGCCTCTATCTCGACATGTTCAGTTGAGAGTTGTTCGAACTCTTCTTTTATATAGGTCTTGGCCGCGGTTTTGGCTATTTTATCTACTTCTATTTTCTCTCCTTTGTGTTCTTTTGTGGCTCTTCCGGCTAGAAGAATGTAGATTTTCTTGTTTAGCTTACCTCCGCTGAATTTAGGATTGGTTTGTCCGGCTACTAACTGTACCTCATCTGTGTTGTGATGGAGAATTCTGTCAAACTTTTTTCTGTACTCTTTGCATAGTTCTTGGGAGACTCTTTCTGCTATTGAATCGCAGATGGTGTCTGGATGGCCTTTACTTTTTTTCTTCACTATCTCTACATCCCTACTCTCTACAGAGTCTTCTTCTATTTTTTCTGTATTGATTTTCATTGTGCTTTCACTTTCTCCCATTTTTGCTTAGCTTCTTTGATTTCCTTGTTTTGTTTAATTGTTCTCTTGTAAGCGGGTTGTTTCTGCTCTTGCTTCTTTTTTTCTTCTTTGTATTTTTCTGGGTCAAGTTCTTCTAGGATTTTCATGTATTCAGTTTCGTGTTCATTCTTGATTGAATTGTATTTCATGCCTGATGGGTATCCAAGTTGTATTTCATCAAGAATTACTCTTTCTAGGTAGACTAAGTCAGCTATGTATTTTCGATGACTGTCAAGTTCAAACTGTCTTTCAGCTATTCTTTCACTAATGAATTCAGATTTTACCTCGTCGTATGGTTTGCCGGGTAGGTTGAGTCCTGTCATTGTAACTAATAATTAACTTGCGAATTATGTAAAGATTAATAAAATTATTTGCGTATAATGAAAGTATTAATGATTCCTTCCAAAGAACTCTCAGAGGCCCTGAAAAAGAGGAGAAACAAAATTGGGAAAACCCAAGGAAAAATCTCAGACCTAACAGGCCTCAGCATCACCCAGATCAGCAGGATAGAAAACAACGACTCCAACTACAGCCACAGCCACGCCTACAAGATATGGGATACACTGAAACAACTAGAAGAAGACTATGAAACAGCTGAAGAAGTAATGAATAAATCAATATCATGGGCTCATCCAGAAGACAGTATAGTCGAAATCAAAAAAACCATGAGAGAAAACGACTACTCCCAACTACCCGTAAAGAAAAATGGAGAACACATCGGAAGAATCGACAGCAAAATACTCATGGGATCAAACAACCCTGATGAAAAAATAGAAAACTACATAGGGCCAACATACACAGAAACAGGCCCAGAAACACCAATAGAATCAATCAGAGAAATAGTAAAAAATGACTCAGCAGTCCTAATCAAACAGAACGGAGAATACCAAGGCCTGATTACTAGAGCAGATATTATCTAATTTTTCTGTGCTTCTCTTTTCCAGCGCTTGAACTTCTCCATAACGTGGACACCAGTATCCTCTCCGCACCATCTGAATTTGATCTCTGCTTTACCATCTTCGATTTCCAAGTTATCAGTCATCCTCAACATTCTGATACTTCTCGGAACATCATCCATATCTAGGGATTCATGCTCTTGAATCAAGGCCTCAAACCTATCACGCTCAACTGGCTGATTATCCCTGATCACTCTTGCAATTTTTTCTGTTTCATCTGGCAGAAGATGGTGTTTTCTTAGAGTCAGAGGCCTAGACATAACTAGAAAATCCAATCAAAATGTTAAATCGATTTCCACAATTCTGTAGAAGAAACTCGTTTTACGTCTGAAAATAATTTCAAGTAGTTATCAGGTAATCAGAGTTATGTGAAACAAGTCCTATCTCGATTAAATCATCAAGAAGCTCGTCAATTTGATCCATATTTACGAGGCCTTCTTCTTCTAGGTCTTTACGTAAATCTTGTTCAGAAACCGGTTCTTTCCTCTTGATTCTTTCGTAGACATGCATCTCTCCAATAGATACAGAGTTTACGCCTTCATAATTTTCGTTGGTCCGCCTATCAAGTTCAAATAATCTGGCCTTCTCTATACAGAAATCCGATACCTTCTCGACACTCATCTCTTCTAGTCCAGAGGAAGTTCCTTCCTCCACTACTTTGGAGCCTCCAGTTTTATTCCAGTCAGTTCTCTGACAGTTGTAGAAATCTCCTTCAAAACTGAACACATAATTAATGTCATTCTCCATCCATATCTCGGCATTGAACACTTTATACGAATCTTCATCTTTTTTCGGGCTTCCCTCTACCTCGATACGTCGGACATCAAAGGCCTCCAAAAACATAGTAATTACTTAGATAATCAATGTTAAATCTGGACTGGTCGATTATCTAACTTTTCTGGCCTCGCCTATATCGTAACCCTTCTTAGCCACTCTAGCCTTGGCCTCTTCAACCGCTCCGTAAAGAAAGTCTCCAGTTTTTACAGCAGGATTTGCTTCATTAAGTTCGGTTAAGAATGGTATCACAGAAATTTCATCTGTTTCTAAATCTTTCACGTACACCTCAAACTCTCTGTAATCCGGTATATCATCCGGGTCTTCAAACTCTTCTATATTATCTTTCTGCACTTTAAACCTTTCTGAGGTATCGAAATCGCTAGGCCTAGAATAGTCTTCCTTACTCATATAGAAATAATTGGTTTTCCAATACTTCAATTTTACCATATACTCGATTTAGAACTGATTGGAAACGTCCATAAATGCTGAGGTTTAATTTTAGTTGTGGAAGTAGAAGAGACATATTCTATAGAAGAACTGTATGATAAAGTCAAGGATTATGATATAGTCTTCACTTCTGAAGCTGCTATGATGTCGGCATTGAATGACAGATTAGAGGAGCCTATCCTCGGGCATTTTGCAGTCACTCCTATGATCTATACATTCTCAAAGTTCCAGAACCAGGAGCTGTTGCAGGAGAGAGGCCTATTCATCGAGATCGTGAAGAACACGGATTTTTCATGGAAACAGGCCTCATATCTACTTGACAATGTGCTTGATTGCTGGAGACACGAAGGTTCCATAGAAAGTATAAAAGATTATGAAGAGTTTAGTACAGGTCCTGTAAAGAAAGTAATAGATCTAGTAAAGAATACTAATAATGTCTTCAGTAAGATGCAGGAAGTAGAAGTAGAAAGCAGTAAAGATGTTGCTGTCGTTAATTTTGAAGGCTTTAACGAGATTGATAAACAGGTACTGCCTGAACGTTTTGACAGGTTTGAAGCATTCAAGGACCAGAAAGTCGAGATCCCTAAATTCAAAGTCTACAACTCTGGCACTGAAATTGTCAGGACAGTTGTAGAAAACATCGATCAGGAAACAGCGCAGGATGTAGCAGTAGTTTTAGATCAAGAGAGCCCCTACTCTACACTAGTTGAATCAGCTCTAGAATCTAAAAATATTCCAGTGATGAGACAGGAAGGCCTGAAAGATGATGAAGACCTGCGCACATTTATCCAGCTGCTAAGGCTAGGAGTAAACAGCAACCGTAAACTAGTCAAGGACTGCCAGCCTGTACTGAGACAGTTGAATATAGATGTTTCAATTGAGAAAAATAACGACTACCTTTCTGAAATAAATGATGATGAACTTGAAGAATTCAGAGAGCTTTTGAAACAGGTTAAAGGCTCAAAAGTGAAAGAAGTTCTTCATCATTTAGAACCGTATATTGATACTGAACTTGAAGAAGACTTCAGAGAACTTGGTATACTTGAAAACAGAGTTTCAGAAGAAATACTGAACAAATTAGAATACTATTTAGATACATACAATGTCGAGAAAGACTCCACAGGCACAGGAGTCCTACTAGCTAACTCGACATCTTCCGCAGTAGTAGACAGGCCTATCGTCTTCTACATAGGCATGGATTCAAGCTGGACTCCAAACATCTCTAACAATCCCTGGATCAGTAGGAAGGAAGAAGATAAACGGAACTTAAATGATTTCAAAATCCTGATCCAGAATGGAGAACAACAGCATTACCTGGTACAGGACAAGTTAATGAATGAAGATGTAACTCCATGTCTATACTTCAACGAGCTGACTGATGAGGATTTTGAATCATTCAGAGACCTTCCATATGAACACTACCAGAACAGTTCCGAAGACTCAGCAGAGAGGTTTGAAAAAGAAGAGTACAATGTTGAAACGGAACAGGTGGAGCTCTTCAGCCAGTCATCGCTAAACGGGTTTGTCAAGTCACCGAAGGAATACCTGTTTGACAGGCTTACAGATTCACCCGATCAAGAACACTTCAGAAAAGGAACACTATATCACGACTACGCCGAATTCTATGCCAATCATCCAGATGTAGTCGAAGAACACGGTAGAGAAAAATTCATTGATATGATGCTAGAAGAGATGAAATCTATCGTTGATGAACTAGAGCTTGAAGTACTGGAAACAGAGTTTGGAGTAGGCCTCAAAAATATTGAACAGTTTGTAAAACAGAAAGTGGAAGAAAAGACAGAATTAGAAAACCATACTCAAAAAGACGACAAAGGAAACTTCTTCGCAGAAAAAATGGGTGAAGACATTACTGAAAGATTCACTGAGGCCTGGTTCGAGAACAAGGATCTAGGTGTGAAAGGAATCGCCGACCTGATCTTAAACGAGAATCACTTAGCCGATTACAAAAGCGGGAGCAAAAAGACCGCTTCAAAAATTGTAGGACACTCCAATCTAGAGCTTTTAGAGGACAATCCTAACTTCCAGGCAATGCTATACTTATTACAGCTGCGAGAGGTAACGGAAAACCAAAAACTCAAGTTCACTTTCTTCCATTTCCTTAATAACATAGAAGATGAAATGTCTGGAGAAGCAGACATGGAAGACAATATAGTAACGATCAATTACTATCCAACAAATTTCAACGAATTTTTGTCGACTAAAGAGCTAGCTCAATTTATAATGACTAAGAAGTATTCTGACGAAAAGGTTGGAGAGAATAATGATAGAAGAAAGATTATTGAAACTAGAGCGAGTATTGAAGACTTCCAAGAATTCTTCCAAA
>LFFM01002308.1_pt1 | contig 12656 bp, 9 predicted proteins | sample 643131 | NCBI WGS metagenome assembly LFFM01 (sample SAMN03777445, study PRJNA286221) | soda lake metagenome | biome: soda lake; feature: Kulunda steppe; material: water; isolation source: sample Tc-Br brine of Tanatar trona crystallizer | place: Russia: Kulunda steppe | collected 2011-07
GTTCGCAGGCACGACTGTGGCCGCCGACCGGGCCGGTGTCGGTTCCGAGCCGATAATGCTGATGGCGTTCGCGCTACTCTCGCTCCCGTTCGTCCTGCTCGCGGTGTTCCGCGTCGGCGTCGTCGGCTGGCGGTACGTGTCGGCAGTTCAGGGCAACGACCACGGCGGCGACGCCTCCGGTGGCGCGCGCTTATAAAGGGGCTAGGACTCGTCGGCGTCGACCACGGTTTTTCCGGTCGCCTCCGGCACGACCCGGCGGTCGGCGTCGGTCCACTCACGGTCGAGCTCCGCCCCCTCGAAGAGTCGATCGAGGAACACGGCGAGGCCGGCGACCTCCGAGTGTGGCTGGTTCGTCACGCCCACGTTGAAGTCGGCGCGCTCGTACAGCGCCCACGGCACCTTTTCGCCGCCGACGACGACGAGGAGATCCCGTGGCGGGAACGGCTCATGGCGGTCGTCGGTATCACCGGTATGGTCATCGGTCCCAGTGTTGTCGTCAGTCTCGTCGCTGTCGACGCCGCCTTCATCGGCATCGCCGTCGCCGTCGGTTTCGACGTCGTCGAACCCGACCGTCTCCCGGATCTCCGCCTCAACGTCCTGTATCCGCTCGCCGTACATCGTGAGGTGGACGACGACCCCATCGAAGTCGCGAACGCATGCCCGCTGGTCCCCGCGGAGTTCGACCGCGAACGGCCCGCCGAACCGGTCCGTGATGTCCCGGACCGTCTCCGCTGACTGCCCCGCGTTGGCGGGTAGGATCGCCCGGTCCGCGCCGAGTGCCCGCGCCGTCAGCGCCACGTGTGTCGTCATCCGGTCGTCGCGTCCGGGCCGATGACCGTACCGGAGGACGACGATCTCGCGTTCGTCGTTCATACCGCGGATCCGCGCGGCGGACGGGTGGCACTTTCGATGCACGGTCGGGGAACTGATACCCATGGATGTGGATCAGTCGTGTCTGTCTCTCGGTGAGGTGGCCACGTAAGTGAAAGATTCATGGGGGCGGCCGTCACCGGATCCGGTATGACGAGCGTCAAGGAGTTCCGCGTCGTCGAGCCCGCGACATCCGAGCGTCTCGGCCGCGGTCGGTTCGCCTTCACCGACGCCTACTCGGTGTTCGATTGGGGTCGGATGCCCGATACGGTTCCCGAAAAGGGAGCGAGCCTCTGTACTATGGGCGCGTTCAACTTCGAACGGCTGGAGTCGGCCGGGATATCCACACACTACCGCGGCGTCGTCGACCCGGTGGCAGCCGGGTCGGGAGCAGATCCGGCGGACGCGATCGTCCCGCTCGCGGACGCCCAGGGGCCGCCGATAGAGATGGCGATCGATCTGACGCAGGTGCCGGACCTCCCGTATCGCGGCCCCGATTCGGGGTACGACTACGACGCGTTCCACGCCGCCGGCGAGGAGAACTACCTCGTCCCGCTGGAGGTCGTATTCCGAAACACCGTCCCCGTCGGGTCGAGCCTCCGGCGACGAGCCGAGCCGGCGGCCGTCGGGATCGACGCCGACGAGTGGCCGGAGACGACGGTGGAGCTCCCGGAGCCCGTGGTGGAGTTCTCGACGAAGTACGAGCGACAGGACCGATACCTCTCGCGCGACGAAGCGGATCGGATCGCGGGCGTCGTGGAGATCGACGCGCTCGAATCGCTCGCCCGTGAGGTGAACCGCGTCGTCACCGCCCGTGCTGCCGACGCGGGGTTCGTCCACGAGGACGGGAAGATCGAGTGTCTCTACGTCGACGGGGACCTGCGTGTCGCCGACGTGGTGGGTACGTTCGACGAGAACCGGTTCTCCTACGGCGGCACGCAGGTGTCGAAAGAGGTGATCCGACAGTGGTACAAGCGCGCTCAGCCGGAGTGGGTCGAGGCCGTCTCGGCCGCGAAATCGGCCGTCGATGGACGTGAAACGGATGACTGGCGGGCGATCTGCGACGTGGAGCCGATCGCACTCCCGGCGGACGTTCTCGGGTGCGTGACTGATCTGTACACCGCCGGCACGAACGCCTACACCGAGACCGAGTGGTTCGACGCGCCGCCGATCGACGCCGCGGTGGCCGCCGTCGAGGACGTTTAACTCGACTGGCGCGTGACGGCTCCCTCCCTGATCTCCTGTCAACTCGACTCCTATTCAGGGTCGTCGTCCAGCCGCCGGAACGACCGATCGGCGAGCCACACGGAACCGACGGCGATCCCCAGCGTCGCTCCCGCGAGGACGGGGCCGGGGTCGTACAGGAGCGGCGGGTGGTAGCCGAACCCGTAGTCGACCACGACGTTGGCGACGCCGAGCGCTAACGCGACCGCGAGCGCGCCACGTGTCGTCCGACCGAACGCGGGGAACAGCAGGGCGAGCCCGACGAAACACAGGTGGGTTCCGAGCACGCCCCAGTAGTAGACCCACGCGTCGGGCGCGGTGACGTACGCCTCGAACGCGAGGTTCAGCGAGACGACCGGCCACAGCCCGAACTGCACCAGCCAGACGAACGAGAGGGTGTGGAGATACGCGAGCGCGCGGTTCGTCGGGACCTCCGCGAGCCGTCCGCCCCCACCGACCGTGGGGAGGAGCGTCGCGAGCGAGAGGGCGCCGAGCGCGACGGCGACCGCGGAGTCGGCGTACAGTGGCCAGAGAAGCGTCGGGACGTCGCCGAGCGTCGGCGCGTAGTAGTCGACACCGATCAGGAACATGAGAGCGGTCAACGCGAGCACGGCAGCGAGGCTCCGCGTCGTTCCGAGCAGCTCCTCCGCGAGCGCGTTCCGAACCTGCCGACGAACCATGGGGTCCTGGAGCCGTCCAAGCGTGCGGAATCGGCCGGGATCGAGGCGTCGCCTCACGGCCGTGGTTCGGCTCCCCGGCGGCTAAAACCCCACTGGTCCGACAGGCGACGTTATCAAACTCGCGGATTTGCGAGACACCTTTTTAAGTGGATGTCGGGTGAACACGAATATGGATCGAACGGACGCCGAGCGCACGCCTGAGTCCGACGAGGGCGACGCGGCGCGTTCGTCCGCCGACGTCCCGGTAGCGGTAGGACGATACACGTGGCGGGAGTTCCTTCGGGAACACGGCCACGAGGCGGCCGCCGCCGACCTTTACGAGTGGATTCCGGACGTGCCGGCAGTTCCGGCGAGCATCGTGAAGACACGCGTCGAGGACCCGGCGACGGCCGTCGTTCGGGTTGACGGCGTCGAGCGGCCGTACCGCGTCGACGGTGAGACGCCGGTCGAGGGTCACGGTACCCCCGATGCCGGCACGCTCGTGATCGGGAGCGACGACGTCGTCGTGAGCGGCTCGGCGGTAGTCGAGGACCGGCAAAAGAGCATCTCGGAACGGCTGGCGGCGGAACGAGAGAAAGCGGAGCGGGGGGCAGCGGAGCGGGGGGCAGCGGAGCGAGACGTCGATCAAAAAGTAGCGGAGCAGGACGGGGAAGAGACGGAATCGGCCGAGCAGGAGGGGCAAGACACGCTGGCGAACCCGGTGGAGCAGCCGGACGTAACCGACTCGGACGCCGACTCTGCGATCGAAGAGCACGGAGGAGACCCGTCGGCAACGGATCTCAGATCCGATGACTCCGTGACGGGCGTCGACTCCGAGTCCACGAACCTCTTTGGAGTCGATCAGCTCGATGAGTCGGCCACGGACGACACCGATGACCCGTTCGGGTCGGCCGCCGACGATGTGGACGAAGACGTAGCCAATAGTGCTGACAGTGCTGACGGCGAGGGCACGGACCGGCTCGCAGGCGACGCCGACGCGGACCCCGATAGCGCCGCGGATCGGAACGGGGGTCGCGCGACCGCGGACGGGAGTGGAGATGCGAATGAGGACCGCGATGAGAATGAGGACCGCGATGCTGACGGAAACGCGATGACGGACGGTGGCGACGACGCGATCGTGGACGACGACGCGAGTTCCGGGACGGGGCACTCGGATCCCGATACCACCGCATCGGACGAAGCGGACTGGCGCGGGGTGGAGGCCGAGATCGGCCCGGACGGCGTCCCCGGACTCGTCGTTGTCGACGGCGCGGACGTCGAGCCCGTTCCGGCCCGGCCGCCGGCGCCCATCGACTGGGAGCGAGTACCGATCGACCCCGCCACGTTCCTCGGGTTCGACCCCGACGAGCTCGGCTACCGGCTGTGGGCCGCCGACGCTGTCGGCGACACGCTCTGGGACCTGTGTCACGCTCGATATAACCTCTACGAGGTCCCCGTGCTCAAGGGGTACTACACGTGGGACGACTACGTCGACCAGTGTTACCGCGACGAGGCGGGCGAGCTCCCGACCGACGAGGAAGACGAACCGATACCGTTCACCCACGAGCACAAAGCTGCGGCGTTGGGATTCAACCCTGACGGGATCGAGGACGTGCTGGCTGCGGGCGCGGACACGGCAGTCCAGCTCTCCGACCTGATCGACGAGCGGACCGTGAACGTGAACCCCGACCTCGACGAGGACGCGTTCTTTTCGACGGCGGACGGCGAAACCACGCTCGCGAACCGGTACGACCTGGAGAAGGCGGTTCCGATGGCGAAGAAGACGCATTTCCGTGAGATCGAGCGTTACTGGGTGAACGAGCCGTACGCGTTCGTGATCGTCTTCCGTTCGACGAAAGAAAACGAGGTGAAGTACTACGCGGTTCAACCGTACATGACGCGGATCGAGTCGGATCTCGCGGAGTTCCTCACCGGGAAGCTCCGGACCTCGATCAAGTACGCCGACGAGTCGATCGCCGGCGGCGACGAGGCGTTCCGGGAGGAAGTCATCGCTGACGAGACGCGGACCCTCCTCGACCGGTACGACCTCTATGAGGAGGACGACGAGGGCCTGATCGTTGACCTCATCGATCGGCTCGCCAGCCGACTCGACCGCGACGACGACTCGGGGAACCGACGCTTCGATCTTGGTCGCCTCGGCGACCGTGTCGGCTTCAACCGTGTGGGCCTCGGTAGTGTTGACCTCGATCGAGTGGGCCTCGGCTCGCTCCATGCCGGGTTCGAGACGCTTCGTGACCGATTCACCGACGCGGTGGACTACGAGCCGCCAGACCAGCGCGCGGAGCGCCCGTCGGGGATCACCGCTCGTCCCGAGCCAGCAGTACTCGCAGACGATGTGCGGACGCTCTCACGATATCAGGTCGAGAAGCTGCTGTACTACCTCAAGCGCGACTTCATCGGATACGAGCGGATCGACCCGATCAAACACGACATCAACGTCGAGGACATTTCGTGTGACGGCTACGAGTCGCCGGTGTTCGTCTACCACTCCGAGTACGAGCAGATAATCACGAACGTGTACCACGGGACCGACGAGCTCGACGACTTCGTCGTCAAGCTCGCCCAGCGCTCCGGGAAGGGCATCTCGAAGCGGCGGCCGCAGGTGGACGCGACGCTGCCGGACGGCTCCCGGGCCCAGCTCACGCTCGGCAAGGAGGTGTCCGACCACGGGACGAACTACACGATCCGCCAGTTCAAAGACGTGCCGTTCACACCGGTCGACCTCATCAACTGGAAGACGTTCTCGCTCGACGAAATGGCGTTCCTCTGGCTCTGTATCGAGAACAACAAGAACCTGATATTTGCCGGCGGGACCGCCTCCGGGAAGACGACGAGTCTGAACGCCGTCTCGCTTTTCATCCCGTCGAACGCGAAAATCGTCTCGATCGAGGACACGCGCGAGGTCGAGCTCCCCCAGCGCAACTGGATCGCCTCGGTCACTCGCCCGTCGTTCTCCGACGACGACAAGGGCGACGTCGACGAGTTCGACCTGTTGGAGGCGGCCCTCCGTCAGCGACCCGACTACATCGTGATGGGCGAGATCCGCGGCGAGGAGGGGCGGACCGCGTTCCAAGTCATGTCGACGGGACACACCACGTACACGACGTTTCACGCGGACTCCGTCGGCGAGGTGCTCAAACGGTTCACAACGGACCCGATCAACGTCTCGAAAACGATGTTCACCGCCCTCGATCTCGTCTCTATCCAGTCGTCGACGCGGGTACAGGGTCGGAAGGTCAGGCGGAACAAGTCGATCACGGAGATCAACCATTACGACGCCGAGAACGACGAAATCAACGTCCAAGACGTGTACCAGTGGCAGGCTGAAACGGACGAGTTCCTCCAGATGGGCGACTCGAACACGTTAGAAGAGATCATGTTCGATCGCGGCTGGAGCCGGGCGCGTCTCGACGAGGAGCTCCGGAAGCGGCGGCTCGTGCTGGCGTACCTCATCGACCGCGGGCTCAACAGCTACGCGCAGGTCGCGGCGACGTTCCAGGCGTTCATCAACGATCCCGAGACGGTGCTCGCGCTCATGGCGAACGACGAGCTGGAGCGCTCCCTCGAGGACCTCCGAGAGATGGAGTCGGTTCTGATCAACGTCGACCCCGAAACCGAGGCGATGGTCCCGCGACCTGATCCCGACGAGGACGGCCGCGAGGAGGCGAAGTCGATCCTGGAATCCGCAGACGACCTCCTCGCCGACTACCGAGGCTCGATCCCCGACTCGGTCGCGGAGGCACTCCTCGACGTGGACCCCGTCCGGGACGTCGAGGCACACCCGGACGAGGACCACGCGACGCTCGCGGAGAACGCCCGGGAAGCGGACGCGTTCGAGGTTGCTAGCCAGGAGGACGATCCGGCAACCGACCGGATCGACGAGGCGCTCCGAGCCGGCGTCTCGGCCGCCGCTTCTACCGCCGCGGCAGTCGATGCCGCCGTCACGTCCACGAGGTCCGACGACGACGGGATGGGGGTGCCCGGGGACGTCGACGTCGATGCGAGCCGAAACGGGTCGGAGTCGCCGGTGTCGTCCGCGCCGACCACCGCCGACGGTGGCAGTGGGATCGACTTCGATCGACCGTTCGACGAGCCGTCCGATGGCGCTGTCGACGTGATGTGGCCCCCCTCCGAGGGCGACTCGAAGGGCGACGGCCCCGATCCGAACGGTCGTGGAGAGCGGACCGACGTCGGCAATGGGGGCGACGAGATCGATCACGCTGACAGTGAGGACATCGCTGACGACGATACAGAGGAGGGAGACGGCGATTCGGCAGGAATGGACGACGATACAGAGGAGGGAGACGGCGATTCGGCAGGAATGGACGACGATACAGAGGAGGGAGACGGCGAGGACATCGCGGTTGGGACTGGCACCGACGGCTCGGAGGACACGGAGACGGATATCGACGAATGGGGATTCGAGACGGTCGAGCCCGCCGAGGAGGAGGGGTAACATGAACTCACGGCGCTGGTCGTCATGAGTCTCGACACGGGTATTCGGGGCGGGGCTGTCGACGAGGACCCGCTCGGTCGGCTGTTCTACCCGCTGTTCCGGCTGCTGTTCGATCCTGACGGTGACTTCGTCGGAGACGTCGAGCGCAAGCTCGCGGAGGCCAGAATGCCCGACCCGGTCGAGATGTACGTCTCGCGGTCGCTCGGCGTCGGCCTGCTCGTGGGGATCCTCCTCTGGGTCATCGGGACGTTCCTCGGATACACCGTCTTCTCCGTCGGACTGATCGATCCCGAAACCCTGTCGCTCGGGATCCCCTCGCCGAGCCCGGCCGCGACAGAACTGTTACGATCGCTCGTCGTCCCGACGGCGGTGTTCATCGGCGGACTCGTGTTCGGGTCCATCGGATTCGCCTTGGGGTTCGGTGGGCTGATCGCGCTCCCGTACTCCCGGGCCTCGGCGCGGGAACGCGAGATCAACATGCTGCTCGCCGACTCCGTCTCGTTTATGTACGCGCTGTCGGTCGGGGGGCTCAACCAGCTCGAGATCTTGCGGGCGATGGCGACCGCCGAGGACACCTACGGTGAGGTCTCGAAGGAGTTCCAGAGCGTGATAAACGAGACGGAGTACTTCGGCACCGACTACCGGAACGCGCTGCGCCAACAGTCGATGGAGACCCCTTCAGACGAGCTCTCCCAGTTCCTCGCGGACATGCTCTCCATCGTCAACTCCGGCGGGGACATGGAGTCGTTCTTGAAGGACAAAAAGGAGAAACACCTCCGCACTTCGAAACAGGAGCGCGAAATGACCCTCGAGACGCTGGAACTGTTCGGCGAGATGTACATGACGCTCTCGCTGTTCCCGCTCCTGCTCATCGTCATCCTCGTGATCATGGGGATGATGGGCGAGTCGGACGACTTCCTCCTCTACGCCACGGTGTACCTGCTCATCCCGCTCACCGGGCTCGGCTTCCTCGTGCTCGTCTCGACGGTCAAGCAGGACGAACCCGGCGACGGCTACCTCCACCCGGACGGCGGCAGCGAGCGCCTCCGACAGACCAGCCGGGAAGGGCTGTTCCACTTCGGGCTCGTCGAGGCGTTCGTTGGCCGTGGGGGCGTGTTCGACCGGATCCGCGACCGTGAGGGGACGTACAAGACGAAGCAGATCCTCTCCGCCCCACACCATTTCCTCCGGGATAACCCGTTGTACACCCTTGCGTTGACCGTCCCCGCAGCCGGGGCGCTCCTCGCGGTCGCGGTCGCCGCGGGCTCCGCTCCGACGACGTTCGACGGCTGGGTCGACAGCCCGGTCTGGTCGGCGTTCATCTGGGTGTACGTCCCGGCGTACGTGACACTGATCCCGCTGGCGGTGTTCTACGAGTGGGACCAGCGTGCAAAGGGGGCGGTGACCGGGAAGCTCTCGGAGAACCTCCGCAAGCTCTCCTCCGCGAACGACACCGGGCAGACGCTCCTCGAATCGGTCCGGACGGTCGCGGACACCTCTTCCGGGAAGCTCGCCGACGAGTTCGACGTGATCCACGCGAAAGTGAACTACGGGATGAGTCTCCGTGACGCCCTCGTCGAGTTCAACAACACGTACGCCGTCCCGAGGCTCGCCCGGACGGTTAAGCTGATCTCCGAAGCACAGGAGGCGTCCTCACAGATCACCGATGTGTTGACGACCGCCGCACAGGCCTCCGAGAATCAAGACGATATCGAGCGCGAGCGACGCTCCAGAACCCGGATGCAGGTCGCGATCATCCTGATGACGTACGTCACCCTGCTGGGCGTGATGGCGATCCTCCAGACGCAGTTCATCGACGTGATGGGCGGGCTGGCCGCCGAAGCGGACGGCGGGTCTGCGGAAGCGGTCGGCGGCGGTGCGGGCCCCGACTTCGGCGGCGGCGTCAACCCCGACGTGCTCTCCATGCTCTTTTTCCACGCAGTGACGATACAGGCCGCCCTCTCCGGGTTCATCAGCGGTTACATCCGAAACGCGAACGTACTCTCCGGCGTGAAGTTCGCGGTCGTCCTCATGACGCTGGCACTGGGGGTGTGGATATTCGTCGGATGACCCCTGATACCTCCTCTCTCGTCATCGGTCCCGTGCGATCGGCTCCCGAGCGACGCAGCTCAGACGGACCAGCGCGCGAACGACGCGACGCCGACAGTCCAACTCACGAACGATGCGACGCCGATCGCGGAGGCGACCGTGCACAGACGCAGATCGACTTCGCGGTCGGCGCGGGTGTGTTCCTCGTCGCGCTCGCGTTCGTTGTCGCGTTCGTCCCGGCGCTGTTCGAGCCGTTCGTCGCCGCCGAGAGCGCCTCGCCGGTCGTGAGCGACCGGATCGCCGCGGCGACGGTCGACACGCTCGGGGTGTCGGCTGCCGACGGGCTCCACGCACCGACGGAGCCAGGCGTGCTCTCGCCGGGCTGTACGGTCGCGTTCTTCACCGCGAACACGACGCTCAACGGGTCGCTGAATTGTCCGTTCGACGCCAGCGAAGACCCGGCCACGCTGTTCGGCCACGATGGGGACGTACAGGTGGTAGTCCACGAACTCGACGGGCGCGCGCCGCGCGACGATACCGAACTCCCCGGTGTCGATCTCGTGACCGAGGCGGGAACGTTCGAGAACGTGACGCTGAGCCGAGCGAGCGCCGATCCACTGGAAGCCACCGACGACACCACGGTCTCGGGACGGATCGTCTCGCTCGATGGCCAACAGTACCGGTTGACGGTACGGGTGTGGTGACGATGGTCCGAACGATCACGCTCGGGAGCGACGACCGCGGCCAGGCACACACGCTGGAGGCGTTCGTGGCGGCGATCCTACTCGTCGCGGGGCTCACGTTCGCGCTCCAGGCGACGGCGGTGACCCCGTTGTCCGCGAGCACCTCGAACCAACACATCGAGAACCAGCAGCGCGCGACCGCGACCGACCTCCTCGAGACGAGCGCCGCGAACGGTGACCTCCGCGAGGCGGTGCTGTACTGGGATCCCGGCAACGAGTCGAGAGACTCCGGGTTCGCCGGGACTCGAGAGGGGCTACCGTATCACACCGGGCGCGGGCCGCCGAACGCGTTCGGCGAGGCGTTAGACCGGGCGTTCCTCGACTCCCGGATCGCGTTCAACGTTCACGTGACGTATCACGTCGAAGGAGGACGATCCAACCAGCGGATGGTGTTTATCGGGACGCCGAGCGACAACGCCGTGACGGCCACCCGGACCGTGCCAGTGTCGAACGATACGAGCCTGACTGCACCGAGCTTCGAAACCCGTTCCCTCGACGAGGTCGAGTCGGATCCGGACGAAGAGTTCTACGCCCCCGGTGTCGGCGACGGGCCGACGTACAACTATCTGGAGGTACGTATCGTCGTATGGCGCATGTGAGCATCGGGCCTCCGGACGGCGAGCGCTTCCGCGGGTCGGACCGCGGCCAGCTGCTGGTGGTCGCCGGCCTCGTAATGGCGGTTTCGCTCGTCGCGCTGGTCGTCCTGCTCAACGCCACTATTTACAGCGAGAACGTCGCGACCCGCGGTATCGAGGCGGCGGACGGCGAGGCGACGGAGGTGCGGGCGGCCGCCGTCGAGGGCGTCGGCGAGACGATCGACGCGGTGAACCGGGCACACGAGGGCGGCGGTCCTCCGACCGACGCGGTTCTCGCCGGTGTCGACGACCTCGAAGAGCGGCTCGGCCGAAGCTACGCCCGACGCGGAGGCGTGGTACTGCTGGAGACGGACGCCAGTCGCGCGACCGAGGGGGCCCGGATCGACACCGCCGGCAACGACACCTCGCTCGCGAACGCGACGAACGCGCCGTCGTACAGGCTTGCGGGAGACATCGACCGCACGCGGGGGTTCGTTCTCGACCTCGAAGTCGACTCGCTCGCGAGCTCGACGCCCGGGAACGCCGCCGACGAGGCGTTCCACGTCGCCATCGATCCGGCGGGCGACGAGCGTCGTGAAGTGTACGTCTATCGAGACGACGGTTCCGACGACGTCGTCGTCGCCGCCGGCGACGGGAGCGAGGACCCCACCGTCGTCTGCACCGTCGACCCCGCCGGAGCCGACCAGGTGTCGCTCGATATCACCGGTGAGCGGCTGGACGGGGAGCCCTGTGTCGGCCTGTGGGCGTCCGATCGACTCGCACCGGGCGACGAACACACGCTCGAAGTCGGGAACGGCGAGGCGGCCGACGGCGTGATACGCGCGACGGTCCGGCCGGCCAACACTGCGGTCGTCACCGACGTCACCGACGCCGACACCGCCGGGGCGGTGTACGACACCACGGTCGAGCTCACCTATCGTACCGCCGAACTTCGGTTCGAGACGACCGTCCGGGTCGCCCCGGGTGAGCCCGATGCGTGAGTTGATCCTCGGGCGACGCTCGCCGGGCGACGACGAGCGCGCCGTGAGCACGGCCGTCGGCTACGTGTTGACGCTGGCCATCGGCGCGGTGTTACTCTCGGGCGTCGTCATCGGCGTCGGCGGGGTGCTCGACTCACAGACGGATCGGGCGGTCCACGGCGACCTCTCCGTCGTCGGGCAGGGTGTTGTCGCCAATCTCGAAAGCGCGGATCGGCTCGCTCGAACCGCGGAGGCAGGGCGGATCGACCCAGCGGTCGATCCAGCGAACGGGAGCGCTACCGTCGAGATCGAGGTCGAGTTGCCGAGACGCGTCGCCGGAGTGCCGTACACCGTCGAGGTCGGACCGGACGCGGTGACCGTTCGAACGGACCGGCCGGCCGCCATTGTCCGGATCCCTCACGTGGCCCGCGTCGACGTGGCGGAAACGACCCTTCGTGGCGGCCCAGTCCGGATGACGTACGACGCGGACCCTGACGACCCAACGAACGGGACACTCGAGGTGACGGAACGATGACTCGTAGATGGCTCGGTGGGACCGGTGAGAGCTCTCCCGACGAACGGGCCGTCAGCGACGTGGTTGGCTACGTGCTCGTGTTCGCTTTGGTGACGGCGACGCTCGCGGCCGTGTTCACGATCGGCTTCGTCGGACTCGAAGAGCGACAGAACGCCGAGCGTGTCGAGAACGTCGAGCGGGCGTTCGACGTCCTCGACGACAACATCCGTGACATCCAGCGCTACGAGGATCCGAGCCGAGCGACTGAGATCCGTCTCAACGGCGGTTCGATGTCGCTCGAAACCCACACGGAACTCGTGTTGGAGTACGAGAACGCTAGCGGAACGTTCGAGTATCAGCGGATCACGATGTCGACGCTGACGTATTCGAATGGCGAGAGGACCGTGGCGTATGAGGGCGGCGCTTGGTTCCGCGCCGACGGGGACCGTGGAACGATGCGCTCCCCACCGCGGTTCGTCGCAGAGGACGGGCAAACAGTCCTTCCTGTCGTTCGACTGCTTGATCGGGGGGAACGCTCGACAGTTCGTGGGGACGAAACCGTCCA
>LFFM01002309.1_pt1 | contig 12656 bp, 10 predicted proteins | sample 643131 | NCBI WGS metagenome assembly LFFM01 (sample SAMN03777445, study PRJNA286221) | soda lake metagenome | biome: soda lake; feature: Kulunda steppe; material: water; isolation source: sample Tc-Br brine of Tanatar trona crystallizer | place: Russia: Kulunda steppe | collected 2011-07
AACAATAGTATAACGAGCCGATTTATCTTTTTCATTCCCAGCTCTAACTATAATCTCTTGGCCAATTTCTAAACCTAAGTTCTCCATTAAATTACTATCTATAGCAGCATAATTAGAGTTGTCCGCAATCTCATGCAACCCTAATGAATATAAAGCTTTTTCAACCTTAACCTCCTCCACTTTAGTTAAATAACCACTAAAAGGGTCACTTTGGCCAACTCTTCTTCTACCTGATAATCCCATTCGAACAACATCGCCCTCCTCATCTCTAGCTTGGACAATAGTATATAAGGCAGATTTATCTCCAACTCCAATCTCCACCTGTTGGCCAACCTCTAAGCCCAATCTAGACATTAAAGAGCTATCGATTGAACAATAGCTAGAATTAGCTATAATATTATCTTGTTCATCTAAAAAAGCCCTTCTAACTTCAACTTCATAACTATAGGCTGTAATTTGATAACTGATTAAAATAGTGAGCACAGCTATAAGCAAAATAATATTCTTGCGGCTTAAATATTTTTTATCCATTTTATTCCCTCCCTTGATGCTATCTTAAATTGTCTAATCTCCATACTCTCTTATAATTAGACTATTAACATCACTTACTAAAGAACGAGCAGCACTATTGCCACTATTAGTAACTACCATAACAGAAACACCATCATTTGAACCCATAGCCAAGGCATACCACATAGTATTACTACCAGCATGACCAAAGCTACTATAATTTCCAAGCCAACCTAACTCAGAAGCAAATATCTCTAGATATGTCTCCTGTTTTAATAACTTACCCTCTCCTTTTCCTCCAGCTACCTGATCAGCTAAAAAGTTGCCATAATCTCTTAAGGAAGTATAAACCGTTCCTGCTGGCCCTAAAGGAGCTGGATTATCTGAAAAGCGAACCCTAAACTCACCATCAGAATAGCTATGCCCACGCGGTGTATCAATCTCATCTCTTAAACCAGGAACTCCAAAACCTGAATTATCCATTCCTAAAGGTTCAAAGAGCTCTTCTCTCATTAGATTCTCCCAAGAGTCCCCTGCAACTTCTTCTAACATTTTTCCGGCTACGATATATCCTGCATTAGAATAATTTCTCTCTGTTCCTGGAGTATATTCTGGTGCTCTTTGCAAAGTCTCTTCTACCCAAATATGACGGTTTTCACTAACTGTTTTATTACTATCAGTACTCATACTAGGAACATTAGAAGCAACTCCACTGCGATGTGCTAAGAGCTGTCTTAAAGTAGCATTTCTATAACCAGGGTGGATATTATTAATCGAAGAACCTAAAACTTCATTAATAGTACTGTCAAAAGAAATCAATCCTTGGTCAACATAAACACCAGCTAAAGTAGCAGTCATCGCCTTAGTTAAAGATCCTAAATGCCAGGGATCACCATGATGTATTTCCTCTCTCTCACCAGCAGCTCTTAGACCGGTAGCTCCAATATGCTCAACACCATTTGAGCTAACAACTACTGCCCCTAAAGATAAAACATCTTCTTCATTCTTTAATTCAGCTTCAAGTAATTGAGTTAATTCTGGACTATAAGCATTATCAGTATTTAAATAATCTCTAACATAATTAACAAGATAAATAGCAGAAAGATATACCCCAGCCCCAATTCCAACTCCTTTGTTAGTAATTCCTGTATCCTCTAGAGTATCATTTGCTAAAACTTTTGCTACTCCTAACTGAGATATTATTGCCACTATAATAATACAAACAATAATTTTATTATACTTCCTCAAACAATCTCACCTCTTTTCTACTTAGCAAACTGGACTAAAGTATTTTTATTTCTTCACCTTTAAAACAACTAAATCATCATATTTAGCATGAAAATCATCTAAATTAGGCTTCCCCTCTCTACAAGGTGGACACCAGATAGCCCAAAAATTAATAGCTACCTTTTTGCCAAGATAATCAGATAAAGACTCCTCTTCACCATCTAAATTAGTCAAGCTAAAATCATGTGCATAATCACCGACATTAATTCCTCTATTTCCTTCCGCATACACCTTAATTTGAAAAAGAGCTAAAGTAATTGTAGCTAAGACTATTACTACAATAATAAATTGCAACCCCAATTTTTTTCTAGAAATCATTTCTTTTATAACCCCTCTCAGTTTAATTAAAAGAGCATTATTCATCTAATAAGTTAATATACCAATTATCATCCTCTTTAATTAGACCAATCTCTACCTCTTCACTTTCTCCTAGCTCATTGCTAATAAAAAATTCAGCATCATCATCAGAAAACATATCGCTAGATGCTAAATACTCTTTAGCAGCATCAAAATCTTCACCTTCTAATGCTTCAATAGCCTGATCTATCTCTTCAATCTCATAAAAAGTTTGTAGTTGTTCTAACTCTTGTATAATCGCTTCAGTAGGCGTTATAGTACCAAGATAGATATCAGCTACTACCATAACTGTATCATCAGTAAAATCTTCTAAAGCTATATTATCCATTTCTACTACTACTTCAACTCCATCAACTGAGAACATAGTAATGTCATCTTTTACTCGACTAAGTTCTGCTGCTAATTCTGCTCTAGATATTGTCTCACCATAATAAGCATCATAGACCTCTTCTGCTAAAACCGATTCAATCTTGTCTGCATCGCCTAGTTGAATTCCTTCAATAAAGGTATCTAAACTTTCTTTGATTAACGCCTCATCATCCTCATCACAAGCAACAAATAACATAGTAAAGGTAAGTAACACCACAATAAATAAAGAACTTTTTTTATTAAACAATCTAATCTCCTCCTTTATAATATTAATTGATAACCATAAATTATAAATTATCAATCTTATTCCACAACAATATAACCTCTAAATGGATCATCTTGTCCAATTCTTCTCCTGCCTGTTAAACCGATTCGAACAATATTATCTCCCTCTTCTCTAGCTTCTGCAATAGTATAACGTGCTGATTGATTTAGGCTAGAATCTTTTATTTTGATCTCATCTCCAACCTCTAAACCTAAATTTCTCATTAAATCACTATCTATAGTACAGAGATTAGAGTCATCAACTACGTGATGTAAGTCTAAAGAATAAAGAGCCTTTTCAACATTGATTCCTACAATCTCTAGGCCGCTATCGCTTGAAATTTCTTCTGCTTTTTCTTCAGCTAAAGCCTCTGAAAAACCTTTAGCTACAGCATTGACTATATCAAACCTATAATCTTCTCTAGCAGCCATCGAAGATAAAATTTGTACTCCACCATAGCCTCCTCTATCATGACTTGCCAGACGATTAACAACATTATCAGAACTACTTCCACTAAATAAAACAACTTCAATTTGCCCATTAGATTTTTCAATAATTAGGTCTTTAATCCTCTCCTTTAGAGCCTGTCCATTACTTAGCGTATAATCATTTAAGCCTCCAATTCTAACTTGATGTCCATCTGCAGCATGACCATGAAAAGAGACTGCAAATTTAAAACCACGATCAATAATTTGATTCAACTTAGGAAAACTTAACTCACTTAGATCATTAGAACTGTTATGCCAAGCATCAAATGCACCTAAATTACCCTGATAACCATAAACATTCCAGACTGAAACCCCATAATCGTCTAAATAATCGTCTAAAGCCAAATAATCACTTTGAATATCTGTAAAGTTTTGAATTATTCCACCATGAGGAGCAATTGCTACTAAATCTCTATTACCAGCATAATCATCTAAACTCTCAACAAGCTGATCATACTCTGCTGCTTCCTCTTTTCTACTTAATTCAGTGGCTACAACAGACTTTTTCAAATAAGCTGTAAAAGGATCACCTTGATTCAGACGTTGTCTGCCACTTAAGCCCATCCGAATAATATTATCCCCTTCATCTCTAGCTTCAACAATTGTATACATCCCATACTTATCTTCTGCATCTTTAACTCTAAGTCTAATCTGCTGACCAAGCTCTAAGCCTAATCTATCCATTAAAGAAGCATCCATTGAGACATACCTAGAATTATCTATAATATCTTCTTGTTCATTTAAAAATGCTCTTTCAACTCTTATTTCATCTTGATATCTTTCGATAAAGTATTCTATGATTTGATCAAGATGAAAGTCAGGCCAACTAAAATCTGGCATCATATCTTGTAAGAAATCTTCTAAATAATCAATTTTAGCTACTAAAACTGAATCTTTTTCTAACTTAGGCTCCATCCTTTGGTAATTAGACTCTACCATCATATATTCAAAGGTTACTGCCTTATCCTCTTCTACAGCACTTGTCCCATAGCCTTGAATAAACCCTTCTAGTGGATAAAATTTGTGATTAAAACTATTGCCTAAAGCCGCTGCTCCACCATCACCATAATCAAATCCACCTGGATACTTTGGATAATTTAGCTTTTCCCAGTCAGGGTCTTGAAATGTTCCATCATAAGCTAAGTCAAAAGAATGCAGCAACTCATGATGAATAGTCGTATAACTATATCTAATACTATCTAAGCTAATATATAGATCATTTTGAGTCGCTAAGCCGCCTATTCTTCTATACACGCCATCATAATAATACCTAAGATTTTTAGTTAGAATGAACCTGTTGGCCCTAGCATGATCCATAAAGTCATCAGGATATTTTTCAAAAGCCCGGCGAAAATTATCCGCCGCCTGATCTAAAACATTTTGATCTAAAACATAATCATATTGCAAATCATCTCTTTTATCTACTTTGGCTGAAAAATCACCATACATAATCTCAGCATTATACCTTGATTCTAGTTCTGAAAATATTTGTTGATGATTAGAAGCTACAGCTAAGCTAGTAGTAAATAAAAGCAATACCATCAATAAAGTCAGGATTAACGTTATCCTTCTTTTAAATTTCAATTCAATCTTAAACCCCTCCTTCTTTAATATTTTAGAACTTTCGGCTAATTTTTTGGCTACAAATCTGTGTAGCATTAGAAGATAGTTTTATTTTAACCGAATATTTTTTATAATAAACAAGGGTTTTTCATCATGTGAAATTAATTCAGAAAATAAAAAAGCATATAGTTATGCTCTTGAATATAATTAATTCAAATTCTAAATTTATAATGTAATAACTATAACATTCGACATTTATTTAATAACTCCTTTTTTTTAAAAAATAAAATAAGAATTATTTATCAACAATACAAAAAGATTCCCTTTGTCAGGGAATCTTTTTTATAATTTAACTTAATTTCAAGTTTGGTACAGCATTTAATGAATATGGAGCTTGCTCCTTTGTTTTCTTCCATTTGAAATAACCAGCACTAGCTATCATTGCAGCATTATCAGTACATAATTTAAGATCTGGATAGTAAGTATCGACCCCTAAATCATCTAACTTAGCTGTAAGTAGCTCTCTAAATCTCTGATTTGCAGATACTCCACCAGCTAATAAAACATTAGATACTTTTTTCTCTTTAACAGCTTTAATTATCTTTTTTACTAAAACATCTATTGCTGCTTTTTGAAAACTGGCTGCTATATCAGCTTTATTAAGTTTATTATTTTTTTGACGCTGCTGATTAATATAGTTTAATACAGCAGTCTTTAAACCACTAAAGCTAAAATCATAATTATTAGCATGAATCATTGGGCGAGGAAAATCAATTGCATTCTCATCACCTTGCCGGGCCAACTTCTCTACAGCCGGACCACCTGGATAGCCAATCTCTAAAACTTTAGCAATCTTATCAAAGGCCTCTCCCGCAGCATCATCTCTACTTCTACCTAAAATCTCATAATCTCCAAACTCAGAAAAATAGAGCAAATCAGTATGTCCACCAGAAACGGTTAAACAGATTACAGGTGGCTTAATCTTAGGATGTGAAATTAAGTTAGCATAGATATGCCCTTCGATATGATTAACTCCAACCAATGGCAAAGAATGAGCATAGGCAATTGATTTAGCAGCAGCTATACCAACTAACAAGCCCCCTACCAAGCCTGGACCATAAGTCACAGCAACCCCAGCTAAATCCTCAAACTCAACCCCAGCCTCGCTTAAAGCCTGCTCAATCACAGGATTAATAAACTCTAAATGCTTTCGTGAAGCAATCTCTGGTACTACTCCACCATATTTTTTATGCCAATCTACTTGTGAGGCTACTATATTGCTTAATAAGATTTTCCCATCTTTAACTATTGCAGCTGCTGTCTCATCACAGGAAGTTTCAATCCCTAGCATTACATCTGACATTCTACCACCATTACCTTTCAACACTTTTATACATCAAAACTGCATCTTCATTATTATTACTATAATAATTCTTTTTTATTCCTAACTCTACAAAACCATACTTTTCATATAATGTTTGAGCTTTTTGATTAGACTTTCTCACCTCTAGAGTTATTCTTTTTATTGCAAAATCTTTTAATCTATCACATAAGTACTCAATTAACCTCCCAGCAAAGCCTAACCTGCGATAAGCCTTAGCAGTAGCAAGATTAGTTATATGACAACGATCTGCTAAAAACCAAGCTCCTATATAAGCAGCTATCTTTTGCTGATAAACTCCAACTAAGTAATAAGCATAACTATTATTTAACTCTTTTAAAAAAATTCTTTTCTCCCAAGGCTTAGCAAAAGCATCCCTTTCAATAGCTATAACTTCTTCTAAATCACTCTCTTTAAGTCTTCTTATCTTTAGCTCAGCCACAAAAAAACAGCACCTTTCTCTAGCTAGCAAAAAATTATTTAGACCAATCAATTTCTGCTTGAGGTCTTTTTAAGTAATTAGGTTTTATCTCATGTAATGAAGTATCTTTTCCTTGCGCCAGCTTTTTTTCTGCTAGCTTAGCAATTGCAACTGGATTAGGAAAGGCAAAATCATCATCAACTAATCTTATCTCATTTAACTTAGACTTCAAATTACTTTCATACTCCTTTATATCACCTAAAAAATAGATCCGTTCTTTAATACCCTCTAGCTCTTTAATCAAATCATCAATACTAATTAAAGTATCTTTAAACTCTCGTTTAAGTCCATCTCCATCACCTGAAAATAAAGCAGCAAAAACATAACGACGATTTGATGGAATCACAGCACAGACATAACCACAGCTATAACTTAAATTATAAGCTATAGCCTCCAAAGTAGATACTCCAACAATCGGAACTGCCAAAGACTGTGCTAGAGTAGATGCAGTAGCTAGACCTATTCTAATTCCTGTAAAAGAACCAGGGCCAACTCCAACTCCCACAGCATCAATCCGATCAATCTCATAATTACAGCTATCTAAGAGAGTAATAATTTGTGGCATTAATCTTTGTGACTGTGTCTGCTCTAAATTCAAAATTGATTTAGCAATTATCTTCTTCTCTTCTACTAAAGCAAGACTACCAGCAGAAGTCGAACTATCTATGGTTAGCAACATAATCTTCTTTCAACTCAGAAACTAAACCAATAAATTTATTAGCTTGAGGAATTAAACGGATCTCTCTAGTACATCCTTGGCCAACTAAGTTAATATCAAGATAACTATCAGGCATCAATGTCCCTGCCTTATCAGGCCATTCAATAATTGTAACTCCATCACCATAAATATATTCATTAAAGCCAATATCAAGTAGCTCATCTTCATTTTTTATCCGGTATAAATCCATATGAACAACTTTCATTCTACCACGGTACTCATTGACAATTGTATAAGTAGGACTGGTTATATTATCAACTACTCCTAGACCACTACAGATTCCCTTTGCCAAGCTTGTCTTACCAACCCCTAAATCTCCTTGTAAACAGATTACATCTCCAGGTCGCAATTCCTCACCTAGTTTTTCCCCAAACTCGAAAGTCTCTCCAGGACTATTAGTTGTTATTTTTAACATTCTACTCGCCTCCTTAAATTACTTTCCCATTATAATAATTATTTTCTTACTACTTTTCCATCAACAATAACCTTTTCTATATCATTATTAAAACTAAATGGATCATCAGCTAAAATAATTAAATCAGCATCTTTGCCCACTTTAAGACTGCCTACTTGCTGGTCAATACCTAAAATTTTAGCAGGGCTAATTGTGATAGCAGCCAAAGCATCCTCCCTACTTAAGCCAGCCTTATAAGCTAACTCTGCAACTAAAAGCAAATAATTAATTGGGATTACCGGATGGTCTGTCATTAAAGCAATCTCTATACCTGCTTCTCTTAATTTAACTGCAGTTGAAAAACTTCTCTCCCTTAATTCAACCTTACTGCGCCCAGTCATTGTTGGCCCAAAAACAACAGGAATATCTTCAGCAGCTAAATAATCAGCAACTTTATGGGCTTCAGTGCCATGTTCTATTGTTAAATCGAGATTATACTCTTTAGCAATTCTAACTGCTGTCATTATATCATCAGCTCTATGAGCATGTGCCTTGAGTGGAATCTCGTTATTAATAACTTTTTTTAAGGCTTCATATTTTATATTATATCCAGAATCATCATTTTTTAAATAATTTTTTGTCTCTTCTAATGCTTCACGTAAGAGGGCAGCAATCGCCATTCTAGTATAAGGTGACTTCTCTTTTCTAGCATAGACTCTCTTAGGATTTTCACCAAAAGCAGCCTTAGCTCCTATTGGATCTTTAATTAGCATCTCATCAACTCTTCTACCATATGTCTTTAAGGTAGTACTTTCTCCCGCTAAAACATTAGCACTACCAGGGCCAACAGAAACAGTTGTAACCCCACCAGCCAAAGCATCTTCAAATCCTTTATCAAAGGGATTAATCCCATCTATAGCTCTGAGATGAGGGGTTATTGGATCAGAGATTTCGTTAGCATCAGCCCCAACCTTACCTATCCCCTCTTCCCAAATACCTAAATGAGTATGAGCATCAATCAAGCCTGGCATTACAACTTTATTACTTGCATCAATAACCTCGGCCTCGGCAGGTATTTCAAGCTTTGGCCCAAGCTCTTTTATTTTGCCAGCTTCAAGCAAAATATCTCCCTTAAAATCACCCTGTTCAGAAATAGTTAAAATTTTAGCATCTCTAATTGCTAGCATTAACTTCCTCCTAATTCGTGATTAAAATCTAATTGCTTGCTCTATTTCAGTAGCAAAATCAACTGCTAACTCTCTTTCTTCGTTCTCTAGACCATAAATGGCCATTTCATAGGCTAAATTATTGCCTAAAATTCTATTAATTACTGCAACATATAAATAAGGCATTTTATACTCATAATTTTCAGCTATAGCAGCTCTATAATTAACTAAAGCATTATTTAACTGACCTTGTTCCCTTAACTTATCTCCTTCAACTCGCCTAATTCTACCTGGGGTATAGACTTGATCATACTCTTCTCTAAACTCTTTTAAGTCATTAGCAAGCTCTAATATTTTCTCGCCTTGCTCCTCATCACCAGACTCAATTAAGCTATCTCCTTGCTTAATTGCCAAAGCAAATTCGTCAACTATTAAATAAGTTAAAGCAAGTTGATAATCATCTTCAGTTCTACGATCACTCTCATCTAATAACTTCAAATAAGAAATAGCTTGACTTAAGTTCCCTGACCTAAAGTTAGTCCTAGCTAATTGGCGATAAATTTCAACCCTTGAATCTAGTCTAAATAAATTCGCAAGCTGAGTTTCAGTTTTTTCTACTTCGCGATTAAAATATACGCGTCCTAAATTGCTATATAATCTTTCCTTTTCATCTTCATCCAATTCATCTTCTTTTAAACCCCAGTGATAAATATCTATAGCTAAATCAAGACTGTAAGCTTTAACCTTATCAGCAATTTCAAATAATAATCCTCTATCCTCTTCAAGTAATTTATAATATAGCTCAAGAGCTTTTTCTCTTTCTTCTTGACTTAAATAAATCTCAGCCACTTTTAAATCTATCTCTGTTGTATCAGTAACTCTTTGCTTTAAATTTTGGTACTCCTCATAAGCTAAATCATAATTGCCTTGTTCAAAATAAAAGTTAGCCAAACGTCGATGATTATTAATTGTATTATCAATATAAAGCAGATAACTATACAGCTCTTCTGCTTGCTCATAATTATTGATTGCCACATGATATTCAGCTAATCTTCTATGGGCCAACGCATATTCAGGATCTATATCAATAGCCTTTCTAAACTCTCTTCCAGCATCTTCAAAATCTTCTAGCTTAAGATAGGCTTCACCTAAATAAACTCTATACTCCCTATTATCAGATTCTAAATCTACTAAATTACTTGCTATTCTACGAGCCCGATCAATAAAGTAGTCATCATCTTGACCTAAAGTAATATATACTGAATATAGTCTTTCCATATAATCTGTATTATCCGAATCGCGATCTAGTGCTCTTTCAAAAGCATGACGTGCCTGCCTTAACTCTCTTAAGCTAAGCTTAATCTCACCTTGCAGATTATGATATTCTGCATTTCCATAATCTCTTCCTAAAGCCTCTTCAATCTTTTCTAAAGCAGCCTCATGATCTCGTTTTTCACGATAGAACTCCGCCATTTGAGCAAAATACTTACTTTTATCATTAAGTTCAATTGCCTCTTCTAAGCTGCTCATTGCTTCTTCTAGGTTACCATTTTCATAATGTAGTTGACTTAGTTCCCAATATAGTTCATCATTATCCGAATCATCCTCTAATTCATATTCAATTCCTTCAATCTGTATTGTATAATCATCCATAAATCCTTGTGCAAAGTCTTCTTCTGTTACCCCTTGATTAACTTCTAAATTCTGGTACTCAATTGCTAATAATTTAGTATCATTTCTATCTCTAACTTCAATTGAAGTTGCTAGCTCAATTTGACCTTCAAACTCTTCATAATCTTCATAGCTTATGTTAAACAAGCGTATATTACTGGCATTAAAAATTTCAATCTCTTTTAAATTCATTGTATCCATATCAACATACCATCTTTGAGTGTAGAATGGATTATTAAGCTGTACAATGTAGACATTATTATCATCAAAACTAGCTTCACCAATCAATTCTACATCAGCTATCCCATCAATATTCTCTAGTGGATTACTATATTCAAACCTTAAGTTCATTGGTAATGCCCTGCGCATTAATGAATAATCAGGTGGAAGATAAATCCAAGGAATTAGATTTAAGATCTGTTTTTCAGCTTGATACTCTTCAGAGTCAACATAACTTAATTTACTAGTTGTAGAACGAGTCCCAGATCTCATAATTCCAGTTCTTAATTCAACTGATTTTCTTTCTTCTTCACTCTCATCTTCAGCATTAACTTCATCAATCTCATCTAAATCATCACCAATTTCATCTAAGTCATTATCCTCTGCCTCAAAATCCTCTAACTCAAAATCACCTTCTACATCATCTTCAGTTCCCACTTCTATTATCTCATCAAGAAAAACCCTAGTTACTATAACACCTCTAAAATCCTCTATAGCCTGTAATTCATTGCTTAAATATTCTAAAATCTCATATCCATAATCTTTCTCTTCTTCTGCTAAAACAGATATAGAAAAGGAAATCAATAATAGAGCAAGTATCAAAGTTACACATATTTTCTTCAAAATATTAAAGAGCCTCCTTCCATAACACCTATTACTTAATCTATTCTAGATTAAAGTAATAATTCCCTTTACTTAATTAAATTTTACCGCTAATATTTTTATTCTGCAAAAAAATAAAGGCTAACTTTGCAAAAAGTGCTACTCCTACCTTTAAAGCTGCCTCATCAAAATTAAATTTAGGATGATGACAAGAGTAATTACTAACCTTAGCTTTAGCTCCTAATCTAAAGAATAAGCCAGGTACTTCTTGTAAATAGTAAGCAAAATCCTCCGAACCTAAAGAGGGCTCCTTAATCTCCCTTAACGCCTTAATATAATCTGTAGAATCTAACTCAACTTTCATCCCTTCTAACAGTTGACTAGAATTAGCTAAGACAGGATAGCCACGTCTATAATCAAGTTCAAAACCAGCCCCATAAGCTGAAGTTATTCCAATTAGCATATTTTTAATTTTTTCCGAAACTCCTTCTCTTAACTCTGGATTAGTAGTTCTAACAGTTCCCTTAAGCTTAACTTCATCAGCTATAATATTTCTTCTATCTCCACCCTCAATCAAGCCAAGATTACAAGTTATAGTATTTAATGGATCAATTTGGCGGGTTAATAAATTCTGTAAGGCAGTAATTACATTTGCTGCCACAACTATAGCATCTACGCCCTCATGTGGAGTTGAGACATGCCCTGCCTTTCCTCTAATTGTAATATCTAACTCATCAGAAGATGCAGAGGCAACTTCTGGTTGTATCCCAACTATCCCTGTCTCTAATTCGTTGCTAATATGTAAAGCAAAAATCTTATCTACCTCAGGATTTTTTAAAGCTCCTTCATCAATAAGTGGTTTTGCACCACCAGGGCCTTCTTCAGCCGGTTGGAATATAAATTTAATCTTACCAGATAGATCATTTTTAAACCTAGTTAATAGCTTTGTCAAAATAAGCAGAATAGCTACATGACCATCATGACCACAAGCATGCATTAAGCCCTTTTTTTGCGAAGCATATTCTAAACCTGTCTGCTCTTGCAATGGTAAGGCATCCATATCTGCTCTAAAGGCAATTGTAGGGCCAACACCACAATCCAAAAGAGCCACTACCCCTGTTTTAGCCATAACCTCAATTTCTAAATCCAATTCAGATAAAAAATCAATTATCATTTCTTGTGTC
>LFFM01002310.1_pt1 | contig 12656 bp, 11 predicted proteins | sample 643131 | NCBI WGS metagenome assembly LFFM01 (sample SAMN03777445, study PRJNA286221) | soda lake metagenome | biome: soda lake; feature: Kulunda steppe; material: water; isolation source: sample Tc-Br brine of Tanatar trona crystallizer | place: Russia: Kulunda steppe | collected 2011-07
GGCACGGACGCGGCCATCGAGATACTCGAGGATGCCGGCTACGCGTGGGATCCGGACGGGAACCTCCACCATCCCGAAGACCGGATGGACCAAGTCGAAAGTGCCCGCGACGCACACGACCTGTAGTTGGTAGATCTACTTATTGACATAATCAATGATAAACAGAAAATACGTCGCTCAGCGGTTGGCGCTCATGATCCTATCGCTGTTCATCGTGATCTCCGTCCTCTTCGTTCTCTTTCGGCTCGTTCCGGGAGACCCGATGGCGATGGTTCAGGACCCGCGTATGTCTCCGGCGGTCCAAGAGCGGATCGTGGAAATGTACGGACTCAACGAACCGCTCTGGAAACAGTACGTCCTATACATGTACAACGTCATTCAGCTTGACTTTGGACAATCGTATTATTACGGACGTCCCGTGACGGACATCATTGGGGATCGGCTAGTTAACACCCTATCGCTCATGCTCACGGCGTACGTCATCTCATACGCGATCGGCACGTATCTCGGCGCCCACATGGGATGGCTTCGGGGCTCGACCATGGAGCGGATCGAGATGGTCGTCGTTCTCTTCTTCCGTTCGATGCCGGTGTTCTGGGTCGGCATGATCGCGCTGTACATCTTCGCGTTCAACCTCGGGCTGTTTCCGCTCGGCGGCATGCGCGGCGTCGATGCCGCATACGGCTCACAAGCGGAGAAGTTCCTCTCGCTTGATTTCCTTTATCACCTCGTCTTGCCGGTGTTCAGCCTCAGTGTGTTTTACACGGGACTACCGTTGTTGTTGATGCGCAACAACGTTTTGGAGGTCCTCACGGAGGACTACATCGACACGGCGAAGGCAAAGGGATTGTCCGAACGGCGGATCATGATCTGGCACGCTGCACGTAACGCCATTCTTCCCGTCGTGACGGCCTTCGCTATCGCCATCGGATTCGCTATCGGCGGCCAGGTCCTGATCGAGACGGTATTCTCGTGGCCGGGGCTCGGCAGAGAAATGGTGCAGGCATCGCTCAGAAGCGATTATCCGCTCGCACAGGCGACGTTCTTCATCCTGTCGGTGATCGTGATCACGATGAACTTCCTCGCGGACCTCGCGTACACCTATCTGGATCCCCGGGTCCGGCTCGGAGGTGCTGACCACTAACCATGTCACTGGAAACGTCCGAAATCGAAACGGCGGAGACCGACGTCAACAGCGGCTGGCGACGGTTCTTCGAGAATCTCAAGCAGAGTTCGATCAAACAGGGGAGGATCTTCGTCCAGTCACGTTTGGCCGTCGCTGGCGTTTCGATCCTCGTTTTTGCCGTTTTCGTTGCGATATTTGCGCCGTACATCGCACCCTATGAACCATTCGAGCGAGTCTATCAGGACGACGGATCGTGGAAGACGCTCCATTCCCCGACGCTAGCACACCCGCTTGGAACGACCGGTTCCGGCTACGACGTGCTGTCGCAGTTGATCTACGGGACGCGAGTCGCGATGTTCGTTGGCCTCCTAGGAGCGTTCATGGTGGCGTTTATCGGAACGATGGTGGGGATGGTCGCCGGCTACTACGGTGGGATCGTCGATGAAATCGTGATGCGATTCGTCGACATCCTGTACGGATTGCCGTTCATCCCGTTCGTCATCGTCCTTGCGACGATCATGGGCGGAAGCATCTGGAACATCATGTTCGGGATCGCACTGCTTTACTGGTTGTCGACCGCCCGTGTGATCCGGTCGGAGGTGTTGTCACTGAAGGAACGTCCGTACATCGAGGCGGCCAAAGCCTCCGGCGCCAGCGACCTCAGAGTCATGTTCGTCCATATTCTTCCCAACGTGATCCCCTTATCAGCGTTGTATGCAGCCATCGCCGTCGGGTACTCGATCACGGCCGAAGCGAGTATCTCGTTCCTCGGGTTCGGCGACGCCGGTCTGTCTTCGTGGGGCGTTATGCTCCAACGGGCGTTCAACACGCAGGAGTTCGTGACTGCGCCGTGGTGGTCCATCCCGCCGGGACTCGCGATCACGCTGGTCGTGTTCGGCGCCTATCTGGCCGGGAGAGGCTACGAGGAGATCGCGAACCCGCAGCTACGCCAGCGAGGTGAGTAACGATGAGTGTTCCAGTAGAATCCCAAATCCAGTTGCAGGACGATGCACCGCTGCTTGAAGTTGATAACGTTTCCGTCGAGTACTCGACGTCGGAGGGTCCGTTGCGGGCCGTCGACGACGTGAGTTTCACCGTCAGCGAGGACGAGACGTTCGGCCTCGTCGGCGAGAGCGGCTGCGGAAAGAGCACGATGGCTCGGTCGATCCTCGGTCTTCTTCCGGACAACGGGGAGGTTGCCGAGGGCGAGATACGGTTCAAAGGCGTCGACATTAGCGCGCTCTCGAAGGAGGAACTGAACCGGATCCGTTGGAGTCACGTCTCGATGATCAGCCAAGGTGCAATGAACGCGCTGAATCCGGTCCACAAGATATCAAGTCAGATCATCGAATCCATTCAGGCACACAGAGAAGTTTCCAATGCGGAAGCCCGCGAGCGGGTGGCTGAACTGTTCGAGCTCGTCGGACTCGATCCTGACCGAATGGACGAGTACCCCCATCAATTCAGCGGCGGAATGAAGCAACGAGCATACATCGCGATGGCGCTGTCGCTCGATCCCGAGCTGATCATCGCGGACGAGCCAACGACGGCGCTTGACGTCATCGTGCAGGACCAGATCCTCAAGCGAATCCAGGAGCTACAGGATGAACTCGGCATTTCGATGATCCTGATCTCTCACGACATCAGCGTCATCGCGGAGACGTGCAAACGGCTCGGAGTGATGTACGCCGGGAAGATGATGGAGTACGGGGATCTCAAATCGATCTTCGGAAATCCGCATAACCCATACATGTTGGGACTGCAGAACGCTTTCCCGACGCTATCCGGGGAGCGACAGGACCTGATCAGCATTCCGGGAAGTCCACCGGACCTCGTTGACCCTGCCGACCAGTGTCGTTTCGTCGACCGGTGTCCCTTCGCGGAGCAACAGTGTTACGACGGGCATCCGTCACTGGATCGGATCGAGGATGACCACTACTCCGCGTGCTATCGGCATGATGACGTCGAATGGATGCGTGAACGAGCCACCGAACCCGGCGTCTGGGGGGGTGAACAATGACGAACGAACCTATACTCGAAGCACGGGGACTGAAAAAATACTTCCCGGTCGAAACCGGTCTGATCCACTCCCTGCTTGGCGGGGAGGAACGTTACGTGCGTGCGGTCGACGGGATCGATCTCGAGATCGGCGAGGGAGAGATCGTCGGCCTCGCCGGAGAATCCGGCTGTGGAAAGACGACGACCGGGAAGACCCTGATCCGGCTGCTGGAGCCCACCGACGGAACGATCCACTTCAAGGGGGAGGACGTGAGCGATATCAGCGGGTCGGAGCTACAGGAGTTCCGCCGTGACGTCCAGATCATCTTCCAGGACCCGTTCGAGAGTTTGAACCCGCGGCGGACCGTCTTCGATTGGGTCGTCGAACCGCTGAACATCCACGGGATCGGCAACAGAGAACAGCGAAACGAACGTGTGGTACAGGCGCTCACCCACGCGGAACTCACACCGCCTCAACAGTTCCTCGATCAGTACCCACACGAACTCTCGGGCGGCGAGAAACAGCGCGTGGCGATCGCCCGTGCACTGGTGTTGAACCCGGACTTCATTCTAGCCGACGAACCGGTGTCGATGCTCGACGTGAGCATCCGTGCCGGCGTGCTCAACTTGCTGAAGCGGTTGAACGAAGAACTCGACGTCACGTTTCTGTTCATCAGTCACGACTTATCCCTACTAAGACATGTTTGTGACCGTATCGGGATCATGTATCTTGGACGGATCATCGAACTCGGCGAAACCGAAGACGTGATCCAAAACCCGACACACCCGTACGCGAAGGCGCTCATCTCGGCCGCGCCGGAACCCGATCCATTCGCGGATCGTGAACACGTTGAGATCCAAGGATCGATCCCCGACCCGATCGATCTCCCCGACGGCTGTCGGTTCAAAGACAGGTGTCCGGAACGAAAAGCGATCTGCGACCACATCGATCCGCCACTGTTACGCAACGAGAACCTCGATAAGGCGGTCGCTTGCCATCCGTACTATGAAGAGGCCGACAAACAACGCTTTGACGAACGGTTCCACGAGCAGGTGTCCGCTTCCGTCGATCCGCGAGAGGCGTTCGAATCGGGTGAAAGCGAGGGCGCCGCCGGCGACGATTGACGGCGCCGGTTACACGTTTTGAACGTTACCATCCCGATCGTATCGAGACACGATCACCGTTCTCGTGTCAAATCCTTTCGCATGTTCTTCATGACCGCTTGCGTAGCCGCCAGCGCTCGAAACAGAGGTCAATTCCGTCGTCGGTGACGCGGAACTCCACGGGCGTTCGGTCGCCGCTCGCCGCGACCGTATAGAACCGGTAGTCATCCGGATCGCTCGATTCGGGGAAGAGCGTGTACGTCTCCGACCGGAGATCGTTTTCGAGCGAGAGTTTGACACCCCCCGCTGCTGGCTCGACCGTTCCGGTCTGGACACCGCGGAAGGACTCGTACTTGCCGGAAACGGTTGATTGCTTCTCGCGGAGGCCGAACAGGGGAACCGCACCAGCCGGGTCGGTTCCGTCCACAATGGCCAACAGTGCCGGCCCGACGTGCATCGGGTGCGTCGCTGCAGTACAGTTGGTAGCAACGGCGATACCAACCTGTGCCTCCTCGAGGAATCCCACGAACGCGTTCGACACGCCGATCGAACCGCCGTGGCCCACCAACCGGTCGTCGAGGAACTCCGAAAGCATCCAGCCGTAGCCATACCCCTGTTCGGTCCCGTCGATCCTGCGACGGCGGGTGGCGTATTGATGCTGCATCGCCTCGACCGAATCGGACTCGAGAACGCGATTCCGGTCGAACGACCCGTCCCCCATACTCATCCGAAGGTACGCGGTGAGTTCACGGACTGACGTGAGAAGGCCGCCGGGAGCATGAAGGAGGTCGTCGAACGGGAACGACGCTTCGACCGTGGAGCCATCCTTTTTCGCGTACGGGGTCAAAACATCGTCGTCAGCCGCGACGTCGGCTTCGTCGAAGGTTGCCCGATCCATCCCCAACGGCGCGAGGATCTCCTCTTCGACGTACGTCTCGTACTTGCGACCGTCCACGTTCTCGATGGCGTACCCGAGGGCCGTGTATCCCGAGTTGTAGTAAAAGAAGCGCTCACGGTCGGTGAGCCGTTCCCCGAGCGACTCCGTGACGTTCCGGCGGAAGTCCCCATCACCGCTCATCGGAACCTCGAACGGATCCTCGTCCATGAGCCGGGAGATCAGTGCAACCGCGCTTCCGTCGCTCGGCATTCCTGACGAGTGGGTGAGGAGGTCGTGGAGAGTCATCGGATCACCGTCCACGTCCTCGTACGCGGGTACGTGGTCGGAGATCGGATCATCGAGGTCGAGGTCACCCCGTTCAACCAGTTGCAGTACGGCGACGCCAGTGAACGATTTCGTGCAGGAGCCGATCCCGTACAGCGTGTCCGCGGTTGCGGGGGCGTTCGCGGCGAAGTTGCGTGTGCCGAAGCCGTCGGCGAACAGCGTCCCATCGCCGCCAACGATCGCCACGGCCGCACCGGGCAACCCGTCACGAACGAGCCAGTCGTTGATGAACGACTCTACTTCACGTCGCATACCCTCCGGAAGAGAACCGGGGAAATCCATATCTCCGCCTGTTCGGAACCGTTGATAAATATGCTACCGGTCATACGTGGGGAGGTAAATGAACGCAACTCTGGGTCTCTCGATCGGCGTCTTCGCGACTCTGGTCTCACGAGCCAAGCGGCCGATCGGGAGTGCCACCGGCTACCAGTCGGGGTATGCCTCCGCCGGGATGTCGTCTACCGGATGGATATCTCGTGTGAGGTTCCGATGGTTGAATTGACGCGGGTCCATCGCCGCGAGCCCCGGCGTATTGACCGGGATCACGTGGCTTGCACGGGGTTCGTAGTCTGCACGATAGTGGTTCGTGCTCTTGACCACCAACACGTCGAGCCGTTCGGGCTGAATCCCGAGATGTCGCCAGATCTCCGTGTCGGCTGGTTGGAGGCGACTCTCCGTCAACAACACCTCGATCCCGTCGTTCCGTCCACACTGAAACCGAACTGCGCGTCCGAGATCGTTGCTCGTTCCGGTTGCTTTGGGTCCGTAGTTACGGAACCGTCCGTCAGTTACGGCTTTCACGTATCCGTCGACACCCTCGATCGGTTCCGTCGTCGATCCCGGCGACGCTGCGCCGAGGTCAAGAGTGATGCGCTCACCAACCCCAGCGTCGATACAAGCGGTAACCGCGTCGGGATCGCGGAGGATGACGAACCCGGCGTCCGTTACTCCCTGGTCGAGCAACTCCGACAATAGCGTCGTCTCGTCTGCGGTTCCACCCCCGCCGGGGTTGTCACCCACGTCAGCGAGCACCACCGGATCGTCGTCCACCGTGAGGTCCGCAGCGAGATCTGCTGCTTGGGCGACTGCCGCCTCTGCCTCGGGATAATCGCCGAGGAACTCTTCGCGGGCGTCCCACACACGTTCGGCGAGTTCACGTGCAGCGTCGCGTGCGACTCGCGTGTCGCCGTCGGCGACGACCGAGATCGAAAACCCCATCGAGGGAACGTCGCTCCGGCTGAATCCAGGGAAGACGTTCACCTTGACGACGTCCGAACGACGTTCGAGCTTGCGACCGTGTTTCATCACTTCGGCCATCGGCCCCTTGCGTGTGTTCTGTGTCGGGGTCACCGGGCTCAGAGGAGGCCGCTCTATGCACATGACCGGATCCAACTCACCGCGGATCGTTGCGATCAGCACGTCCATGCCCCGACCTCCGGTCTCGGCCATGTCGACGTGTGGGTATGTTTCATAAGCGATCAAGGCATCGGCCGCTGAAACCAACTCGTCGGTGATGTTACCGTGGAGATCGAGCGTGACGACGATCGGGACGTCCTCGCCGACTATCTCACGGACGTCCGACACGAGTGGTCCCTCCCCGTCGTCCTTTCCTTCGACGACCATTGCGCCGTGAAGCGGGAGGAGAATGCCGTCAACGTCATTGACGGCTTCACGCAGATCGTTGAGCAGGCGGTTGCGGTAGAAGTCGAATACGTCTTCGGCGACGGGGGCTCCCGGCATCGCGCTCGCAATGACCGACGGAATGAGTTCGATCTCCTCCGACTCCGCGACGTCGATCACGCCACCGACGACGGTGTTCGTTTCTCGGAGCTGTGGGGTTATCTCATCGCCGAATAGTTCCCGACGCTTCCGGAAATGATTCCGGTCCGTCGTCCCCGGTGCAAACGAATTAGTTTCGTGTGAAATCCCTCCAAGAAATATCGTGTACGACGGCATTAGTGATAAATCATTAGTATATAATATAAAACTCCGGAAAGGGGACCTTGGATCGCATTTTCTGATGCTCCTTTTAATACAGATGTGGCAGTAGTCTCAAGGTCCCATCCGTACAGTATCTACCTGATGGGTCTGGGAGACATTCTGGAGGCAGCCGAGGAATCGATCAAACTGGATCAGCGGCGAAGAGAAGCGTTTGAGGAGGAATTGGACGCGTACGAAGCGAACGACCTCGAGCGATTCGACCGAACGCGGGACGCGATCGACGCTCAACGGGAGTCGATAACGAACCTCCGAGAACTATTACAAACCGAGGAAGAAGAGATCGAAACGCTAGTTGAGGAGTCCGCGTTTCTCAGCGTTGACCAAGCAACACGACATCGTAAGGCAGCAGTAGAGAAACTCACCGAACACAACCGTTTACTTCGGGAGTACGTTGACGCGATGTCATCCGCGCTGGACACGATCGAACGAAACCTCGATGCTCTTGAACGACAAGGACCGGAGGCGGTCGAAGGCGATCCCGAACCGGATCTCCAGCGTGCCCGCGATGCACTCGAAGAGCACAATAACACGGTTGAGGGAATTGGAAAGAACCTCCGTATACTCAACGCATATTTGGTCTAATCGGTGGCGAGACCATCGAAAAGTGAGACTCGCGGAAGAATTAACACGGCGGGTGGATACGGTCGTTTCATGGACCACGACGACATCACCGTCGAGCGCGAGGATCTTCCACTCCGCGAACGCCTCCGAATTAAGACCGGACTCTCGGTTCGACAGTGGACTTGGGGACTGACTGCCGTATTCACGCTTCCGTATCCGGTTTTCGTATACGTCTATCTTGTATACGCCGTCGATGAGACCGTGTTTCTCGTTACGACGCTCGTTTACTCACTTGTCGCGATGATCGCCTATTTTGTCCTCTGAAGCGTCCGAAAAGAAGCTTTCCACCACGTTTCGAGCGGGTTCCCGCTGACGGGGAACGTCATATTATTAATGACAATCAAACAATAGACGAAACATATAAATACTATTGTACCGCATCGAGTACTGTACTACGTTGGCAATGAGCACGACCAACGAAAACTCAACCGCAGTACTGCCGGAGACCCACCTTCGACTGAAAATTTGGCATCCGGACTGTTGGACGCTGCAGGTGACCGAAAGCACGGAAGCCGGCCTGATAGCCGACGGGGTGTACATCGTCGATTCAGCGGTAAAAGCGCACATCATCGCGTATGCCGATCGGCGCGACCAGATAGACGAACTGGTTGAGCAGATCAGATCTTCGCCACTCACCGAAAACGTCGGAGTGATCGAGAAACGTTACACCTTCGGTGACCCCAGTACGTCGCCAGGAAACGCGACACGGGAACTGATCGTCACTTACCATCCAACGAACAGCATCCACGAAGCGCTGATCTCGCAGGGATTCATCCCCGATGAGCCCATTCGGATAAAAAACGGCCACGAGTACTGGACCGTCGTAGTCGATTGTGAGCGTTCGGAAATCGGGCTGCGCCTCGACCAGATCCGTAGCGAGGAGGACGCAAAGATCGACGTCCAGCAGATGGGGACGTCTCACGTACTCAGTGACGACGGTAGACCATCCGATGACCTCTCCGAGCGCCAACGGGAAGTGTTCGAACTCGCTCAACGGATGGGTTACTATGAGTGGCCCCGTGAAGTATCGGCATCCGATCTCGCGGATGAGATCTCCCTTTCGCAGGCAACGGTGCTGGAACACCTCCGTAAAGCCGAAACCAAACTCCTCGGAAGCGGCTGAGACCGCAGTCTTTGTTTAGTAGTCTTGAACCGAAGAGTGAGACCTCCTCGCTCCCACCTCCGAAAACACCGTTCAGAGCTTCACGGAGGCCGTCTCCCCGTCCCTCATTATCCGTGTTTCGTACGGTGAAGAAAGCGACTCGAGGTCATCGAGAATACGTGCGGCAGCCTCCGGTTCGGCGAGCATCGGCCGTCCACGCTGTGGTCGTGATCGCTGGTGGCCGAGGTCAAGCGGGTACAGATCGATCGACGCGACTCCGTCGTCATCGAACTCACAAACCGGAAGGACCGATTCCCAGAACCGGCGGTCCGAAAGGAATCCCTCCGGCTGACCATCCTCATCGAACACGCGTTCGTCGAAGAGGTCGGCGGGGAGTGACTCGTGAGTATCGAGATCATATCGCTCGTATATCTCCGTGGGCAGTCGGGAGACGGTCTCGTTCTGCATGAAGAAGTTGCCGAGACTATAGAAGATCGGTGCTCCTTGATACACTTCGATTCCGCGGAGAACGTGCGGACCGTGGCCGACGAACCCGTCCGCTCCCGAATCGATGCAACCGCGCGCGAATGTCTCCAAAAAGTCCGGTACGCTATCATCGTTAAAGCGACCGTCCCTCCCCTCGTGTGCATGGAGACTCACGAAAACCCAATCCGCTTGCCGGTTCGCCGCATGTATCTGCTTTTTTATTTCTTCAGCGCTCGACTCGTTTACTTCACGTTTGATTCCCGGCTCGTCACCGACCTGGAACTGCACGTCGGTGTCTCCACCGACGTTTATGAGCGTGAGTCCATCCTCGTCCTCGCCAGGAACTGAAAATCCAAGCTTGCGTTTCCGCTCCTTGAGATCCTCCAAACCGATTTTCTCGCTGATCTGTGCGACTTGGTCGTGCGTTTCCTCCGATACGACGTATCGAGTCCGAAGCTCTAGCGGGGAGATCCCCGGGCGACCTTTCATGTCCGGTCGTTGCGCGCCAGCCTCGCTTCCGGTCGTAATCGTGGTGCAACAGGAGATAAGCGCGACCCGACCACTCGGAGTGTCGAGATACGTCGGGGAACGCGCGTCGGCTAAGTTTTCCCCCAGACCGGCGTATCGAAGATCCCGCTCCTCAAGCGCCCTCATCGTCGCCTCCATGCCACCGTGTGAAAAGTCGCCCGCATGGTTCGTCGCCGCAGAGAACAAATTGAATCCCGACCAGTCGAGTTCATCAGCAACGGCTGGTGGGGCTCTCATATACGTTCCACCACTTTGAGCGGCTGGGTACCCTTCATAATCATGTAAAAGAACTTCCAGATTAACAAACGACACGTCTTGTTCTCGAATAGTATCGATTAATTGCTTAAATCGCCCTTCTTCATACGGTGAAAACCTCTGCGTGACGATTGCATCCCCTACCGCCGTGAAGGTTAGCGGCCTCTTTGGCATAGCGTCTACGTGTTTGGACTGTTATTTGTGGTATTGTAACGCGGTAACTCATGCCGCATAGTTTCACGGCAATGCGGGAGTCATTGCGCGCGGCGTGATCCCTGCAGAACTGCTTAGTGAGCAGCTGTTATGCTCGAACGACGGATCCCGGTAATGCACCGGTCGGTTCCCCATCGCGGACGACGAACTCACCGTTCACGAGGACATGGGGTATTCCGGTCGGGAATCGTCTGGGCGTCCCGTAGGTCGCTTCGGTCGAGACGGTGCGTGGATCGAAGACGACGAGATCCGCGTCCATTTCCGGGCGAACGATTCCCTTGTGGTGGAGACCGAACACGCGCGCCGGAAGCGACGTCATCTTTCGGATCGCCTCCTCCATGGTGATCAGGTTCTCCTCCCGGACGTACTTTTCCAAAATTCGCGGATACGATCCGTAGAGTCGTGGGTGCGGCTTTCCGCCACCGAAGATCCCGTCGGTTCCAACGCAGACGCGCTCGTTCTGCAAAATCTCACGAACGTCGTTTTCCTCCAGCTGGTGGAGAGTCATCGTCACATCGAGCTTCGACTCGATCAAGAGGTCACAGACGACGTCGATCGGGGGCTGATCAGTCTCGTCAGCGATCTCAGCGATGCTCTTTCCGACGTGCTCCTCACCACTCGCGGCCTCGACGCTGGCGATAACGATGTTCTCCCAACCGGTGTACTTACCGGGATTGTGCCAGTCGTCCAGCCTCGACTGCTCGACGTCACGGCGTATCCGCTCGCGGGCTTCCGGATCCGTCAGTCGGTCCACCGTCTCGGACGGGTCACCCGTCTTCACCCACGGCGGTAGCACCGCGCCGAGCATCGTGCTCCCTGCCGTATACGGGTACTGGTCGGCAACGTAGTCGACGCCTCGATCTCGAGCGTACTCGATCAGCTCGTTCGCACGTGCGGCCCTCCCGTGCTGTGGCTCCCCGACGACCTTGAAATGTGAATGATGGAGCGGGATGTTCTCCTCGGCACCGATGTCGACGAACTCGTCCATCGCCTCCCAAATTCTGAAGCGTTCGCTGCGAATGTGGGCGACGTAGGGCCGCTTGTACGAGGTCAATTCGGCCCCTAACGTCCGTACTTCCTCGGTGGTCGCGTTACACTGCGGCGTGTAGATGAGTCCGGTCGAGAGTCCGAGCGCGCCCTCCTCGAGACTCTCCTCGACGAGGGTGCACATCTCCGTTAGCTCGGCATCCGTGGGTTCGGCGTCGCTCATGCCTAAGACGTTGAACCGAACCGTCCCGTGTCCCACGAGCATGCCGACGTTTGGTGCGACCCCGTTCGATTCGATCGCGTTGAAATACTCCGTCGTAGTTCCCCAGTCCCACTCGCCTGGCTTTCGTCCATCAAGCCCGCTCAGGTGATCCTCCCACAGATCTGCTCCACCCTCGTAGTGCATCGGTGCCATCGAGAACCCATCCTGACCGAGAATTTCCGTCGTGATCCCTTGTCGGATCTTTGGCTCCAGCGTGGGATCAGAAAACATCCGTAGGTCCGAATGCGAATGGGTGTCAATGAAGCCGGGAGAGACCATATTGCCGTCAACGTCGACCCGAACGTCAGCGGACGTCCCATGTTCGCCTCGATAGATTTCTGCGATTCGGCCGTCATTGATGGCGAGATGTCCTTCATACCACGGTGCACCCGTTCCGTCGATGATCCGTGCGTTCTCTATCAGCAGGTCGTGATTCATGGTTGACGTTATTTTGTGTGGGTGATAAAATCTATCAAACCGGCCGTTCCAAACGGATGATCCCGTGACTAACCGTTGTTGAGGTGTACAACGACGGATGGTACCACCAAAGTCATATGAACGAGGGCGCCGTTGGACGGGTTCGGATCTGAAAAGTAGACACACCGTCAATACGGTCCGTATTGCTGCCGGTAACTTGCCGGTCAGAACGGCCAATCGCCGGCGACTCGCATCGGCGTTTCGAGGTCGTTTGCCCGGAGTTCGTCGGCGATTCCATCGGGATCGCGGGAGGCGATCCGGTCGCCGTTTGCAA
>LFFM01002311.1_pt1 | contig 12655 bp, 17 predicted proteins | sample 643131 | NCBI WGS metagenome assembly LFFM01 (sample SAMN03777445, study PRJNA286221) | soda lake metagenome | biome: soda lake; feature: Kulunda steppe; material: water; isolation source: sample Tc-Br brine of Tanatar trona crystallizer | place: Russia: Kulunda steppe | collected 2011-07
CTAAGCAGGCATCCCAAGAGACGGCGATCTGGATGCTTGGAGACAGCGCCTACGACATCCTCAATTGGCACGACCACCTGCTGGCCGCAGGGGTCGTGCCAATCGCTCCATACAATCCGCGAAACACTGACGACCCGAAAGACATCGAGTACAGGGTCGAAGACCGCATCGAGGAACACAGCGAGGACGTTCAGCTGAAACAATCCATCTTGGACGAGACGTACAATAACCGGACGGGAGTCGAACGAACCAACGACGCGGTCAAGGACTGCGGCCTCGGGCGCGGACGTGCCCGAGGCCGCGTCCACGCACAAACAGAAGTGTTCCTTGCACTGTGTCTTCGAATCGTCGTTGCAATCACCAACTACGAGCGAGGAAACGATCCGGGCTGTGAGAAGCTATGATATGGATTCTATGACAGGCTCGCAATCAGGTAATCTGTGCCATCAACGAGAAGGTCTGTTTTAACGGCATCGTGTTCCTTGGTCAATCTGTCCAAGGACGCCGCCGCGGAGTCTTTTCCACGGCGGCTGCAAACATCGGTTTCTAAGAGGAGCTTCGACTCTGTATCGATGGCAGCGTACAGCCATTTTTCCCGTCGTCAACCTTGATTTGTTTCTCATTGACTGCGACCCGCGACGGTCCGGCCGTCGGCGGGTCGCTCTGCGCCTCGGCAAGATCATGTGTCCAGTTCCAGATAGTCTCGTGAGAGCGATCGAAACCCAATAGTTCCAAGACTGTGGCGACTTCCCTCAACGACAACCCCATCGAATGAAGTCGCGCGCCGAATACATAGATAGGTATCAGCGTGTGCTCATTCTCCCAAATTTCATCACAATCCACGTCCAGGGTTTCTCTGAACAGGTTTGTGAGTGTCATAGGCACCACTCAATACGACCTGCTCGTTTCTCAAATTCCCGAAACTGGACAGTGACCAAAACAAGGACATATATTTTTAAGATATCTTTCGGTGAGCTATGAGCTCAACACAGTTTGCGTCTTCTGGTACCTGTCTGAGATCCATCATACATTCTGCTGACATTTCCTTACCGTCCCAGGAAGGCATTGGTTTGGTATTGTATACTGCAGAAACCGGTTCAAAGCCCGATGCCGAAAGGAAATTCAGTATATGTTCATACTCCTCTTCTCCAATTAATCTATGATGCAATTCAACAAATAGTACCGTCTCATCACCGCTTGTTAATATCGTCTCCAGCTGTTCAATGACTTCTGTTTCGTACCCCTCGATATCCATACGTACGACATTGATGTCTTCCGGAGATAGATTCTGGGCATTCATAAACGAATCCACAGTATATGAATCAACAGAGACAATTTCCGAATCGTTTTGTTTACCACCCGTATGTACCTGGTGTGTATTTGATTGATCTGAAAGTTCTAATTCTGCAGATCCATCGGTCTCGCCGATAACTGCTTGTCGTGTAGTGACGTATTCCGAAAAGTCGTTATACATAACATTCCGATTCAACAGTCCAAAATTATTATATTCTGGTTCTATAGCATAGATATGTCCGGAGGAGATGGTAGTTGCCTCAAGAAGTACATAATATCCTATATTGGCTCCGATTTCTAAAATGGTTACGTCATCTAAGATTTTATTGATTCCTTTTAAGGTGTCGATGAATGCTTTTGTTGATTTTTCTTCTCTAACCCCGTGAATCAATAAGTCTCTGGAGATTCCACGATCAGTAGCGAATACCCACATCTGATTGCCAAATACGTCTGTTTCGATAATATCGCCATACTCCGAATCAATCGATAAATAATCGATCAAGAATTCTGTTCCAAGAGCGTGTTCTATCAACAGAGGGAGTTTCGCTAACCGCTTGTCACGAAGCAATTTTCCTGTTGACTTTTTATATCTGTTCAGAAATGGTTTAATTTCTTCCGGATTTTGTATCCCCCTCGAAATTCGACTAACAGTATTCATCACTTAACCGAATACACTGGAGCGACATAATTACTCGGAATTACTCTCTGATCTACGACCTATAGACCCACCAGATGGATTTAGGCATCTAATCCAGGGATCTGGTCAGCATTGATTTCGATATCAAGACAATCCGAGAACTGACGCGAAAATACTCTTTTTATTTTTGTCGTGGTTTCCACCATGAGAGGGTGTGTGTATGACAATAACATCATTGCGCCTCGCCGTTTACTCTTTTCTATCCTAAACGACGCTTTGAGAAATTTTCGGGCAGACTGTAACTTCCCTGCTTGTAAATATACTCGCCCGACACGTTCGAAGATCTCCGCCTTTGCCTGTGTCCAGAGATTGCGTTCTCGAATTAGGTCCTCATGCTTATATAAGATGGATAGGGCGTCCTCTGCTGCGGAGGGAGAGTCAGACATATTCTCATGTACAGTCCGAAAGCACATGTACTTATCAACAGCTCCAACTTTCCAGTTCTGACAGAGCCTCAGATAAAAATCCCAATCCTGCTTCGTGGGTAGTGATTCGTCAAACTTTCCAATATCATCTATGGCTTTTTTGCGAACGAGTACACGAGATGGTGTTCCTATCTGATTTCCGGTGAGGAGGCTGTCTGAGCAGTCCCCAGTTGGGACGCTTGATCCACAATGAACAATTCTATTATTTGGAGTGATTGCTACACGTAGGCATGTAACGATACCTACACTAGGACCTTCACTCATCACCTCAATCTGATTTTTTATTTTGTTTTTGTGCCATCGATCGTCGTCATCAAGAAATGCGATGTAGTCCCCATTTGATTCCGTAATACCAGTGTTTCGGGCAGCAGATAGTCCCATATTGACATCGTGCCTGATAATACGAACGTCCTCTGAGTACGTTCTCGCGATGTCCTCTACATATGGCTCATCAGAACCATCGTCAACAATAACAACCTCAATATCATCATATGTCTGTCCCAGCGCTGTATCGATTGCCCCACGCAAATATTTAGGACGATTGTACGTAGGTATCACAACACTAACAAGCGTCATAATGGAGTACGTTGGTGGAAGTTATAACAGGAGCGCGCAAATCTCTTTTGAAATACGCTCATGGGTAGAGGAATGTTGGTGACATCATAGCGCAGTTCTGAGGATGATTTTGAGTGCTTCGTCGCCGGGTTTGCGACGAACACGCTTCCGAAGCAAGCGGTTCGGAATTGAACCTCGAACAGATCCTCTGGATCGATTTCAGCGTTCTCACCGAAATCAAGCGTGAACGCTCCGGTGAGAACGTTGACGAGAAAGTTAAGGACCTGGTCTTCGTGGATTTCACCGTCTGCTTGCTTTGGGTTTTTAGGCACAACTCAGCAAGCAGACTTCTGAACTATCGGCTTTGTGATGTACTGACCTTTTTATTGAATATATCCATTTTGTTATTGTTTTTGCAGATCTTTTATATCCGGATGTGAATAATACTGATTTTTTTCTGGGTTGTCTGACTTATATATTTCTTCTCTCGTTGCTTGCCATTCCTGATGTCTAACAAAAACACGCACTGGTATCTTTTTTATTCCCAACAGCCTAGCAATTATAAATCTATGCTGTCCGTCTTCTAAAATCAAGTCACCGTTCCTTCCAATGTTAACCATCACTTCGTGGCGATTAAAAGGTGAGAACTGGGGTTCAAAGGGACTGTCTGTCTGATTGATTAATTCTCTTTGAGTATAATAGCCATTTGATTTCATATATTCATACAATCTATCTACGCGAGCGAGTCGGTCCTTGATTTCATCATACGATTTATACCGCGATCTTGATGATTTATTAGCAGTAGAAAGTAATCTTTTAAAAAGTAAGGTGTCTTCCCATTCTTTCCCAAACCTAAACCTGTTTCTGAAAGAAATATAAAAATCAAAATTCTCTACATTTATTATAGCTCGCTCGGAATCAGAATTTCTAAAGTCTTTATAATATATTTTATTTTCGTATCTATTTTTGTCCCAATCGCCTGAGAGTATGTTTACTCCCAAATCAGTCGTATCCAGAAAGAGTGGTGGCTTAATTACATAATTGATATTTTCTGGACTGATGCTGATCAACTTGTCTGGCGAAGGAATACTGTGCCCGTAGCACCGAAATAGACGAGCACTATTATACGCTGATTTCACATATCGGCTCACGAACAATTTTACGTCATGTACTACGTCCGAGTAATGACCAGCTTGGATGTTCCGTTTTAAATTGTACGATAGCATACCTTTTATTGCTAGAGTAGGATAAATTGATTATTTCTACCCACTGTATTATTCGCTATTTGCAAGCCCTGCTCAAAAAGGCTTCGCAGTTAGTCCTTCTGAATCATTCATTTATCTGGCTCTGGTGAATCGCCATATGTGAGTTAATTTTGGTGGGTAACGGCTCGTTTGATGTGTAGACACATCAGGACGATTTCACGGAACTCACGATACCACGCTCGGGCACGCACGGCGTGGCCGAGCGTGCGTTTGATCGAGAAAATACTGTTTCTGAGAGTGCTCGTTGACCGTAGTCAGCCGCATCAATCCGCGCACGTTGTGCGCGTGATCGATGGGGCGGAACTCTCGATGTTTGATCACCGGTCTCACGCCTCCTTCGTGTAATTTGCCGCGTAATTCCTGCCAGTCGTAGCCTTTGTCGGCAGCGAGGCTGTGCAGGTCGCCCGCGTTGCGGAGGGCGACCCGCCAGCCGATCTGCGTATCGTGGCGTTTCTCGGTCGTACAGTGACATCCAGCACAGTTTGTGAATCTGCGTCCACGAGCGCGGTTGTTTTCAGCGTCTGGACACGGTAGTTGGTTCGGCAGCAGTAGTGTTTGCTGGCGTTTTCGCGGTCGAAATACGTCGAATCGATGGCAGCGTCACCCGATACTGTTCGTCGGTGAGTCGAATCACAGTTTCATCAACCGCAACGTGATTCGGTTCGTGTCCATCTGTGGGCTGTAACTCAGCCTTTGTGAACCCAGTTGTGAACCGTCGAACGTGCGCGGTGAACACCAAAGATTTCGAGAATAGAAACAGTATTAGATACTGATAGGCCAGCAAGATGGAGTTGAATACTGAGCTTCATCACCAGTTGTGGTGTTGCTTCTCGCTCCATAAAATCTACGTTGAACTAGGCGATACTACCGCTGAGGCAGGCGTTTTTGGACATAGACACTCAAAAAACGCCTCGCCCCTCTCTTCAATCCTTGGTCGCGTCGCAGAACCGTTTAGACTTCACCTCCAGTAGCTGTCGCAGTAACACTGCAACGTATCTGCTCGTGAGTTGATCGGCACAGTTCCTCATCGAAGAACTGGCGGTAGATCGCTGGATCTTGGTAGTCTACGAGGCGGAGCTGAAGTACTGCCTCTAATCCGTCTTGACTCCACTGCATCCAATCCCGCTTGCACCGTTTAGCGACTTCACCCATTGCACGTTCGACGGGGTTCGAGGTCCACCGCACCTCGACCCCGTCGAGTGCTTCCTTCGCAAACGTCAGCATCCATGGCAACCCCTGACGTAGTAACTCTCGACAAGAACTTCGTTGAGACACTCGACGAGTGCCTCAACGAGCATGGACGTGATGTTCTGCTTGGAGAGAAGTTCACTGATTGCCGCGAGTGGATAGGGTTCGTTCGGGTCAATCGTCAGAGTCAACTGGACGGTGAGTGTAACGTGGATCGGGGACTCTCTCATCATAACACCAAGACAGTCCCCTTCCTGTGACGTATAACCTGCTACTTCGTTGCGGTTAGCATCAGCCTCATTCTAAACGATGTTGCGACGCGACCCAATCCTTATCTGAACAGCGCCATTCAACCAAACCGAAAAATAATAGATACCTGTCCATTATATTCTAAATAATCAAATATGACTATGTATCACGCCAAGAGAATTCTTGAAATGATTCAGGAAAGAGATTTTACTAAACTATATTATGAATTTATTATTAGGATAAACAATCTATCCCCAAGAAATAAAAGAGTTAGAATTTATACATATAAAAATAAAATTAAAAATAGGCTGTTGTACGATGCCCCGACAAGACCTTACGCAACAATCGAAATAACAGCGAGAAACGTCTCTTTTTTATTATTTGGGGTAAAAACTGGGACGGCAATATTCACAAGTCCACATCATGGTGGATTTGGACAAATAAAAGACGGAAATTGGCCACAGGATGATGAGTTCATAAATATAAAATCATACCATATTAAAAAGAGTTTTGAACAACGATTTATACATAACCAAGCTTGGGAAAACACGCCATATTTTAAATATATGATTAAAGAAAAAAAGTATGGAGAAGAGAGAGTTATAGATATATTCAATTACTTTGATAAACTATATCAATCAATTTTAAATAAAGGATATCAATCTAACCATTCAGGTCCAAATTTTAAAACTGAAGAGGGATACAAAGAAAAATTTCAACCATTTGTCGTTATTGACGATACAGGAGAATTATATCTGAAGGACGGGCGACACCGACTCTGTATTGCCCAGATTTTAGATTTAAAAATACCCGTCCACGTTGTATGTAGACACAAACAGTGGCAAGAACTCCGGGACGAGATTCACAATAATGGCCTCCCTGAGGGCCGTGAGGACCTACGTGACCACCCCGACCTACAGGATATACTTAATTGACTTCTCTGCTTTTCGTGCAACATTCGCGCTGTGCATCGTTCACTGATTGACCAATAAATTCACTGACATATTCTATTTCACTGTATTCAGTAAGAGCCGGAACCAATTTGGTAAGAGAATTAGGGTAAGTCAAGCATCGAATCCTGACGTTCCTTGACTTCTCCGTCCTTGATGAAGCCATGCACAACAACCTTGGACGAGATCCGAAGTATCCTCGCTCAGTGATAATCCAGGGCGTTTTCTTCGCGATTAGCCAGAGCAACTACAGCTACGACGCCATCGCCCAGTGTCTCAAAGCCTATCCAGCACGGCGTCTCTGTGGCTTCGGCACAGAGACGCCTGTCTCCAGCACCTTCTGTCGATTCTGGGAACGTGTCTGGCAGTATCTCCCGCTCGTCGTCGAGTACGTGACCGACGTGCTCGACGCATTCGACATCTATGGTGATACCTCATCCGTTCTAGTTTAGCACCTACGGGAGAAATACATCAATAACTAAAAACCGTCAATTACTAGGAATTAGAGAACCCGGTGGCAGTTGTGACCTACAAACCACCGGACTCAGTGATTATTAGTCGAATTCGTAATAGAGGTTCTTCAGAAAGTCCAATCGTTCTTTCCGACGATCGTCTTCGGCGTCACGAAGTAGCTCGTCAATTTTCTCCTCCGGAAGATGATACGTGATGTCTTTCCGACGATCCTTACCCATTACGTTTCGATTCAATGCAACCAACAAAGGTTTTCTTGTTCATTAGGCTCCACCCTGCTCCCCTCGCCGGGGTTCGTATTCATCTGAAAGAAATCGGTGTAACCGCAAGACAATGCCGTCAGCGACCATCACATCATTGAACCGTGAGAGGTCAACATCAACAGTGTCAGGAACAGCGACCTCGTCGAGCCCGTGTTCGACGAGGTCGCACAGATACTCTGCAAGTGTCGGTGTCAACCGTTGGTAGAAACCGTCAGGAGAGAGTGTCTTGTCGGCTGTGCTGTTGTAACTGCGTCGAAAGCCAGCAAGTGTTCGGCTCTCGCCTGCAGCGAAGCCGAACATGGATGACCACACGAAGGCAGGCACCTGAAGCTTCCCGTCCCGCTCGACCACGCCGAGTTCCTCGGCGTGCTCATCGAGCAATCAGTTGGAAAAAGCGTAGTGAATCGGCGCATTAATCTCGCTGAGGAGGTTTCGTTGTGCACACTCGACACCTCCTCATTCCTGTCAAAAAGACTCCTCGAAAAGCCGTTGCTGTCACGTGGTTCTTCTCTTAGCTAAAGACCAATGATCTCTGATCTCATTTTGCAATTAGGTTTCTAGCCAATTGTAGGTCACGTTTACAAACTAATTCTGCTGAACAGACATCTCTGATTGAGGAAGCGGCATTTTCCCCCAAAGCTATCAATTCATCAGGGTTATCTTGCAAATATTTTATTTTATTTGCCATTTCCTCTGTAGAACTACATAAAAAACCAGTTTTTCCGTCTGTTACAAACTCTGGGATGCCGCCAACAGGTGTTGTAATTACCGGCAGTCCTGACGCCATAGCTTCGCACATTGAAACTCCCTGTGAGTCCGCTCTGGATGGTGTGAGATAAATACCATACTGGTCGTGAAGTTTGGGTATTTCTTGCTGATGCAAAAATTGGGGATGAAAATCAACACTTGCGTTAAGATCTTGACTCATTTTGATATAGTAATCCAAAAATCTGCCTTCGCCATAGAGATCAAGTTGAGCGTTCTCAACTTTCGCAATCGCTTTGATTGAGAGGTCGTTTGCATATTTTTTTCTACTTAGTGGTCGGATTGACAGAATCTTATTAATGTTCTTTCGATCTCTTTCTGTATATGAAAATAGTTCATCATCAACAGGGTTAGGTATCACCGATGTGTTTTTAACATCATATCTGATACTATTCTTCACTGCTTTCTCTAACCATTCCGAGACAAAGACTATATGATTTCTATTTTGGTCAAGCCTTTTTATATTCGCTCTTATTTGGATAAGTCTATTTACATTCTTTACGTTGTGGAAGGCTTCTCGACCTAATTCTTTAACAGCGGAATGAGAATTACTGTCCAAACATAGCCCGATGGAGGAAGGGTAGTACAACATTCTAAGTAGGGCCTCTTGACCATGAATAAAATAAATTATTGGCAAGTCGGTGTGGCTTTGAATCATACTGAGTTCATCCAGTAATCCTTCCGCCAACAGACCAGTTGTAGGTGCATGCGCGAATATAACATCTGGACAATAATCACTTATTTCCGACAATATTCCTCCATGGGTACGAACCGAGACAGGGATTTCTTCGTAACGATAATCAATTGAGATAGAATTTGACAGTGTAAAGACTCTAACTTTATGCTCTTTCTTAGTGTACTGAATCGCTCGTCGATGTACAAATGCATAATTGTATTTTTTTTGTGAAGTCGGATACCCTCTTGACAAAATTGCTATTTTCATCGTTCTATTTCTAATCCCACTGTACGATATTTATATTTATTGGGCTCTACAGTTTCAGTACACGGCGGCGGATTTCACGGGTATCCGACGCTTCGGCGAAGGTTGTAGACGGTGGCTTTCAGCAGCATTTCTCGGAACTCTAGCCACCAGCTTAGCTTCGCTGTTGACTGGATTGAGGCGTTCTTTCCGGATATTCAGAGGTTACAGTGATCACTCGAGCCGAGCGTGCGCTTGATTGACGAGAAGACGGTTTCTGACATCGAGCGCTGGTGGTATCGATCACCGCTCATGCGGGGTTGTGGGCGTGATCGAGCGGGTTCATGATTCGGTGTTTAATCAGCGGTCTAATGCCGGTTGCGCCGTAAAATCACTAAACACAGACGACCCGCTGGAAATTGAGTATCACATCGAAGACCAAATCAAACAGCACGGCGATACAGTTCGTCTCTGGCAGAAACAACTCGATAAGACGTATGATCAACGCTCACGGGTGGAAACAGCGATTGGTGTCTGCAAGGATCTCGGGGTCAGGACCTCGCGGGTCCGAGGCCGAGTGAGGTCAAATCATCAACCCGACCAGTGATCAAACACTGTGAACATAACCCCCTCAAGAAGGCTCATAACGCCAGAATTGACGACGAGGTCTACAATCAACGGTCAATGAGCGAGACGGTGTTTGCGATGCTGAAGGACGACGGCGACGAGATTCGCTCCCGGAGCTGGCACGGCCAGTTCCGGGAGCTCACGCGAAAGTGCATCGCCCATAACCTGACGCAGGCGGCGAGCCCCTAACTCGCCGCCTGCCCCCTTCTCCGGACGTATCCAGGAGAGGCATCGCCATCGTCCATCTCATACTTTGTGCAGTATCTTGTGAAACTGATGTTTTGACCACTTGGCAAGACAACTGAAATCAAATCGTCCGATTTCAGTATCCGCCGGCAGATCGTTTTTGCCGGTGAAAAATTCAATATCAGAAATCCTATTCTACTGCCGTTTAGCGTTCAACAGTGCATTCTGTGTCGTGTAATAAACGTCCTCGATTGCCAGCAAGTTCACGTCAATCAAGATCGTCGTTTTCGGTGATTGCAACGAATAGTTTGCACGGTCGTAGTAGTGGAAGCTGGTTTGGCTGCGCTGGAAACCGCTTACATCAATAGCAGCTTCACCACTCCAACCCGACTGTCCGCGGAGCGCGGAGCAGGCGACGAAGTTCACGCGTACGGTACTCTTGTTCCCAGCGACAGAGTGAACTGTAATTGCGGTGCCTCGTCAAGATCGAATACGGCAAGAACACCAGGCATCACGTTGAGACCGTCTTCGGTCTCGCGGAGGCTCTTTTCCAACTTAACCCGGAACAGAATCAACGTGATCTGCACCCAGTTGGCGTACCCGTCCGCTCCATCCGACGCGGCGGGTACGTCCGGGTCGTCAACATGCTGTTTGACAAGATTTCGATACATCCGTGCTAGCCGGTTGAGCGATTCCATATCGCCAGAAGGCGTCCATTCTCCGGTTAATCTGGCAGAATATCTCCGGCAGAGTGCCTGAGGTTGCCGTTAATTGATGCTAAAACAAGGCGTCGTTACTTGTGATTAGTCATTATTACGTCCAAAATTTGTTCGGCTGCATTTCCATCACCGAATGGGTTTGTCCACTCCACCGACTGGTCCCACATCTCTGCAACTCCTGTCCTGATATCAGTTGGATCAACGCCAACAACTTGATTTGCCCCAACTTCGACAGTTTCTGGTCGCTCAGTGCTGTCGCGAAGGGTGACGCAAGGAGTCTGAAGAATACAGGTCTCTTCTTGGACGCCTCCAGAGTCCGTGAGAACAATTGCGGCTTGTTCTTCAAGCAAGAGGAAGTCCAAGAAGTCAAGCGGTTCAGTCAAATGAATTTCGGAGGGGACTCGCAGGTCGAACTCAGAGAGGCGTTTTTTTGCACGTGGATGAATCGGGTATACGACATCAAGGTCGTACTCTTTTGCCACTTGCGAAACGCCGGTCAAAAGGGAATCAAACCGCTCCTCAATATCAACATTTTCTGCGCGGTGCGCGGTTAGTAACGCAAACTGTCCTGAAATATCTAACTCCTCTAAAACATCACTCTGATTATGAGAAATCTCAATATTCTGTCGTACGGCGTCAACGATTGTGTTCCCTGTAACCGAAATCCGGTTGTTGGGTAGGTTTTCTTCAAGCAAGTTTTGACGTGCATCCTCAGTGGGGGGGAACAGATGCTCACTGGTATGATCAACTAGCCGACGATTTGTTTCCTCAGACATCTCCGGATCGTAGCTTCGGAGACCTGCTTCAATGTGGCCAAGCGAAACTTCGTTGATTTTGCTTGTTGCAATCCCACCAGCCAAGACCGAATTCGTATCACCCTGCACAAGTACGACGTCTGGATAATCTTCCAAAAGAACTTCTTCAATACCTACAATCATCTCACTGGTCTGTTCACCGTGCGTACCGGACCCGACTTGTAAATTATACTCTGGAACTGGCAGTTGTAACTGCTCAAAAAAGACACTATCTAATTCGTCGGAGTAATGCTGTCCCGTGTGGATAGTCGTATACGGAATTTTACGCCGGTCACATTCCCGGATGACGGGCGCACACTTGATGATTTCCGGTCGTGTCCCAAGAACAAAAGTGATTTTTATTTCTGTCACACTATCTGGTTAGCTTGATGACGCCAATATAATTAAATGCTTAGATAATGCGACGCGCACTGCTAGGGTGAGGAGATTTCTCCGAATTAGTGTCCACAGCCGTAGATATTGATTTAGGCTGGAACGAACTCGGTGTTCGCGTCCCTTTACACTCGGTCCATCAACCGGCTTTTACTGAAAACACTTATGACTCCATGAGAAGCCTGCTAACGCTGCGGTGTGAACAAGGAACGGGAAGATGGGAAAGCCTAAGCGTTTACTGGCTTTGTGAGGTACTGATACTGCGTTCGCACAAGGGCCGAATAAGCGCTTAGCCGAAGAATGGGACTTATTTACGATACTATCTTATTTAATAAACTCTCTAATTGATTAATAGGAACGTGTATCTCTGCATCTCTACTGTTGCCAGGTTGCTTACCAAGAATAAAACTGTATTTATGATCTAACAAAGATGATAGCAAGAAATAGGTTGGCTTTATGACATTTTCGCCAAATATTTCAATTACGGTAGCATCTTTTGAGAATATAAGATTGCTTAATCCGGCGCCATGTGGAGCAATAACGTAGTCTGCAGTGTTGAATAATCTAACTTGCTGAGAAAATGTCATTGATTCGAGCTCATATTCTTTAAATCCTCTACAGTCCTCGGTAATTGAACCCAGATTCTCAAATTCAAATTCGTTGATGGGGAATAATTTCACAAACTCAAATGAGTAATTTACTTGCCCATTTTGCGACATATACAATATGTCAGCCTTGTTTAGACGCAGTGGAGACTGGCTCTAGTGCTTTGTTCTCGAACTGCGAAACCACACCATGAGGATCTCGTTGCGGAGTTCTGATCAGTTGAAGTAACTCCTGACCCGCCCGTTTGGAAGCGTCTAAACAAGGCCCAATATGTCTGACTATATTACTCA
>LFFM01002312.1_pt1 | contig 12653 bp, 8 predicted proteins | sample 643131 | NCBI WGS metagenome assembly LFFM01 (sample SAMN03777445, study PRJNA286221) | soda lake metagenome | biome: soda lake; feature: Kulunda steppe; material: water; isolation source: sample Tc-Br brine of Tanatar trona crystallizer | place: Russia: Kulunda steppe | collected 2011-07
CGTAGTAATAACCTCACAGACAAAACATCGTAAATCCGGTCAGACCCCGTAGCTCAGTCGGATAGAGCGCTGGATTCCTAATCCGGAGGTCGGGCGTTCGAATCGCCCCGGGGTCATTTCCAGACATGTTCACTGAGTGGTGGCGGTGGAGACGGAGCCGTCCTCGGCTTCGGCTGTCTTCATCGATTACCCGGCAATCGCCGAACACCTCGCCCCACGACCGACACTGCCGAGGACGTGGACGCCCTCGTCTCCAGCGCGCTTATGCGAGAGAAGTCGGAGGGGTCGACGTGGGATCCAAGTCTTCCTCCTCCGCGGCGCGGCACCCATCCGGGCATAAAGGAGCAACACTGTTTCGGAACATCACAACGCTCCTCCCCAGAGCACGATTCGCAACGCGAATCTGCGGCTCGACTGGGGAGGTGGGCGCCGGCGCTTTCCAGCCGGCGCTCGGAGGGGCGTCTCCAGCTATCTCATCCCACCGACATCAAGCCCCTCCTCCGCTCGCGGCACCCATCCGGGCATAAAGGAGGTGGCTGAGCGAGCTTATGCGAGCGAAGTCGGAGGGGTCGACGTACGATCCGAGTCTCCCGTCGACCTCATAGGCTTGTTCTGACTGAGCTACTTAAGTCGCTGATCGAAATCGTCCTACACATACCCAGTCTGGGAGAATCCCGGTTCGGTCGCGGTCAATATGGTCGTGACCCTGGAGCGTATGATGGTGTCGGGCTGTCATCACTCGGCTATGCAATGCCTCGGTATCCCCGGCGCCATCGCTGAACACGCTGACAAAATTCTTGGCGCTGGACGTCCGACAATTGAATTGGATGGTACTTGTGCTCATCGGTGGCCTCCGGGATATTTGGAGTCAACGCTTTAAGCTCCATTGACACCATGTCACGGAGGTCATTTTTTGAAGATATTGCAGTTCTAACGTGATCGGCTAACTCGAACGCATATTTAACTATCATCCCCTGAACAATGGGGCGCACTCCACCCAACCACGAGCCACGAAACCCACTCGATGACAGTCGGACTCCGTCGCTTCGCTCCTCGTCCAACCTCGGGATGTCATCGGCTCCAACACCTTCATTCCCCCCCTTAATATCATCCCCTGAACGATTGGGCGCGCTCCACCCAACCACGAGCCACCAAAACCACTCGATGACAGTCGGACTCCGTCGCTTCGCTCCTCGTCCGACCTCGGGATGTCATCGGCTCCAACACCTTCATTCCCCCTTTTAATATCATCCCCTGAACAATGGGGCGCGCTCCACCCAACCGCGAGCCACGAAACCCAGACGATGACAGTCGGACTCCGTCTTATCGAGCATCGGCAAATTCGTCGATCAGCCGATTCTTGGAGAGGACCTCCGGCAATACTTCCGGGTCGTCGGGGTTATCCGGTGCGTATACCAGGTACAGCGGCACTCCGCTTCGCCCGAAACTTTCGAGTTCCTCGACCAGTCGATCATCGGTGTGAGTGAGGTCGGTCATGACCATTGCCACATCTTTGTTCCAGCCGGCTTCGATGACCTCCGGGGTGGATATGACTTCCCGTTCTGTGGCCTTGCAGGTCAGACACCAATCGGCGGTAAAGTTGACGAATACCGGCCGGCCCTCGTCGAGCTTTTCTTCGACGATCGTCGGCGTCCACTCGATCCAGTCGATCTCCGTCGGTGCCTGCTCGCCGTCGGCCCCGGCGGCCGGGCCGTCGACCGCAAATCGGCCTTCCGCATTTTCGATATCGATATTGCCAAGTCCCATCCATCCCCCGGCCCCCACGGCAAGCAGAGCCACCAGAAAGGCCGCCGATTTGAGGCGGTCGAATTGTCGGTATTGAACCTGACCGTACAGCCAGGCGGCCAGTGACAGAGTGATCAGAAAGCCCAGCAGACCGGTCACCGCCTCCAGCCCCACCAGCCGGCCAAATAGCCAGGTCAACCACAACGCCGTTCCCAGCAGCGCAAACCCCAGAAAACTCTTCATAACCCCCATCCACGGCCCCGGCGACGGAAGCAGCCCCTGGACTTTCGGAAACAGAGCGATGGCCACAAATGGCGCCGCCAGTCCGGCCCCCAGACTGGCAAATGTCACGGCGATGACCGCCGGCGAACTGGTCATCGCAAATCCGACCGCGGTGCCCATAAACGGCGCCGTACACGGCGTGGCCAGGACCACCGCCAAGATCCCCTCGAAGAAGCTGCGGCTATTTTCCGCCGAGTGCTGGCCCCCGATATTGGCCGCAAAGTTTGGGATGCCGATGTCGTAGACCCCGAATAGATTCAGGGCAAAAAGCACCATCACGGCCGCCAAAAAGGCCACAAATAGCGGTTGCTGAAACTGAAATCCCCATCCCACCGTCTGGCCCGCCTGCTGGAGGCCGATAACCACGGCCGCCAGCACCAGCATCGACGCCAGAATTCCGGCGGTGTAGCCCGCCGCGTGGTGAAATCGACGCTTCAGGGAGCTATCACCCATCGACGCCAGCGCCGTTGTCTTTACCGCCAATACCGGCAGCACACAGGGCATTAAATTCAACAGCATGCCCCCCAAAAAAGCCAACGCCAGCACTTCGATGATTCCCATCTTGCTCTCCGCTTATCAGTAACGTTCAGATTCCGTCCGCCCCCGGGCATCGCTGGTTTACTCAAATAATTCGTCGATGACGCCCAGCAATTGTTGGGTCGAGGGCCGAATTGAGTAGTCGAGATTGGCGTGGGACCATCGGACGGTGCCGTCGGCATCGATGATAAAGATCGACGGAACGGCATAGCTGTTGTGGTCGCGTCCCGACGCTTCCTCGATATCCATTCCGTGCTCCGCAAGCTGCTCCACTTCTTCGGCTTCCGCATCGTAGGTAACGCCGAAGGCCCGGTGGACCGTCAGGTCGGGATCGGAGAGGACGGGAAACGGAATCTCATAGGCGGAGCTGGTGTCGGCGGCCTCCTCCTGCCGGTCGACACTGATGGCCACAGGGCTCACGCCGCGCCGGGCAAATTCGTCATGGGCCTCGGTCATCTCCCGAATCTGGAAGTTGCAATACGGGCACCAGCCACCGCGATAAAAGAACAGAACAATCGCCTCGTCTTCCACCAATTCCAGCACGTCGACCTGTTCGCCGTCGGCGTTTTCGGTGGTCACATCGGGCGCCGCTTCTCCGGCGGCCAATCCGACACCCTCTGGCAGCTGCCCGATCTCGCTGTCGTCGGGAATCTCCGTCTCATTGGCCCGCGGCTGCTCATCAGCATCGTCGTCTGGCGACTCGGCATCGTCGGGTTCGGCTTCCTGCTGTTGTTGGTCGGCGACGGGTTGCTCCTGGGCCTCATCGTCGACGTCGCTGTCACAACCGACAACCAGGGCCACAAGCAAAACCAATCCGACAATTCCGTATCGATACTTCGCGTTCATTGCGCATTCCTTCCGTTTTTCGAGATTGACGTCACGCAGGTGAAAATCGTTGGTCTATGCATTGTTGCCGCGGTCCACCGGATGAACTCGGACCAGATGGCTCCTCTACTTCGAGCCTCTAAGATCCTGGCGGTACAATCCCAGCAGCTACACCCTTTAGTTCGTCAATCCCGTGAATTGTTACAGATTTATTGAAACGCGGGCTTCCAACATCGCTCCGAAGATCATCGCTTGCTCCACCACAGCGCGGCCCCCAATCCTGGCGATGAAGGTCGACAGCCTCCCTATACCGCCTCCTCTGCGCAGGCACGGCTTCGAGCGTCATCTCACGTCAGCGATAACAGCGCCGGGACTTCTCCCGGCGCAACGATGTCATCGGCTCCAATCTCTAACTGGCCTGTCGGCGCCACGGCTGGCGAAATCAAGGAGTTGGCCATCGCAGAGGGGAGTCAGCAAACTCGTGCTGGCACAATGCGGGGCTGGAGCCGATGACATCTACGCGACGACAAGAGCTTCAGCGATGTGTCGGCGCTGTCATCGCCTGCGCACGGCGACAATGGCGATGGGACCGACGTGTTCCAGGTCTGGCGTCCCCACCGCGTGACAGCGAAGATCCATATGAAACCCGACGCACTGTGTTTACCTTGCCATTATCACCCGCTTCCGACTTCCACGCCCACGGAGGTAACCCTATGAACCGACAACAACGCCGGGAAATCGCCGAAGACACCGTCGAGATCCTGGAGCGCGGTTATTACGAAAACTCGGCCGGCGAGCGCGTCGAACTCAACGACTGGCTCGATCGACTCCGCGCCAATACCGAGGACTATCCGCCGGAGCGCGACATCGACATCCCGGAGGGCACGGAGGGGATGCCGACCATCGATATTGATGTCACCAGCGAGACGACGATTGCGGCCTGCAAGCGGCTGGCCGACGACGGTATCGAGCCGATGGCCCTCAATTTTGCGTCGGCCACCAGTCCCGGCGGCGGGTTTTTGAGCGGCGCCAGTGCCCAGGAGGAATCGCTGGCCCGGGCCTCCGGACTCTACGCCTCGCTTCTGGAGAGCGAGATGTACTCCTATCAAAAGCAGCGCGACATGCCGATGTACGCCGACTGGGCGATCTACTCGCCGAACGTCCCGGTCTTTCGGCGCGACGACGGGACCTTGCTCGACGAACCGTTTTCGGCGACCTTCGTGACCAGTCCGGCGGTCAATGTCGACCGCGTCCGACGCAATGCAGCGGCTCGAGAAGACGAAGTCGAAGCGGTGATGGACGAGCGGATCGACCGCGTATTGGGTATCGCTCTCGAGCACGGCCACAATCATCTGGTCCTTGGTGCCTGGGGCTGCGGCATCTTTCGCCACGACCCGCAGGTCATCGCCGAATTATTTCGCGAAGCCCTGGACGGCCCATTTCGAGGCCGCTTCGACAGTATCGTCTTCGCCATCACCGCCAAACCCGGAGAGCCCAACCTACAGGCATTCAACGAGCGCTTTGCCGGCGGCTAATTCCGATCAATCAGACCACTTGTGACACACAGGAACCCGATGTCCGCTTCCATCCCCGGCCTCCACCATATCACCGCCATTGCCGGCGACCCACAGCGAAATGCCGAATTTTACGTCCGGCTTCTGGGACTTCGTCTCGTCAAGTACACGGTCAACCACGACGATCCCGAAACACCACATCTGTACTACGGAGACCGACGAGGGAGTCCGGGGAGCAATATAACGTTTTTTTCCTGGAGAGCTGATCGAACACAGGGTGAGTTCGGCGCCGGCCAAGCCTCCCCAAGCGCCTTCGCCATAGCGCCGGAATCACTGGATTACTGGCGTCGTCGACTCCAGGCCCACGAGATCGACTTCAACGAAACTCAACGGTTCCAGGAGACCGCTCTCGGTCTGGAAGACCCGGACGGCATCGGCATCGAATTGGTCGCCGATCCAGGCGCCGAACTCCTGTCGATCGACCCCTGGGCGACGAGTCCCATCGACGCCCAGCATCAACTTCGCGGCTTTCACAGTGTCACATTGAAGGTCGCCGACACCGATGCCACGGAAGCCGTGTTGCGCGAGGTAATGAACTACGAGCGGCTGGGCAGCAATGGCGACCGGCTGCGGCTTCAGGCCCCGGGCGCCGGTCCGGCATCGATCGTCGACCTCGTCGAAATTGACCATCCTCAAGGCCAGATCGGCATCGGCTCTGTCCACCACGTGGCATTCAATGTCGAAGATACCGACAAGCAGCAGGAGCTCCGAGCGGCCCTGGAGGACTTCGGGCTGGAGCCGACCGACGTCTATGACCGGCTGTACTTCAAGTCGATCTACTGCCGCGAACCGGGCGGTGTGCTCTTCGAGTTTGCCACCGACACCCCGGGCTTTACGGCCGATCAAGACCTCGACGACCTGGGAGTTGAACTCGTACTTCCCGATGAACTCCAGGGACAGAGAACCGAAATCGAGGCTGAATTGCCGGACTTCGATCCCCTGTCACCTGCCGAGTCGTAATGGCCCCCGGTTGGCCGTCGACGACATCGATGACTTGTCGACCCGTGGACCTCTGTGGTTAAACCATGGTGAACATCACTCTACTGTTATTTTAATGCGAGGAGATGCCATGGAGCCACACCGCGATTTTCGTTTCGAATACGCCCCGGGAGTCATTCAATTTGGCACCGGTTCGGTCGCCAACCTCTCCGCCGAGCTGGAACAGCAGGGACTGGGTCAAGCGCTGATCGTCACCGGCGAGAAAGTCGGCGAAAACGCCGATGCCATCGACCCCGTCAAAGAGGGACTCGGTGAGCGTCTGGCCGGTGTTTTCGATGAGACGACGCCCAAAAAGCGCCTATCGACGGCGGCCCGCGCCCTCAAAGCGGCTCGCGACAACAATGCCGACGTCCTCGTCGCCCTCGGCGGCGGAAGTAGCCTCGATGTCTGCAAGGTCGCCAGCATCCTGTCGACGCGAGATGACAGCCCGGAAGACGCCGGCACCGAATTGGCGCAGACCGGCACCATCACAATGACGGGCGACAATCCGATCAAAATCATCGCCGCTCCCACCACCCTGGCCGGCGCCGATCTATCGATTGTGGCCGGTGTCAGTGCCTCTCCAGAGCACGGACTGGTCGATGAGGCCACCGGCGGTGGCGTCTCCGACAAACGCCTGATGCCGACGGCCATCTTCCACGACCCGGCGCTATTTGCGACGACGCCCAAGCAAATCCTGGCCGGCTCGGCGATGAACGGCTTCAACAAGGGATTGGAGACGATCTACACCCGCCACTCCACGCCGATCACCGATGCCACGGCTTCGCGCGGCATCGCTCTGATGAGCGAAGGTCTTCTGGAACTGGGCGAGTCGGAGCCCACGGAATCGGTACTGGAGACCATCGTCGAAGGGCTCATTCTCGTCCAATTTGGCATTGGACGACCGGATACGACGACGCTTTCGCTGATTCACGCCTTCGGCCACACCCTTCGCGACGGATTCAGCATCCAGCAGGGAATCGCCCACGCCGTCATCACGCCCGACGCCCTGCGCTACCTCTTTGAGCGAGTCGACGGGCGCCGCGATCTTCTGGCCGACGCCCTGGGCGTCGCCGACGCCGACGACAAGCCGGAGGCCATTGCCAGCGCCGTCGCCGAAGTCCGCGACGGCCTCGGACTGCCGTCCCGACTCCGGGACCTCGACGGCGCCGACCGCTCGATTCTGCGCGATATCGCCGAAGGCACCATCGCAGACGGCTTCATGCCCAACGTGCCCGAGGGATTGGACGCGACCGCCGACGATATCGAGGAATTGCTGGAGAACGCCTGGTAACGGACCACCATAGATTGAAACACAAAACGCCTCCCGCCGAATATTGCTCCGGCGGGAGGCGTTTTGTGTTTTGACAATGAGTCGACAGCGCTCACGGAAGGTCGCGTTCCGGCACCTCGAGTCCACTGGGGACCGACTCCAACTGCAGATCGGTCAGGTCGCGGGCATCGGGACTGGTCAACGACTCCAGAAACGCCACGAGATCGGCGACGTCCCGATCGGAGAGACTGGGGGTGGGCAATGCCTCCACATCCATGGCCTCTTCGACACGCTGTAACTCGGCCGCCCCGGTATGGAGTTGACTTTGAAACCCGGGATTGAGTTGCGACGCGTTGTAGCTCCATAACCCGGCGACGGGATCGGTCTTATGGTGGATGACCGCCTCCAGTGTCGAATAGACACCGCTGTGCATGTAGGGTCCGGTCAACTCCACATTGCGAAGCGGCGGGGTTCGAAACTGAAATACCGCGTCGCGGCCGAAATGACTTCGATGGGCGACGCCGAGGTCCATATTGTCGAGTGGCTCCGGCCCGCGCGTCATCGGTGGAACCCCCCAGTTGTAGGCCTGCTGATCGGTGAACAGCGCCCCACTGTGACAATCGGCACATTGCGCGTCGCCGTAGAAGAGTTCAGCCCCGCGAACCTGGGCTGCCGTCAATGCCTCATCGTCGCCTTCCAAGAAGCGATCCCAGGGACTGTCGGCAACCCCGAAGGCATCGCTCATAAACGCCGCCAGCGCTCGTGCAGCCTCGACAAAGGTGATGTCATCGACGTCCAGCTGAGGGTAGGCCTCGGCGAAGAGTTGGCGATACTCCTCACTCTCCAGGAGCCGATCCGTGAGACGTCTCCAGATGCCCTCGAGATCGTGATCCGGAAATGACGCCAGTTCGTTGGGCTCGCCGAAAATGTCGTCGTCTCCGGAGATTCCGCGCATCTCGTCACGGCTGGTGACCGGAAACATGGCCTGTGCGCCCAGTAGAGTGTCGAATTCGTCGTCGAAGACGCGCAGATAATCGGCGGTGACTTTCGACAGCGATCGGTCGTAGACGGCGAAGCGGCCATCGTCGAGTTCCTCGAGACGCCGATCCCAGAAATGAGATGTAAATTCCTCGTGGCCGCGATTGAAAAGGTCGGGGCTGGTGCGCGGTGTAAAGGAGAGTGACGGTCCAGGGGTTCGATTCCCGTAGTCGTCGGTCTCAGCCAGCGGCCCCGCCGAAACCGGTTGGACATCACTGGTTGCCCCCTCCATGGGATGACAGGTGGCGCAGCTGACGTCCTTCGTCCCGCTCAGGACGGGATCGAAAAATAGCTGGTGCCCCAGTTCGAACTTTTGCGGATTGGAGGTTTGAACCGGCTCCAAGGGCTCGATACCGCGCTGTTCGAGTCGCTGTCGAAGTTCCGAGAGCAACTCGTCGAGGTCTCCATTGGCATCATCATTGTCGGCGTTGGAGCCGACGTCGTTGGCCTGGTTGGAGTCGGCGTTGGCCTGCGGTTCACCGGGATCATCGAATGAACCGCAGGCCGCCAGAAGGCAGGCCGCCATCAGAAGCATGAAGAGACTTCTCATTGACTGCCCTTTGTGCGCCGGGAACTCAATCCCGACTGCCTTCGGTAGAAATGGTAGCTGCCTGACTGCTGCGGCGGCCGATCATGACCACCAGGGCGAAGAGAAGGAGCATCGCTCCGCCACCGACGGGTACCAACCCACCGGTTGCGCTGCAGCCACGGGTGACGCTGACATCTCCATCATCGGAGGCGCCACTGTCTCCATCGCTATCGGAGTCACCGGAGGAGCCACCATCCGGGTCGACGCATTCTCCATCGTCACAGATTTCACCGAGGTCGCACTCGATGTCGGCAATACAGCCGGTGACAACGTCATCGTCATCGGCGCAGTAATCATCGACACAGACGTCGCCGTCGCTGCAGTCGGCATCGGAGCTACAGCTGCTGACGTCACTTTCGTCGAAGCAGACGCCACCGACGCAGACCTCGGAGCCGGCACAGTCGGAGCTGGCCGAACACAGCAGGTCATCATCGTCGAAGGCGCAGTAGTTGTCGACACAAGGCGTATCGCCGGGACAATCGGCGCTATCCGTGCATTGCTCGAGGTCACTGCTACCCATGCAACTGCTGTTGACGCAGACCTCATCGCCGGAGCAATCGGACTGCGAGGTGCAGGTCGACGGATCTTCTCCGGTGCATGCCGGGTCATCGGCGCAATAGGGATCTTCACAGTCGACGAGGCCGTTATTGGTATTGTCCTGGCCGTCGTCGCAGACCTCTTCGTAGGCCGTTCGCTGGTGGGCATTGAGATCGTGGGTAACGTCGAGCTCATCGACCTCGAAACTGGGCGCCTCGACCACCACATCCACATGGAATCCGTCGGTACCATCGACGTTGAAGTCGTGGCCCACGACTTCGAGCGACTCCTGCGAGCCGGTATCGGAATCCGTCGCCCAGACGGTGACCCGATACATGAAGTCAAAGATGGTGTACGGCGAGCTATCGAGCTGAATCATACCGGCTCCGGTCAGGTAGGTCCCGGAGGAGTCATCGGGCTGGGCCTTTTCACCGATCTGGAGCTCGTCGATGGAGTGAGGGCTGGTGGATTCGAAGACCAACGTATCGAAGGGAATGTTCAATTCGATTTCATCGCCGGTCGACGCTCCGTAGGCCAATTCGATGGTCTCGTAGATGCGACCGATCTGGGGCGTCAGCTGAGTGCCTGTGGCCGTCGTTCGTCGCGTATCGACGTCGATCTCACTGCCGAGTCCGCGGACCAGTGTGGTCTCGTCGGCATCACTGCCGTTGAACAACACCCCGGCGAGCGGCGTATTCGACCAGTTGCTATCGGCGGGGTCGGTCGGATCCAGAGGATCGGAATCCATCTCATTGACTTCCTGACCGTCGGAGTAGCCGTCGTTGTCAGTGTCCGGGTCCAGCGGATTGGTGCCGTATTCGTAGATCTCCTCGTAGTCGGTCAATCCATCGCCATCGCTGTCTCGATCCTGCAGGACATCGGTGGAATACTCCGAGGTATCGGCCGGCGTATCCGGGTCGAGCGGATCGTATCCAAAGGCAATTTCGACAGCATCGGGCACGCCGTTTCCAGTGCTATCGGAGTCGAGCAGCTCATCCCAGGCGTAGTCGGCGGTGTCGGCCGGCGTGTCCGGGTCGAGCGGATCGTAACCGAAGGCGACCTCAATGAAGTCGGGCACGCCGTTTTCGTTGGTATCGATCGTCCAGTACGGGAAGTAAAACTGCGGATCATCGGGATTGTTGATGTCCGACCCGTAGATGAAGATCTCTTCGTAATCCGAGACACCGTTTCCGGAGCTATCTCTAGCCAGCAGCTCCGAGGTGGAGTACTCCTCGGGGTCGGCCGGCGTGTCGGCATCGGTCGGGTCGTAGCCGTAGGAGATTTCGACGGCATCGGATACGCCGTTTCCGCTGGTATCCTTGTCGATCACCTCTTCCCAGCTGTAGTCATCGGGATTGGCTGGCGTGTCCGGATCAGTGGGATCGTAGCCGTAGGCCTCTTCAACTTCGTCAGGCACGCCGTTTCCGTTGGAATCCTCTTTGTCCTCGACGTCGTACTCCGGTTCGTCGGGGTCATTCCAGCTGTCGGAATCGTTACTGGAACCGCTGTCGGGACATGCTCCCGAGCCATCGATCTTCTCATCGTCGCCATCGGCATCGGCGAGTACCAGGAAACTGGCGCCACCGCAGGCGGTCACCTCGAAGTCGTCGGAGCCAGCGGTACCGGAGAGACTGGCGCTGGTCCGTGAGCAGCTTCCGTCAGCGCACAGGTCCCAGGCGCGCTGCACCACTTCGACCTCTTTGGCCTGGCCGGGATCGAGGTTGACGAAGCGCTGAATTTCGACTTCCTCTTGCTGGGCCGGATTTTCGGGCATCGGGATGCAGGCGTCGTCGGGCGTATCCTCTCGAAATGCTACCGGAAAGTTATCGCCGTCGCCTTCCATCGATAACGCAAACCCAGAGGCTTCGGGGTCCGGCACCTCACAGGCGGAGTCGTCCAATTTCTGGACGCCAGCCTTCTTGCGCTCACAGGAATTGTCGTAGGTGATATCATCACAACCGCACTGGGGCTGCAGTTCGGCGTCTTCGCAGTCTTCCGGCACGTCGCTGGGCTCGTAATTGGCATCGCACACTTCATCGGGATTCGGGTCTGGCGCCGGAACGGGGCCGGTTTCGATGGGGCTTTCCGTATTGGCGCTGGTGACGCGAAAGACGCCTTCGAAGGGGTCCTCGGAGTTATTCGAAACTTCGTAGGTGATCACTCGCGGCACGCCGGGAGGGGCGGTGACGATGCCATCGTCAGTGACGACGTTCATGTCGATCGCCGGCGCATTGGAATCGGACTGTGAGGAGCGCGTCGCGCAGACGGCCTGGTCGGCGACATCGGTCGTCGCCGTCTGGCCGCTGTCGAGAGTGACCGTGACTTCACCGGTCAACTCACAGTAGCGCTGAGAGCCGGCGTCGAGATTCATATTCATCGGAATTTCATTGAGCCCCTGCTCAATGCTGGTGGAGTATCCCATCTCACCAGCGATCTCGGTGTCCTGGGTTTCGGTCTCCTGGCACTCCGCCTGGATATCGAACGACGCCGTCGCCCCCTGCGAATTGCAGCGAGGGTCGGCGCCGGTGACCGTCAAAAACAGCCCGGATTTAAAGTCGGCATGGACCGAATTCGTCTCGTCGTTGAGCGCGGTCTCGGTGACAGCCAGAGAGGGATTGACCGCCACACCGCATTGCGGAGGCGGTGGAGTTCCAGTACAGGCTTCCGCCTGTGAGGTATCCAATATCGAAAGTAACGCGAATGATATCCCGACACACGCCATTAAGGCGCAAAATTTCGCCACTCTCATCTCTATCTCCAGCCAGTTAAAGATCGATCAACACTCAGAGGCAACACGCTGTAACATTAACTTGCTCACAGGTTAGCAATTGACCGGTGGACTTGTAAAAGATCATATTAGGATCGACGATTCCCCCGATCTGGCGACGTCGATGCCTGCAGTTGGCGGCCTTCCACCTCGGTCGGGGGGCGATCGGAGATGTGGTGAATCCCCGATGCCAAGCGATTAGGACAGACGAGGCGACTCTTCTCGACGGTTGGAATATTCCCTGGCTGGACAACGCCGACTTCGCTCATGGACTTCGGCGTATCGGGTACTGATGAAATCAATGCTCTACAATGCACTACTGGTCGGGGCCGGGGGCGCGCTCGGCACGCTATTTCGGCAGATGATCAATGTCTGGACATTCGTCCCGGCCTGGCCGGTGGGAACGATTGTCGAGAACCTGTCGGGCGCCCTTCTACTCGGAGTCGTCAGCGGGTTTATTGCGACTCGGGCCGACGCCCCGGACTGGCTTCGCACCGGCGTGGCCAC